>Ga0255338_1000109_pt1:5000-371780 | contig 371780 bp, 328 predicted proteins | sample MeOH1_35cm_T4_19_FD_203715 | JGI IMG/M metagenome (GOLD analysis project Ga0255338, IMG submission 203715) | Sandy soil microbial communities from University of British Columbia, Vancouver, Canada - MeOH1_35cm_T4_195 | ecosystem: Engineered > Artificial ecosystem > Sand microcosm >... | reverse complement strand
GCCTCAAAATCCGTCATCGTCTTGTCCCATCATGATGAGCCCGTCTCCAGGCCCACCCTGTGCAAGTCCCGACGAAGCAGCGGCGCAAACCACCAGGCTCACACCACCATGCAACGCCCGAAGGCGCACTCTCCATCGATAACTTGCGGCCCACCCTGACCTGCCAGACGAAACGTTCGTTGCGCGCGGCGAGTCGTTTATGCTGCGGAGAAAAACAGGTTTCTCAGCTGGGTGCAACCAAGTTAACCGTGATCGCACCAATCTGACAGAAATTGCCGAAAAGGCCATCAACTACCTGATACAACAGCATTTTTTCAGTCATGAAAAGGTAACTTTGAGTTGCATTTGAAGGGTGGAGATGCCGCTGTTCCAGTTTGGCACTGAATTCGGGCGTTGAATCATTGTCTCGGCCCGGCCGTTCGACACGAAAACGGCGAAATTCCATCGCAACGTGCAATGTGCCCAGCCGGGATCTGGAGCCTAACCCAGAACGAGCGTGACCCACAGACCTGCGGCGATTGCCACGCCATAAGGAACGTCCCAGCCCTTTAGCAAACCGCCCTTGCCCGCGCGCCCGAGCGTCCGGCGGCCGATCACCATCGCGAACAGCAGCGCCAGTCCTGCGACCGACGTCCAGCCGAGCAGCGCAAGCGGGCCCGTCACCGGCGAGGCCGGGACCGCGAGCGCGGCCGCGGCGTAGAACTTCGCGTCGCCGCCGCCGATTACGCCGACGCTGAAGAGCGCCATGCCCACCGCGAGCGCTATCGCCGCGTGCAGCAGGGCCGAGGGCAGCAGCGCCGGCCCTGCGGCGAGCCCCAGCCCAGCGCCGCTCGCCAGCGCCAAAGCAGCGCACAGCCAGTTGGGCAGGCGGCGCTGCCTGATGTCGAGAAATGCGCCAAGGAGCGCGAGGGCAAGCGCCGGCCACATCGCCGGAGCGGACATCATTCGCCGAAGACGACTGTCACCGGATTGGGCTGGCCGGCCGCGGCCTGCGCAACCTGGTCGCCACCGCCGGCCGCCGCTGTGGGCGCAACGCGGTAGCCGACGGCCATCGCCGGCGCCGCCGTCGCGCGCTGCGGCGTCCGCACGTGCACCTCGCTGCGCGACACCCGATCGACCGGGCCGGTCAGCATGTCACGGCTGGCAAGCCGGGACGCCGGCGCCCGCGCGGGGCCGGCACTCGCCACGGAAGGCGCCGCTTCGGGCCGCCGCGCGAGCAGGACCTGCTGCTGCAACCGCAACAGATTGGCGACGTACTTGGAGTTGTCCGGCTCGGCGGTGATGGCGGCCTGGAAATAGCGCTCGGCGAGATCGGGCCGGCCGAGCCTCGCATAGGCGACGCCGAGCCCGTTGCTCGCGTCCGCCCTCGTGGAGCGGTCGAGCAGGGCTATGCGGAGCGAGGCGACCGCCGCCGAAATGTTGCCGTCGCGCAGCAAGGCCCGCCCTTCCTCGAGCGACCCGGCCGAACTGCCCGCGAGCAACTGGCCCTGCTCATGGGCCGGCCGGCCGCCCTTGAACAGCCAGCTCGTCAGCGGAAACGACTGGCACCCGCCGAGCATCGCGGTGCCCGCGACGACGCAACCCAATTTGCCGATAAGCTTCATGTTACCCTCCCCCTGCAAGCGCTGGAAGCAATTGACGAACGACCCGGACGACGCCGGGCATCATGAGCACGCCGATCATCGTCGGCAGCATGCAGACGACCAGCGGAATGGAAATGAGCACCGGCAGCCGGTGCGCTTTCTCCTCGGCGCGCATGCGGCGCTTTTCGCGCATCTCGGCGGCGTACACGCGCAAGGTGTCGGCGATGCTGGTGCCGAGCTTGTCCGATTGCACCAGCAGTGTGGCGAAGCTGCGGATCTCGTCGACCCCGCTGCTGTCGCCCATCTTGCGCAGGGCCTCCTCGCGCGGCGCGCCTGCGCGCAGCTGCAGCGTGGCGGTCGACAGCAGGGCGGCGACCAGCGGATGCGAGTTGAGCATTTCGCGCCCGACGCGGTCCATCGCCGCTTCGAGGCCGAGGCCCGCCTCGACGCAGACCAGCATCAGGTCGAGGCAATCGGGGAAGCCGTTGCGGATGGCCTCGCGCCGCCGGTCCGCCTTCGCGGTCACGAACAAATTGGGCAGGTAGAGGCCGGCGAGCGCCAGCACCGAGCCGAACACGTAAAGGCGGAAGAACGACAGCTCCTGGCCGCCGGCGCTCGCCAGCAGGAGGTAGACCGTCGGCAATGCCAGCACCAGCACGAGGCGCGCGAGGGTGAACAGCTTGGGTGCCGCGGGCGAGGTGTAACCGGCCGCGATCAGCTTCTCGCGCAGGGCGTCGCCGCGCGTATCGGCAAGGTTGAGGCCGGCCTTCTCGATCCGCTCGGCGAGCCTGGCCCAGCCACTGTCCTTGCGCTCCTGCAACCGCATCCGCCCCGAGGATCGACCGGACTCGGCGATCGCCCTGATGTCGGCGCGCAGGGCCGCGTGGCGGCTTGCCGTGCGCACGACGAACAACACGAGCATCATCACGAGGACGAACAGCAGCACCAGAAAGGCGCCGCGAGCGATCAGGTTGGTGGCGAGAAAGTCGACCATCTCAGACCTTTATGTTCACCATCTTGCGGATCGCGACGACTCCCACCGCATACCAGATGAGCATCGCGGGAAAGCCGATGTAGAAGATCGGATCGCCGGCCACTTCGAGGTAGAAGGCAGGATTCATCAGGAACAGCGCGACGAAGGTGAAGACCGGCAGACCGGTCAGCAGCCAGCCGGTCATCCGGCCTTCCGAGCTCAGCGCCCTGACCCTGAGGTAGAGCCCGGTGCGCTCGCGGATGACCTTCGACAGGTTGTCGAGGATTTCCGCCAGGTTGCCGCCGGTCTCGTTCTGTACCGAGAGCGAAACCACGAACATGCGGATGTCCTCGAGATCCCAGCGTTCGGCCATGTCGTTGAGCGCGTCGGTCAGTTCCGCGCCGTAGGACACCTCGTCGCCGACAAGGCCGAATTCGGACCCGATCGGATCGTCCATCTCGTGCGTCAGCAGTTCCATGGCGCTGGCGATGGGATGACCCGATCGCAGCGCCCTGACGAAAATGTCGAGCGCCACCGGAAACTGTGCCTGCATCCGCTTGCGGCGCCGTTCCGCCAGGAACGCCACGACCATTACCGGCACGCCGATCGCGACCGCGGCGGCGAAGGCCATGATCAGCTGGAAGACGCCCGAGCCGAGCGGAAAGTTGGCGCTCCAGGCCGCCAGCGTGACGATCAGCACGAGCCCGGCGAAAATGATCCCCATGGCCATGACCACCTGGCCCGCCGTCCAGGGGACCGCCGCCATGGTCAGATTGCGCCGGAAGGAGACGTACCAGCGGTTCACTATGCCGCCGCCCTCGGCGAGCTGCAGGGGATCGTTCTTGCGCAGGAAGCGGATGATGTCCTCCCGGTCGGCGCCGACGGAAATCATCTTTAGCCGCTTGTTGATCGCCCCGGCGTGGGCGCCCCGCTCCATCGAGACGCGCAGCACGACCTGCACCAGCAGGAATACCGAGGCGAATATCGCCAGCAGGATCAGAAACCGGGTGACTTCCGTCGAAAACATCAGGCTTCACCGAGCCGCAGCGAAGGCCGGAACAGATCGGGGGGCAGCTCGATCCCGTGTTCGGCAGCCTGCTGCAGGAATTTAGGCCTGATGCCGGTCGCCTCGAAATGGCCGAGCACCTCGCCGTTCTCGCCGCGGCCCGCCAGCTTGAAGCGGAAGATCTCCTGCATGGTGATGGTCGGGCCTTCCATGCCGGTGATTTCCGAAAGGCTGAGCAGCCGCCGGCGGCCGTCGGCCTGGCGTCCGATCTGGATGACGACATTGATCGCCGAGGCGATCTGCGCCCTCGACGAGGTCGCCGAGATGTCGATCCCGCTCATGCCGATCATCTGCTCGACACGCGACAGGGCGTCGCGCGCCGTGTTGGCGTGGACCGTGGTCATCGAACCGTCGTGGCCGGTGTTCATCGCCTGCAGCATGTCGAACGCCTCGCCGGCGCGCACCTCGCCCACGATGATGCGGTCCGGACGCATGCGCAGCGCGTTCTTGACAAGGTCGCGCTGGGTCACTTCGCCGCGCCCCTCGATGTTGGCGGGACGGGTCTCCAGCCGCGCGACGTGCTCCTGCTGAAGTTGCAGTTCCGCCGAGTCCTCGATCGTGACGATCCGCTCGCGCCCGTCGATGAACGAGGAGAGCGCGTTGAGCAGCGTTGTCTTGCCCGAGCCAGTGCCGCCGGAGATCAGCACGTTGCGGCGCGACTGGACGATCGCCTTGAGCACTTCGGCGACCGCTTCGGGGATGCTGCCCAGTTCGATCAGGCGCGCCATGCTGATCCGCTTCTTGGCGAACTTGCGGATCGAGAGCAGCGAGCCGTCGATCGCCAGCGGCGCAACGATCGCGTTCACGCGCGAGCCGTCGGCCAGGCGGGCATCGACGAACGGCGAGGATTCGTCGACACGGCGGCCGACCGCGCTGACGATCTTCTGGATGATGCGCAGCAGATGGCGTTCGTCCTGGAAGCGGGTCGGCGCCTTCTCGAGCAGGCCGTTGCGTTCGACGAACACCGTCTTGTGCCCGTTCACCAGGATGTCGGTGATGGTCTCGTCGGCGAGCAGCGGCTCGAGCGGCCCGAGGCCGAGCAGCTCGTCGAGCACTTCGCCCACGAGGCGTTCGCGCTCGCGCGCGTTGAGCGCGGCGTCCTCCTCGATCAGCAGGGCGAGCACGATGTCGCCGACTTCCTCCTCGATCTGCTCGCGCGAGAGCTTCTCGAGCACCCCGAGGTGGATCCGGTCGAGGAGCTTGCGGTGAATTTCCGTCTTCAGCGCGAGGTAACGGTCGATCTCCGCTTCGGAGGCGGCGACGGGTTGCGGCGACGGCTCGACGGCGCCTTCTTCCTCGACGGTCTTCGGCGTGCGGCCGTTGATCTGCCACTTCATGACCGTTCGCCCTTGACCAGCCGTTGCCGCAATATGTCGGACAGCTTGTCGACATCGGCGGCATAGGGGCTCTTGGCGCGCACCTCGTTCACCAGCAGCCCCTGATCCTGGGCGATGCCGATGTTCTGACCGTCGGCGTGGAGGCCGCTGAGCACGTCGTGGCGCAGCGCCTGCTCGACGTCGGACATGCTGATCGTGCCGAACAGCCGCCGCTCGACGCGGTTGACGACCACCGAGACGATCCGGCTGTCGATGCCCACGCTGGCGAACAGGTCGAGCCGCCGCCGCGCCTGGCGCAGGCTGGCAAGGTTCTGCTCGACGAGCATCAGGATGCTGTCGGCCTCGGCCAGCACCGACAGGTTCCAGTTGGTCAGGTTGGAGGGGATGTCGAGCAGCACGAAATCGTATTCGCGCCGCGCCAGCGTGATCGCCCGGCGCAGCAGCTCGGTGTCGACCGATTCCAGCGGCACGATGTCCTGCGGGGCGGCGACCACCGCCACGCCGCTGGAATGGGGCGTGACGACCGACCTGAGCAGGGCCCCGTCGACGCGCGCGCCGGCATCGAGCAGGTCGGAGAGGGTGCGCCGCGGCGAGAGCCCCAGCACTTCCGCCACGCGTCCGAACTGGATGTCGAGGTCGAAGATGCACACGCTCGGTTCCGCCCGGTCGCGGTCGGCGAAGCTGGCGGCCAGGTGCGTGACCAGCGTGGTCGCGCCGCCACCGCCCAGCGACCGGGTGACGGCGACGAGCGGGGCGAGACCGACATGCGTCTCGTCTCGCGCGGCCTGGACTTCCATCACCGCGATGGCGGCCTGGAGCAGCTCTTCCGGCGAGAGCGGCAGGCCGACGACATCGGCCACCCCTTCGCGCACCAGCGTGCGGACAAGGCGGACGTCGGCGCTGTCGAGCGCGACGATCAGCGGCAGGCCGGCCCGCATCGCATGGACCCGCTCGATCCGCTTCATCGACGTGGGCACGGCCGGATCGACCTGCACCACGAGGATGCCGGCCCCGAGCAGGTGCCCGTCGGTGATTTCTTCATGCAGCTCGAGCGGAACCAGGTTCGCATCCTCGATCCACGGCGCCCCCCTCGCCGTGAGCAAGGCATCGATCTGCTCGCTGGCGGCAAGAACCGTCAGTGGCGCGGGAAGTCGCAAGCGTTGTTCCTTTCCAGGGTCGAGAGGGGTGTCGATTCTTCCCATGTCAGTTGGATTCCGTTCCCTGGCCGTCTTCCATCGTCAGGGTGTAGCTGGCGGAGGGGATCGGCAGCGTGCCGCTGAACAGCATCAGCGTCATCGGCTGGAATCTTACCCGATTGGTCGGCTCGGTCCGCAAGCTAACCGTGACCAAGGGTGCCACATCGGGACCGTTGGGATCGCCCGCGAAGCCCAGCCCGGACCAGTCGTAGTCGATGCGGACGTTGGCCGGGGTTATGTTGGGGTAGATCTGCGCCATGCGGGTGACGAGGCTCTGGAAGGCCGTGGAATTCGCGGTCGTGCCGAAGGCGCAGGCATTGCCGTCCTTGCAGGTGCAACTGACAGTACCCGAGTCGCTGGCGCACCAGATCCCGCCGAAAGAGCTCTTCGGCACCGTGGTGCCCTGCGAAATCCCTCCGCTGACCGCGAAACTGTAGCTCGCAAGGCCGCTCGGCACGACGTCTGTCGCCACCGCCCAGCGGGCGCCGATCTGGGTGGCTTTCTCAGCCTCGTTGAATTCCCAAGCGTACCGCCCGGCATCGATAATGCCGAGTAGAAACAGCAGGAACAGTGGCAGCACCAGCGCAAATTCCGCCGCACTGGCGCCGCGCCTGTCGCGCAGGAAGGCGAGAAGTCGGATCATATGCCCATCACCGGGCCTATCGCCGTGGCATTCAGTTGGATGTTGGTGTCGAAGCCCAGCACGGCCACCAGGTCCGAAAGCGGTGAAGATGGATAGGGAACACTTGCGCTGACCGTGACGATCGGCGCGGTGCTGGCATTGGACGTGTAGATTCCGCCCACGCTTCCGGTGCAACTGAGAGCTACGGTCACACCGGGTGCCGTATTGCTCCAGCCTGCAACAGTTGGATTATCGGTTCCCGTGACGTTGGGGTTATCTCCATCCGGAAATCCAGTACGGGTCACGTTCTTGATCGCGGTCTCTGCAGCGGCATTGACCGTCCCGGGGCAAGCGTAGCTCGCAAAGGGCTGCCGACCGGCATAACGCACCCCGTCTCGAACGCCCTTGACCACTTTATGCTCGTTCCAGAGGAAGTACCCACCCTCGAAGGTGACGAACAGCAGCACGACAAGCAGCGGCAACATCAGCGCCATCTCGGCCGCCGCCGCGCCGCTCTCGCCCCGAGCGAATGAACGAACTCTGCGCATCATCTGACGAGATACGGCACGTCGCGCCGAATGGTTTGCGCCGCAGCCGACCCGCCGCCCGCTACGGTGGTTTCGCCCTGGATTTCGACGTAAACGTCACCCGCGTTTGTCCGGGCCCGATTATACGAGGGCTCGACCAGGAACACGTCGACCCACTTCGTCACCGGAACGTTGGTCGAATTGCCATTCACGCTATTGGCCACGCAGTTTACCACCGCTACCGGAACTCGGCGACGATCCGCCACAGTTCCGCCAGGCACGACGCCCGAACCGTAGTTCTTGATGGGGCTGCAAATGGGCTGACCATGGGACTGCAGCGTGTTGCCGGACGCCGACGAAGGCTGGGCCCCGAGAACCGTCACGCCATCGATGGTCTGGCCGCGATGATCGATCTCCCATTTGTACACGTCGTAGCGCTTGGCGTTCGTCGAGAGACCGGTATTTGTCTGCCAGTCGGTGCTGCTCCAGCGTGTGCCGTCCGACCGGACATAATTGGTTCTGAAGTAGGCGTTGCGATCCCACATGCCGTTCCCGATTGGACCCGCGCAGCCGCCGGTCGTCGCCAGATGGCACATGTCTCGCGGATGGCCCATGGTCGTCGGCGTTGTGGCGATCGGCACCGTGGCCGACACGGCTGTCTCGCCATAATAGCCGCTTGGCAGCTGCCAGCCCTGGTTATGTATCTTGCATTCGTTGTTGCCGTTGGCGTTGGCAGGCCGGACGAAGTCCTTCACGCTGTTGATGGACGCAGGGCACGAACCGCCGGCGGGGCAGCTGACATCGCCGTCGTAGATGTCGAAGCGGGTGTTGATCGAATCCGTCACCGTGACAGTGGCGCCCGGCTTGGTATCGACACCTGTGTATTCGATGCAATCGCCCGGCGCGGACTCCCATCCGAGTGCCTCACGCAGCCCGGGGGCGCCGTTCGAGCCGGCCCCGGTGTTGAGGTAGCCGAAATTGCCCGGCGCCCAGCCCCCGCCACCACTGCCGACGGAGACCAGCTTGAGCCCTTTGCCGATGTAGTTGGCCACCGTGAAGTTCGGATCGCCGGAACTCTCGCCCGGGTTGCAGATCATCACCGGCGGGGCCTTGCAGATGGACGAGCCGAGTCCCGCCATCGCCGCGGCATCGATCGAGCCGAACAGGAGTCCGGTGACCGGCGTCAGCGCGTAGTTGGCCGTGCGGGCGTCGAGGACAACCTCTACGAAGCGGGCGGTGGCGTCCGTCGTCGCCGCCGTGGTCCTGTTGCGATCCAGCCAGAACAGCACCTGGGCGATGCCGGCACAGCCATCGTTGGTGTCGTTGGTGTCGGCGGAGGTTACGCCAATGCCGTCGCCGTCGTTGGCGAGCAGCGTCTGGTTGATAACCAGGGTGCAGGCGGCGCTGGTCGCGCGAGTCCGCGACCCGCTTTGCCCATCGAGTTGCGTCGCCCCCGCGAGCGCGGCCTGGTCGGCGGCGTTCTGAAGCTCTGAGTCCATCCCGGCCAGCCGGGCGTAATCGAAACCCACTCCGCCGATGGCCACCAGCGCCGGGAGCGCAAGCGCATAGAGCGCGGCGGTCGCCCCGCTGTCGTTACGCCAGAATGCCTTTACGCCACGCCTCGACATCGAATGTCCTCATCGCCGGCTCAGTTGCCGCCGCCCGATCCGCCCGAGCCGCCGCCCGAACCGCCGCCCGCACCGGTGGTGGTGCTGATCGTCTCGGGCTCCTTGACCGCGTCGTTGCGATAGCGCTCGACCGCGTCGGCGGCGTGCTCGCCGCTGGTGGTCATCGGCTCGGCGTAGACCGGGTCGGGGTTGATCACCTGGGCCATCATCGTCTGCCGGTTGGCCTCGCCGAACTTGGCGTCGCCCGGCTGCTCGTAGATCGAGGGAATGCTCGAACATCCGGCGAGGAGGAGCAGCGCGAGGCCGCCGGCCCCGAGCCTGGTGCGCTCACAGTTCATAGTCGCTTCCCTCTTCCGCCGGAGCTGCGGGCGCCGGCTGCCCCGCCGGTTGACTCTGGGGCAGCGGCACCGGATCGTAAGCCTCGCCCATCAGCACCGACTTGCCGACGTCGGGGTCCTTCACCCGGTCGGTCGGCAGGCGCACCTGCGACGGCCGGATCGGCGCCACCAGCCGCGGCGTGACCACGATCAGCAGCTCAGTCTCGCCCTTCTGGAACTCGGTCGAGCGGAACAGCGCGCCGAGGATCGGAATCCCGCCGAGCAGCGGCACCTGGTTGATGGTGGTCTGGAAGTCCTGCGACAGCAGCCCGGCGATGGCGAAGCTCTCGCCGTCGCGCAGCTCGAGCGTGGTGCTCGCCCGCCGCGTCTTGAGGCCGGGGATCGAGATGCCGTTGAGCTGGATCGAGGCCGCCGGATCGATCGAGCTCACCTCGGGCTCGACCTTGAGGTTGATGGTGCTGTCGCCGAGCACGGTCGGGGTGAAGCCGAGGCTGACGCCGAACGGCTTGAACTCGACCGTCAGGCTGCCGCTGCCATTGCCGTTGCCGGCGCCGTTGCCCGACTGGGCGACCGGCACCGGGAACTCGCCGCCGGCGAGGAACGAGGCCCGCTCGCCCGACAGCGCGACCAGCGTCGGCTCGGCCAGCGTCTTGGCGAAGCCCTTGTTCTCGAGCGCGTTGAGGTAGGCGTCGAAATCGATGCCGAGCGCGCGGAACGTGGTGCCGAACACGCCGAAGCTGTCGAGCACGCTGCCGATGCTGAACACCGGGCTGCCGTCCTGGCCCGCCCGCAGCGAGGCTCCCGGCCCGATCGCGGCATTGAAATCGTTGCCGCTGCCGAAGCCGCGCACGCCGATGTCCTCGCCGATCTCGCGCCGCACTTCGGCGAACCTGACCTCGAGCATGACCTGCTGGCTGCCGCCGAGGCCGATCATGTTGACCACGTTGGCGCCGGCATAGGTCCGCGCCAGCTGCACCGCGCGGTCGACCATTCCGGGATCGCCGGCGAGGCCGGTCAGGATCAGCGAGTTGCCCGAGATCTGCGCATCGATCTGCGCCCCGGGGACGAGCCGCGCGACCTGGTCGCGGTAGCCGGCCGCGTCCGGCCCGACGGCGACGTCCATCACCGCCAGCACCCGCCCGCCGGCATCGTACAGCGTCAGGCTGGTGGTGCCCATGGTCTTGCCGAGGACGTAGACCGAGCGGTCGGTCAGCGGCACGATGTCGGCGATCTCGGCATTGCCGATCATCGCGCGCGCGATCGGCTGGTCGGTCGAGACCACCTGGCTCTTGTTGAGCGGCACTTCGAGCGTGCCGCCGTGGACCCCGTTCTCGAGGTATTGCGCCGCGGCCGGCACGGCGGCCGAGCCGAGCAGCGCCAGCGGAAGCGCCGCGCGCAGGGCGCAGCGAGCGAAATCAGAGACCATAACGCTGCACCTCTTCGGTTGTCGCGGTGGTGCCGCGGATCACGGTCATCGTCGGGCCGCTCGGCCGGCGCTGGATACTGACGGCGGCCGGAGCAGCCGTGGCGGAGGCCGAAACGAACACCGGCGCGGCTTGCGGCGCGGCGGTGCCGCCGCCGGTCCGCCGCGCGGGAATGTAGAACGCGCCGCCGAGATCGCGCGTGGTCACCGTGCGGCGGCGGCTGACGAGCTGGTCCTCGACGTTGCGCAGCGCCAGGCTCAGCCGGCCGACCTGCGTCGCCAGCGCCAGCACCTGGGCACCTTGCGGGCTCACCTGCAGCGTCGCGGTCTTGCTCTGCGCCGCGTCGGTGTTCTGCTCGCCGGCGCGCAGGTCCATCGCCAGCACCGGCACGCTTTCCATGATGGTGGAGGTCATCTTGTCATCGCCGCTGGCGCCCTCGCCGGGTATCTGCCGCGTCAGCAGCACGTCGACCACGTCACCGGGGGTGACGAAGCCGGCCACGCCGCTGACGGCATCGACCGGCACGGTCACGGCGCGCATGTCCTCGGGAATGTTGGCCGACAGCACCGCGCGCTCGGAAACGCGCGAGAGCAGGATCGGCTCGCCGCGCGCGATCGGGCGGATGGCGACGTTGCCGGCGGCGATCAGCCGCTGGGCCTCGCCCTCCGGGTAGGCGCCCTGCGGCACCGAATCCGCCGGCCAGGCGGTCAGCTTGACGTTGTCGCTGGTCAGCGCGGTGCCGAATTCCATGTCCTGGTTGGCGACCGCGATGCGGACCATGCGCTGTTGCGCGGCCTGGCGCTCCTGGCGGTCCTCGACCCCGCTGAACCAGGTGTTGGCCAGATAGACGGCAACCAGGCCGACGAGGATCGCCGCCGCGATGATGATCAGATTGCGCCGTTCCATGTAGCGCGGCCCCCCACGTCAACCGTTATATGGATTGGGAAAGTCCAAGGTCCATCCCGCGTCTCGCGGGATGGACCTTCAAACAACTCAGCAGCCAGCGGAAGTGTGAGTGCTGATGATGCAGGCTGTTTCGCTCATCGCCCCGCTGATTGCACCCGAGAGGGCCATCGCAGCGCCAACAATGGCAACGCCGACCACAACCAGGATCAACGCATATTCGGCAGCCGAAGCGCCGGACTCGTCCCGCAGGAACGTTTTCAGGAAGGTCTTCATGTCACTGTACCCCAAGGTCCCGCGTGCATTCGCTGCCGCGGAATTCAACTCCAAGGCTCCGGCATCTATTTCCGGCTGGCCCCTGTTCGCTCGGGTAACTTTCTGGAAACCGGCGCGACCCCGTTTTTTGACTTTCCGGCATGCGCCGGACCCCAAAACGCTGGCTCCCTAACGAACTGCCCCTATTTTTCCACAGCCGCGCCAACAGTCAACCGGTAACTCCTATCGAAAGTTTATCGTTCCAAAACGGCACTTTATCGGGAATTATGGTTAATTTCATCCGTTACCTTTTGGCCGTCGCTGTGGCCCCGCCGCAACGAATTATTTACCCTTCCGGTCAATTCACAGGGCCGGACAACCTCCGATTCGTGTGATCGAAAAAAGGTCCGAGACTCCAGTGTTTTGAGGGGGAGCCGAACAGACCATGGCATCGGGCATCGCGCGCCTTCCCCGCGGGAAAACCGTCCTCCTGCAGATCGAGCGGACCGGCCCCTACCTGACCGAGCGATCGCTCCGTTTCGTGCGCACCCTCGGCCTTCGGATGGAAGCGATTGTCATCGCTTGGCTGGCTATTATCGGTGCCGCGGCGGCGCTGCGCACGAGCTTCGCGTACTCCCCTATCGTAGGCCCGCGCGATTTCGCGGAGATCTTCTTGCCTTATGCCCTGGCCGCGCTGGCCCCGGTGGCCGGATACCGCATCGCCATGCTGCCATTCCCGCCAACACCTTGCCCGCGCAGTGTGGCTTCCGCCTTGCGTTCTATGGCCGCTGGCAGCGGCTCGATCCGGCCGGCGGCGGTCGCGGCAGCGCTGCAGCATCTGCTGCACGGCAACGTGACAAAGGTGCTGATCAGCGCCACGTTCTGGCTGCCCTATCTGTTGCTGTCAGAACGGGTGAACGTTACCTATCGTTCTCGCGTGTCAAAAGCGGACAATTAAGTCAACGCAAATTGGGGGCAAGATTGCGAAGACTGCTGGCCGAGTTTCGTCAAGGCATGATCGATGATCGGGCCATTATTGTCGGTGGCGTTCTTACTTGGGCGGCATTGTTGGCGCTGCTGGCATCCAAAGGTGTCAACGGACTGCAGGCTACTTCCTACGCCAGCAATCTGATCCTCTATCTCTCAGCGCTGGTATTCTTCCTGATCTTTGCCATGGGTAGGGAGTTGTTCCTTCACCGGCCGGAACGTCCGATCCCGTTCTTGATCGAATCCGTCCAGTCGAATGGCCTGGTGCGTCGATTCATGCGCGGCGCACCCATACTGCTCGCGCTGGTAATCTTCATGCCCGCTTTTTCCGCGATGAAGAGCGCAATACCGCTGTTCAATTCTTACACTTGGGATAGCACCTGGATCAATCTCGACAGAGCGCTGCATGGGGACGATGTTTGGCGAATCTTGCAGCCTATTCTTGGATATCCTGTAGTCAGCTCTGTTCTCTCAGTATTCTATCATTCTTGGATACTCCTCATATATGCTGGCGAGATTTGGTTTTGTTTCTTTGTTAAAGACCGCCAACTTCGGACACAATTCTTCATAGCCAATTTCGCGAGTTGGGCCTTGCTTGGGTCGCTCCTTGCCGCAGCCGTTGCGTCCGTCGGGCCGTGCTTCCTTGCTCCCTTGCTCGGCGATCATCGCTTCGATGAACAGATGGCTTACCTGCGCAGCGCAAATGAGCAATTCCCGGTTTTGACGGTGCCGGTGCAGGACGCTTTGATCGCCTGGTATACCTCGGGAAGCTCCGGGCTCGGGCGGGGAATTAGTGCCATGCCCTCCATGCACGTGTCATTTGCCTTCCTGTTCTTTTTGGCCATGCGCCAAATCGGGAGAGCAGCTGGAGTCTTCTTTGGAGCGTTCTGTGCAATTGTTCTCGTTGCCTCCGTTCATCTTGGATACCACTATGCGGTTGACGGTTATGTCTCCATTGCCCTGACGTGGGCGATTTGGATCGTCGCTGGTGCTGCGGCACGTCGGCTATCCCCTGAAGAGGCCCGACACGTCCCGGTGCCTTCCCTGCCACCGAATGCCGATCCCGATGCGCCGTCCGCTGCGACATGACGGAAGGCAAGGCGATTAAACGCTGGCCCAGCATCGCAATTGCCTGGCTGTTCGGCCTTGCGCCGGTGGCGCTGTTACTTCTCACCTGGACCGACGGATTCACACCCTTGCAGCAGAGCGCTCGAGCGCTTGGTTTGCCGATCCTGGCGGCCGAGCTCGCCATCACGATGGTCTCGCTGCGCGAAGGATACCGGCTTCCGTCCCTGCGTCCCCTGCCGTTTGCTCTGCTGGCTGCCCTGGGCGTGATTGCATGGGGCACGGCCGTCAACGCACCTTATCCAGCTGTGGCTCTCCTTCGAACCGGCACCTGGACCATCCATCTGTTCTTCGCGCTCGCGCTGGTCAGTCTGGCGCATCGTCGAATGCTAGATCTTGGCCAGCTTTGGGTGGCTCTCCAAACCGGGTTTCTTCTGGTCTTCGCCCTGCTCGTCATCTTCGTGGCCACGACCGATCAAACAGCCGAGGAGCGCATCTGGAGCCTGCCGGCATTCGGCAACATCCGCTGGTTTGCAGAGTATGCAGCCGGCATCGTCGGTCTTGCCGCGGCCGGTTTCCTGCGGGGTAACCGTTTCGCCCTGAGCGTGGCGACAATGGCCTTCACCCTGTTGTTCTGGACCGGGGGGCGAGGCGGGATCGCGGCCGCCCTGGCGGGCCTTGCTGCCTGCGCGTTCCTGTTCGAGTCATTTCGTTCGCCGCGAGTCTGGGGCCGGTTTCTGCTGTGCGTCCTGTTGGGGGGTGCGCTGTCCATTGCGCTGACCGCCCTGATTCCGATCGAGGGCCAGACGATCGCCCGCGACGGCGCCAGCGGGCGCATGGAATTGTGGATGGCCACAATCGACAGCATTCGCCTTCGTCCCTGGTTTGGCTGGGGTGACGGGCAGACCGTCCGCTTTTCGGTCCCGCTTTTGGGTGTGGCCTATCCCCAGCCGCACAACATCGTCCTGCAGGTGCTTCACGCCTGGGGCGTCGTCGGCGGCCTGCTCTGCCTCGCCCTGGCGATCTGGTCAGCGCCCAGGTTCCTCAGGGCGCGTGGCGTCGATGCGGCGCCGTTCCAGCTTTCCGCGCTGACGATCGCCTTTCATTCCTTCATCGACGGCTCGCTCTATCACGTGCATTCGGTGGCGCTGTTCGCGCTGTGCGTCGCGGCCGCGATCGCGGCGGGAATGGAGGAGGACACCCAGGGCTTACCGCCTTCGTCCCCCTGAGGCGCCCGGCATCCGCCGCCCCAAAACGGGATGCGCGTCGCGTGCTCGGTTTACCTGCGCGGGCGATTGGCCGATAAGGGCCGGGCGATCAGGGTGTGGGGGCAGCGCCGATGAGCGGACTGCGCAGCTGGATTTCCTTGCAGTGGCCGGTGGTGGCGGTGGCCGCCGTGACCGGAGCCGTCGCCGTGGGCTTCCAGGTCGCTCGCCCGGACTTCACCTTCGACCGGCCGCCCGACAACTATCCGATCTGGATGGTGCTGCCCGCAGCGCGGCCCCCGGCGCACGGGCCCGCGGCGATGCCGGCGTCGACCGGGGTGGCGGTGTACCTGCCGCCGGACGCCGATCCGTTCGAGTCGGGCGGCGAGCGCGCGGCGCTGACGGCGGCGGCGGACGGGGGCGGACGACGCGGCGACGCGGCGGCCGCGGGCGACCTGCGCGGCGGGCTCGCGCGGGCGGTCGCGGCCGACGGGCCGGGCGGCGCGCCGGCTCCGGCGGCGACGCGCGCGGGCGGGCTGCTGGCGGTCGATTTCGACCTCTCGCGGCCCTACGACGGGGCCAGCGTCTCGGAGGACGGCGAGGCGATCGACGTGCGCAAGTCGGTGCGCGTCAACGGGGCCGAGGCGGGATCGGCGAAGATCCGCGTGACCTCGGGCTCGACCTTGCTGATGGCGCGCGACGAGCTCGGCCGGCTGCTCGCCCGCGCGGGGCTCGCCGAGCTCGCCGGGCAGGTCGGCAGCGGCGGCTATCTCAGCTTCGACGACATGCGCGACAAGGGCATCACCGTGCGCTACGACCCGGTCACCGACCGGCTGATCGTCACGACCTGACTTTGCGGGTAGCGAGACCGCTTTAAGCGCGTTTTTTCAAGAGCGTAGGCGGCGAACTCAAGCTCAGCCAAAGCTTGAGACGGGCAACGTCATTTGAGCGATGATGAACAAGATGGCCGCCACCGCCAACGCCCCCAGCATCCCCGTCACCAAGGCCTGCGAAGCCACCGGCGGCTCGAGATCCGGCACCGTCCACGCGCTCGCCGCCGCCAGCGCCGGCTGCGTCGCCACCTGGTGAAACGGGCTGAGCAGCAGCGCCGCGCTCACCGCCGCCTTCGAAATCGGGCTGAGAAATTGGCAGCCGTACGCGTCGCCGTCGGCCCACACGATCCGCGCTTCAACCGCGCCGACTTCTGGCAGGCCGATCTCGAGGATGTCGCCCAGCGCGAGGCCCAGCGCGGTCTCGAAGGAAATGCCGGTTTCGGACAGGTTGCCTATCACCACCCGCCACGAGCTCAGGTCGTTGGCGACCGGCGTCTCCAGTTGCAACGTGCGCCGGACCGCACCGCGCTGGTCCTGGTCCTGTGCCTCGACACTTATCTGCGCCAACATCGGTAACACGGCTCACCTCCTGCTGGCGATGAGCATGACCCGATAATGTAAATGGAGTGTTTACCTGTCTGTTCGGAATTTGGCGCGGCGCCTGCAACTGCTCTATGAACAGGCGGCGAAATTCGGTATGTACCTCAAGTACGACCGTACCGTGGGTAAATATGGAGGGAATTTATGCTGCGTAAGGGATTGCTCGCATCGCTGGTTTCGATCGGCCTGATCTCCAGCCCGGTGGCGGCCGCGCAAGTTGATCGGCTCCCTTCCTCGGTCGAGCAGGGCGAGCAGATCGCCGGAAATCCGTGGATTCCCTGGCTGTTCGGTCTCGCGGCGCTGATCGCCATCGTCTGGGTGGTTGTCGACGACAACGAAGACGCCGTCAGCCCCTGAGGTCGCTCGCCGCCGCAGGGCGGGGATTGTTCCGCCAGTTAGTGAACCGGCCCGAAGCGTAAGCAGGCCTTCGGGCCGCGAGGCATTCGCACTGTCCAGACGTCAGCGCGACAGCGGGTCGATGGCCATGCCGTTCACCCTGACCTCGTAGTGCACGTGCGGACCGGTCGACCGGCCGGTTGATCCGACAAAGCCGATCACGTCCCCTCGTGCAACCGATTGCCCGACCGCGACATTCAGCCGCGAGAGGTGCCCGTATCGCGTCTGCACACCGCCGCCATGGGCAATGCTGACGAGCAGGCCGTAGCCCCCGTCCCAGCCGGCCATGCTGATCACGCCGTCCGAAGTCGCGGTCACGGGCGATCCTGCGGACGCTGCGAGGTCTATGCCGGCGTGGCGTCGGCTCCCGCCGCGCAACGGATCGGTGCGCCAGCCGAAAACGCTGCTCAATCGCGCAGCCGCGAGAGGTAGACCATAAGGGAGACTGCCAATCCCGCTCTCAGGCGAACGGATTGGCGAGGTGGCGAACGCGACCATCAGAGCTCGACCGGCGACGTACGACCGGACGGGGAACCTCCCCTGACCATCGGTTGCGACGTCGGGTCCGATGGAAATCGTGACCCGGGTCTGGGGCTCGACCAGTCTTAGGTGCGTCCTGGAAGGGCGATCTTCGGGGGACATTGCGCCGTCGGATACCCGAGCGGAGTCGGTGAGCTGGGTCGAGGCTGGCGTCGCCACGTATCCTCTCGTCGAGATACGATCATTTGCCGAGGCTGTCGCCGTCAGCGCAACCAGCAGGACTGCACCGGTCAGGATGCCGCGAGGTCCAGCTGCTTCGCTGCGAATGAAATGAACAGGGCCCAATGCTCGCCCCCCTTGCGAGGACCAATACTATCGCCAAAGCCGGTTAACGCCAATCGTTAAGGGGGATGCGTATCAAATTGGGCCGCAGGTCTGCCTCGCGGCTCGTTAGGCTGGCGCGGGCTAGGCGATACGATGGGCAGTCAAGTTACAGGATTGTAATCGCCCGGTTGCTTCGCGGCGGCGCGGCTCAACCGGGTCGGAGCGCACCAGTGCCGGCTGGGGCCAAGAAGGTTACTCGCTTCTCGAAGACGCAGCGGAATGGCCCGTCAAACGAGGCGAGCCCGCATACGCAGCAGCCGCTTGGCGGCCAGAGCTGGAACAGCAACGGACAGGCCAATCCCCGCAAGAGAGCACATGCCAACCCAGATTGCAGCGTACGTTCCGCCCGCTACGGCAATGCCGTAAAGCACAGGCGCGGCGAGGATCAGGCCGCGTATCTCGTTGGCAACGATCAGTAATACGCCGGCCTTCAAGAGGACTGCGAGAATGGAAAGGTCACCGTTCATGGGTACCTGATGACGCAAGAAGCTTAGTAAAGCGTTGCCACGCCATAACCCGCGCCCGACGGAGCCCGCTGAGCGGCGGGCACGGTGCGCTAGCTCCATGGCAAGAATCTCCGAGGCGTCCGCCTTTCGTCCGCATTGACGGCCGGCCTTCATCGCTGGCGGGCCTGCACGGTCCGCAGGCACCCGCCCGGCAGCTTTTGGTCCGAAGAGAACACTGCCAAATGGTGAAGTGGCCGCACCTCGTACGAACTCGAAAATGATCTTTCAAACCGTCTGGCAATGCAATATAACATAATTGCATGCGCGTTCTATTCTATAGTTAATAATACCTAATGGATTCTCAATGTTCGGATGAGTATCATTTCTGTACGGTGATATTAACCGGAAAACTTACCGTTTGGCGCCCATGTGCTACCGATCAGCGTCGATCGAAACGGTAGGTCTCGCCGGTCCGGAGTCAAACGATGGAACCTCACTTCGTGAAACCATCTCAATTGCCTAACTCATCCTTAACCGAATTGGGCGGAAGTCTGCGTCCTCAACGCGGGACCAGGACAATGGAAGCCAGTTTGGAGAGCAGGGCTCATATCGACGTGCGGCGGGGCGCATCCCGTCGCAAGCTGCACCTGGATGTGGGGGGAACCACAGGCTCTGGCATTGCAGCGAACGTCATCATCCTGAACATATCGGAGACCGGCGTTCTCCTGCGCACCTCGGCAGCCCTGTCGATTGGCGAGAGGCTCGAAGTCGCTCTTCCTCAGGTCGGAACCAGGGCGGCGCTGGTCATGTGGGCAAGCGGCGACCTCTTTGGCTGTCAGTTCGAGGAGCCGATAAGCCGCGCTGCCGTGAGCGCTGCCCAGCTGCGCGGCAAGCCGGAGGCGGCGGGAACTGCCAGGGACGCGCCGTCGGCCTTCTCCGGCCCGGACGAGGGCGACGACTCGTTCGGCGGGCGCCTGAAGCGGCTGCGGCAACAGCGCAGGATGACCATGGCGGGCCTTGCCCGCAAGGCTGGCGTCAGCAAGCCGACGCTCTGGAAATGGGAGCGCAACGACGTTCGCCCGCGGACGAAGTCAATCGGACCGCTCGCCGCTGCACTGGGCGTGTCAGAAACCGAACTTCTCTTCGGAGGCGCGGCAGCTGCACGCGACACGGCAAGCGCTCATCCCCAAGCCCCTGACCGCTCGTCAATCCTCACGAACGGAATACTGAAGAACTTCAAGGACGAAATATCGCGCCTGGCCGGCGTTGCGTCGGACAAGGTGTCAATTCTCATCCACTATTAGCGTAGCTGCCCCATAGCAGGAGGCGGATCACACGCGGGACGAGCGGTCCGTGTCCCGCTCCTGCTCCACCGCGCAGATCACGCGATCGCCAACCGGCGCAATCCATGCGCGGGTCCTGCCAACCGACTTTCGCGCAATTCAGCTCCGGGACAGCGCCAGACCCGATGCGGCGATCGCACCGGCTCTTGCAGTTGTGCGCCGTTTCGAACAGGAAGGGCGCGGAGCACGATCGCTGGCCCTCCGGGGCCCGGCGCGATGTTGGTTGAGGGGAACACCGATGGGCTACGGGTCGCATGCCCGAGCCGCACTGGCGAGCGCGACGCTGGTGCTGGCTGCCTGCTCCAATGCGCCGGAAGACCGCCCGACCGCGGCACCCGGGGAGGTCGCGGCTGCAGCGATCGCTCCGGTGCCCGGAGACCGCCAGGTCTATTTCGGCGATCTGCACTTGCACACCAGCTATTCGCTGGACGCCGCTGCGGCGAAGACCGAGACCACCCCCGACGACGCCTATCTCTACGCGATGGGCCAGCCGGTGACGTATCTCGGCCACCGCGTGCAGCGGCGCGCGCCGCTCGACTTCCTGGCGGTGACCGACCACGCCGAATACCTCGGCAATGTCCGTCTCGCGATGCGGGGCGAGATCCAGCTTCCCGGCGACCAGGCCGACTGGCAGCGATTGTTCAACAACCGCGGCGGCGCGACGATGTTCGAGCTGTTCGGCAAGGCGGTTGCCGGGCTCTATGGCGAAGACCGTCAGGGCCTGACCGATCCGGCGCTCGTCTACAGCAACTGGCAGGAAGAGATCGCCGCCGCGCAGCGGCACTACAAGCCCGGCAAGTTCACCTCGCTGGTAGCGTTCGAATATTCGCCCACCCTGCGCACCAGCGGCGGGGCCCACCTGCACCGCAACGTGATCTTCCGCGGGCCCAACTATCCGGTGATGCCGTTCGGCTCGACCGACTCGATGCACCACGAAGCGCTGTGGGCTTATGCGGAGACCAATCGCAGGCGCGGGATCGATTCGCTGATGATCCCGCACAATGCCAACCTCAGCCAGGGCCTCGCCTTCCCCTACCAGGATACCTACGGCGCCTCGATGAGCGTCGACTACGCCCGGCGCCGCGCGGCCAACGAACCGCTGGTCGAAATTACTCAGGTCAAGGGCACGAGCGAGACACGTCCCGATCTTTCGCCGGATGACGAATTTGCCGACTTCGAGCAGGTGAAGAGCGGCGGCGATCTGCCCGGTGGTTTCGTGCGCACCGGGCTGCTGCGGGGCATGGAACTGGCCGAGACGCTCGGCATCAATCCGTTCGAACAAGGTTTCGTCGGCGCGTCCGACTTCCATTCGGGCATTTCGTCGTCGGAAGAGGACAATTATCCGGGCGCGCTCGGCTACAGCGACGACCAGGAAAATCCGCAGGCGATCCTCAAGGATATCTCGCCGGTGATCGGCAGCCCGCTCGCGGGCCTCAGCGCAGCCGGCATCACCGGGGTGTGGGCCGATGCCAATACCCGCGAGGCGATTTTTGACGCGCTGCGCCGCCGCGAGACTTTCGCCACCTCGGGTCCGCGCATCAGGGTGCGCCTGTTTGCCGGGTGGGGCGCGGTCGACGGCCTCGCAGCGGGCGCCGACTGGGCGCGGCGCGCGTATCGCTGGAGCGTGCCGATGGGTGGCAACCTCGCCACGCGGCCCGCCGGTGCAAGCGGGCCTGCATTCGTGGTGCAGGCGGCCAAGGACCCGTTCTCCGGCAACCTCGACCGAATCCAGATCGTCAAGATCTGGCGCCGGGGCGGGAAATCGTTCGAGAAGATCTACGACGTCGCCTGGTCACCGGGACGGACGCGGGGCGCCAACGGCCGCCTCCAGCCCGTGGGCAACACCGTCAATGCGAAGACCGCGACATACAGCAATTCGATCGGCGCCGCGGAACTGCTCGGCACCTGGCACGATCCCGACTTCGATCCCGCCGAGCGGGCGGCATATTATGCCCGGGTCATCGAGATCCCGACGCCTCGCTGGGCGACGTACCTCTCCGTGCGTAGCGGCGTGCCGCTGGCCAACGGCATTTCACCCTCATTGCAGGAGCGGGCATGGACCTCGCCAGTGTACTACACGCCATGAAGCGTGCCCTTCTCACCCTGACCTGTGCCCTCGCGGTTGCGGCCTGCAGCGAGCGAATTGCCGAACCCGCGCCGGCGCAGGAAGCGGCGATCGTCTCCGGCGGCGGCGCATCCTCGGGCGCCGAGCGCCAATTGCTGTGGGGCGACACGCACGTCCACACCAGCAACTCCGTCGATGCCTTCATGAGCGGCGCGGCCAACGCAGACATCGATACGGCCTATCGCTTCGCCAAGGGCCTGCCGGTGGTCAATCCGCGCACCGGCGCGCGCATCCGCATCGACCGGCCGCTCGATTTCATCGTCATCGCCGATCATGCCGAGAACCTCGGCATCTCGATGCGCGTCGTGCAGCAGGACCCGGGGATCCTCGGCTTGCCGTTCGGGCAGAAGCTGCGCGCGATCTTCGAGGAGAAAGGAGGCCGCGCGATCACCAGCGCGATGATGGGCGGCCAGGGTCTGACGAGGGAAGAACTGGCACGGCAGACCGCCGAATCGCATTTGCCCGAAGTGCTGCGCGCCGGATGGGAAGGCCAGATCGACGCCGCCGAGCGCTACAACGAACCGGGTGTATTCACCGCGATGATCGGCTGGGAATGGACCTCGGCGCCGAATATGCGCAACCTCCACCGGGTTGTCTTCACCGACGCCGGGGGGGACGCCGCGCGGAAGTTCATCCCATTTGCCAACTGGATGAGCGACCGGCCCGAGGACCTGTGGTCGTTCATGGAAGAGACGAAGGCGCGCACGGGTGCGGATTTCGTCGCCATGCCGCACAACGCGAACCTGTCCGACGGGAAGATGTTCGCCAATGTCGACAGCGACGGCAACCCGTTCACCGCCGCCTATGCTGCGCGCCGCGCGGCCTGGGAGCCGGTGACGGAGATCTCGCAGTACAAGGGCTCTTCGGAGACTCACCCGGGCCTTGCCCCGCGTGACGAGTTCGCCGATTTCGAATTGCGCAACATGCTGCTGACGGGCGTGAAGACCGAGGTGTCCCCCGGCTCCTACGTCCGTTCGGCCCTGCTGCTGGGCCTCGCAGAGGAGCAGCGGACGGGGGTCAATCCGTTCCGTCTCGGCATCATCGGCTCGACCGACACCCACACCGGATTTTCCTCGACCCAGGAAGACAACTTCCTCGGCAAGCTCGGCGAAGACCAATTGCCGCGCGAGCGACTCGGGCCGAGCAAGGTGCAGATTATCTTCCCCGCGGCCGAGATGTCCGCCTCGGGCCTCGCCGCGGCATGGGCCGACGCCAACACGCGGCGCGGCGTCTTTGACGCCTTCCGCCGGCGCGAGGTCTATGGCACCTCGGGACCGCGCATCGCGTTGCGGCTGTTCGCCGGATACGGCTTTGCCGCCGGCGAGGAAAAGGCGCGAGACTTTGCCGCCGTGGGATATCGCAAGGGCGTGCCGATGGGCGGCCTGCTCGCCCCGGCCCGCGGGCAGGCGCCCGGCTTCCTGATCCGCGCGGTGAAGGACCCGACGGCCGCGGGGCTCGATCGCATCCAGGTGGTCAAGGGCTGGATCGGTGCCGACGGCAAGACGCACGAGACGATCTTCGACGTCGCGTGGTCCGGCGATCGCCACAAGCGCGCCGATGGCACGCTGCCGCCGGTTGCGAATACGGTGGACGTCATGCACGCCCGCAACGACAACGCGGCAGGCGCGGCCGAGCTGACCGCCTTCTGGCGCGACCCCGAGTTCGATCCGGCCCATCCGGCGTTCTACTATGTGCGCGTGTTGCAGGTGCCGACCCTGCGGCATCACGTCTATGACGCCCTCGCGCTCGGTATCGATCCGCGAACCCTCGCCATTCCAGCCACCATCCAGGAGCGGGCGTGGTCGTCGCCGGTGTGGTATCGGCCGTGAATTGGCGCAAATGGCTCAAGGAGCCTCTGGTCCATTTCCTGCTCGCCGGGCTGGCGCTGTTTGCCGCCACCGCCTGGTGGCAGGGACCGAACGACCAGGGGCGCACGATCCGCCTCACGCGCAGCGACCTGCTGACCTACCTGCAGGGTCGGGCGCAGGTCTACGACCAGAAGACATTCGCGGCGATGCTCGGAACGATGTCCGACAAGGACCGTCGGGCGCTGGTGCACGACGCGGCGCTGCAGGAAGCGCTCTATCGTGAGGGCGCGGCGCTCGACCTTGCCACCGCCGATCCGCTGATCCGCCAGCGGATCGTCCAGCAGATGCGCCTGCTGGTGATGGAGGAAGCCGCGACAGGCGCGACGGTCAGCGACGCGGAGGTCGCCGCCTTCTATCGCGACCATGAGGACGACTATCGATTGCCGGCCGACGCGACGTTCACCCATGTCTTCTTCAATGCCGTCGACCGCGGGGCGGCGGCCGAAGGGGCGGCAAAAGCCGAACTGGCCGTCCTCCACCGTACCCATGTCCCGTATGAGCGCGCAGGGGAGCACGGTGATCGCTTCCTCTACCAGCTCAACTACGCCGAAGCCGACCAGGCGCTGGTGGCGAGCCATTTCGGCGAGGCATTTGCCAAGGCGTTGTTCCGGTTGCCGAGCGGGACGTGGCAGGGGCCCTTGCGATCGCAATACGGCTGGCACCTGGTCCTCGTGCGCGAACGCAGTGCCGGTGGGCTGCCTCCTTTCGCCGAGATCGCCGGTCAGGTTCGCGAGGATGCGCTGGCCGACAAGCGCGCGAAGCTGGCCGGCGAGGCGCTCGATCGGTTGTTGGCCCTGTACCGCATCGTGCCCGGGCCCGGTGTCGCCAAGTGACGCGATTCCCGCTCCTGCTGGCCGTCTGCCTCGCGGGATGGGCATCGCAGGCGCGCGCCGACGACAATCGTCCGTTGACCGTCCGCGTGGTCGAAGAGACGCCCAACGACTACCGGGTCACCTGGAAGGTGCCAGCCAACGTCGACGGACGGTTCCTGCCCTCGCTCAAGGCGCCTCGCGGCTGCGCGGTGGGCAGGAACGTCCGCCTGTGGTCCGACCCGCTCGGCAACTGGCGCGAGGAGCGCTGGCGCTGTACCGGCGGCCTTGCCGGCGGCACCATCGTGATCGCCTACCCGACCGCCAATCCGGGGCTGGCGACGATCGCCCGGTTGCAGTTCGCGGGCGCCGACGAGCAGACGTTGCTGCTGCAGCCGCAGGAAACCCGGCTGGCAATTCCCGCAGCGGAACAATCGCGGGGTGTATTCCTCGACTTTCTGACGCTCGGCGTCGAGCACATCTGGCTCGGGTTCGACCACTTGCTGTTCGTCGCCGGGCTACTCTTCATCGCCGGGACACCGCGTCGCGTGCTGGCGACGATCAGCGGGTTCACCGTCGCCCACTCGATCACCCTGGCGCTGTCGGCGCTCGATGTTGTGCGGCTGCCGACAAGCGCAGTCGAAGGCGTGATCGCGCTCAGCATCGTGTTCCTGGCGGTCGAGATCGTCAAAGGTCCGCGTGATACGCTGACGTGGCGGCACCCGACCGCGGTGGCGGGCAGTTTCGGCCTGCTGCATGGTTTCGGCTTTGCGGCCGTACTGCGCGAGGTCGGCCTGCCGGAAGATGGACTGGTCACGGCCTTGTTCGCCTTCAATCTGGGCATCGAGCTGGGGCAAGTGCTGTTCGTCGCATTGCTGATGGCGCTCCTGCTGGGGCTCAGGCGGTTGCCGGCCCTGTCGGCAGTGAGTCCGGCGCTCCAGCGCGCAGGCGGCTATGCGGTGGGCATTCTTGCCAGCTTCTGGATGTTCGAACGGCTGGCCGCCTGATCACGCAACTTGCGTGGCCTGCTGCCCCAATTCCGCAAAATACCGTGCCATCGCCTCGGCAGCCCGGTCGGTCAGGCCGATGAAGGCGCGTCGCCGGTCGCTCTCGTCGTCGACACGCTCGAGCAGCCCGGCATCGGTCATCTGGCGGATCCAACGCAGCGCAGTCGTGGGCGGAACCCCGCTGGCGATGCACAGCGACGTGACGGAAACACGCGTGTGCTCGGCGCGGGCGGCGGTCAGGTCGAGCAGGATGTCCCACGCCGGATCGGCGAACAGCTCGCCATCGAAGAAGCGCACGCGCAGCTGCCGCTGGCGGATGATCCGCCGCACGAGCCGCGAATCGGGCAGTGCCGGCCGCCTGCGGAGCCAGCCCTCGCCTTGCTTCGCCGTCTCGCCGGTATAGGCGAATGCCGGGCTCTCGACGCGAAAGGTTCGGTCGTCGCCGGAAATGCCGGTCTGTGCGCCGAGCCGCTCGAGCCGCTGGGCAATGTGGCCGACTTGCTCGGTGAGACGCAGCAGGGAAACCCGGTCCTCCCGGCCCAGCTCGCGCAAATGCAGACGGGGAACGCCGGCCAGCGCGCGGCCGAGCGCAACGATCCGCTCTGCCCGGGTTGGATCGACGAGGATCTGGGGCGCAGACTGATCGCAGCAGGCGAACACGTCGTCGAGCGCATCGACCCCGGTCGAGATCAGGATTTGCGCCCCCGAACGCGCCGCGCGCATGTCGAGCCGGGCGAGCGCAGTCAGCACGCCCGCGTCCACTTCGTGGCAATCGATCAGCACGATCTCGCCGAGCGGACGCGCCTGGCCTTCGAGGAGCGCGGCGACCGCGCCGCACTCGCGCAGGTCCAGCCCCACGGCCGCGACATCCTCGCGCATCTCCTCGCGTACCTGCGGCAGGTCGGCGAAAACCGACACTGCCCAAGGCAGTGCGGCATCATTTGCGGGCCGGTAAGCGAAATCGGCTGGCGGCATGATCTCTTGTTCCTGATTCGCGATCAGCAAGCAAATGTAGGAACAAAACGGGAACTTGTCAACTCCCCTCAGGGCTTACGCTTACCCATCAGCGTGCCCTTGGCCCCCGGCAGCAAGGTGAATTCGAAGTCCGGCCAGCGGCGCTTCCAGCGGGCGGCGACGACGCGTTCGCCCGGACGCGCGGCATCGTCGAGCAGGATCATGCCGCCGGGCACGATGCGGTCGAACAGCGTTTCCGCGCGGCCGCGGATGAACGGGTTCAGGGCCCACGGCGGCCCGTCGATTACCAGGAGGTCGATCTCGCGGGGCAGCGCATGCAGCGCATACCAGGTGTGCGACCAGTCCGACGCGTCCTCGACGATCGGGGCATGGCGCAGCGTGGCCGACAGGCCATGGCTCTCCAGCCACTGCGCCGTCGATTCGACGAATCCCGCGTGCTGGTCGTAACTCGACAGCCGGCCGCCGCCGTTGAGCGCCAGCGCCTTGGCGATGACCAGCGATGAAGCGCCGCAGCCGAGCTCGACTACTTCGCGCGGACGCAGTCGCTCGATCGCCTCGACGATGCGCCACAGGAACCAGGTGTCCGCCTTCCAGCTGCCGAGGTGCGGCAAGGCGTCGTGCGGCAGGCCGAGCCGGTCGAGCAAGGCGTGCTTGTCGGCCAGCTTGCCGCCCCACAGGCTGCGCAGCAGCCAGGGCCACTGGATCGCGCCCCAGCTGACCGTCAGCACCTTTTCGGAGAAGGGCCGCGCGGGGGCGCTGTCATCGAGCGACAAGAGCCCCGTTTTCTCGCGCGATGTCATGAGTGGTGCAATCTCCGGGATCGGGTAGTCGTTCCCATAGCCACAGGGCGCTCAGTCCGCAAACGGGTCACGCACGAGGATCGTGTCGTCGCGCTCGGGGCTGGTCGAGACGGACGCCACCGGGCACTCGATCAGCTCCTCGATCCGGCGGATGTACTTGATCGCCTGGGCCGGCAGGTCAGCCCAGCGGCGCGCGCCGGCGGTCGACTCGCTCCAACCGTCCATTTCCTCGTAGATCGGCGCGCATTCGGCCTGCTCGGCGGCGTTCGAGGGCAGGTAGTCGATCGTCTTGCCGCGAAGCCGGTAGCCGGTGCAGATCTTCAGCTTGGCAAATCCGTCGAGCACGTCGAGCTTGGTCAGGGCGATCCCGGTCACGCCGCTGATCGCGCAGCTTTGCCGCACCAGCACCGCGTCGAACCAGCCGCAGCGCCGCTGGCGCCCGGTGACCGTGCCGAACTCGTGCCCGCGCTCGCCAAGCCGCTGGCCGTCGGCATCCTCGAGCTCGGTCGGAAACGGGCCCGAACCGACCCGGGTGGTGTACGCCTTGACGATGCCCAGAACGAAACCCGCCGCATTGGGCCCCAGCCCGCTGCCGCTGGCGACCGTGCCGCTGACCGTGTTGGAGCTGGTGACGAACGGATAGGTTCCGTGATCGACATCGAGCAGGACGCCCTGGGCACCCTCGAACAGGATCCGCGAGCCCTTCTTGCGCTCCTCGCGCAGGCGTATCCACACTGGTTGGGCGAATTGCTGGACGAACGGGGCAATGCCGCGGAGTTCCTCGAGCAACGCCGCGCGATCGACCGGGCCCTGCCCGAACCCGGCGCGCAACGCGTCGTGGTGCGCGCAGAGCCGGTCGAGCAGCGGCTCGAGCTCGTGCAGGTGCGACAAGTCGCACACGCGGATGGCGCGGCGGCCGACCTTGTCTTCGTAGGCCGGGCCGATCCCGCGCCCTGTGGTGCCGATCTTGCCCTTGCCCGCCGCAGTTTCGCGCAAGGCGTCGAGATCGCGGTGCAGCGGCAGGATCAGCGGGCAATTGTCGGCGACGGCGAAGTTGTCCGGAGTGATCGACACGCCCTGCGCTTCGAGCCGCTCTATCTCGGCCTTGAGCGCCCAGGGATCGAGCACCACGCCGTTACCGATCAGCGACAGCGTTCCGGTGACGATGCCCGAAGGGAGCAGGCTCAGCTTGTAGGTCGTGTTGCCGACCACGAGCGTGTGGCCGGCGTTGTGGCCGCCCTGGAACCGCACCACCACGTCGGCGCGACTGGCGAGCCAGTCGACGATCTTGCCCTTGCCTTCATCGCCCCACTGGGCGCCAATCACGGTAACATTGGCCAAGGGATGCTGCCTTCCTGTGCGCGAAAACCGCGCGGGGCGTTAGGCCGTGAGCGGCGCACTGGCAATGGTGAGCATCGGCCATGGGCAGCGGAACTACTGCCGGGGGCCCATCAGTTCCCGACCTCGCAATGCTCACTCGGCTCGAGCGCTTCCTCGAGCGCGGGCTCGCTGTGGTCCGCTGGATTGTCCAGCCCGGCCATCACGCACAGGTTGTCGTCGAATTCCGCGGCCGTCGGCCCGACGGAACCGCCCGCGGCGAACAGGATCACCGACGGCACGGAAAGGCCGATCATCCAGAACAGCCCCTGCAGCACGACGTCGCTCCAGCGACCGTACAGGCTCGAGTTCAGCAGGGCATCGGCCACCGCGAGCAGCACGCCGGCAATGGCGAGGTAGGCGAGGAAGTGGACGACCGTCGCACCGGCGAGGCCCAGCTGCCACGGAAAGACGGTCGCAGCGACAAGCCACACGACCATCCCCAGCGCAAACGACGGTTCACTGAGAATCCGATCCTTCATTTCCCTGGCCTGTGTCCGCGAACAACCCTTCGAACAGACGAATTATGCGCCTGACAACCGCATCGAGGCAAGCGGCTCACGAGACAAACGGCAACAATTGGCGACTCGCAAGCCTTCCCGTCTGGCCCTAGCTCAAACCGATGAGGGCGCGCCTCAGCTGCGCGACGGACCTCGGGCGATCCACCCGATGCACCGAAGGGCCGCGCGACAGGTCCGGCCGCCGGCGACGCGGGACGCCGGTGAACCTGATCCTCCACGTCCAACGCGAGGACGGCACGAAGCCGCGGTACAGGGTTTCTCGGAACGGGCCTCGGCGGCGATAAATCGCCGGCTGGGCGATTCCGATTATCCGGCGACGCGGGTGCTCGGCTCGTTCCTCGCGGGGATGTCCCGCTAGAGCTTGCGCACTTCGCCCGCTTCAAGCCGGTGCGAGCACCCGAGCGTCGCCGCATCGTCCTGATCGCCCAGCGCCGCCACCGTACGCCAGCCTTCGGCGCGCAGCCGCTCGGCCGCCGCGGCATCGTGGCCCAACGGAAGGAATACCGCCGCTCCGCGCGGCTCGTCGGCCTTGACCGCCTCGACCAGCTCTTCGGGATAGAGCGAGAACCCGGCGGCGACTTCGCCGGTGCCGCCGATGCGGTACGTCCCGCCCCGCCCGAGAGCACCGCGCACACCATCGGCATAGAGCGTGAAGCCGAACCACGACTGGTACTCGAACCCGTGCCGCTCGGCCGGGTCGAGGGTCAGCCGCGCACGCCCTTCGACCCGCCCGGCGATCTGTTCGAGCCCGGCGATGCGGCTGGCGAGCGCACCCTGCGCGTCGATCCGGGAAAGCTTCGCGATCGCTTCGGCAAACGGCCCGCTGGCATAAAGCAGCGGCAGGTAGGATTCCCCGCCCGCCTCGCGCAGCCCCCCGGCATCCTTGGCGTCGAGCTCGCGTCGCACGGCCCGCACCTGCTCGGCGTCGAGCGGGAATTCCTCGGCGGCGAGCGTGTCGACGAGGTCGGGCAGGGTGAAGTCGACCGAAATCCCCGTCGCGCCGGCCGCTTCAAGCGAAGCGATCGCCAGCTCGACGATTTCCGCCGCGGCGGCCACCGTGTCGCTGCCGATCAGTTCGGCACCGAGCTGCAGGTTCTCGCGCCGCGGGTCGAGCTGGTCGCCGGAGATGCGCAGGACCTGACCGGCGTAGCACAGCCGCAACGGACGCGGCTTGCCGGCGAGGCCGGTTGCGGCGATGCGGCCGATCTGCGGCGTCATGTCGGATCGCAGGGCCAGCGTGCGCAGGCTCTTGGGGTCGACGAAGCGGAACAGCTTCAGCGTCCTCACCCCGTCCATCCGACGCGCAATCGACTGCATGAACTCGATCAGCGGCGGGCGCACGCGGTCATAGCCGTGCGCGTCGAGCACGCCCAGTACTGCGCGCTCGATCCGCGCCGCAGCCGCCGCGCTTTGCGGCAGGCGGTCCTCGAGCCCCTCGGGCAGAAGGTCGGCGGCGGGATCGATCATGTGAGCCTATACCCCCCCTTCGTCATCCCCGCACAAGCGGGAACCCAGTGCGGCTGCTCCCTGGGATCCCGCTTTCGCGGGGGTGACGAATATTTGCAAGGGCTCCTCGAAACGGTCTCAGAAGGCGAGCGCCTTGACCGTCTTCACGCCCTCGATCGCGCAGGCGCGCTGGATCACGTCCTGCGGTATCGGCTGGTCGACGCTCAGCAGCAGCACCGCTTCGCCGCCGGCTTCGCGGCGGCCGAGGTGGAAGGTGCCGATGTTGATCCCGGCCTCGCCGAGCAGCGAGCCGATGCGGCCGATGAATCCGGGCGCGTCCTCGTTGACGATGTAGAGCATGTGCCCGTCGAGATCGGCTTCGATACCGATGCCGAAGATCTCCACCAGGCGCGGAGCGCCCGCGCCGAAGAGCGTGCCCGCCACCGAACGGTCGCCGCGGCTGGTCGCCACGGTGACGCGGATCAGCGTGTGGTACACGCCCTCGCGGTCATGGCGCACTTCGCGCACGTCGAGCCCGCGTTCCTTGGCCAGGAACGGCGCGTTGACCATGTTCACGGTGTCCGAATACTGCCGCATCAGGCCCGCCAGCACGGCTCCGGTGATCGGCTTCGGGTTGAGCTCGGCGGCCGCGCCTTCGACTTCGATCGAGATCTTGTCGAGGTTGCCGTGCGCGAGTTGGCCGACGAGGCTGCCAAGCTTCTCGGCCAGCGCCATGTACGGCTTCAGCTTGGGTGCTTCTTCGGCCGAGAGCGACGGCATGTTGAGCGCATTGGTGACGCCGCCATTGACCAGGTAGTCGGCCATCTGCTCGGCGACCTGCAGCGCAACGTTGACCTGCGCCTCGTTGGTCGAGGCGCCGAGGTGCGGGGTGCAGATGAAGTTCGGCGTGCCGAACAGCGGCGAGTCCTTGGCCGGCTCGGTCTCGAACACGTCGAGCGCGGCACCCGCGACATGACCGGAATCGAGCGCGTCCTTGAGCGCGGCCTCGTCGATCAGCCCGCCGCGCGCGCAGTTGACGATCCGCACGCCCTTCCTGGTCTTGGCGAGGTTCTCGCGGCTGAGGATGTTGCGCGTCTGGTCGGTCAGCGGCGTGTGCAGCGTGATGAAGTCGGCCCGCGCCAGCAGCGAATCGAGATCGACCTTCTCGATGCCCATCTCGACCGCCCGCTCGGGGGTCAGGAACGGGTCGAAGGCGATGACTTTCATCCGCAGGCCGAGCGCGCGGCTGGCGACGATCGAACCGATGTTGCCCGCACCGATAAGGCCGAGCGTCTTGCCGGTGACCTCGACGCCCATAAACGCGTTCTTCGGCCACTCGCCCTTCTGCGTCCGCTCATTGGCTTCGGGCAGCTGGCGGGCGAGCGCGAACATCAGCGCGATGGCGTGCTCGGCGGTCGTGATCGAGTTGCCGAACGGCGTATTCATGACCACGACGCCCTTGGCCGAGGCCGCCGGGATATCGACGTTGTCGACGCCGATGCCGGCGCGACCGATGACCTTAAGGTTGGTCGCCGCTTCGAGGATGTCCTTGGTCACCTTGGTCGCGGAGCGGATCGCGAGGCCGTCGTACTGGCCGATGATCGCCTTCAGTTCGTCGGGCGTCTTGCCGGTGATCTCGTCGACCTCGCAGCCGCGGTCGCGGAAGATCGCCGCGGCGTTGGGATCCATCTTGTCGGAAATGAGGACTTTGGGTTTGGTCATTTCGAATTCCTTGGTTCGTCATTCCCGCGGAAGCGGGAACCCAGGGCGGCGATCGCAGCATCTCGACTGGGTCCCCGCTTTCGCGGGGATGACGATTGCGGGTGAGATTAGTTCTTGAGCGAAGCCCAGGCCCAATCGAGCCACGGGCCGAGCGCTTCGATGTCGGACGTATCAATTGTCGCACCGCACCAGATGCGCAAGCCCGGCGGGGCGTCGCGGTAGCCGGCGATGTCGTAGGCCGCGCCTTCCTTCTCGAGCAGGCCGGCGAAGGCCTTGATGAAGTCAGCATCGGCGCCTTCGACGGTCAGGCAGACCGAGGTCCTCGAGCGGATGCCGTGATCGACCGCAAGGTGGCCGAGCCAGTCGCGCTCCGCGACGATCTTGTCGAGCGCATTCGCGTTCGCCGTGCAGCGGGCCTGCAAGCCCGCGAGGCCGCCAACGCCCTGCGCCCACTCGAGCGCCCAGATCGCATCCTCGACCGCCAGCATCGAAGGGGTGTTGATGGTCTCGCCCTTGAAGATGCCCTCGGCCAGCTTGCCTTTGCTCATCAGGCGGAAGACTTTAGGCAGCGGCCGTGAGGGAGTGTATTCCTCGAGCCGCTGAACTGCACGCGGGCCGAGGATCAGCACGCCATGCGCGCCCTCGCCGCCCAGCACCTTCTGCCAGGAGAAGGTGGCGACGTCGATCTTGTCCCACGGAATGTCGTAGGCGAACACCGCGCTGGTCGCGTCGGCGAAGGCGAGGCCCTGCCGATCGGCCGGGATCCATTCGCCGTCCGGCACCCGCACGCCGCTGGTGGTGCCGTTCCAGGTGAACAGCACGTCGTCGGACCAGTCGACCTTGTCGAGATCGGGGAGCTGGCCGTAGTCGGCGCGCATCACGGTCGCTTCGATGCCGAGCTGCTTGACGACATCGGTCACCCAGCCTTCGCCGAAGCTCTCCCAGGCCAGCGCGGTCACGCCGCGCGCGCCGAGCATGGTCCACATTGCCATCTCGAAGGCGCCGGTGTCGGAGCCCGGGACGATGCCGATGCGGTGCGTGTCGGGAAGCTGCAGCAGCTCGCGCATCAGATCGATGCAATACTGCAGGCGCGTCTTGCCGATCTTCGCGCGATGCGAGCGTCCGAGCGATTCGGTGGCCAGCTTGTCTGGGGACCAGCCCGGCGGCTTGGCGCAGGGACCGGAGGAAAAGAACGGACGCGCCGGCTTGGTTGCCGGGACGGCTGGGGTATCAGTCATGTAGTCTCTCCTTGCAGAGAGCACGCGCGGCGTTGGGACCGCGTGGCCCGCGGCGGCCAATAGAGGCGCACAGTCGGAAGTCAATGCGCGATTGGGCCAGGACTCGCCGCAGGCCGCAACGCGACGGTGAAGATTCTCATCGGACTTTCATCGTGTTATGTTGCGCGAAGCCATGGTGGACGAGGACGGGCATGGTTCGCACTGCATCCGCATTGTGCTGCCTGAGCCTGCTTGCGGGCTGCTCGGCGCTACCCGAATCGACGGCGGACGGTGAGCGAACGGCTTCTGGAGCGGTGGCGCCGCGAAGCCAACCGGCGCCACGCACTTCGCAGGCCGCGGAGCAATGCCTTTCAGGACTTGCGTTGATGGGCGCGGGCTATTCACCGCTGCCGGACCGCGAACTAGGCGGCGGATGCAGCAACCGGAACACCGTCCAGCTGGCGAGCCTGCCCTCGGATTCGGCCAGCCTCGGGGTGACCAACCTCGGTCCGATAACCTGCGAGGTAAGCCAAGCGTTCGCCGGCTGGGCCCGCTACGGCGTCGATCGCGCAGCCCGTCGCATCCTCGGCGCGGGGCTGCGCACAATCGAAACCTTCGGCAGCTACTCGTGCCGCGACGTGGCGGGGGCGGGCCGACGCTCGGCCCATGCAACAGGCGCGGCCATCGATGTTTCCGGCTTCGTCCTCGACGACGGCCGCCGGATCACGGTCAAGACCGGCTGGAACAGCGGGACCGCCAGCGAGCGCGAGTTCCTCCGGGTCGTGCAGAGCAGTGCCTGCAAGCGCTTCGATACGGTGCTCGGCCCGGACTACAATGCGGCGCACCAGGATCACCTGCACGTCGAAGGCGTGATCGCCGCCCGCAGCTACTGCCGCTGAATCCGGCGGGAATGGCGGGGCTGCGCGAAACCCCTGCGCTCGCCGATCCGCCCGGCGATGCCCTTGTCGCGATCGGGATCGCGCCGGTCTGGGCCGGGCTCGGTGGGAAGGAATGCGCCTTCCTCGTGGGAATCCAGCCACAACCGCACCGCGTCAGCCGCGTGCCCCGCGCCGAGCTTGGCCATCATGTTGCCGCGATGGATTTCGACCGTCCGCGGGCTGATGGCGAGACTTCTGGCAATCTCCTTGTTGGAGCAGCCGGCGCTGAGCAGCTCGAGCACTTCGCGCTCGCGCCGGCTGAGCAGGCTGACGGCGTGCTGTGCCTCGATCTCGCGCCGGCGCCTCTCGGCATGCTCACCGGCTTCGGACAGGATCGAGTCGAGCCGGCGGGCGAAGCGGCCCATCTCCAGCGGCAATTCCAAATAGTCGATCGCGCCCGCCTTGATCGCCTCGACAACCCGCTCGACCTGCGGCGCGCGTGCCGTGAACGCGACCGGCAGCCAGAATCCATGACCACCCATCTGATCGATGAGTTGCTTCGCCGCGCCGGAGCACTCCGCGTCGGCTGCGAGGACGATCCCGTCGCACGGCGGACGCTCCAGAAGCTCGGCGAGATCGGCATAGACCTCGGCATGATGGCCGAGGGCGAACGCAGTCCGCGCCTGTTCGGCTCTTGCGCGACTATCGCCGCCCACGATGTGGAGGGTGATCCTTTCCATAGGTCGTTAATTGCCCCAGGAATTCCCGGGCCGCGCGTCGAAGCCCCACCGATACGAAGGTAAATTACCGGCGCAGGCCAAGTAATACGTTGGATTCCCTATGGGAATTTACGTTCATATCGGTCCGATTGCGCCCCGCTACGCACCTCAGGGCTGCTATTCCCCGCGATATCAGGGCTTGGTCTCGGCGCCCTGATAGAAGGTATAGTCCGGCAACGAATGGAATGCGCTGCGCAGGGCGTCGCTCCAACTGGAGGAGATGGCGTCGAAGTACGTGTCGTCATGCTCGATGCGGCGTTCGTGCAACGGCTTGAACTCGTCGCGGCGCACGACGAGGAGATCTAGCGGCAGGCCGACCGAGAGGTTCGCCTTGAGCGTCGAATCGAAGCTCACCATCAGCAGCTTGGCGGCGTCTTCGAAGCTCATCTTGCGGTCGTAGCCGCGGATCAGGATCGGCCGCCCGTACTTGGTCTCGCCGATCTGGAAGAACGGGGTGTCGAAGCTCGCCTCGATGAAGTTGCCTTCCGGATAGACCATGAACAGCCGCGGCTCCATGCCCTTGATCTGGCCAACGACGATCATCGAGGCGGTGAACCGGCCCTTGCCCTGCATGCCGTTCTCGTCCTGCGTCTCGCGCACGGTCTCGCGAAGCAGCTTGCCGGTCTCGGCCGCGACCTGAAACATCGTCGGCAACTCGAGCAGCGAGTTATGCCGGTCGCCCGGTGTCTTGTTGCGCTCCTCGAGCTTACCGATCACCGCTTGTGTGGTGGCAAGGTTGCCCGCCGTCATCAGCGCGACGATCCGCTCGCCGGGCTTGGTCCAGTAGAACATCTTTCGGAACACCGAGATGTTGTCGACGCCGGAATTGGTGCGCGTGTCGCTCATCAGAACGAAGCCCTCGTCGAGCACCATGCCCACGCAATACGTCATTGCCCGTCCCTGTTCTGCCTTCTCGTGTCCCGCTGAACGGGTACCCCGCGCCTACTGTTCCGCGGACTGCTGCTCGACTGCAAGGTCGACGGTCAGGTCCTCGGTGACCGAACCGAAACTTATCCCCGTCACCGGCGCCGCGTCGCGATAGTCGCGCCCGGTCGCCACCCGGACATAGCGTGGGTCGGGGCTGATCCCATTGGAAACGTCGAAGCCGACCCAGCCCAGCCCGTGGACCCAGGCTTCGGCCCAGGCATGAGTCGCTTCCTGGTCGACCCGGTCGTTCATCATCAGGTAGCCGCTGACATAGCGGGCCGGGATCTCGAGTATGCGTGCCGCGGCGATGAAGACATGTGCGTGATCCTGGCACACACCATGTCCCGCGGCGGCAGCCTCCTCGGCGGTCGTGTCGACGTGCGTGTGGCCGATGTCGTAGGCGATCCGTTCGCGGATGGTCTCCGAAAGATCGTGCAGTATCGGCAGCAGCTCGTCCGCGCTGCGGGCGACCGTGCCGACGAGCTGCCTGACGCGCGGTCCCGGCCTGGTGAGATCGGTCTGGCCGAGGAACGCCCACAGCGGCAGGTGCCCGGCGTGGTGCCCGATCACGCCGGCCTTGTCCTCCGTCTGCACGGTGCCGCGACAGGTGATGATCACCTCCCGCGCACCTTCCTCGACGGCCACCAGCGTCACGTGATTGTGGTTCTGGTCGTCGTACGACAGTTCTTCGCGCGCACCGATGAATTCCATCGACCAATCGATGATCGACTGGCCCTGCGTTTCCTTTGGTGTCAACCGCAGCCGCTGCAGTCCGTGCAGCACCGGCTCGGCGAAGCGGTATCGGGTCGTGTGGCGGATGACGAGGCGCATGGCTTGCCGGTCGGATCCTCAGGCGATGAAGCGGTATTGTTCGGCAATGGCATTGGCCACGGCCTGGTTGCTGACGATGAACTGGCCGAGAAATTCGTGCAGGCCGTCGTCGAAGATTTCCTCGATGGTCTTGCCGGTCAGTCGCTGATCGGCCTCCCGCATCAGCTCATGCACGGCCCCCTCCTGGCCATGAAGCAGCGCCAGCGCGTTCAGGTTCTCGCGCAGCGCGCTGTAACAGAATGCCAGGCTGCGCGGAAAGCGAGCGTCGAGAATGACGAAGTCCGCGATCGAGCGAGCGTCCATCCGCCCGGCGTTGAGCCAGCGATAAGCGCGTTCGCCGGACAGCGAGCGCAGCACGTTGTCCCATTGCGCGGTGTCGAGCGCCGTGCCGACGTAGGCCAGCGAGGGCAGCAGAAGGTAGTACTTCACATCGAGGATACGCGCGGTGTTGTCGGCCCGCTCGATGAAGGTGCCGGCGCGGGTGAAGCAGTAGATCTCGTTGCGCATCATCGAGCCGTGTGTGGCACCGCGCGCAAGTGTCGATTCCCGGCGGATCGCGGCCAGCGCCGTACCCAGGCTGGCGTCGCGCACCGGGCGGGCGAGCAGGTCGCGCAAGGTCATCCAGCCTTCGTTGACGGCTTCCCATACTTCGAGCGTGATGGCCGAGCGGCAGGTCCGGGCGTTGAACCGCGCGCGCTCGAACATCGCCAGCACGCTTTCAGCGTTGCTCCTGCCGCGCAATACGAAGTCGCATACCTGGGCGCTGGCGAACCCCTCATTGCTCGCCTGGTATGCCCGCAACAGGCCGAGCGTAGTCAGCACCGAGCGCCATTCCTCGGTCGCCGCCTCGCCGCCCCGCGTCAGCGACATGCGATGCCCCGCGGCAAGCAGTCGCGCGGTGTTTTCGGCCCGCTCGAGATAGCGGTACATCCAGAAGATGCCATTGGCGACGCGGCCTAGCATGAAGGTCCAGCGCGCATCAGTCGTCGAGCACCCAGCTGTCCTTGGTTCCGCCGCCCTGGCTCGAGTTGACCACCAGCGAGCCCTTCTTGAGCGCCACCCGCGTCAGTCCGCCCGGAGTTACCTCGACTCCCTCGGGCGAAACCAGCACGAACGGCCGCAGGTCGACATGGCGCGGGGCGAGACCGGCCTGCGTGAATATCGGACAGGTCGACAGCGCAAGCGTCGGCTGGGCGATGTAGTTGGCCGGGTTGGCGAGCAGCTTGTGACGGAACGCCGCGATCTCGCGCTTGCTCGCCGCCGGGCCGACCAGCATGCCGTAACCGCCCGATCCGTGGACTTCCTTGATCACCAGCGCGGCCAGATTGTCGAGCACGAACCGGAGGCTGTCGGGGTCGGCGCAGCGCCAGGTTTCGACGTTGCCCAGCAGCGGCTTCTCGCCGGTGTAGAACTCGACGATTTCGGGCATGAACGAATAGATCGCCTTGTCGTCGCCGACTCCCGTGCCGGGGGCATTGGCGATGGTGATCCGCCCGGCGCGGTAGACGTCCATGATCCCCGGTACGCCGAGCATGCTTGACGGATTGAACGTCAGCGGATCGAGGAAGTCGTCGTCGACCCGGCGATAGAGCACGTCGATCGGCTGGAACCCGCGCGTCGTGCGCATCTGGACCCGGCCCCCGTAGACCCGGAGGTCGCTGCCCTCGACCAGTTCGGCGCCCATCTGGTCGGCGAGGAAGGCATGCTCGAAATAGGCCGAATTGTAGATCCCCGGGGTCAGCACGGCGACTGTCGGGTTTTCGCCGGCCTCGTCGGGCGCGCAGGCGGCGAGGCTTTTCGCCAGCCGCCGGGGATAGTTCGACACCGGCTGCACCTGCACCCGCGCGAACAGCTCGGGGAACATGGCCATCATCGTCTCGCGGTTCTCGAGCATGTACGAGACGCCGCTGGGCGTGCGGGCGTTGTCCTCGAGCACCAGGAACTCGTCCGGCCCGGTTCGCACCAGATCGATCCCGACGATGTGGGTGTAGACTCCGCCCGGCGGGGTGAACCCGACCATCTGCGGCAGCCACGCGCTGTTGTTGCGGAACAGCCGCTCGGGCAATCGGCCCGACCGAATGATCTCCTGCCGGTGGTAGAGGTCGTGCATGAAGGCATTGAGTGCGCGCACCCGCTGCTCGATCCCCCGCGACAGCTTGCGCCATTCGCCGCCGGTGATGATCCGCGGAACCATGTCGAACGGGATCAGGCGCTCCTCGGCGTCGTCCCCGCCATAGACGTTGAAGGTGATGCCGGTGCGGCGAAAGAAGCTCTCGGCTTCGGAGCCCTTGCGGCGGATCCATGTCCGGTCCTGCCCGGCCAGCCAGGCGTCAAAATCGTGGTAGGCCTCGCGTACCGAGCCGTCCGGCGCGAACATCTCGTCGTACTGGTCGGGGTTCGGCGCGCTCATGTGTTCCTGTGCTGATGCAGCGCACAATGGCACGGTTCAAACGAGCCGCCAAGAGACCGTCAGTGACGGGAAATCCGGTCAGTTGCGCGCCAATTCCGCGGCGACGGCGCGGATCGCTTCGGGCGAGTTGGCAAAGCCGAGATGAGTGCAGCGCAGCGCGACTGCCCGGTCGCGTTCGCCCGGCAAGCCGCAGGCGCTGCGCGGGGAAACCACCCCGTCGCGCGGGCTCCACAGCGCCACTGTCCGGACCGGCGGCTTGAGCGCCAGCTGCGCCTCAACCGGCGGCTGCTCGACCGAATGGCCGGTCACGAGCTGGTAGATGCGCCAGGCATTGTTCGCATAGGGCGTGCCGGAGAACGGCGAGCCCATCGTGATCACCTTGGCGACCAGCTCCGGATGGCGCTTGGCAAGCTCGCGCGCGAACACGCCGCCGAGACTCCAGCCGACCAGCACCACGTCCTGGCCGTACCGTTCGCGAATGATGCGGATGCGTGCCTCGAGCGCGGCGAAGTTCTCCTCGGTCGGCCCGAGGTTGAAGCCCAGCCCCCAGCGCTTGACCTTATGCCCGGCCCGCTCGAGCCGCTGCGCCATGTAACGCATGCGCAGCGGGTGCGTGCCGAAGCCAGGCAGCAGCATGACAACCTGCGGATATTCGGCGCGCGGCAGCACGAGCGGTGCGCGGAACAGGCGCCGGATCGGTTCCAGCGGCGAGGCGAGTTCGCCCCAGAGCAAACGCGGCTGGGGACCGTGGATGTCTGCCGGCGGCTTTCGACGCATCAACTCGGCGCGCCGGGACAATGCATCGCGCAGCGATTCGACTGTTATCGTCGCGCCCTTGAACGGGGGCCGGGAAGCTGTCGTGGAACCTGCAACCATCGCGTCACTGTAACAGAACTGTCTTGTTCGTCGATGAACGCCGCAGCGTGTCATAATTTCCCGGCGAGCTGGCGCACGGGGCTTGCCCGCCGTTGCATGTCCGCGCTTTGTTCTCCATATCCCGGCCATGGCTGAACTCGTCATCCGCCGCGGACTGGAAGAGCCGGACACGACGGAGACGTTCAAGCCGCACAAGCCGCGGCGGCCGGAAAAGGCACTCGGCGGCAGGCCGTTCAAGCTCGTCTCCGACTACCAGCCGAGCGGCGACCAGCCGACCGCGATCCGCGAGCTGACCGAAACCGCCAAAGAAGGGGAAAAGACCCAGGTGCTGCTCGGCGTCACCGGCTCGGGCAAGACCTTCACCATGGCCAAGGTGATCGAAGCGCTGCAGCGCCCTGCCCTCGTCCTCGCCCCCAACAAGATCCTCGCCGCGCAGCTCTATGGCGAGTTCAGGAGCTTCTTCCCCGAGAACGCGGTCGAATACTTCGTCAGCTACTACGACTATTACCAGCCCGAGGCTTACGTGCCGCGGTCGGACACCTACATCGAGAAGGAAAGCTCGGTGAACGAGGCAATCGACCGGATGCGCCATTCGGCCACCCGCTCGCTGCTCGAGCGCGACGACGTGATCATCGTCGCGTCGGTCAGCTGCATCTACGGCATCGGCAGCCTCGAGACTTATTCGGCGATGACCTTCGACCTCAAGAAAGGCCAGAGCGTCGACCAGCGCGAGATCATCCGCAAGCTAGTCGCCCTCCAGTACAAGCGCAACGACACCGCCTTCGCGCGCGGCAGTTTCCGCGTGCGCGGCGACAGCCTGGAGATCTTCCCGAGCCACTACGAGGACATGGCCTGGCGGGTCAGCTTCTTCGGCGACGAGATCGAGGAGATCAGCGAGTTCGACCCGCTCACCGGCCAGAAGGGCGCGAGCCTCGACGCGGTCGCAGTATTCGCCAACTCGCACTACGTGACCCCCGGACCGACGATGAAGCAGGCGATGCTGGCGATCGGGTTCGAGCTCGAGGAGCGGCTCAAGGAACTCCACGCCGAAGGACGCCTGCTCGAAGCGCAACGACTGGAGCAGCGGACCAACTTCGACCTCGAGATGATCGCCGCCACCGGCTCATGCGCCGGGATCGAGAACTACAGCCGCTTCCTCACCGGCCGTCTGCCCGGCGAACCGCCCCCGACGCTGTTCGAGTACCTGCCGGAAAACGCCCTGCTGTTCGTCGACGAGAGCCACCAGACCGTGCCGCAGATCGGCGCGATGGCGCGCGGCGACCATCGTCGCAAGCTGACGCTGGCCGAATACGGCTTCCGCTTGCCAAGCTGCATCGACAACCGTCCGCTGCGCTTCAACGAATGGGACGCGATGCGCCCGCAGACCTTCGCGGTTTCCGCCACGCCGGGATCGTGGGAGATGGAGCAGACCGGGGGCGTGTTCGCCGAGCAGGTCATCCGCCCGACCGGCCTGATCGACCCGCCGGTCGAGATCCGGCCGGTCGAGGATCAGGTGCAGGATTGCATCAACGAATGCCGCCTGACCGCGCAGAAGGGATACCGGACGCTCGTCACCACCCTGACCAAGCGCATGGCCGAGGATCTGACCGAATTCATGCATGAGGCAGGCCTCAGGGTCCGCTACATGCATTCGGACGTCGAGACGCTCGAGCGCATCGAGCTGATCCGCGACTTGCGGCTCGGCGTCTACGACGTGCTCGTCGGCATCAACTTGCTGCGCGAAGGACTCGACATCCCCGAGTGCGGGCTCGTGTGCATCCTCGACGCCGACAAGGAAGGTTTCCTGCGTTCGGAAACGTCGCTGATTCAAACAATCGGCCGCGCCGCGCGCAACGTCGACAGCAAGGTCATCCTCTACGCCGACCGCGTTACGGGCTCCATGGAACGGGCGATGGCGGAAACCGAGCGCCGGCGCGAAAAGCAGGAAGCCTACAACGCCGAGCACGGCATCACGCCGACCACCATCAAGCGCCAAATCGCCGACATCGTCGCCCATACCGCGAGCCGCGACGGGGTGCTGGTCGAGATCGACGACCCCGAACGCAACAACCTCGTCGGCCACAACCTGCGCGCCTATATCGAGGACCTCGAAAAGCGCATGCGTGCCGCAGCCGCAGACCTCGAGTTCGAGGAAGCCGGACGCTTGCGCGACGAGATCAGGCGGCTCGAGGCCGACGAGCTGGGCCTGCCCGACGAGCAGAAGAAGGCACCGGTGTTCGGCCGCGCAAACGAGGGAAAACCTGGCACCCGCAAGTTGCGCTACGGCAAGACGCAGCGCAAATGGGGGCGGTGAGAGGTCGCCCGTTTACCCTGTTGCTGCCGGTCCTGCTCGCCGCCTGCGGAGGCGGCGGAGACGAGCCTGTCGAGGCGGAGCGCTTCTCGCTCGATGCCGCCCGGCATACCCCGATCGAGCCCCTGCCCTCACCCGATACCAAGGGCGCGAGCTGGAGCGTGAGCGCCAGCGGCCAGGCGATCGACTTCGGCCACGGCGCCGACAGGCCGATGCTGACGCTCGAGTGCGCGGTGCGCGCCAATCCGCCGCGAATCCACATCATCCGCCACGTCGCCGCGCGGCCGAACGAGAAGGCGCTGTTCCCGGTCATCGGCAACGGCACGATCTCGCGCTTCAAGGTCGACGCCACGCTGGCGGACGGCGAGTGGCGGTGGGAAGGCCAGCTTCCGGCGAGCGATTCGCTGCTCGACGTGTTCACCGGCACGCGCGAGCTCGAAGCGACGCTGCCGGGCGGCGGTTCGCTGCTGATCGGGGGCAGCCGCATACCCGGCGAGTTCGTCAACTGGTGCCGGGCCGGCGGGCAGGGGCCGCAGCCCCAGACCCCTGCGCCGACCGAGACCGCGGACGGCGCCAAGCCCGCCTAGCCGCCGACAAGAAACGCCTTTCCTACAGCCCCCTGGCCGTGGCTTATGCTGCGCGATTACGCAGCGCATATCGTCCGTTCGTTTGCCGCGCCGGAATCCTGGGCCGCGCCTGACTCGATCCTGCGCGCTGCTCCGTCCGGACAAAGCCACGGAGAGGTGTGGACTTTCGCCGGACGAAGTCCACGCCGCCACGCACGAAACGGACCGGTTTACGGATGGCGTAAGGCCGAAAGTCACAGCGCTTACAACCCCGCTGAGCGTCAGCCCCTGGCGTGCACTTCGCGGGCGGCGGCAAGAACCGCTAGCTCCCCGCTGCGAGCGCGACCAGGCTGTCGGGGGTCAGCACTTGCGGCAGGACTTCGCCGTCCTTGCCCGGGGCGTACCACAGGTAGAGCGGCACCCCCGCCGCTCCGTGCTCGGTCAGGAAGCGGGTGATCGCCGGATCGCGCCGCGTCCAGTCGCCGCGCATGGCGACGACGCCGGCCTTCTCGAACGCCGCCCTGGTCGCCTCGCGCTCGATCGCGACGCTCTCGTTGACCTTGCAGGTCAGGCACCAGTCGGCGGTGAACCAGACGAACACTGGCTTGCCCGAAGCGCGGGCCTCGACGAGCGCAGCGTCGCTGAAGGGGACGGCGGCAAGCACGCCTGCCTCGTTTGCCGACGACCGCGGAGCATAGGCGAGGGGCAGGAGCGCGACGGCTGCCACCCCGGCGGCGACCAGCACGAGCGCGGTGAACCGGCGGCGGCCACGCCAGGCGATCATCAGCGCCACCGCAACGAGTGCTACGGCGAGCGCCGCGAGCGCGAACTGCACTCCTCCCAGCCGCCACGCCAGCCACAGCAGCGCCAGCGCCGTCAGCCCCATCGGGATTGCCAGGATCCGGCGGAACGCCTCCATCCACTTGCCGGGCCTCGGCAGCATCCGCCGCAGCGCGGGCACCCAGCCCAGCGCGAGGAACGGCAGCGCGAGGCCGAAGCCCAGCGTGGCGAACAGCACCATCCCCTGCCACCACGGCAGCAGCAGCGCAGCGCCGAGCGCCGCAGCCATGAACGGCCCGGTGCACGGCGTCGCCACGAAGGCGGCGAGCAGGCCGGTCGAGAACGCACTCGCCCGCCCGCCCGGGCGCGTGAACGACAGCGACGGCAGCTCGTAAAGCCCGGCAAGGTTGGCGGTGATCGCCACCGCCAGCACCAGCAGGGCAACGACCACGCCCGGCTCCTGCAGCTGGAACGCCCAGCCGATCTCGCTCCCGCCCGCGCGCAGCACCAGCAGCAGCGCCCCGAGCGCGAGGCACGCGAGGATCACGCCGGCGGTATAGGCGAGTCCCTCGCGCCGCGCCTCGGCCTGGCTCTCGCCCGCGCGCGCCAGCGTCAGCGCCTTGAGGCTGAGGATCGGAAACACGCACGGCATCAGGTTGAGCAGCAGCCCGCCCGCCAGCGCCGCAGCGAGCAGGACCCACAGCGGTGCGAGCTGGCCGCTGCCGCCGCCGACCGGCACGCCGCCAGCCGGCACGCTGCCCGGCAGGGCGTCGAACGTGATGCCGTTGCCCGCGTCGTCGAGCTTGAGGATGCCGGTCACCGCCTCGGCGTCTTTCGCCAGCCCCTTGCGCGGGATCTCGGCCACGAGGACGTCACCATCTCGGGCAAAGCTTTGCACCGCGGCGTAGTCGACCAGTTGCTCGTTGCGCACGAAGACGTGCGGCTCGGCCAGCGCGAGCGAGGCGGGCAGCGGGATGGCTATGCGCAGCCGGTCCTGCGTCAGCTCGAAGCTCGCCTTGCGGTCGAGCAACGGCGGCAAGGCGGCGCGCCACTGATCGAAGCGCGGGTCGTGCGGCGCCTGGCCTGTCGACAGGCGCAAGGTCAGCGTGGCGCGCTCGGGCACGCAGATCTTGTCGGTGCAGACGAGCCAGCTGGCCTCGACCTCGATCGGTACGATGCCGGCTACGGCCGGGCTGGCCGGCACGCTGAGCGGCACGAGCACCGCATATTCGCTCTCGTAGACGTGGTTCATCAGCCCGGCGACGAGCAGCTTGTGGGGCACCGGATAGAGCGGTTCGCCGGCCCGCCAGCCTTCGGGCAGGTGCCACTTCAGTTCCATCCCGAGGCCTGCATCGCCCGGGTTGGACCAGTAGCCGTGCCAGCCCTCCTCCGGCCGAAACAGGAGTGCCAGCTGCAGCGGCCGGCCGGGCACCGCCGGCCCTTCGGCCACCAGCTCGGCAGCCATGTGATTGCCCCGCGCCGGGACCGGCAACTGCGCCGCCGCCGGCAGGGCGAATGCCATCGCGAGCACCATGAGCAGCGCTTTGACAAGGGTCATGGTGCTTGCGCGCATCGTGGGCGACGCTCTAGGGCATCGGCACGATGAGCGACAAGCGCGATCTCCTGATCCTCGGCGGCGGCCTTGTCGGCATGACGCTGGCTTTGGCGGCAGCCAGAAAGGGTATCTCGAGCCACGTCGTCGACCGCGCGGACCCGGCCGAGCTGACCGCCGAGGGCTTCGACGGGCGGGCCTCGGCGATCTCGACCGCGAGCTGGAACCTGTTCGCCAACATCGGCCTCGGCGACCGGCTCGCCCCGCTCGGCTGCCCGATCGACTCGATCGCAGTGACCGACGGCATGAAGCCGGGCCGGATCGACTTCCAGCCGCAACCGCACGAAGGCTCGCTCGGGCTGATGTACGCCAACCGGACCTTGCGCCTCGCGCTGTTCGAGGCGGCGAAGGACGAGCCGCTGATCGCCTGGCACCCGCGCGCGGAAGTCGTCGACCGCGAGCGCGGCGAGTTCGGCGTCGCGGCCATGCTGGCCGACGGGACCAGGCTCGAAGCCGCACTGATGGTCGCTGCCGAAGGGCGCCAGTCGCCGACCCGCGACGAGGCGGGCATCGCCGTCGCCAGGTGGGATTATCGCCATCGGGCGATGATCGCCGGGCTGACCCACGAGAAACCGCACGGCGGCGTCGCGTGGGAAATCTTCTATCCTGCCGGGCCGTTCGCGCTGCTGCCGCTGCTCGACGGCCCCGATGGCAAGCACCGCAGCGCGCTGGTGTGGACCGTGAACGAACGCGACGCCGCGGGCGTGCTGGCGCTGTCGGAGCGCGCCTTCCTGGCCGAGGTCGACAAGCGGATGCACGGCATATTTGGGGCGATCGCGCTCGAAGGACGGCGTTCCTCCTATCCGCTGGGCTTCCACCATACGGCCAGGATCACCGCCCCGCGTCTCGCGCTGGTCGGCGACGCCGCGCATGGGTTGCATCCGATTGCCGGCCAGGGACTCAACGTCGGTCTGCGCGACGTCGGCGCGCTGGTCGAAGTGATCGCCGACGGCATGCGCGTCGGGCTCGACCCCGGCGATGCGCAACTGCTCGCCCGCTACGAGCGCTGGCGCGGGCTCGATACGTTCATGGTGGCGCTTGCGACCGACGGCCTGACCCGACTGTTCGGCATTCCCGGCAAGCTGCCGAGCGCGGTTCGCCGGCTCGGGATGAGCGCCGTCCAGCGCGCTCCGGTGCTCAAGAAATGGTTCATGGATGAAGCCCGCGGCATGTCGGGCCGCCTGCCGGAGCTGTTGCGCGGCTGAGCGTCAGCCCTCGAACGGAACGGACCGCCCGACCCGCTGGCCGGACCCGTCTCGCAGCTCGCGCGGCTCGAGCACCGCCGCCGTTTCCAGCGTTTCGAGCGCGCGCTGCGTATCGGCGTAGCGCTCGGCGTCGGCGATCCAGCCGCTCGCCTCGGCAGCGCCGGGCATCATGCGCACTTCGGAAACCGCCGCATCGATCCGGCCGCTCTCGAGGAACAGCCGCGCGCGCTCGATTCGCTGCTCCGGCGCAGGCGAGGGTGCGTCCTCGCGCCGGACCACGAACAGTTCGCCGAATTCGCGCGACAGCCAGTCGAGCGCCCCTTCGCTCTCCGGTGCCTCGGCCAGGCGCGGTTCAAGGCCGTCGAGCCGTGCCAGCAACTGGTCGAGCGTGATGGGATTGCGAGCAGCCTCGATCACCGTGCGGACGGCGCCCGGACGCGCCACTCCGAAGCGCATCCGCAGCTGTTCAGCGAGGTATCCCAGTGACGTGCCGCGTTCGATGGCGCGCCGCGTGGCAAACGCGATCAGCAGGGCTTCGGCCCGCGCCGCACTGCCTTCCGCGGCCTGAGCCTGCACGTCGAGCCGCGCCAGGCGCTGCTCCATCTCGGCGACGCGCTGGTCCAGCCCGTTAGGTCCGTTGAGCGCGGTCGCTTCCGAACCGAGCGATGTCGCGCGCTCCTGCCGTGCCGTTGCGGCGTCGGTCGGGCCTGCCACTTCACGGCTGACGTTGAACAGGCCGTCCAGCGACGAGGCGCCGCCCGATAGGTACCACATCGCCGCCACGCCCAGCAGGAACGCGGCGAGCGCAGCACCGACGATCGTCCGCAGTCCGGCGGACTGATGGCTGGTGGTCTGCTTCCGAGTGGAGAGATAGTCGTCCATCGGTGTCCTTCGCGGCCCGGTGCACCCGTCGTTCTGTCGGTCTCACCTCTGGGTCGGTTCATGGCACATCTGGCGAGCCAAAGCCAACAGCGAGGCCTCATCCGGTGACGCGGCCGAGCGGACTTCTCGCCAGCCGCCGCCCGCGGAAGCCGCGATGCGGAGGCCGAGCGCCGCCAGGCGAACTTTGCCGCGCGAAATGCCGAGCCGGTCGCACTCGGCCGCAAAATGGCGCGCCGCAGCGGCAGAATGGAGCAGCACCAGGGCGCCCTGCTTGAGTTGCGCGACAAGTTCTCCGGGCATCGGCAGCGGAGCGCTCGCATAGGCAATCCGCGTCGCGATTGTGATGCCGGCGGGTGGCACCAGCGCGACGTGCTCGGCTCCGGTGACGCGCAACAGCCGCAGCGGCGGCACGAGCGAGTCGACCAGCGACTGCAAGTGGCCACGACCGATCTCGGCGACGGTCAAACCCGCCGTCTCCGCTGCTCTCGCGGTCGCCCTTCCCACCACATAGACCGGCTTGCTGCGAAAGGCCGCAAGCGCGGAGCCTGCCTGCCGGATGGCGTTGGCGCTGCCAAGAAGCAGTCCGTCGACCTCGTGCTGCGGCGGAGGATCCCAACGTAGCGGTCGAATGTCGAACAGCGGGCTGCCGACCATGTTCAGGCCCAATTCTCTTCCCGCCGCAATCGTGGCCGTTGTGCCCGGCTCCGGGCGAAGGACCAGGAGCAGCCCGGTCATTGCGGGCCGGTGAAGTGCCCGGCAATGCCGGGGCTGGCGCGGCAGAGCAGATCGTGGGCGAGGCGCCCGGGTGCCTCGGTATCGCCAGCTGGAAAGCTGGCAGCACCGTCGACTCGCTCTGCGCCGTCGGGGCTGAACAGCGCCGCGCGCAGCGTCAGCATCTCGCCTTCGAGATCGCACAGTACCGCCACAGGACTGTGGCAATTGCCGCCGAGCGCCGCGAGCAGCGCGCGCTCCGCGGTAACTTCGGCCCGGCTCGGCGCATGATCGATCGCGGCGAGCAATGCACGGACCCGCTCGTCGTTGCTGCGGCATTCGACCGCGATCGCCCCCTGCGCCGGGGCCGGAAGCCATTCGACCCGATCAAGCGGATGCCCGACATCGCTCTGGCCGAGGCGCTGAAGTCCGGCGGCCGCGAGAAAAGTCGCATCGACCTCTCCCGCAGCCAGTTTGGCAAGGCGGGTCGCAACGTTGCCACGGAACGTGACTACGCGGCAATCGGGCCGGGCGTGAAGCGCCTGCGCCGCGCGACGCGGGGCGCTGGTGCCGATCACCGCACCTAGCGGCAGTGCGGCAAGGCTGGCCGCCCCGACCAGCACATCGCGCTTGTCCGCGCGAGGCAGAACCGCGGCCAGCGTCAGGCTTGCCGGTCGCAGGGTCTCGACATCCTTCAGCGAATGCACCGCCGCGTCGATCCGCCCCTCGTGAAGCCACGCGTCGAGCTCGCGGGTCCACAGCGCCTTGCCGCCGATCTCGGCCAGCGGCCGGTCCTGGACCTTGTCGCCGCTTGCGGTGACAGGCACCAGCTCGACCACCGTTTCGCCCCAGCCGTGCGCGGCGCAGATGCGCGCGCGCGCCTCCTCTGCCTGTGCCAGAGCCAATGGCGAACGGCGCGTTCCGAGCTTGAGGTGTGGGTGGCTGGCCATCGGGTTCGCTTGCCCTAATTAGGATTTCCGTCCAGTGGAAGCGCGCGATGAGGATGGTGCTGGGCATCGAGAGCAGCTGCGACGAGACGGCGGCCGCGCTGGTGACGGACGACCGGCGGATCCTGGCGCAGGCGATCGCCTCGCAGGACGACCGCCACGCGCCTTACGGCGGAATCGTCCCCGAAATTGCCGCGCGCGCCCATGCCGAGCGGCTGGTGCCGCTGATCGACCGTGTTCTGACCGAAGCCAAGGTCTCGCTTGCCGATTGCGACGCCGTCGCAGCTACCGCAGGTCCTGGCCTGATCGGCGGAGTCATGGTTGGCCTGGTCACCGCCAAGGCGCTCGCCATGGCGAGCGACAGGCCGTTGCTGGCGATCAACCATCTCGAGGGCCACGCTTTGAGCCCGCGGCTGGCCGATCCGGACCTCGCGTTTCCCTACGCCCTGCTCCTCGTCTCTGGCGGACACTGCCAGCTGCTCAGGGTCGACGGCGTCGGCCGCTATCGCCGCTTCGCCACCACGATCGACGACGCCTTGGGCGAGGCGTTCGACAAGACCGCCAAGATTCTGGGACTTGGCTTTCCGGGCGGTCCGGCTGTCGAGCGGGTCGCCGCCGAGGGCGATCCGCGAGCGGTCCCGCTGCCACGGCCGCTGTTCGGAAGTGCCGAGCCGCATTTCTCGTTCGCCGGGCTGAAGAGTGCGGTGCTGCGTGCACAGCAAAGCCGATTGTACGGAGTCGCGGACATTGCGGCCAGTTTCCAGCAGGCGGCGATCGATTGCATCGTCGACCGCACGTCGCGGGCGCTCGAGCAAATGGGCGGTGTGACGGCGCTCGTCGTCGCCGGCGGGGTTGCCGCCAACCGGCAGGTGCGCGGCGCGCTCGAGACGCTCGCCGCCGCGCGCGGCTTGCGCTTTGTCGCTCCGCCGCAGGCCTTGTGCACCGACAATGCCGCGATGATCGCCTGGGCGGGGCTCGAGCGGCTGGCCGAAGGAACGGCAGGCGATCCGCTCGACATCTCGGCTCGGCCTCGCTGGCCGCTTGATCCGGCCGCCGAACCGGTGCGCGGAGCCGGGGTGAAAGCGTGACCGCCGCCATCGGCGTCATCGGCGCGGGCGCCTGGGGCACGGCGCTGGCACAGATGCTCGCCCGCGACGGCCGCTCTGTCCTGCTGTGGGCACGCGAGCCGGAACTGGTCGACGAGATCAACGGCCGCCACAGCAATTCCCTGTTCCTGCCGAGCGCAAGCCTCGCCCCCTCGATCCGCGCAACGGGCGATCTGGTCGAGGTCAGCGGATGCGAGATCCTGCTTCTCGTGACACCGGCGCAATACCTGGCCCGCATCCTGGCGCAGATCGTGCGCTTGCCACGCGATCTCGTGCTCTGCGCGAAGGGCATCGATGCTGGAAGCGGGCGAATGCTGCATGAAGTCGCCGCAGATGCTGCCCCCGGAAGCGATGTGGCGGTGCTGTCAGGCCCGACATTTGCCCATGAGGTTGCCGCAGGACTGCCGACGGCAGTCACGCTGGCGTGCGGCGGCGGCGATGCCCAGTGGCGACGGCTCTCGCCGGCGATCGCCCGGCCGACATTTCGTCCCTACTACAGCGCCGACGTGATCGGGGCCGAAGTCGGCGGCGCGGTCAAGAACGTGCTCGCCATCGCTTGCGGCGTGGTCGATGGATTGAAGTTCGGCGAGAACGCGCGCGCGGCGCTCATCGCGCGGGGCTATGCCGAGATGCAGCGCTTCGGCGCAGCACTTGGCGCGCGGCGCGAGACGATCGCGGGGTTGTGCGGGCTGGGCGACCTGGTGCTCACCTGCTCGTCGACCTCGAGTCGCAATTTCTCGCTCGGCAAGGCGCTGGCGCAGGGTGCCAAGCCGCAGGCGCTGATGAACGACCGCCGCACGGTGGCCGAAGGCGCGCATACCGCCCCCGTCCTCGCCAGGCTGGCCGCACGGCACGCCGTCGACATGCCGATCGTTGCCGCCGTCAATCGCTTGCTGGACGGCGCGCCGGCCGCCGCAGTGGCTGAAGACCTCCTGGCTCGTCCGCTTACCGCCGAGGGGCCATCGGCTTGAGCAATGTGCCCGCTAGCGAAGGTCCGGGCGGGGATCTGGCGGCGCTCGCCAAGGGCGGACGGACCAATTTCATCGGCTTCCTGCTGCGCCTCGCCGCGCGGCTGCCGTTCCTGTTCATTGCCGGCCGATTCTATGGCGCCGATGCGCTTGGCCGCTTTGCCTCCGCCCTCGTGGTCGTCGAGTTGACCGCGATGATCTGCACGATCGGCGAGAAGCGGGGTCTGGCGCAGCGCCTGTCCGAGCATGATGGCGATCCCGCGCACCTTGTGGCCGACGGCCTTTCGGTTGCGTTGCTGGCCAGCGGGATCGCGGCGCTGGCCTTGTGGCTGGTCCCGGCCCCGATGTTCCCCAGCGGCAGCTACACCAGGCTCGACCAGCTCATCGTCCTGGCGATTCCTGCGCTGGCGATAACCGAGATCATGCTCGCGGCGCAGGCGTACCGGTTCGACATCGCCGCCACGGTTCGCGCACGCGCCGTGGTCGAGCCATGGACGATCTCGATCATGGCCGCGATCCTGTACTTCGTCGTCCCGGCGAGCGGCCTGTCGCTTGCCTACCTGATCTCCATGCTTGCAGCGCTGATGACAGCCGCCTGGCCGTTCTGGCGCAGCTACGGACTTCCGCGTGACTGGTCGCCGTCGGCGATACGAATGGCGCAACTCGTGGTGCGCGGATTGCCGCTGGCCGCGGCCGACGCGATCGAATGGGGCACCCGGCGGCTCGACATCTTCGTGCTCGGCCTGTTCGCCGTGCCCAAGGCCGTCGGCGTCTATTACGTAGCCCAGCAGGTCGCCAGCCTGCCACAAAAGCTCAAGACCAGCTTCGAGCCGATCCTCGGCCCCGTCCTGACCCGCAAGTTGAAGGAAAAGGACTACGCCGCGATCGCGAAACAGGTCTGCCAGGTCGGGTTCTGGATTACCGCCGCCCAAGCCGGAGTCGGGTTGGCGCTCGGTATCCCGGGCGAGGCCATCATGGGCCTCGTCGGCCCGCACTTCATCGGCGGCACCGGAGCGCTCGGCTTCCTGCTTGCCGCCGAAGTCATCGCTGCGACTGCGGTGGTTTCCGAAGCGGCGCTGATCTACGTCGCTCGCCTGCGCAACTTGTGGGTCTCGACTGCGACGATTGCCCTGCAAGGCGCGCTCACCGTGGGGGCGATGCTGCTCGCCGACCGCTTCCACTTCAACGAGGGCTGGCGCGCGGCCTGCGCCGCCGCCGCGCTGATGGTCTCGCTCGGCGCCTCGTCGCTGATCAAGGCTTTCATGCTCAGCCGCATCCTCGGCACACCGATCAACAACTGGCGCTGGGCGCTGATCTGGGCGGCCGCTGCGGCCGTAGTTGTCGGCCAGGTTGTCATCCGTCTGCCCGAATGGGCGCAGGTGGTGCTCGGCATTCCGGCGATCCTCGGCGCCTACGGCTGGCTCATCTGGACCCGCGGGTTCGGCCCGGATGATCGCGTGCTGTTCACCCGCAAGGTCACGCAGGAGCAGGAAGTTCCACCGGAAGCCTCGACGCTGGACGTTCGCACACGCTAGGATCGGGTCATGCCCGCACCAGCCAACCCCATCTCGGCGATCGCCCTCGGGACTCTGTTCGTGGCCGCGATGGCATTGGTCGGCGCGAGACTGACCGGCCCGGGCATGGCTTCTGCCCTTGGTTCGCGGGCCGCGCAGGCCATCGCCGACGCGGGGGCGGCGCCGGTGCGCGCCCGGTTTGTCTCGGCCAATGGCTGGTCCAGCCGCCATCCTCTGCTTTCGGGTGGCGAACGGCTCGACGAAGCAACCCGGGCCCGGGCGGCGCGCGCGATCGCGGCGATTCCGGGTGTGGGCGGGGTCCGCTGGGCCGACGGCAGCGCCCTGGTGGAGAGTTCGGACCATCCGCGCACGCCGCTCGATTGCGAGGCGGACGTCGAGGCCCTGCTGCGCGCCCGCTCGATCCGGTTCGAGGAAAGCTCTGCCCGAATTGACGCCGCAAGCAGCGAGCTGGTCGACGAGGTCGCCGCGGCTCTCCGGCCCTGCCTTGGCAACATCATCGCCGTCACCGGCCATACCGACGCCTCGGGACCGGAGGCCGGAAACATCAACCTCTCGCTGGCGCGCGCGAATGCGGTGCGCGATGCGCTGGTCCGCCGCGGAATTCCAGCCGACGGTCTGCGCACCAGCGGCGTGGGCTCGCGCATTCCGATCGCAGGCCTCGAGCCGGCCGATCCGGCAAACCGGCGCATCGAGTTCTCGGTGGTAGCGACCGAACCGATCAAGCCCACCCCGGTCGACACGCCGGGTCCACGCTAGGACCGTGCGGACCCGCGGGCATCGGTCGCGATTGCAAAGCGACCCACCGGCACCCTAAGACCGGGCCATGCCGATCTGGATGGAGCTGCTGGTGCTGATGCTCGTCGCCTACGCGGCGGGACTTGCGCTGGGCTGGGCTATCTGGGGGCGCGACACTACGGGGAGAGACGAAGATGGTTGAGCTGGTGCACGAAAACTGGATCTTTCTGGTCGTCGCGCTGCTCGTCGGGCTGCTTGTCGCCTGGTGGCTGTTTGCCTCGCGCCGCACTCGGGTCGAGCTTGGGAGCAAGGCTCCCACTGGAACATCGGCACAGCGCAACCAGGCTCTGATCGATGCGCCTGCTGCGGTCGTTCCCGACGTCCCCCCGCCAACTCCTGAGGCTCTTGCCGGCGTGGGCGAAGCCGTGGCCGCTTCCGTCATGACGCAGCACCCCTCTCAGCAGGCAGTCCTCGGCGACGACGACCTGACCCGAATCAAGGGTCTCGGCCCCAAGCTGGCCGAGCAATTGCGGACGCTCGGCATCACCAGCCTCGCACAGATCGCAGCGTGGGACGACGATGAGATCGACCGGGTCGATGCCCTGCTCGGTCGCTTCCAGGGTCGCATCCGTCGCGACGCCTGGACCGACCAGGCGCGTTTCCTCGCGGAGAACGATACGGCCGGCTACGAGGCGAAGTTCGGCAAGCTCTGAAGCTTCGCCGGGAACCAATCCCGAAAAATGACCTTTGTTAGGTGTAGGGGGCACCAGCGCCTTTCAGGAGACCGCTTGGACATGGCCAGCACCGAACCATCGGATCGGCCCACCGTGCTGGTGGTAGAGGACGAGTTCATCATCGCGCTCGATCTGTCCGAGACGGTGAAGGATCTCGGATATGCGCTGGAGGGGCCCTTCGCGGACAAGCAGAACGCGTTCCTCGCCATCGAGAGCGCCATGCCGGATGCCGCCATTCTCGACGTTTACACCAGCGACGGCGAAGTCTTCCCGCTGGCCGATGCGCTGGTCGAGGCGGGCGTTCCGATCATCTTCCACTCGGGTCACGTCAGCCCGCAGGAGGTGAAGGAGCGATATCCGGGCGCGTGGGCTTGCGCCAAACCATGCCCGCCCGACAAGTTGATCGACGTGCTGCAGGAAGCCGTCGAGCGGGCCAGGACGGGCAACTGACGCCCGCGATTGGCGAGCACCGTTGCGGCCGCTAAGGCGGCTGCAAAGGAGACTTGCCTGCATGGCCGACATGGTGCCCTTCGACTGGGCCGACCCGCTGAACCTCGAGGATCAGCTCACGGAAGACGAGCGGATGATCCGCCACGCCGCGCGCGGCTTTGCGCAAGACGTGCTGCAGCCGCGGGTGATCGAAGCCTTTCGCGACGAACGCGATGCGCCCGAGCTGTTTCCACTGATGGGCGAAGCCGGGCTGCTCGGAGTGACGGTTCCCGAAGAATTCGGCGGCGCGGGGGCGAGCTACGTGGCCTACGGCCTGGTGGCTCGCGAGATCGAGCGGGTCGATTCGGGCTACCGGTCGATGGCCTCGGTCCAGTCGAGCCTCGTGATGTATCCGATTCTTGCCTACGGATCGGACGAGCAGAAGGCGAAATACCTTCCTGCCCTCGCCCGCGGCGAGCTGATCGGCTGCTTCGGCCTGACCGAGTCCGATGCCGGCTCCGATCCCTCGTCGATGCGCACCACCGCGAAGGCGGACGGCGACGGCTTCCGCTTGTCCGGCAGCAAGACATGGATCAGCAACTCCCCGTTCGCGGACGTCTTCGTCGTTTGGGCCAAGAGCGAGGCACACGGCGGGAAGATCCGCGGCTTCGTGCTCGACAGGGGCATGACCGGCCTCACCGCGCCCAAGATCGAGGGCAAGCTGTCGCTGCGCGCCTCGACCACCGGCATGATCATGATGGACGACGTGAAGGTCGGCGCCGAGGCGCTGCTTCCGGGCGTCGAGGGGATCAAGGGCCCGTTCGGCTGCCTCAATCGCGCGCGCTACGGCATTTCCTGGGGCAGCCTCGGCGCGGCCGAGTTCTGTCTTGCCGCCGCGCGTTCCTACGGCCTCGACCGCAGGCAGTTCGGCAAGCCGCTTGCGGCCAACCAGCTCTACCAGAAGAAGCTCGCCGACATGGCGACCGAGATCGCGCTCGGCCTGCAGGCCTCGCTGCGCGTCGGGAGGCTGATGGACGAAGGCAAGTTCGCCCCCGAGATGATCAGCCTGGTCAAGCGCAACAATGTCGGCAAGGCGCTCGAAATCGCCCGCTGGGCGCGCGACATGCACGGCGGCAACGGCATCTCGGAGGAATATCAGGTGATCCGCCACATGCTGAACCTCGAGACGGTCAACACCTACGAGGGCACCCACGACGTGCACGCGCTGATCCTGGGACGCGCGATCACCGGGATCGCCGCGTTCTGAGGTTATCGGCCGCTACCGTTCAAGCAGGTAGACTGGCAGCGCCGAGGCCGCGAACATGAGGCCCTGCAGGATGAGCAGGGCAACTGCCGGCCGCGGCGACTTCGGCAGCCAGCGCACGGCGAAAACCACGATCGCGAACAGCTGCGCGACCATCAGCAACTGCCACAAGCGGGCCGCGGGACCTTCGTCCTCACGCGTGATTCCGTTCTCTGTCACGAGGTTCGGATCGTGGGGACCGGTCAACAGGTAACCGCCCAGCAAGGCCAGGGCCGTTACCGCGAGAATCATCGGAACCCAGCCCGAGGGCGCACGGAAGGGTGACGAGCCCTCCGCTTCAATATCGTTGCCGGCCATTACCTGCCTCCTTCGTTCGAGAAGGAGGCAATAATGCTCGGCGCAAAGCGGACCGTCATGAGCGATCCGTGAGATCGTGGTGAAATCAGCCTTCGACCAGCATCAGCGCGTCGAGCGCGACCACGCCTTCGCCTTCGGGGTGGATGATCACCGGGTTAAGGTCGACCTCGCGGATGCGCGGATTGCCGGCCATGATCCGGCCGATCTGGACGATCAGCGCGGCCAGCGCAGCGACATCGAGCGCCGGCGACCCGCGGTAGCCCTTGAGCAGCGCGGCCTGCCTGAGTTCGAGCAGCCCAGCGTGGACCGCGGCCTGGTCCATCTCGGGGGTGAACAGCCTGACGTCCTTGAGGATCTCGGCGGTCACCCCGCCGAAACCGGCCAGCACCACCGGCCCCCATTCGGGATCGTTCTTCGCGCCGACGATCATCTCGGTGCCCATCTTGCCCATCTTCTCGACCAGCACGCCGTCGAGCGCGATCGAGGCATCGTAGGCTTCGACGTTGGCATACATCCGCGCGAAGGCGTCGTGGACCTCTTCCTCGCTCTTCAGGTTGAGGATCACTCCGCCGGCATCGCTCTTGTGGCCGAGGGCGGCGGCCTGGGCCTTCATCACCACCGGGTAGCCGATCGCCGCGGCCGCTTCGGCCGCCGCCCTGGCGTTGGGCGCGAAACGGCTTTCGGGGAAAGCTATGCCGAGCGGCCGCAGCAGTTCCTTGGCCTTGTACTCCGGCACCACACCCGAAACCGCGTCGAGTCCCGGAACCGCAATCGGCTCACCCGAGCGGTCGGCCATGTCGCGCTTGGCGAGGTCGGCGAGGCGCGCGATCGCGCGGTAGGCGCGCTCGGTGCTCGGGAACCACGGAATCCCCACCTTGCGCAATCCCTCGATGTATTCCGTCGGCACCTTCGCGCCCTCGTCCACCCCGGCGAAGACCAGCGGCTTGGGGAAAGCGCCGTCTTCCAGCACCTTGATGATGTGCGGGAACTTGATGCCGCTGGTGATCGGGTCCGACTGGATGATCGACGCGACGACCGAGCCGACGCGCTCGTCCTCGAGCAGCGCGGTGAGGACCTTGGTGTAGATCTCGGGCTCCGACAGGCCGAGCGCGGTGATGTCGGTCGGGTTGGAGACCGGGACGAAGTCCGGCAAAACGGCGCGCAAGGCCGGGCTGTTGTCGTCGTTGAGGTCGATCAGGTCGAGCCCGATGTCCTCGGCGATATCGAACGCCAGGCCGCGCAGCGCGCCCGATTCGCCGAGCACCGCCATGTTCGCGCCGGGCAGCGCCTGGCAGCGCAGTGCGATCTCGGTGATGTCGGCCAGCTCTTCGAGCGTGTCGGCGAAGATCACCCCTTCGCGCGCGAGCTTGGTCTTCATCAGCACATAGTCGCCGGCCATCGCCCCGGTGTGCGTGGCGGCGCTTTCCTGCGCCTTGTTCGATTTGCCGGGGTGCAGCATGACGATCGGCTTGCCGGCGGCGCGGGCGCGACGGGCGGCAGCGATGAAGGCCTGGGGACGGCGCAGGCTCTCGACGTACATCGCGATGACGTGGGTGTCCGCGTCGTCGACCAGCCATTCGACGTAGTCCTCGACGCCGCTCGCCGCCTCGTTGCCGGTCGAGACCGACGAGGAGACATAGAGCCCCCGGGGGTGCAATGCGGTCGCCAGAACCGCGGCGAGCGCGCCCGACTGGCTGGCGATGCCGACCGCGCGCGTGCCCTTGGGCGGCGTCTGCATGTTGGTCTCGACGAATGTGAGCGGCACGCGCGCGACGTAGTTGGTGCAGCCGAGGCAGTTCGGGCCCTCGATGACCATGCCGTGCTGTTCTGCGATGCGGGCGAGCTCGAGCTGATCGCGCATCCCTTCCTCGCCCGCCTCCGAAAACCCGGCCGAGTAGATCACCACCGCGCCGCAGCCGCGCGCGGCGAGCCCGCGAACGGTGTCGAGCACGAACGGGCGCGGGATCGCGAGCACGGCGCAGTCGATGCCTTCGGGCAGTTCGTCGACAGCGTGGTAGACCTTGAGCCCGAGCAGTTCGTCGCGCTTCGGGTTCACCGGGTAAATCTCGCCGGCGAATTCGTACTGCACGAGGTTGTTGAGCAGCGTCGCCCCGAGCGCGCCGGTGCGATCGGACGCGCCGATCACGGCGACCGACTTCGGGCGGAGCAGCCGGTCGATCTGCTCGTTGGTGAAGCGCCGCTCGGTCATCCTGTCATCTCCCGCAAAGCGCCCCGGCTCGAGGCCGAGGCGCCGAATTCGTGCCGTCCCTATGCCGCATGTTGGGCGCGGACAAGGCCGCGCCCGGAGGCCGTCAATCCGCCTTCAGCTTGCTCTTGTCGAACGCGCCGAGACCGGGCTTGAAGGTCTTGTCGTCGAGGAACTGCTTGGTCGCTTCCTTGCGCGCCGCGATCCCGCCGAACTGGTTGAGCGCTTCCTGCGCGCGGATCAGGTAGTCCTCGGCATTGTCGTAAGTCATCTCGCGCACCCGGCGCACGGCCCACTTGGTGGCGCGCAGCGCGTGGCTGTCCTTCTTCTTGAGCACGTCGGCCACTTCCTGGACCCGCGCCTTGAGCTTGTCGGCGGGGAGCGATTCGTTGACCATTCCCGCTTCGGCAGCCTGCGGCCCGGTCAGATTCTCGCCCATCATCGCGTGGTACATCGCCTTGCGGAACGGCATCAGCTCGGCCGCGACCTTGCTGGCGCCGCCGCCGGGCAGGATCGCCCAGTTGATCTCCGACAGGCCGAACTGCGCCTCGTCCGAGCAGAATGCGAGGTCGCAGGCGAACAGCGGGCCGTAGGCCCCGCCGAAGCACCAGCCGTTGATCATCGCGACCGTCGCCTTCTCGTACCAGCGCAGCCGCTCCCACCAGGTGTAGGCCTCGCGCTGGGACTTGCGGATGGCGTGAAGGCCTTCCTGCTCGGTCAGCCGGAAGTATTCGAGCAGGTCCATGCCCGCCGACCAGGAACTGCCTTCCCCGGTCAGCACCAGAACCTGCACGTCGTCGCGGAATTCGAGCTCGTTGAGCACTTCGAGCATGCGGCGGTTGAGCTTGGGGCTCATGCAGTTCCGCTTGTCGGGGCGGTTGAAATAGACCCAGGCGACGCCGTCGACGACGTCGTAGCGGACGGTCTCCGATTCGGGACGCGGATCGGGTTGGGAGGGCTGGGCCATTTTCATCATCCTCGCTCAGTGGCGGGCAACGAGCAGCCCGCGGATCGTTATCGGCTATAGCAATCTCGGTTGCTATGAACAACAGCAATCGTTACGAAACGGGTTATGCGCGATCCCCTTCCCGGTTTCCCCGGCTATGCGCTGCGCCGCGCGGCGAATGCGACCGCGGCCGAGCTCGCCGGGCGGCTGGCCGAGGTGGACCTGCGCCAGTCGGACGTCTCGGTGCTGATCCTGATCGGCGAGAACCCCGGGGTGACCGCCAGCGCCGTCGGCCGAGCGCTCGACATCCAGCGCGCCAACATGGTCCCCCTCCTCAAGCGACTCGAGGATGCCGGCCTGATCGGGCGCGAGCCGATCGACCGCAAGTCGCAGGGCCTCGAGCTGACCGCCGCCGGGCGCGCCACGCTCGCCCGCGGGCGCGCCATCGTCGAAGCCTTCGAGGGCGAGCTGCTGCGGCGCGTGCCGGCCGAGCACCGCGCGCACCTGCTGCCGGCGCTGGAAGCCCTCTGGCGTTGAGCCGCCGCCTCTTCTAACCCTTCCCCGAAGCGAGGCAGGAGAGGTCGTGTGAGCGAAGGCGTGGTCCATCCGGTGCCTGGAGAATGGGCAAAGACGGCCCTGATCGACGCCGCCGCCTACCGCGAGACATATCGCCGCTCGGTCGAGGAGCCCGAAGCCTTCTGGCGCGAGGAAGCGCAGCGGCTCGACTGGATCAGGCCGTTCACCCGGGTCAAGGACACCAGCTTCGACGAGGCCACGTTCGGCATCCGCTGGTTCGACGACGGCACGCTCAACCTCGCCGCCAACTGCCTCGACCGGCACCTTGCGACTCGCGCCGAGCAGACCGCGATCATCTGGGAGCCCGACGATCCCGCGACGCCGGTCCGCACGCTGACCTACCGCGAGCTTCACGCGGAGACCTGCCGCTTCGCCAACCTGCTGCGCGCCGAAGGGGTCCGCCGCGGCGACCGGGTGACGATCTACCTGCCGATGGTGCCCGAAGCGGCCATCGCCATGCTCGCCTGCGCGCGGATCGGCGCGATCCATTCGATCGTGTTCGCCGGCTTCAGCCCGGAAGCGCTCGGCAGCCGGATCGAGGATTGCGACAGCGACGTGGTGATCACCGCCGACGAAGGCCTGCGCGGCGGCAAGCGCATTCCGCTCAAGGCCAACGTCGATGCCGCGCTCGAGCATCACGGCAAGGTCAGGCGGGTGATCGTGCTGCGCCACACGGGTGCGGACGCGCCGCTCGTCGAGGGCCGCGACCTCGACTGGGCCACGGCGGTCGCCGGCCAGGGCACCGATTGCGAGCCCGAGGAAATGGGCGCCGAGGACCCGCTGTTCATCCTCTACACCTCGGGCTCGACGGGCCAGCCCAAGGGCGTGCTGCACACCACCGGCGGCTACGCGGTGTGGGTGGCCATGACCCACGAATATACCTTCGACTACCGCCCGCACGCCGACGGGACCCCGCAGGTGTTCTGGTGCGCCGCCGACGTCGGCTGGGTCACCGGCCACAGCTACGTGGTCTACGGTCCGCTGGCGAACGGCGGCACCACGGTGATGTTCGAGGGCGTGCCCAGCTACCCCGACTTCAGCCGTTTCTGGCAGGTGATCGACAAGCACAAGGTGGAGATCTTCTACGCCGCCCCGACCGCGCTGCGCGCGCTGATGCGCGAGGGCGACGAGTGGGTGAAGCGCACCAGCCGCTCGACGCTCCGCCTGCTCGGCACGGTGGGCGAGCCGATCAATCCCGAGGCCTGGGAATGGTACCATGGCGTCGTCGGCGACGGCCGCTGCCCGATCGTCGACACTTGGTGGCAGACCGAGACCGGCGGCCACATGATAACCCCGCTGCCCGGCGCGACCGACCTCAAGCCCGGCAGCGCGAGCGTGCCGATGTTCGGCGTCCGGCCGGCGATCGTCGATGGCGACGGCAAGGTGCTGGAAGGCGCCTGCGAAGGCGCGCTGGTCATCCTCGACAGCTGGCCCGGGCAGATGCGCACCGTCTACGGCGACCATGCGCGGTTCTTCCAGACCTACTTCAGCACCTTCCCCGGCACCTACTTCACCGGCGACGGCTGCCGCCGCGATGCCGACGGCTACTACTGGATCACCGGGCGCATCGACGACGTGATCAACGTCTCCGGCCACCGCATGGGCACCGCCGAGATCGAGAGCGCGCTGGTGCTGCACGAAAAGGTCGCCGAGGCCGCGGTGGTCGGCATGCCGCACGACATCAAGGGCCAGGGCATCTACGCCTACGTCACCACCACCGCCGGCACCGAGGACAGCGAAGCGCTGCGCAAGGAGCTGATCCAGTGGGTGCGCCACGAGATCGGCCCGATCGCCACCCCCGACGTGCTCCAGTTCGCCCCCGCGCTGCCCAAGACCCGCAGCGGCAAGATCATGCGGCGGATCCTGCGCAAGATTGCCGAGAACGATACGGGGAATTTGGGCGATACGAGCACGCTGGCAGACCCGGGGGTGGTGGAGGATTTGCTGGCGGGGAGGCCATAGAAGCTGCTCCTCGGATCAGCAGCTCTCTGTCACCAGCTCCATCGCCTCGAAATCGAAAGTCAGTCGGCTCTGGCGAAACAAGCCGTGAGAGATGATTCCGGAGGACGTGAAGGGAAATGCCGCGAGGGCATTCCCGCCGGGGATGTACAGTCCCGTCACATCGTTGCGGGTGAGGTTGCCGAGCGTGACCGAGGCGCGGAATGGCACGAATTGTACGGGGCCTCCGCCACCTTGGCCAGTCAATGGGTTGCTCTCGTCCACCGTGATGCCCGCGGCGTCGAGTGTCGCCTTCGGCGCCGTCACGCCGCCACCGGCAAGGCCGGTGTCGATGAGGAACAGTCCCTCCGCGTAATTCAATTTCCCGCGGGCGAACATGAAGTGATCGCCAACAAACCAGAACGGGACGATATTCGAACTGGCGGCAGCGGACCGCCTCGCGAACTCGCCCGCCGAGCTGCGCGGCGCCAGCGTCAGCTTGCCGTCGCAGTAGTCTAAGGTAGACAGGAAGTGCATGAGCAGTCCCGTGCCGATGACGCCATCGATCTTCACGCCGGGAAGCTGGAACTCAGCGGCATTGACCCCGGCCGGCACGTTGCGAATGCGCACCCCGCCGATCTCGAGCTCCGGCACGACCGTGCGCTGGACTTGCGCCTGCCGTCCGCCAGCAAACGTGCCCATGCCGCCGTCGGTCAGCGGCAGTCCGAGCGCTTCGGCGAACTCCCGCCTGAGCATTATGTCGGGTGCGCCAGTGTCGATTAGGAATTCGGCCTCCCGCCCCCCGATGGTGATGCGGACCACGGGCAGCGGATCGGTAATCACGAATGGCACCGAGGTACCACCAGCCCGCGCCTCAATCTGGTAGAAGTCCGCGCTGAAGCTGCGTTGCCGGGCGGTCGCAACGCTTAGCGTGGTCGTGGCGATGGGGTGGCCGGGGGCCAGCGACAGCGCCCTTCGCGCCAGTTCGATCGCCTCGTCCTCGCGGCCCTGATAGAGCCGCGTTCGTGCCACGCGGGCGATTGCCGGACCCGAATTGGGGTCTGCCGCCGCCGCCTGCTCATAGATTGGCGCAGCTTCATCAAAGCGGCCCTGCGCGAACAGGTCGTCTCCAGGCAGCGGTGTTGCAGCTGCAGGCGGCGGGCCGGGCTGCGCCTGTCCCGTAAGCGCGATCGAACATGTGATGAGCACGAGAAGCTTCAGCGAGAACCGCGGCATTCACCTCTCCTTTGTTGGCAGAGGTGATGCTACGGGGTAGGCTACTTCAAATGCAACGGGATCTCCAAAGTAGAGAGACGCGAGTCAACGATCGAGCCAAGGCAGCAGCGTTGGAAAACCCGTTGCGCGCTAGGTTGCTCATGGCTTGCGTGGCCCAGGAGCGGAGCCTGACCGATTTGCAGCGTCTCTTGGGTCAGACCCTCCCGAAGTTGCATTACCACGTCACGCGCCTGCTCGATGCCGGGCTTCTCCAGGTGAGCCGCGAGCAGGCGCGCGGGGGGCGGGCGATTCGTTTCTTCCGGGCAGTGGCGGAACGCTTCGTTGTGCCGCAGGAACTTCTCGGCGAATTGCCAGGCGAGGCCATGGCGGCGGAATTGCGTACCCTGCTGCAAATGAGCCGTCGGGACGTGTCGCTACGCTACGGGCTAGACCCCCGCGGTAACCTCAGGGTCACGCTGGTGCATGACGAGAAGGCGCAATTCCCCAAGGCGATCGAACTTTGGCAAATCTTCAGGCTCAGCCGACAACAGCGCGACGCTCTCGCGAACGACCTGAGGGAGCTGTTCGAACGGTATGCAAAGGTGGAAGGGGGCAATGAGACCTTTCTTGCGCATGCCGCGTTCGCGCCGCGTCCCTAGGAGCCGCGCCAGCTGTGCCTACGCCGGCGACGGGGCATGCCGATGGATCGAGGCCGGCAGCCTTCCCGCCAAAAACAACTTTCCTACAGCCCCCCAAATAGCGTTCATCCTGCCGGATGACGCCCGACTCGCCTCCCCCGATCACCCTGAGCATGTCGAAGGGCCGCCGCGCTTGCCGTCCGCTCAGCGTGCCCGTCTTCTGCCCGGTCCCGACCCGCACCCGCCGCGACGGGTGGACTGTCGAGCGCCAGGCCGACTTCCTCGGCATGCTGGCCGAGACCGGCTCTGTGATCGGCGCCTGCGAGGCGGTCGGGATCAGCCGCAAGAGCGCCTATCAGTTGCGCGCGCGGCCCGGCGCCGGAAGCTTCGCGGCGGCATGGGATCTGGCGCTCGGCGGACCGGTGCGGAAGGTGACACCTCTCCCGGAGAACTGTCGCCCGCCCGTGCACCTGGTGATGTTCCGCGGCCGCTATCGCGGAGCGTGGCGCAACGCCACCGATGGCGCGCTGCTGTCGCACGTCTGGCCGCACCGCCCGGGAGACAGGTGCATCCCCGATGGTGACAGCCCCGAACCGCGTTGGAGCCGGCCGGGTCCCCGCTTTCGCGGGGATGACGAACGCGGGAGGGCGGCTATAGTCGGCGGCCAACATGCGCTCACCGGGGGAGAGAAGCCTTGAGAATCGTCCTGGCCCTGTGCCTGATCGTGTCGTCGGCGGCGCTCGCCGTCCAGCCGGCGCGCGCCGCCGACTGCGACCGCGAGTGCCTGCGCGGCACGGTCACCGAAGTGCTCCACGCGTTCGTCGAGCACGACGCGAGCAAGCTGGCGGTCGCCGGCAACCTGCGCGTGACCGAGGACGGGGTCGAGAAGCCGCTGGCCCAGGTCGGCCTCGTGCGTTCGCTGACCAAGCTGCGCGGCTGGCGCGAGGACGTGATCGACGAGCGCACGGGGCAGGCGGTCGCCGGCGTCATGGCCGAGGAAGCGGGCGCGCCGATCATCCTCGTGGTGCGGGTCAAGGTCGACGGCGAGCAGAAGCTCAGCGAGCTCGAGCTGGTGGCGACGCGCAGCCGCGCCGACGGCCTGCTGTTCAACATCGACGGCTGGAGCGGCGCGCCTTCGCGGGCGATGAGCCACGCGCCGCGGCCGGACCAGCTCGAGACGCGTGCCCGCGCCATCGAGCTGGCGATGTATTACCCGCGCGGGCTTAGCGAAGCGAAGACGTTCAACGCCATCGGCACGCCGTTCGCGCCCGAGGCCTATCGCCATGAGAACGGCGCGCTGATGGCGGGGCCGGGCTGCACCTTCGCGCCGGGCTGCGCCGATATCGGCAACCAGTCGCTGGCGATCTTCGAGCGCCTCGGCCGCGTGACGGTGCGCGACATCGTGGTCGACGAGCGGCTCGGGATCGTGATGATGCGCCTGTCGTGGAACGTCAGCGGCCCCGGCTCGAACCGGCTGACGGCGTGGGAGGCCTTCAAGGTATACGGCGACAAGATCCACATGGTCGAGGCCTTCATCCGGCTGTTCCCGCCGGAGCTCGACCTTGGGGGATGGCCCGTCGGCCCGGGCATCGCCCAGCCCTGAGGGGGTATGCCAGGCCCGGGCCAGTTCGCGGCCCGGAGGCGCCGACCGACCGGCCATTACAATCGGATTAAAGGGGCTGGCGAAGGCCGTTCGATGATGGTCTATTCCGGGCAAAATCAAGCGGGGAGAGGGGATCGATGTTGAGGGCATTTCGCAACGCGTCGGCGGCGCTGGCCCTGTCGCTGGCGGCCGCGGCGGCGGCGCAGCCGGGCGGCGTGCCGCTGCCCGAGCCATCGTGCCAGCGCGCCTGCCTCGAAGGGTTCGTCGACAAGTATCTGCAGGCGATGGCCGACGGCAGGGTCGATCCCGCGCTGTTCGCCCCGACCGCCCGCTTCACCGAGAACGGCGTGCAGCTGCCGCTCGGCAACGAAGGCCTGTGGGCGACCGCCACCGCGCCGGGCAAGTACAAGTTCTACGTTCCCGACGTCGAGACGCAGCAGGTCGCCTTCCTCGGCACGGTGATGGAGCAGACGACCAGCTCGGCGACCGGCCCGCAGCGCGCGCCGGAGCCCGTCGGCCTGTCGCTCCGCCTGCGGATCGTCGACGGCCGGATCACCGAGATCGAACAGATCGCCGCACGGCCCGACCGGCCGCTCGGCGCCGCCGCGAACGCGCCGAGCAACAGCCCGTTCCCCGCCACCGGCGCCGCGGTCGAGGCGATGGGCGCGCCGCATCCGGTCTTCCTCGAGGCCGTTCCCGCGAGCCAGCGCATGGAGCGCGCCGATCTGGTGGCCGTCGCCAACCAGTACTTCGAGGGCATGCAGCGCAACGACGGCAAGGGCTACTACCCGTTCACCGACGACTGCCTGCGTCACGAGAACGGCATGATCAGCGCCGGACCGCCGGGAACGATGGGCTCGCGCGGGACCCCCGTGGCGACCTGCAAGGGGCAGTTCGAGACCAGCCTGCGCAACGTCGTTTCGGGCATCCGCGACCGCCGCTTCGTCGCCGTCGATCGCGAGCGCGGGATCGTGTTCGCCTTCGCCGCCTTCGACCATCGCAACATCAACTGGACCTGGGAACTGGGCGAGCTGTTCAAGATCGAGAACAACCGGATTCGCCGGATCGAGGCGATCTTCATCCGCGGGCCCTACGGCGTGTGCTCGGGCTGGGGGACCTACGAGCAGTGCCGGAGCGAGGAGATCCAGGACGTCCGGTGAAGAGCGCACGGTCGCCACAACATACCCTCATCGTCATGGTGAACTTGTTTGGGCAACCATCGTCCCCCGCGGCACGACCCCCGCGGGACGAGAGATGGACCCTGAACCAAGTTCAGGGTGAGGGAGTAGGATTGAGTCGGTTTTGGGAGGACCAACGATGATCAAGAAAGCACTTCTCGCCGGGCTGCTCGCCTGCGCCGCGACGCCGGCGATGGCGCAGAACACGCCGCCGGCGAATCCCTTTGCGCCACTGCAGGATCATCCGACCTGCACCCGCGACGAGCTCAAGGCGGCGACCGCGGCGTACGTCCAGGCGCAGCGCCGCGGCAATCTCGCGGGGCTGCCGCTGGCGCCCAACGCGCGGTTCGTCGAGAACATGAACACCGTCGAACGCACGGCCGGGCTGTGGAACACGGCGCTGCCGATCGCGCACGAGATGAGCTTCCACGACGACCAGCGCTGCAAGACCTTTACCGAGATCATCGTCACCGAGGGCGGCCATCCCTACGTCATCGGCACCCGGCTCTATCTGCACCAGGGCAAGGTGATCCGCGTCGACAGCCTGGTGACCGACAAGGGCGACTGGCTGTTCAACGCCAACGCCTATCTCAAGTACACCCGGCAGGAGGACTGGTCGGACCTGTTCAAGTACCAGAAGTCCCCGCCGGCCGAGATGATCCGCGGCGCCAACGCCTATCTCGACGGGTTCGCCGACAAGTTCACCGACATCCCGTGGGGCACGCCGTGCGCGCGGCTCGAGGGCGGCGCCTACACCAACCGCGCGGGCGATCCGCGCGCCAGCTGCGAGGTCGGCCTGCCGGCGGGGGTGCTGTACATCGTCAACCGCGATTACCTGATCGATACCGAGAAGGGCGTGATCAACATCTTCTGCCGCTTCGGCAACTCGACCAGCGGCATGCCCGACAGCCATTCGTTCCGCTTCATCGACGGCAAGATCCGCGCGGTGCACACGCTGAGCGTCAACATGGGCCAGATGCCCTCGCCGCAGGCCGACGACGAAGGCGCGATCGTCAGGACTCCCGCGCCGGCCGGCTAGTCCGCCTCTCGGTGCCCCGCGTTGGGGATTCGGCAAGGATTTCGCTTTAGGGTGCCCTCATCAAGAGGATAGTGGCGCCTTGATCGAGATCGAAATCCAGAACGAGACGCAGCAGACGCAGGACCGGCTGCGGTTCGCTGCGGTCCCGCGGATCGGCGAAGGCATCCGCCTGCGCGACCCGGACGGCTTCTGGGCGTCCTACGACGTGCTCGACCTGTGGTACCAGAAGGCCGAATACGGCGACGTCTGGGTGCCTTACCTGCACGTCCGCATCACCCCAGGCGAACGGGTCGCACCGCTGGAAGCCAAGGCCGCCGCGCCCGACCCCGCCTTCGCACCGCAGGAGGCTTACCCATTCACAATCTGATCAAGCGCGCCCCGCCTCCCGCCGGAGGCGCGAGGGCCCCCGTCGCTCCGGCGGCCGCGCCGCCACGCGCCGAAGCTCCGTCGGCACCCGTCGCGCGGATGCAGGCACCCGCGGCGCCGGTGCAGGCGCCCGCCGCGAGGCAGACCCCGGCCGCGCCGCAGGCGGCCGCTGGCGCCGCGCGCCAGTGCCTGATCGTCGACGACTCGCGCGTCATCCGGAAAGTCTCGCGCGGAATCGTCGAGGGTCTCGGCTTCCAGGCCGCCGAAGCCGAGAACGGCGAGGAAGCCCTGCTGCGCTGCGCCAAGGGCATGCCCGACCTGATCCTGCTCGACTGGAACATGCCGGTGATGACCGGGATCGAGTTCGTCACTGCGCTGCGCGCGCAGCCCGAAGGGCGCAAGCCCAAGGTCGTGTTCTGCACCACCGAGAACGAGCCGACCTTCATCGGCAAGGCGATCGCCGCGGGCGCCGACGGCTACATCGTCAAGCCGTTCGACCAGGCGACCTTCCTCGACCGCCTGCAGCGCATCGGCGCCGCCTGAGCGCCCCGCCGCACGCCCGCGCCGCCTCGCCGCCGGCCCCCGAGCCGGGAACCCGGTGCGTCGTCGCCGCATTGGTCGGGTAACCGAACGATAGGTGGAGAGACCATGAAACACCTGGCGCTCGCGTTTGCGCTGGCCTGCAGTTGCGCGCTCGGAATTCCCGCTGGCCCGGCGGCCGCGGCCGATGAAAGCTCCGAGGCGATCATCGCCGCGGCGCAGGCGGCGGAAGCGGCCAGAAGCGACATGCGTGCGGCGTTCGACCGCACCTCGCTGAGAGCCGGCCAGTTCCTGTGGAAGCAGGGCCGCGAGGGGAGCCCAGTGAGCCGGGTGGTGATCGATCTCACCGGCCAGCTCGCCTACGCCTATCAGGGAGACGAGCTGATCGCCGTCTCGACAATCTCCAGCGGGATCGACAAGTACCCCTCGCCGATCGGGATCTTTCCGATCCTGGAGAAGCGCCGCGAGTACCGCTCGGTCAAGTACGACAACGCGTCGATGCCGTTCATGCAGCGGATCGACGACTACGGCATCGCGCTCCACGCCGGGCAGCTTCCCGGCCGCCCGGCCTCGCACGGATGCGTGCGCTTGCCGGCAGGCTTCGCCGCCCGGCTGTTCGCGGCGACGCAGGTCGGCACCCCGGTGCTGATGGGCAAGCCAGCCATCCTCGTCGACCTGAGGAAGCAGGGCCACAAGCTCTGAACGCCCAGCGCTCGCCGAGCGCCCGGTCCCGCTCAGCCCAGCAATCGCCCCAGCCCGCGCCTGAGGTCCATCGCCGCCTGCTCGGCGAGCGTAGTGTCGGGGACCATCTCGAAAGCATGGATCGCGCCGGGGTAGACGTGCAGCTCGGTCGGCACGCCGCAGTCGATCAGGCGGCGGGCGTAGTCGAGGTCCTCGTCGAGGAACAGGTCGAGCGCGCCGGTGCTGAGATAGGCGGGCGGGAGGCTGGCGAGGTCGTCGGCCAGCGCGGGGGAGAACCACGCCTTGCGGGCATCGGTCGGCCGGTAACCACCGCGCAGGGCTTCCCAGCCGAAGCGATTCTTCTCGCGCGTCCAGACGAACTCGCCGGTGTGGCGGTTCCGGTAGCGGTCCTCGGGCCCGCCGGTGCGCCAGTCGAGCATCGGGTAGATCAGCACTTGTCCGGCAGGTTTCGGCCCGCCACGGTCGCGCGCCATCAGCGCGAGGCTCGCCGCCAGCCCGCCGCCCGCGCTTTCGCCCATCACCACGATCCGCGCCGGGTCGACGTCGATCGCGGCGGCGTTGGCGGCGAGCCACAGCAGCGCGGCGTAGTTGTCCTCCTGCGGGCCGGGGAACGGCGTTTCGGGGGCGAGGCGGTAATCGACCGAAACGACCACGCAGTCGTGCTCCACCGCGAGCAGCGGCTTGTCGGCGACCGCCCGGTCGGCCGTCCCCACGACCATGCCGCCGCCGTGGATGTGGAGGACGGCGCCGCGGTCCTTCGTCCCCGAAGGCGGGGCGATCACCACCAGCCGCACGTCGGGTCCGCCCTGCACCGGCGCATAGGCCTCGGTCACCGGGAACGGCGGCGGCGGAACTTCGGCGCCGGTGAACAGGGGGTTGGCGCGGATTTCCGGCAGCGCCTCGGCGGTCAGGTCGAGGCTCGGCATGTCGAGCATCGGCGCGATCTGCGGATCGACCAGGTGGCGCGATATGCTCATCAGCCTTCACCCAGGCGGGGTGACCGCTTGCCCGGCGCCAGCTCTGCATCGGAGAAGCGGATCGGGGTGCGCAGTCCCTTCAGCCCATCGCCGAGGTCGAGCACCATGCCGCGCGCGGCGATCTGCGGGTCGCCCAGCGCCTGCTCGACGGTGTTGATCGGACCGGCGGGGATGCCCTGCTCCTCGAGGTCGGCGAGCAGCGCATCGCGCTCCCAGTCGCGCACCTGCGCGGCGATCGCGTGCTTGAGCGCGGCCTTGTCGGCCACGCGTCCGGCGTTTGTCGCCCAGCCCGCGTTCGCCGGCAGGTCGATGAGATCGGACAGGCGCTCGAACTGGCTGTCGTTGCCGATGGCGACGATGATCCAGCCGGTGGCGGTCTCGAACCCGTCGTAGGGCATGATGTTGGGGTGCGACATGCCGATGCGGTGCGGCGCGACGCCCGAGACGAGGTAGTTCATCGCCTGGTTGGCGAGCGTGCCGACCATCGTGTCGAGCAGCGCGCAGTCGACGTGCTGGCCACGCCCGGTGCGCTCGCGCTGGTGCAGCGCGGCCTGGATGCCGATCACCGCGTAGAGCCCGGTCATGATGTCGGCATAGGCGACGCCGATCTTGGTCGGGGGGCCGTTGGGCTCGCCCGACAGGTCCATGATTCCGCTCATGCCCTGGATGATGAAATCGTAGCCCGGGCGGCGGGCATAGGGGCCGTCCTGCCCGAACCCGGTGATCGAGCAGTATACGAGCCGCGGATGGGCCTCTTTGAGGCTCTCGTAGTCGAGCCCGTAGTGCGCGAGGTCGCCGACCTTGAAGTTCTCGATCAGCACGTCGGCATCGCGCACCAGGTCAAGAACCAGTGCCTTGCCTTCCTCGGTGTGAAAATCGGCCGTGACCGAGCGCTTGCCGCGGTTGGTCGAGTGGAAGTAGGCGGCGTCCCCCGTACCGTCGCCGTTGTCGACGAACGGCGGCCCCCAGCGGCGCGTGTCGTCGCCTTCGGGGCTTTCGACCTTGACCACCTCGGCGCCGAGGTCGGCGAGGATCTGCCCGGCCCACGGCCCGGCGAGGACGCGGGCGAGCTCGACGACCTTTATGCCTTCCAGCGGCGCCATCTCAGGCCGGCTCGATGTGGAAGATGCGCTCGGCGTTGCCGTGGCACAGTGCGTGGCGCTCGTCCTCGGTGCACTCGAAGGCGTTGATGAAGTCGACCGCCGGCTTCATCGGCTGGTAGGGGTAGTCGATCGCCCACATGACATTGTCGATGCCGAGCTTGTCGATCGAGTAGCGCACCGCCAGCGGATCCTCGACGCCGCTGTTGGTGACGACGAAGTTGTCCTGGAAATACTCGGCCATCGAGCGCTGCGTCTTCTTCGCCCGGCCGGCCTGCTGGGCGCGGGTGTTCATGAAGTTCAGCCGCCAGAGCCAGAACGGCACCGCTTCGCCCATGTGCCCGATGCAGACCTTGAGCCGGGGGAACTGGTCGAACACGCCGCCGGCCATCATCCGCACCGCGTGCGTGCCGACTTCCATGCCGTAGCCCCACATCGCCGAATCCATCCCGTAGTCCTGCAGCGGCCCCTTGAAGGTATCGCTGGCGGCGCGCGGGTGGATGTAGAGGCAGCGGTCGAGCGCTTCGGCCGCCTCGAGGATCGGCCAGAACTTCGGATCGTCGAGATATTCGCCGTAGGTGTGGCTGTTGATCATGAAGCCGTTCAGCTTCAGCTCGTTGACCGCCCGCTCCATCTCCAGCGCTGCCCGCTTCGGGCTGTGCGGAGCGAAGCTGGCGAGGCCAGCGAAGCGCGTCGGATACTTTCGGCACAGGGCGGCCAGCCGGTCGTTGGCGAGCACCGCCAGCTCGTGCGCGGTATCGGCATCGAACATCTGCACGCCGGGCGCGGTCAGCGCCATCAGGTGCATGTCGACGCCGAACTCGTCCATCTGCTTGAGGCGCGTTTCCTCCGCATCGAGCAGTCCGCCGAGAAAGGGAAACGCATCGTAGCCAGGAGCCCCCGGCTCGACGGTGTAGATGCCCTTGACCAGGAGCTTGTCGAGGCTCTGCGACGGGCCTTCGGCGACTTTCTTCAGTTCGGCGGCGACTTCGGGGATCGTCCAGGCTTCTTCGGTGGCGATCAGGCGCATCAATCGTTCTCCCGGTGGCCGTCCGACCATGTCAGCCGCACGGGAGGCTCACGGCCGCTGACCGGATTGGCGAAATGGAAGCCCAAGGGGGCAATCTTCGGATAAGGCGCGAAGACCTGGCCGCGCAAGGGCGCGTCGGGATGGAATGCGTCGATTCTGTCCTGCGCCGCGCCGAACCGGGCGTTGGCGGCGGGGTCGACTGCAGTCCAGCCCCCGGCGTAGTCGGCCAGCGCGACGTAATCGAGGTCCATCCCGGCGATGCGCCAGATCCCGTCCTCCTTGATCACCTGGTTCTCGTAGACCCCGAAGATCATCGAACCGGCGTTGGTCGAGGAGCTGTTCATCTGCAGCAGCCGCAGGCGGATCTGCGCCCGGCTGCCGTCGCCCAGCACGGTGACGAACGGCTGCGACTTCTGGTGCAGCGTCTGCGAGACGCTGCCCGGCCCGTTCTCGCCGTAGCGCTGGATCATCGAATCGCGCACGCGGTCATGGCCAATGAAGGTGCCGATGTAGCTCAGCTCCTTCCAGCCATCGCGGGAGAACAGGTCGGCGGCGTTCCGCCAGGCAAACTGGTCGATGTAGTAGCCGTAGGCGTCGGAAACGTTCTCTGCCCCGTCGAAGGCTTCGGCCATGGCTAGGGCATTGGCCAGTATCGGGACCTGGCCGCCCTGCGCGCGCGCGGGGAAGATCACCCCGGGCGGAAGCTGCTGCATCGCGAACGGGTGCTCGGGATAGGCCGTGTCGACCGGTTGGCCGGGACCATCGGGAAACAGGCTCTCGCCGATCGGCAGCGCCGCGGGCAGCGGATGCGCCCAACCGTCCTTGTAGCTCGCGCGCATCAGCGGCCGCTGGTGAAGCTGCACAATCCGCCAGTGTCCGTCGGTGCCGGCGCGCAGGAGGAAGGTGTTGATCGCCGCCGACCAGTACCCATCGCCGCCGTGCTGGCCGTACATGCCGAGTTCGATCACGCGGACGAGCGCGGTCGAGCCGTCATCCGAGACGTTGACCAGCGGCATGAGCTGCGGCCGGTCGTTGAGCTCTCCCTCGTCGAGTCCGGGGGCGCCGTAGCGGCCGAGGAACTTCCGCACGCCCGCCGCGCCGTTGTAGATCCCCTGCCCGGCGACATCGACCTGCGCATCGGGCGCGAACAGGTCGGCGATGTCGTCGTACATCCCGCGGTCGAGATAGTAGCCGTAGGCGTTGGCGAGGTTCTGCGCGGTGCCCTGGATGAGCAGCAGCGTCGCCTCGCGCGCCAGCTCGTCAGCCGGGCGCGGCTGCACGGCCGCCCGGTCGGGCAGCAAGCGGCCCACCTGGTCGGGAGCATAGTGGAACGGCACGCGCTCGAGCGTCGCCGCGTCGTGGCGCCAGCCCTCGGTGTAGCTGCCGGCGAAGGCCGGGTACGAGCTGATGCGCGCGATCCGCCAGCCAGCGCGGGTCTTGCGATATTCGACCACCTCCGTCGTGCCGAGCCAGGCGGCCGAATGGTTCTCCTGCCCGATCAACGCGACCTGGTGCCAGCGCCCCACCGCGCTCTGCCCGTCCGCGGCAAGCGTGATCACCGGGCTGATGTAGAGGTGGATGTTGAGCCGCCCGGCGGACATGCCGTCGCTGTTGTGCCCCTGGGTCGAGCGCAACCAGGTGGCGACGCCACCGCGCCCGGCCCATTCCTCGCCCGATAGCTCGACCACCGCGTCGTCGGTCGCCAGCGCGGCCATCGCCCGCCAGTCGCCGGCGAGCGCGAGGTAGCCCCACTGCGCCTGCAGCCGCTTGATCTCGCGAAGCGAGCGCAAGTCCTCGACGCGCGCAGTCTGGCGCGCGAGGTCGGCATCCTGCGCCGCGGCCGCGGCGGGAACTAGGCACAGCGAGGCAAGCGCGAGCAGCAGGCGGCGGATCATTGGCCCGCCTCCAGCGCCAGCGCTTCGGCATAGACGCCGGTGTCGATCAGCATCGCCAGCTGGTCGCGACCGCGCGGGACGCGGTTCTCGCGCTTCGCGAGCCATTGCTCCTCGAGCTCGAGGACGTCGAGCGTCTGCGCCAGCGGGGCGGCGTTGAAGCGGTGGTGTGCCCAGCTTTCGGCAACATCCTCGGGCGAGAACTTGCCCGCCTCGACCGACAGCCGGCGGGCCTTGGCGGGGTCAGCCTTCAGCGCCGCCGTAGCGTCGATGATCGCGCGCACGAAGCGCACGATGCGCGCGCGCCGGACCGGGTCGGCGAGCGCGCCGGCGGTGGTGTTGAGGTTGAACAGCTCGGCGTAAACCCCGTCGCCGCCGAACACGATCGCGTCAGGCCCGAGCGCGGCTTCCGAGTTCACGCCTTCGGGCTCCCAGATCGCCACCGCATCGACCTCGCCCTTCTTCAGCGCTTCGGTCATCGCCGAGAGCGGGGCCAGCGGCACCGCGGTGATGTCGTCGTAGCTGAGGCCTTCGGTGGCCAGCATGCGGTGGAGGAAATAGCCCGCGCTGGTTGGCTCGATCGTGGCCACGCGCTTGCCCTTGAGGTCGGCGAGGGTTGCGATCCCGGCGGAACGGCGGGCGACAATGCGGTAGAGGCCTTCGGTGACGTTGAACACGATCCTGAGGTCCGGGTGCGCGACCGAGAAGCGCAGCAGCTGAGTCTCGGCATTGGTGGCGACGTCGGCCTGGCCCGGCGAGGCAAAGCCCTGCGCGCCCGTCTCGCCGACGAGGTTGGGAATGCCGCCCATCTTCACTTCCGCCGCGCCCGGATAGAAGGCGTCGGCCGCGAGCAGCACCGGGGCAAGTTCGATCGTCTGCAGATTGCCGTAGACCGCGATCGGGCCGGGGTTGCCCTCGGCCCGGGCTCCGGTACCGAACGCCAGCGCCAGACCCGCGGCCATTGTCAGCCCGAAACGCCCCATCGCCCTCTCCCCGCTTCCGGCGTGGAGACTAGCGGCTGCGGTCGAGGGAGCAACGCGCAAATGCGGCGTTGTTTCTTGACCTGCCAGGCGGCCTTCTCCCGTCCTCCCCGGAATGCTTGCGGAAGTCGGCGGTAATGGCGTTGGTGCCCGCGCGGCCCGCGGTCAGTCGGGCTCGTGGTAAAATTCTAGCCCGGCTTCCTTGCCTTTCGACCACACGATCCGCGCTGCGGCGAAGGTGCCGCCGCGCTTGAAGATCGCGTCGACGCCGCTCGGCAGCGCCTCCTCGGCGACGACGTGGGCGCCGATGCGCGACAGGTCGCGCACCCGAACCGGGTGCGAGCCGTCGCGGATGACGAGAGTGGCGCTCAGCAGGACGTGGTCCCGCTCGGCAGCCCGCGACCCCCTGAGCGGTTCCGTCGTGTTTTTTTCCATTGGCCTGGTCCTCTCCCCTGGCCCGGCCATTTTACGCGGTTGCAGTTAACCAATCGTTCACACCTTGGGCGGGAATCGGCTTCGCCCTTGAAGACTGCGGGCGAGCAGTCCCGCGACGCGGCGTGCGAGGGGCGGCCAAAGGCGCGGCTGTAGCAGCAGGCGGGGGCCGAAGCGATGCAGCAGCCGCCACGCTTCGGCACGCCCTTCGGCCTGCGCGCTCAGGAACGAAGCCACGACAAGCGCGCTCTCTGCGCGGCGCCGGCGCGCGAGATGGCGCGTCGCGGAATCAGGGGAAATCCTCGCGAACTTGTCATAGAGTTGCAGCCAGCCGCGATGCGCCGCCAGACGGTCACGGCTGTAGTTATCGGGATGGACGCGTACCGCTGCCAGCGGCATATCGAGGACCACGACATCGCTGTGCATGGCGGCGCGGATCCAGAGGTCATAGTCCTCGCCATAGTGCTGGTCGACATCGAAGCCGCCCAGGGCTTTCGCCAAGTCGCGGCGCATCATCACCGTCGGCGCCGCGACCAAGGCATCGATCCGCAACAACCGCTCGACCATTCGGCTATCGTAGGGAATCCACCGCTGGATGCGCCCGCCGGCCGGGTCGCCGTTTCGGTCGATCCGCTCGACCGCGCCGTAACTCCAGCCGCAAGTCGGCCGTGCGCGCATTGCGGAAAGCTGGCGAGCCAGCTTGTCCGGCATCCAGAGATCGTCGGAATCGAGATAGGCCAGGTATTCGCCGCAGGCCTCGGCAATCGCGGCATTGCGCGCCACGGCCGGCGAGCCCCTGTGCGCGAGCCGCAATACGCGAATGCGCGGATCGTCGAGATCCGCGAGGATGGCGAGCGTCTCCGGATCGTCCGAACCATCGTCGGCGACCAGCAATTCCCAGTCGGCGAATGTCTGGCCGAGCACCGAAGCGATGGCCGGACGCAGATATGCGGCGCGGTTGTAGACCGGCAGGACGACGGAGACGGCAGGTGCACGCACGCGCCGACTCTAGCTCCCTCCGGCGCGAACGCCAGACGGGGATGACGTCGCGCCGTCTGGCGCGTAAGCTGCGCCAGATGCGCCCCACTGCCGCCACCGACGATCTGAGCTGGACCTCCGCGGGCCTCGCCCGGCGCGAGGCGGTGCGCGAGTGGCAGGACTGGGCAGCGCGGACGATCGCGCCGATCGACGTGTGCGTGTTCGACGAGGGGGAGTTCGCCGCGCGCTGGTCCAGCCACGGCGTCGGCCAGCTGCGCCTGCTGCGGCTCGAGGCGCCGGCGAGCCGGGTGGTCCATTGCGGCAACGACAGCGGAGTCGCGACGCCGTCGATCCAGCTGGTCTACGCGCGCAAGGGGGCGCTCAAGACGCGGATGGGCGGCAAGCGCTTCACCGTGCGCCCGGGCGAGTTCGTGCTGCTCGACAACACGCGCTTCTACCAGATGGAGATGGACACCGCGCACGAAGCGCTCGACCTGATGATGCCCTTGGGCTGGCTCGACCGCTACCTGCCCGATCCCGGAGCGCTGCTCGGGCGGCCGGTGAGCGCGAAGGACGGTTGGGGGGCGCCTCTGGGGAGCCTGCTCGAGACTATGGCCGAGGGAATCGACGCGACGCCGCTCCCCCGCCCGATGATCGCCGAGCAGGTCGGCACGCTCCTCACGCTCGCCACCGGCTTCCACGAGGCACCGGCCGAGAGCCGTCACCGCGGGCAACTGGCGCGCCAGATCCTGCGCCGGATCGAGACCGACTTCGCCGACCCCGACCTCTCGCCCGAGGGGCTGGCGGCCGAGCTCGGCATCTCCAGGCGCTACCTCCAGCAACTGCTCGCCGGCAGCGGCACGAGCTTCGTCCAGGAACTGACCGCCACGCGGCTCGACCGGGCGAGCGACATGCTGAGCGACCCGCGCGCGGGCGGGCTGAGCGTGGGCGAGATCGCGTTCCGCTGCGGGTTCCTCGACCCGGGTTACTTCGCGCGGGCGTTTAGGAAGCGGTTCGGGCGGACGCCGAGCGAGTGGCGGGGGCGCCGGGACTAGACGGATCCTCTCGATGCGCCGAGCGCGTAGGTTCGTTGCGCGATTATCCCACGCCTCATGCGCGGAAATCCTCTCGCTGGCGGCAGGATAGTCCCATAACCTAAGGCAAAACGGCTGGAGAGGAGCCGCGCCCGATGAGGCATCTGGTATCGCGCATCGTCGTCGCGGCTTCGGCCGCCGCCATGGCCACGCTTGCGCCCTCGGCGCCGGCGCAGGATCGGCCGGCGGATCTGACCGAGCTTCCGCCCGTCCCCACCGACTACACGCCCGGCAAGACCGCGTGGGGCGACTGGGATTTCAGCGCCACCTACCAGATCGAATACCTCAACGCTGGGAAGATCCTGTTCCAGCGGCCGAGGGAATACGGCAACCGGGTGTGGGTGACCGACGAGGAGCTCGCCCGGCGGATCGCCGCGGCCGAGCGCTCGGACGCGGCCTATTCGCCCGAGGGACAGGGCATCAACTACCCCGGCAGCCAGGGCCTCACCGAATGGATGCGCACCTCGCCGTTCGGCAAGCGCACCAGCCTGCTGGTCAGCCCGGCAAACGGCCAGCTGCCGCCGCTGACGCCCGAGGGTCAACGCCTGTTCGAGCAGGGCCGGTCCGGCTGGGTGCCGGGGCAGGAATACGACTGGGTGACCGATTTCGACACCTGGGACCGGTGCATCACCCGCGGCTTCCCGGCCTCGATGTTCCCCAACCGCTACAACAACGGCATCCGGGTGTGGCAGTCGCCCGGCTACATCGTGATCCAGATGGAAATGCTCGGCATGCGGATCATCCCGATCGGTGACACGCCCGCATGGCCCGCCGGGGTCGAGCAGTGGATGGGGCACAGCCGCGCCCACTGGGAAGGCAAGACGTTGGTCATCGAGACGACCAACATCCAGTCGGGCGATTCCGTCACCCACGACATTACCCGCCGCTCGGCCGCGCCGGTGATCGTTACCATGATCGGCGGCGCGCCATTCGACACCATCCCGACGAGCAACAAGACCCGTGTCACCGAGCGGCTGACGATGACCGGCCCGAACACGGTGATGCACGAGCTGACCTACGACGATCCCGAGACCTTCACCGCGCCGTGGAGCACGCGCATCGAATGGATCAGGGACGATGACTACAAGCTGTTCGAATATGCCTGCCACGAAGGCGACGTGCAGATCAGGAACTACATCACCGCCTCGCGCGCCAAGCGGCAGGGCCTTGAGGCGGGGATCATCCAGCCGGACGCGAACGACGATCGCTCGCGCTTCACCCAGGTGTTCGACCGCGACCCCGGCGTCGCCCCACCTCCGGCACCGCCTGCAGCGGCGTCAAGTGGAGGCGGTGAATAGCGCTGCGCGATAATCCCACCCCTCGTGCGCGGGAATCCTCACATTCAGTTGCCCGCAACGCTTAGACCTGCAAGCCTAGGAGCAAGCCCGTAGCAAGAGGCCGCAAAGGCCCGCGGGCAGTCCCCACGAGAGGTTTGCACGATGTCCGACAAGAGTTTCCCCCTGCCCAGCGACCTGAAGGTCGTGCCCGGCACCGAAGGCGCGCAGGCCGCCTATCCGTACTACACCCAGTTTGTGCCCGAGGACGACCAGAAGTTCTGGTTCTACAACTCGATGCATTTCCCCGAGCCGATGCATCATTTCGACATGATCACCGCCGAGGCGGCTTACGTGGCGCTCGGCGCGTTCAACACCCGCGTCCACGTGCTGCCGACCGCCAAGGGGATCGAGCATCGGGTGATCAACGGTCGGGTCTACATCGGCGGCGTGGCGGTGACCGATCCGGCCGAGATCGGCGAACGGGTCGAGCAGTTCCAGCAGCGAGCGTTCTACTACTACGAACACTGGGAGCGGCTTTACGACCAGTGGAAGGACAAGATGAAGGCGCTGATCGCCGACGCGCAGGCGCTGCCCACGCCTGCCCTGCCCGACTACGAGCCGATCGAGACGACGCACACCGGCAAGGGCGTCGCCTCCAACCACGCGCTGCTCGAGATCTACCAGAAGCAGGTCGAAGGCTACCACCGGATGTGGCACCACCACTTCGAGTTCCTGCTGCTCGGCTATGGCGCGTACATGACCTTCTTCGATTTCTGCAAGAAGGCCTTCCCCGAGATCAGCGACCAGGCGATCAGCCGCATGGTCGCGGGCATGGAAGCCGAGATCTTCCGCCCCGACGAGGAAGTGAAGCGCCTCGCCCGCCGCGCGGTGGAATTGGGCGTGGACCAGCACTTCACCGACGGGATGGACATCGATACCGTGCTGGCCGAGCTCGACCGGGTCGGTAACGCGGGCAAGGAGTGGCTCGGAGAGCTCGAGACCAGCCGCAACCCGTGGTTCAACGTCAGCTCGGGCGACGGATTCTACCACTACCACCGCAGCTGGAACGACGACCTCAGCCTGCCGTTCGCGGCGCTTCCCGGCTACATCGAGAAAATCAAGGCCGGCACCAACATCGAGCGGCCGACCGCGCAGCTGATCGAGGAACGTAACCAGCTGGTCAGCGATTACCGCGAGCTGCTCGACACCGACGAGGACCGTGCGACCTACGACCAGCTGATCGGCCTCGCGCACCGCGTGTTCCCCTATGTCGAGGGGCACAAGTTCTACTGCGAACACTGGTACACCAACCTGTTCTTCAACAAGATCAGGGAGTTCGGTGCGCTGCTGGCCCGGCATGGCTTCTTCGGGCCCGAGGGCAAGGAGGACGATGTCTTCCACCTCAACCAGTACGAGCTCGAGAGCGCGATCATCGACCTGATGCTCTCATGGGGCATCGGCGCCCCGCCGCGCGGGCCCGCGCACTGGCCGGCGATCGTCGCCGAGCGCAAGGACGCGATCGAGGAATGGGGCCGCCACACCACCTCGCCCGCGCTGGGCGCGGTGCCCGAGGTGATCGACGATCCTGCGATCGTGATGCTGTGGGGCATTACCCGCGAGAACCTCGACACCTGGCTCAACGAAGGCTCCGAGGGCAACTCGAACGAGCTCAAGGGCTTCGCCGCCTGTTCGGGGGTGGTCGAAGGCACCGCGCGGGTGGTCAAGTCGGTGGCCGAAATCGGCCGTATCCAGCAGGGCGATATCCTCGTCTGCCAGGTGACCAACCCGACCTGGTCGCCGATCTTCCAGCGCATCGGCGCTGCGGTGTCCGACATCGGTGGCTCAATGAGCCACATGGCCATCGTCGCGCGCGAGTACGGCCTTCCGGCGGTCGTCGGCACCGGTTCGGCCACGACCCGGATCAAGGACGGCCAGCGCATCCGTGTCGACGGCGGCCGCGGGGTGGTGACGATCCTCGAGGACGAGCCCAGTGAAGGGCGAGTGCTGGAAGAAGCATGATGGTGACGGCGCGTTCTTCTCCCCTCCCGCTTGCGGGAGGGGTCCGGGGTGGGCCCGTCTGCCGCCTTCGCACTGGCCCACGCCTAACCCCTCCCGCAAGCGGGAGGGGAATGTGACCGCGGTTGCCTGGTTCAAGAACGTCGGCATTGCCGACCGGCCGACGGTCGGCGGCAAGGGCGGCTCGCTCGGCGAGCTGACCCGAGCCGGCATTGCCGTGCCTCCCGGTTTCGTGGTGACGACCAGCGCGTTCGAGCAGTTCCTCGAGGCGCTCGAAGCGCGTGCGCCGGTGCGAAGCAAGGTCGCTGCGCTCGATCCGAACGATCTCGGTGCCGCCACCAGGCTGTCGGAAGATCTGCGCCGCCGGGTGATCGAGGAGCCGATGCCCGAAGCGGTCGAGCAGGCGATCCGCGCCGCCCATGCCGAGCTGTGTCCCAACGGCGAGCCGGTCGCGGTGCGCTCTTCGGCCACGACCGAGGACGCCGAGGACGCGAGTTTCGCCGGGCTGCAGGACACCTTCCTGTGGGTGCTGACCCCGAACCAGATGGTCGCCAAAGTGCGCGAGTGCTGGGGTAGCCTCTATTCGGTCGAGTCGATGACCTACCGTCTCAAGCACGGCCTGCCAGAGGACGGCGTCGCGATGGCCGTGGTGGTGCAGCAGATGGTCGACGCGATGTGCGCCGGGGTGATGTTCACCCGCAGCCCGCTAACCGGCGACAAGTCGGTCATCACCATCGAGGGGGCCTGGGGCCTGGGCAGCGCGGTGGTCTCGGGCGAAGTGACGCCCGACCGGTGGGTGCTGGGCAAGATCACCGGCGAGATCAGCGTGCGCGACATCTCCGACAAGCACGCACGTCAGGTGCCGGCCGAACACGGCGGCATCCACGAAGTCGCCAACGAAGCGGCGATCGCCAGCCAACCATGCCTGACCGACGACCAGCTCATGGCGCTGCGCGAAGTCGGGCGGAAAATCGAGCGGCACTACGGCAAACCGCAGGACATCGAGTGGGCGCTCGACCAGCAGGGCAACGTGCTGCTGCTGCAATCGCGGCCGGAGACGGTGTGGTCGGCCAAGGACGCCGCCGCGCCGGTCAAGCCGCCCGAGGACAATCCGCTCAGGCACGTAATGAGCATCTTCGGGGGCAAGAAGTGAGCCTCACGGCCAGGGACATCGCCGAAATTGCCAAGCTGCTCGACGACTCCCAGTTCTCGTCGCTCGACCTCACGATGGGAGAGTTCAAGCTCCGCATCCGCCGCGACGGCGGCGGCTGGTCGCGGCGCGACGAGGATGAGGAGCCTGCGACCGTGCCGAGGGCGGTCGCCGAACCGCCGCCCCCGCCGCTGGGCCAGGAAGCCGGTGCCGCGCGTGTCGGCGAGGTCGATGTGCCCGCCCCGCTGCTCGGCAACTTCTACGCCGCGCCGCGACCGGGCGATCCGCCGTTCGTCCAGCCAGGCGACACCGTCGACGCAGAAAGCGTGATCGGCATCATCGAGGTGATGAAGCTGATGAACCCGATCCGCGCCGGGGTTTCGGGCACGGTCGTCGCCATCCTCGCCGCGGACGGCACCGCGGTCGACGAAGGCCAGCCGCTGCTGCGCGTGCGGCTGAGGGACTGACGATGGCCAATATCCAGATCGTCGAGACCTCGCTGCGCGACGGCAACCAGTGCCTGTGGGGGGCGCTGGGCGTCACCACCGCCAACACCCTGACTGTCGCCCCGGCGATGGAGCGCGCCGGCTACCGGGCGATCGACTTCACGACCTCGACCCACATGGGCGTGGCGGTGCGCTACAAGCACGAAGATCCGTGGGAGCGGATCCGCGGGATGGCGGCGATCTGCCGCAACACGCCGCTGCAGTTCCTCTCCACTGGCTTCCGCTTCATTGCCTGGGAGACGGCGTCCCCCGAATTCATGGAGCTGGCCTTCCGCACGCTCGCGACGAACGGCATCCGCCGCTTCGCGCTGGCCGACCCGATGAACGACGCCGTCTCGAACGTCGAGGTCGCCCGCCTGGTCAAGCGCAGCGGCGGCGAGCAGGTGGTCGGAGCGCTGGTCTATACGATCAGTCCGATCCACGACGACGCGCACTACGCCGAGGCCGCGCGCATCATGGCGGCGAGTCCGGATATCGAGGCGCTCTACATCAAGGACCCGGGCGGGCTCCTGACTGCCCGTCGCGCACACACCCTCATTCCTGCGATTCTTGCCGAGATCGGCGACAAGCCGCTCGAGCTGCACAACCATTGCACCATCGGCCTCGCCGAGCCGGCCTGCCTCGAGGCCGCCGAGCTGGGCGTCGCCGCAGTGCAATGCGCCAGCGGCGGCGCGGCCGACGGGACGAGCAATCCGCCGATCCAGCGGATGATCGCCAACTTGCGCGCGCTCGGCCACACGGTCGAGATCGACGACGAGGCGGTGGCCGATGTGGCGCAGTACTTCACCGCGCTCGCCGAAGCCGAGGGGCTGCCGACCGGACATCCGATGGCGTTCGACGCCGCCTATCTCCAGCACCAGCTGCCCGGCGGCATGGTCGGGACGATGCGCCGGCATCTCGCCGACCACGGCGTGCCGCACCTCGAAGGCGCGGTAATCGAGGAGATGGGCCGCGTGCGCGAGGAGCTCGGCTGGCCGATCGTGATGACCCCGTTCGCGCAGATGCTGCAGACCCAGGCGATGCTCAACGTCACCGGCAAGGAGCGTTACGGCGTCATTCCCGACGAGATCATCCGCTACGCGGTCGGCCGGTTCGGCCGGCCCAACGTGCCGATCGAGCCGGAGTTGATGGACAGGATCATGGCCAACCCGCGAACCAAGGAACTCGAGGCCGAGCCAGGCATGGCCGAGTTGAGCGACCTCAGGAAGCGCATCGGCGCGAACCTGTCGGACGAGGAATTCCTTCTGCGCGCGACGATGCCGGCGAACCTCGTCGATGCGATGCGGGCCGCCGGGCCGGCCGCCCGTGAATACGATCCATCGAAAGTGCCGGTGATGAACCTGATCCGCGAAGTCCTGAGCCGCCGCGACCTGACGCAGCTCACGGTCGAGAAAGCGGGCTTCAAGCTGGAGGTCGAAGCGTGACCCTGCCGCGCCAGCCTAAGGGCTACATGTTCGACCTCGATGGCACGCTGATCCTCAGCGACCGCAAGCTCGGCGGCTACACCGCGATTCCCGGTGCGGCCGAAGTGCTGGCCGAGCTCGATGCGCGCGGCATTCCATGGATCGCGATGACCAACGGCAGCGCCTATCCGGCCAGCGTGCAGGCGCCGCGCCTGCGCGCCGTCGGCCTGCCGGTGCGCGACGAACGGCTCTTCACGCCCAACAGCGTGGCTGGCCGGGCGATGATCGAGCGCGAATATCGCTCGGTGCTGGTCCTGGGCACGCAAGGCGTGGTCGACGCGTTGGAAGAGATGGGCGTGCCCTGCGTCCTGCCGGAGGAAGAAGCCGCGCATGACACCGACGCCGTCTACGTCGCCTGGCACCCCGATTGCACGATGCCGCACATCCACTTGGCCTGCGAGCGCGTGCTCGACGGCGCGGCATTCCTGACCGCCTCGGACGTGCCGTTCTTCGCCACCAGGGACGGCCGCTCGTTTGGCTATTCCTGCGCCATCAACGGCGCGGTCGCGCGCGTCACCGGGCGCGAGCCGGAGGCTTGCGGCAAGCCCAGCGAGCTGGCGCTGCGGCTGGTCGCCGAGCAGCTTGAGGTCGCGGAGGAAGACGTCGGCGTGGTCGGCGACGATGCGGTGGCCGAAATGCAGATGGCCCGCGCCGGCGGCGCGCTCGGCATCGCCGTCGCCAGCGGCTCGACCAGCCGCGCCCAGTGGGCCGCCCAGCCGCACGACCGCGCGCCGCACCTGGTAATCGACAGCGTGGCGGATTTGCTGTCTGATGGGCTTCTGGTCTAGTTGCCCCTGAAGCCAGTTAGGGGAGCCCGAATGAAACTCGGCCGGCTGAACCATGTCGGCGTGGCGGTGCCCGACATGCCTGAAGCGATCCGCTTCTGGCGCGAAGTCATGGGTGCGGCGCAAGTCGGCGAGCCGTTCGACATGCCCGAGCAGGGCGTGCGGGTGTGTTTTGTCGATACGCCCAATGGCGGCACCCAGATCGAGCTGCTGGCGCCGCTGTCCGGCAGCTCTCCGGTCAGCGCGTTCTTGCAGCGCAATCCGCTGGGCGGCCAGCATCACCTGGCGTTCGAAGTGCCCGACATTGCCAAGGCCCGCGCGGAGTTCGAGGTCATGGGCAAGCGCATTCTCGGTCCCACCCGCATCGGCGCGCACGGCACGCCGGTATTTTTCGTCCATCCCAAGGACATGGCTGGCGTTCTGACCGAAATCATGGAACCGCCCGCGCATGGATAACCCTGCCTTCCCCTGCGTCGTCACCTTGAACGAGTTCGGTGGAGCGTTGACATGACTTCGCGAAAGGACTGGCAGGATAAGGCGGCAAGCGAGCTGAAGGGCCGCGATGCGACCTGGCAGGTGCCCGAAGGTTTCGCGATCCAGCCGCTCTACACCGCCGAGAGCTTGTCCCCTGATCCTGGCCTGCCCGGCTTCGCACCCTTCACGCGCGGGCCGTACGCCTCGATGTACACCGGGAGGCCGTGGACGATCCGCCAGTACGCCGGCTTCTCGACCGCCGAGGACTCGAACGCGTTCTATCGCCGCAACCTCGCTGGCGGGCAGAAGGGCCTGTCGGTCGCGTTCGATCTCGCCACCCACCGCGGCTACGACAGCGACCATCCGCGCGTTGTCGGCGATGTCGGCAAGGCGGGCGTGGCGATCGACACTGTCAAGGACATGGAGATCCTGTTCGACGGCATCCCGCTCGGCGAGATGTCGGTCTCGATGACTATGAACGGCGCGGTGCTGCCGGTTCTGGCGTTCTACATCGTCGCCGCCGAGCGCCAGGGGGTGGAGCAGGACCAGCTTTCGGGGACCATCCAGAACGACATCCTCAAGGAGTTCATGGTCCGCAACACCTACATCTACCCGCCCGAGCCGAGTATGCGGATCGTTGGCGACATTATTGCCTACTGCTCGGGAAATCTGCCTAAATTCAACAGTATCTCGATCTCGGGCTATCACATGCACGAGGCCGGGGCGACTGCGGTGCAGGAGCTCGCCTTCACCATCGCCGACGGCAAGGAATACGCGCGGCGGGCGATGGCCGCGGGGCTCAACCTCGACGCTTTCGCCCCGCGCCTGTCGTTCTTCTTCGGCATCGGCATGAACTTCTTCATGGAAGTCGCCAAGCTGCGCGCGGCGCGGGTGCTGTGGTGCCAGGTGATGGAGGAGCTCGGGGCGACGGACGAGCGCAGCAAGATGCTGCGGACGCACTGCCAGACCAGCGGCGTCAGTCTGCAGGAGCAGGACCCGTACAACAACGTCATCCGCACCACGGTCGAGGCGCTCGCGGCGGTGCTCGGGGGCACGCAGAGCCTGCACACCAACGCGCTCGACGAAGCGCTGGCGCTGCCGACCGATTTCTCGGCGCGGATCGCGCGCAACACCCAGCTCGTGCTGCAGGAAGAAACCGGCATCACCCATGTCGCCGACCCGCTCGGCGGCAGCTATTACGTCGAGGCGCTGACCGCCAAGCTGGTCGAGGAAGCGCGGCGGCTGATCGCTGAAGTCGACGCCGCCGGCGGGATGACTGCCTATGTCGGCAGCGGCCAGCCGAAGGCCGTGATCGAGCAGGCGGCCGCCGTGCGGCAGGCGGCGATCGACCGGGGCGAGACGGTTGTGATCGGGGTCAACAAGTACGCGGCGGACGAGCATTCGCCGATCGACACGCTCGATATCGACAACCACAAGGTGCGCGAGGGCCAGATCGCGCGCCTCGACCAGGTCCGCGCGCGCCGCGACGAGGAGGCCTGCCAAGCGGCGCTGAGCGCCTTGGCCGAGGCTGCGGCCAAACCGCCGCCGCGCGCGGCAGCGAGCAACCCGGCGGGCGCAGGTCGCGACGAACGCGGCGTGCCGTTGCCGCCATCCGAGCTCGCCGGCCTCAAGAACAAGCGGCCCGAGACCAACCTGCTCGGGCTGGCCATCGCGTGCGCGCGGCAGGACGCAACGCTGGGCGAAATCTCCAGCGCGCTCGAAGCCGCCTTCGGCCGCTACGACACCGTGCCGGCGCCGGTCAGGGGCGTCTACGCCAAGGCCTATGCCGGCGACGCCCGCTATGCCCAGGTGGTCGAGGGCGTGCAGGCGGTCGCTCGCCGGGTCGGCCGGGCGCCGAGGGTGATGGTCGCCAAGATGGGCCAGGACGGGCACGACCGCGGGGCCAACGTGATCGCCAGTGCGTTCGCCGACATGGGCTTCGATGTGGTGTCGGGCCCGCTGTTCCAGACCCCGGCAGAAACCTGCCAGATGGCGCTGGCCAAGGACGTCGACGCGATCGGCGCCAGCTCGCTCGCCGCCGGGCACAAGACGCTGATCCCCGAGCTGGTCGCGGCGCTGCGCGCCGCCGGGCGGGCCGACATCAAGGTCGTCGCCGGCGGGGTGATCCCGCCGCAGGACTACCAGTTCCTGCGTGACGCCGGGGTGCAGGGCATCTACGGCCCCGGCTCGAACGTGGTCGAATGCGCGGCCGACCTGCTGCGCCTGCTCGGCCACAACATGCCGCCGGCGGGCGAGGATGTGCGGGAGGCCGCGGAGTGAGCTTTGCCGATCGGCCGACCATCGCCCCGCTAAGGAAGGCCGGCTGCATCCTTTATTGCATCATCGCTACGCTCTTTGTTCTGCTCATGCTGGTCGGTGCGGCATTGGGAGATTGCGCAGAAGGCCCGGACGGACTCGGCTGCGAAAATGATGGCGTGATCAAGTTCCTGATGTTCCCCGGATCGCTCATTCTGGTGATAGTGATCGGCATATTCCTGGCCCGCTCGGCAATGCGAAACGAGAGCAATGACTGAGGCAATCCGCACCGACTGGACCCGCGAAGAGATCGCCGACTTGTTCGATCTCCCGTTCACGGAGCTCATGTTGCGCGCCGCCGAGGTGCATCACGCGCATCATCGGGCGGGCGAGGTGCAGTTGTGCACGCTGCTCTCGATCAAGACCGGCGGGTGCCCGGAGGACTGCGGCTATTGCTCGCAGTCCGTTTCGGCCGACAGCGGGGTCGAGGCGACCAGGCTGATGGACGTGCAGGCCGTGCTCCAGCGCGCCGCGCAAGCGAAGGACGCGGGCAGCCAGCGGTTCTGCATGGGTGCCGCGTGGCGCAATCCCAAGGACCGCGACATGCCGGCGATCGTCGAGATCGTGAAGGGCGTGCGGGCGATGGGGCTGGAGACCTGCATGACGCTCGGCATGCTGACGCCGAGGCAGGCCGACCAACTCGCCGAGGCCGGGCTCGACTACTACAACCACAACATCGACAGCAGTCCTGAGTATTACGAGCGCGTCATCACCACGCGCAGTTTTCAGGACCGGCTCGACACGCTGGAGAACGTCCGCGCGGCGGGGATAGCCGTGTGCAGCGGCGGGATCGTCGGCATGGGCGAGACGCGCGCCGACCGCGTCGGCTTCATCCACACCCTCGCCACCCTGCCGCAGCATCCCGAGAGCGTGCCGGTAAACGCGCTGGTGCCCGTCAGGGGCACCGTTCTCGGCGACATGCTGGCGGGCACGGCGCTCGCCAGAATCGACGACATCGAGTTCGTCCGCACCGTGGCTGCGGCGCGGATCACGATGCCGCGCTCGATGGTCCGCCTCTCCGCCGGCCGCGAGAGCATGAGCGAGGCGACCCAGGCGCTGTGCTTCCTCGCCGGCGCGAACTCGATCTTCACCGGCGACAAGCTGCTGACCGCACCGAACGCGGGGGATGACGCTGACGGAGCGCTGTTCGCAAAGCTGGGGCTGGTGCCGCTGCAGGGAGTGGAGCCGATGCGGGTGGCCGCCGAGTGATCCATCTCCACCATCGTCATGCTGAACTTGTTTCAGCATCCATTGCGCGATCCACACCTTCGGTCCGAACGGCGCAATGGACCCCGAAACAAGTTCAGGGTGACGGTTCAAAGGGGGGTGGGAATTGAGGCATCGCCTTGGCTGCATTGCATTCATTTTGGTCGGTCTCGCGTGGCTAGGCTTCGTTGCGTTCGAACTCTTCGCAACCAGTCTTGGAGACTGTGGAGACGATGATCCCTGCAACTTCTACCGGCCGTATGTTGAGGGCTTCATTTTCTGGCGCGGACTCGGCGTGGCCCTACTAATGATTCTCGCTTACTTGCTCTTCCGTTCATTCACCAAAGACTATGATGTTCAGTAGAATCCTCATCGCCAATCGCGGGGAAATCGCGTGCCGGGTTATCCGGACTGCGCGGCGGATGGGGATCGCCACCGTGGCCGTTTATTCGGATGCAGATGCGCGCGCGCCGCACGTGAAGATGGCGGACGAGGCGGTGCATATCGGGCCCTCGCCCGCCGCCGAAAGCTACCTGCGCGCCGACAAAATCATCGCGGCGTGCAAGGCGACCGGTGCCGAAGCTGTGCATCCGGGCTACGGCTTCCTCTCCGAGCGCGCCTCCTTCGTCGAGGCGCTGGAGGCGGAAGGGATCGCCTTCATCGGCCCGCCCGCGAGCGCGATCGCGGCGATGGGCGACAAGATCGAGAGCAAGAAGCTGGCGCTCGCCGCCGGGGTCAACGTCGTCCCCGGCTTCGTCGGCGAGATCGCCGATACCGAGCACGCGGTGAAAATCGCCGGCGAGATCGGCTATCCCGTGATGATGAAGGCCAGCGCCGGCGGCGGCGGCAAGGGCATGCGGCTGGCGTACAGCGAACAGGACGTGCGCGAGGGCTTCGAGAGCGTGAAGCGCGAGGGACTCAACTCGTTCGGCGACGACCGGGTGTTCATCGAGAAGTTCATCGAGGACCCGCGCCACATCGAGATCCAGCTGCTCGGCGACAAGCACGGCAACCTCGTCTACTTGAACGAGCGCGAGTGCTCGATCCAGCGCCGCCACCAGAAGGTGGTCGAGGAGGCGCCCTCGCCCTTCGTGACGCCGAAGATGCGCCAGGCGATGGGCGAGCAGTGCGTCGCGCTGGCGCGGGCGGTCGGGTATCACTCGGCGGGCACGGTCGAGCTGATCGTCAGCGGCAAGGACCCGAACGGCGAGAGCTTCTACTTCCTCGAGATGAACACCCGGCTGCAGGTCGAGCATCCGGTGACCGAGGCGATCACCGGCATCGACCTCGTCGAGCAGATGATCCGCGTCGCTGCCGGCGAGAAGCTGGCGTTCGGCCAGGCGGACGTGGACATCGACGGCTGGGCGATCGAGACGCGGGTCTATGCCGAGGATCCCTACCGCCACTTCCTGCCGAGCACCGGGCGATTGGTGCGTTACCGGCCTCCGCCGACATACTTGCGCGAAACCGCCGAAGGGCGTGCGGTCGTGCGCGTCGACGACGGTGTCGCCGAGGGCGGCGAGGTGTCGCTGTTCTACGACCCGATGATCGCCAAGTTGATCACCTGGGCGCCGACGCGCGACGAGGCGGCGGACTTGCAGGTCGCCGCGCTCGACCGGTTCGAGATCGAGGGGCCGGGGCACAATGTCGATTTCCTCTCCGCGCTGATGCAGCACCCGCGTTTCCGCGCGGGCGAACTCACCACCGGGTTCATCGCCGAGGAATATCCCGAGGGCTTCGCCGGCGCCCCGGCGGACGAGGAACGGCTGCGCACGATTGCCGCGATCGCCGCGGGGATGGCCTGCACCCGGATGGCGCGCGCCGGGCGGACGTCGGGGCAGCTCAACGGGCCGCCGCCGGCGCCTGCCGCGTGGTCGGTGCGGATCGAGGGCCGCGACCACGCGGTCACGCTCGGCGACGGCCACGCGATGGTCGACGGACAGCGGATCGAAGGCACCTGCGACTGGATGCCGGGGATGCGGACGGCGACCGCAACCGGCAACGGCGAGACGCTTGGTCTCAGGGTCGCGCGCGAGGGGCTCGACTGGCTTATCACCACGCATGGGCGGCGTCACAGGGCGCGAGCGTTGCCGGCCCGGCTTGCCCGGCTGGCCGCGCACATGCTCGAGAAGGCGCCGCCCGACCTGTCTCGCCTGTTGCTCAGCCCGATGCCGGGCCTGTTGGTAGCGCTCAACGTGGCCGAGGGCGACACGGTCGAGCCCGGCCAGCCGCTCGCCACGGTCGAGGCGATGAAGATGGAGAACATCCTCCGCGCGCAGAAGGCGGGTGTCGTGAAGAAGGTGGGCGCGGAAGTCGGCCAGAGCCTCGCCGCCGACGCGGTGATCCTGGAGCTGGAATGACCTTCGATTACGAGGCCTATATCGGGGATTTCCTGACCGGCGATGACGACGCGCTGGTGGCGCGCTGGTTCGCCGAGGACTGCGCGATGGAGAGCGGCAGCGGCACGTTCGAAGGGCGCGCGGGGATGCGCCGGTTCCTCGCCTGGGCGCACGACGGGGTGCGCGAATGCCCGCGTATCGTGGCCTATGTACAGCAGGGCCGCGACCTGTTCGCCGAAATCGACATGGACTTCCACGCGACCAAGGAGCGCGCGGACTTTCCCTTCCGGCACCTGTTCCCGGGCGATTCCATCACCGTCAAATTCCTCGCCCACTACATTCTCGACGACGCCGGGCAGATCCGGCGGTTGAAGACGATGACTTGGCCGGCGGAGAAAGGCGTCACCAAGCTCCCGCCGCTTGGCCCGCATCCGAGCCAGTTGGCGGCCTATGGTGCCTATACCGCCGCGTTCTCGGCGGGCGATCCCTCGCGCTACACGCGGTTCTACACCGACGATGTCGAGCTCCTGCTCGGCTCGGTGCCGCCGATGAAGGGCAAGCAGGCGATCGCCGATTTCTACACCGCGATGTTCGAGCGGGTGCGCGAAAGCCTGACCGTGCATGGCATCGAGGCGAGCGAGCGCGAGATCGTCAGCGATACCACCAGCCGCTTCACTGCGACCGCCGACGCGCCGGACTTCGTGGTCGGCGCGCTCAGCAAGGGCGACTACATCGAAGTGCGGGTGATCGTGACCTACACCCTGCGCGACGGGCTGATCGAGCGGATCGCCGTCAAGCGCGCGGGCGAGCCGGTGACCGTGGGGGGGTCGACCTAGCATCCTTCGGCAAGCTCAGGATAAGCGGAGCCTGGTTGGGAAACCACCCGCTTCTGAACTCTTGCCCTACGCCCGCTCGTCCTGAGCTTGTCGAAGGACGCATTCCACCTCCACCAGGTCCTCCCGCGTATCGACATCGCGCAGCGTGCCCGGCGGCGGCTCGAGCAAGGCCGCGCCTGACAGCAAGGGCCCCGCGCCGCGATCTCCGGTGAGCATCGCCGCCTTTTCCAGCAGCGCGCGGTCGAGCAGCGCGGGCACGCCGGCGCGCCCGTCGGGTTGGCGAGTGGCGGCGGGAGGCGCAGTGGCGGCGAGCTGGCGCAGGAACGCCGGTTCGACCAACGGCATGTCGGCCAGCAGGACCAGCAGCGTCTCGGCGCCGTCCTCCAGCGCCGCGCGCGCCGCGAGGGCGAGCGAGGAGCCCAGCCCGGCCTCGGGCGCGGGATTGACCAGCCCGGTCCACCCCGCAGCATAGCCGGCACCCGCGGGCCCGACGACGATCGTTCCCGGCCCCAGCCCCGCAGCCTCGGCTGCGTCGAGTGCCCAGCGGCCGAGCGGCTTGCCGGCGCAGGGCGCGTCGAGCTTGCCGCCGCCGAAGCGCTCGCCGCGTCCTGCGGCAAGCACCGTGACCAGCGGCTCAGCCATGCGGATGGAGCGCTTCGTATTCGCCGACGATTTGCGCCAGGACCGACAGCGCCAGCACGCCCGGTTCGCGGCTGCGGGGGATGACGCCGACGGGTGACCGGATGCGGCCGAGCTGGTCGGGCGCGACGTTTGCCCTGGCCAGGCGCTCGACGCGCTGCCGCCGCGCCTCGAAGCCGCCTTGCGCGCCGATGTGGAATGCGAGGGTGCCGAGCGCCCACTCGAGGATCGCCTGCTCCCATTCGTGGTCATGGAACAGCAGCACGACGGCCGTCCACGGATCGGCCGTCAACCCGGCCGGCTGCCGCCCGAGCGACAGTGCATCCCTGCCGTGCGCCGCTACGTCGATGCCCGCCGTCGCGGCCAGCGCCGACAGCGCCTCCAGTTCCGGCCCCTCGCCGAACAGCTGCAACCGCAGCGCGGGGATGTAGCGCCGTTCGGGCAATTGCTCGCTCGGCAACGGCAGCGCGGTTGCCTCGCGCGCCTCGAGCTGCCCGGCGGCCGCACGGATCGCCGCCCGGTCCGGCACGGGATCGATCAGCACGTCGAGTCCGCTGCCGCACGGCAGACGGAAGTCGATCAGCTCCGAGCCCGCGCCGAATCGCTTGACCGCCGGCCCGCTCGCCGCCGCGATTTCGCTGGCCAGCTGCTTTTCGAGGCATCCGTCGGCAAGGCTGCCGGTAATCGTTCCATCCGGCGCGACAGCCAGCTGCGCCCCGACACGTCGCGAGAAGCTGCCTTCGATGCCGACGACCGTGCACAACCCGACGCCCTGTTCGCGCGCGGCGCGCAAGGCAGCACGGTCGTCAGCCCAGGGTGCAGGTTGGAGACCGTCGACCAGCGTCAACCTCGCTCGCCCGTTCCGCCGTTCGGCATCGCGCAGGTGAAGCTGGCCGCCGCGTTCGGGTCGCCCGAACCGGTGTATTTCGCGTACTCCGGATAAGGACAGAGCGGGCGGCTCAATGGCTCGTGCGGTGCCGGCGGCGGCGCACCGGGAGGACCGCCGGCACCGCCGGTCGGCCGCGTGGCCACGATCAGGTTCGGCGCCCGTCCGGTCGTCGCCCAGGCATCAATCGTGCCGAGCGTGTCGAACTGGCTCGCGCCCTCGCCGCCGCCACAGTGGTCCATGCCCGGGACCATGAACACGCGATATTGACTCGCTTGTTGCGCCTGGCTGAGCGTCGGCATGAGCCCGTTGTAGAACCGCAGCGAGTTGTTCGCCGGGATCAGCCCGTCGGTCCACCCGTGGCTCATCAGCAGCTTGCCGCCGCGGGCAAAGAACGCCGCGAGGCCATTCGGTGGCACGTCGAGGATACTCGCCCCATAAGTGCGGCCGGCCTGCGCGTCGCGCTCGTAGTCGAAGCTCTTCCAGTCCCATTCCGGCCGGTCGCCGAACACCAGCATGCTAAAGTATGTCAGCGCCACCGGAAACGGCGTCTGGCCGCCGGCGACGACCGTCATTTGCATCTCGCTGCCGACCGGCCAGCCGGGAAGTCCGGGCGGACCGCGATAGGTCGCGCGCAGGGTCTCGACCTGGTCGGGGGTGAGGCACTGGTCGGTGACCGCCTCGGTGCACTGGATGGTCACGGGGTCGAACCGGCACGCCTCGGGCCGGCCGATGAGGCCGTCCGCGAGCCCGTCGAGCTTGTCGCACTGCGCCACCGCCGCGCGGTGCACGGCGCTGAGCTTCGGCACCGAGAGCGCCGCGCCCGGCGTGCGCTGCGGCTGCCAGCCGGCCCACATCGACTGGGTCATCAGGTCGGTCATCGGATTGGCCGGAGCCATCGCGCTGATGGCGTCGAAATCGGCCGGGTAGCGGTAGGCTTCCATCAGACCCTGCCGCCCGCCGGTCGAGCACGAGTTCCACAACGAGAGCTTTGGCCCGCTGCCGTAGAACGCCTGAATCGCATTCTTGGCGGTGAGGACCATCTCGTGCACCGCGCGGTGGCCGAAATCGACCAGCTTTTCCGGACGGCCGACCGCGAATTCACCCGTCAGGCCATTGCCCGTGTGCCCGGTGTCGGTCGTGGCGACGGCGTAGCCGCGCGCCAGTGGGTCGGCGAGCTGCGAATAGCTCAGCTGCCCGGCCCAGATGCCGTTGCCGATGCCGACGAATTTGCCGTTCCACGCCTGGGCCGGCAGCCACACCTCGACCTTGATGTCGCTGTCACTCGTCGGCGTCAGCGTGGCCTGCACGCGGCAGAACGCCGGCAGGTTTCGGTAGGCCGCGTTGGCTACGCCCGGAGGCAGGCTGCCCGGGAGGCCAGGCTGCTCGAACGCGCCCGCGGCGACGAGGGTGGCCGAAGTCACCTTGCCGTCAGGCAGGCTCATCCGCGCGAGATCGCCGCATTCGGCCGCAGCGGCGGGTGTCGCCACGACCGCGAGCCCCGCCGCGGCCACGCCACCGAGCAATCCGCGTATCCAACCCTTCCTGGTCATCGCCCTCGCCTCCCGATTTTCCGTGCAGTCTATCCGTTCATAGCCCGGATTGCCGCGAAGGCCAGAAGCCGCTTGCGGGTGCAGGGTGCCGGTTCGTAAGAACGGCGTGAACCGGCCGGAAGGTGCTGGTCAGGGGACAGAGGGGGATGACCACCATGAGCCAATTCAAACTGCTGATCGGTGCGGTCGCGATAGCACTGGCGACACCGGCTGCGGCGCAGCCGCAATCGTGCGACCGTGACTGCCTGATCAAGATGGCCGACGACTATGCGGCGGCGCTCGTCGCGCACGATCCGTCGAAGGTGCCGCTGGCGGCGAACGCGATGTCGGTCGAGAACGCCAAGAAGATCGGTCGCGGCGAAGGGCTTTGGCACTCCGCCAGCGCCGTGCCGACCACCTTCCAGATCCACGTTGCCGACCCGGTCTCGCAGCAGGTCGGGCTGATGGCGATGATGGAGGTCGACGGCAAGCCGGCGCTGGTCGGGATCCGCTTGAAGCGCGAAGGCGGCCGCATCGTCGAGGCTGAGCACATGGTCGCCGGCAACCTCAGCCCGCCGGCGCTCGCCAACCTGCAGGCCCCGCGCGCCGGGCTGCTGCGCCCGGTGCCCGAGGAATACGCCGATTCTCGCGCACGGCTGCTGCATATCGGCGCCAGCTATTATGACGCGCTCGACCTCAACAACGGCAGCTACGCCCCGTTCGCCGACGATTGCGAGCGGCACGAGAACGGGTTCCAGACCTCGCGCAACCCGATGTATCGCCCGGGGCAGTCCAACAGCAACGACCCCGCCTTTGCGTTCCTCGGCGGGCTCGGCTGTGCCGCGCAGATGAACACCAATATGTGGGAATACATCGACACGATCGGCAACCGGCGGGTCGACATCGCCGATCCCGTGACCGGCCTGGTCTGGGGCATGAGCCACTTCCACCACGACATGAAGGAAGAGCGCTATCGCCTGATCGGCGTACCCGGCACCGAATATCGGACGATCAGGGCCTCGACCGGAGCGGGCTTCGACCTGCCGGCGATCCACATCTACAAGGTGTGGGGCGGCCAGATTCACGAGATCGAGGCGATGGGCGTGGTGCTGCCCTACATGTCGCCGAGCGGGTGGGAGGAGTAATCGACCACGCCCCTCCTGCTTGCGGGAGGGGCCAGGGGAGGGCCCGTCGGCTTATTCCATACTTTCCCACCCCAAACCCCTCCCGCAAGCAGGAGGGGCATTCAGATCAGGCGAACTGTTTGGTATCGATCGGCAGCTTGCGCACGCGCTTGCCGGTCAGCTTGAACAGCGCGTTGGTCAGCGCCGGGATGACCGGCGGCAAGGCCGGCTCACCGAGCCCGGTCGGCGCGTTGTCCGACTTGACGAACTCGACGTGGATCTCCGGCGTGAACGGCAGCCGCGGTATCTGGTAGTCGTGGAAGTTCGACTGAGCGGCCGCACCGCCTTCGATGTCGACCGCCAGCGCCACCGCCTGGCCGAGGCCGTCGATGATCGCGCCTTCCGCCTGGTTCAGCGCCCCGAACGGGTTGATGATCGTGCTGCCCACGTCGCCGGCCGCCCATACGTTGTGGACCTGGACCTGCTTACGGTCGGACAGGCTCGCTTCGACGACTTCGGCGAAGTAGCCCATGTGGCTGAAGTAGAAGCCGAAGCCCTTGGCGCGGCCTTGGGGCGACGGCGCGCTCCAGTCCGCCATCGCCATCGCCTTCTCGATCACCGCGCGCATCCGGCCCGGGTCGAACCCGGGCGTCACGCCGGTGAAGCCACCGCGCTGGTCGGGTTCCTTCTCGTGGCCATCGATCAGCTCGAGCAGCAGCGTCGGCAGGTCCTTGCCCGTCTCGTGCGCGACCTCGTCGAGAAAGCTCTGCATGACGAACGAAAGCGCGTTCGACGACGGTGCGCGCAGCGCTCCCATCGGCACGCGCGTCTCGAGCTTGGTCTGCGCATAGCGCAGGTTCGGCACGAACTTGGCCGGGAAGATGTCCGGCGCCATCGCCGCGGGATTGTAGGCCCCCGGACCGGGAATCGCGAAAGTGACGAAGTGGTCGTCGAAGCCGACCAGCTTGCCCTTGTCGTCGAGCGCCGCGCGCAGCTTGTGCCATCCGGCCGGACGATAGAAGTCGCTGCGTACGTCGTCCTCGCGGCTCCAGATGAGCTGCACCGGCGTGCCGGGCATCTTCTGCGCGATCGCCGCGACCTGGTGCATGAAGTCGTTGGTCAGCCGCCGGCCGAAGCCGCCGCCCATGCGGGTGATGTGCAGCGTGACCTTATCCTGGCCGATGCCGAGCATCTGGGCCACAGTCGCCTGCCCGGCTTGCGGGTTCTGCGTCGGAGCCCACATCTCGAGGTGGCCGTCCTCGTGCATCAGCGCGGTGCAGTTCATCGGCTCCATCGGCACGTGGGCGAGGAACGGATAGGCATACTCGGCGTCGAGCACCTTCGCCGCCGACGCGAACGCCGCATCGACGTCACCGGTACTGCCGATGGATTCCTGCGGTTTCCCCGTAGTCCACGCGGCCCGCGCGGCCTCGTCGTAGCCCTTGGTCGAATGCCCAGCCCATTGGCCGTTGTCCCATTCGACCTGGAGCTTGTTGCGCGCCTTGTTGGCCAGCCACCAGTTGCTGGCGACGATCGCGACGCCGTCGACCAGCTGATCGGCGCTGCCGTTGCCCTCGATGACGAAGGCGTTGACGACGCCGGGCTCGGCCTTGGCGGCGTCGAGGTTCGCCGACTTGAGCTTCGCGCCGAACACCGGCGAGCGTTCGAACGCGGCGTAGACCATGCCCGGCAGGCGGGTATCAACGCCGAAGATCGGCTCGCCCTTTACGATCCGCGGAGAGTCGATGCCGCCGATCGCGCGGCCGATGATGTGGAAATCCTTGGGGTCCTTGAGCTCGACGCCGGCCGGGTTGGGCGGCGTGAGCTTGGCTGCGTCGGTCGCGAGCTCGCCGTAGGTCAGCGAACGGCCCGACGACGCCTCGATCACCTTGCCGCGCTCGGTCCTGAGCCCGGCGGCCTCGACGCCCCAGCGGGCGGCGGCGGCACTGAGCATCATCTGCCGCGCGGCCGCGCCGACCTGGCGCATCGGCATCCAGTTCATCGGCGTCGCGAAACTGCCCCCGGCCAGTTGCGGGCCGTATTTGCGCGCGTCGCTGTCGCCCTGGACGATCTTCACCTGCTCCCAGTCGAGATCCATCTCGTCGGCGATCAGCATCGGTAGCATGGTCTTGATGCCCTGGCCGATCTCGGGGTTCTTGCCGACAATCGTGACGGTATTGTCGGGGTGGATGGTGACGAAGGCGCTAAGCACCGCCGGGGCCGCGTCCGCCGTGGCGGCTGCGCGGACGACCATGGGCATGGTCGCGGTCAGCACCAGGCCGCCGCCGGCGAGGGCGCCAGCCTTGAGCAGGGTACGGCGGTTGAGCGTCATGGTCTCAGGCATCGGCCGTTCCCTTCTCGGCGACCATGGCGATCGCGTCACGAATGCGGGTGTAGCAGGCGCAACGGCAGAGATTGCCGGCCATCGCCTGATCGATCTGCTGTGCGCTCGGCTGAGGGCTGCGGGCGAGCAAAGCGCTGGCGTTCATCAGCTGCCCCGCCTGGCAATAACCGCACTGCATCACGTCCTCGTCAAGCCACGCCTGCTGCAGCGCGCGGCCGACCTCGCTCTGACCGAGTGCCTCGATCGTGGTGACCTTCTTGCCGGCGAGCGAGCCGACCGGTGTCGAGCACGAGCGCGCCGCGACGCCGTCGACGTGGACCGTGCAGGCGCCGCACAGGCCCATGCCGCAGCCGAACTTGGTGCCGACCATGCCGAGCTCGTTCCTCAGCGCCCACAGCAGCGGCATTTCCGCCGGCACGTCGAGCTCGCGCACTTCACCGTTGATATCGACCCGATAGGCCATGCTTGTCTCCCGCTGGCGGCCATCCGCCGCACCTCCCGATCGAGCCGTCGAGCGGCCATCGGACAAAGTCAAAACTACTGTAGCGGCCACCGGCGATTCTGGAAAGGCGCGGATGCGCTCGCCGCATCGCTTGACATTCGGCGGCTGCGCCAGCTTACCGTGTCACCCGGGACGACGAGGACGGGAAGGCGGGACCTAGATGAGCACTGCAAGCGCGCAGCGCAGCCGCAAGCCGGCCCGGGGCACGCCCAGCTTCGAGATCTATCGCCAGGGCGGGACGACATCGCAGATCCGCCTCACCGTCAGGCTGGTGCTCGTTGCCCGGCGATGGCGGTCGCTGCTCGACGAACGGCTGCGCCAGATCGGCCAGAGCGCGGCGCGGATGGAAGCGCTGGGCGCGATCATGAACTCGCCGTCGCTCAGCGCGCAGGTCGATATCGCCAAGCGCCTGCGGATCGAGGGGCCGACGATGACCCGCATGCTCGACACGCTCGAGGCCGACGGGCTCGTCGAGCGGCTGCCCGACCCGGCCGACCGGCGGACCAAGCAACTGCGACTGACGGAGGAAGGCGAGGCCGCACTGGCCGAGATCTTCACCATCGCGGACGAGCTCCGCGACCGCCTGTTAGAAGGCATCGCGCCCGACAAGATGGATGAGCTCAACGAGCTCCTCGGCATGCTGATGGGTCGGCTCGACGCCGGCCTCCCCGAAACCGACGCCTAGCTGCCCTGCCCCCAGTCCTCGTTCGCGCGGGCGATCAGGTAGGCATGGATCGCATCGACCTGCTGCTGGTTGAGCAGGTCGGCGAAGCTGGCCATCCCCTTCTCGAGGTAAATCCCCCGCAGCACGATGTCGTTGAACTTGCCGTGCGTCTCGGCGGTCATGTGGCGCAGGTCCCTGACCCCGCCGATCGCGCGCTGGCCGTGGCACACCGCGCAAGTCTCGGCGAACAGCTGCGCGCCTTGCGCGACTTGCGCTTCGCTAGCGCGGAGCGGCGGCGGCGGCGGGATCGAGGCGGTCGCTGCCAGCGGCGGCAGCTGCCTGTCGCCACCGAGCTTGAACACCAGTAACCGCGCCGGGGCCCGCGGCAGCTCGATCCCCGCCGACTGCTCGATTTGCGCCGCGCCGCCGCCCCAGCCGGCGTTGATGGCAATGTACTGGATTCCGTCGAGCATGTAGGTGATGCCGCCCGCCACCGGTGCGCTCTGGGTCGGATATTCCCACAGCACCTGCCCGGTGCGGGCATCGAAGGCGGAGAACGTCTGCTTGGTCGTGCCCTCGAACACCAGGTCGCTGGCGGTCACGAACACGCCTCCGTTGCCGTGGCGCGGCAACGGCACCTGCCAGGCGACGCGCTGGTTCACCGGATCCCATGCCGTGAGCCACGCCTTCTCGATCGCATTCGCCTGCGGCTGCAGGGCCGCTCGCTTCTGCGCCGCTTCGCCCGTGTAGCCGCCCCAGCCGCTGTTCGAGCGCATTGGCTGCGGGGTCCAGTTCGGTTGCAGCGCGTAGACGAAGCCCGACTGGTAGGCCGGGAAATAGGCCAGCCTCGTGCGCGGGCTGTAGGCCATCGGGAACCAGTTGTGCGCCCCGCCCGGGCCCGGCATCACCAGCCTGGGATCGGTGCCGTAGCGCACCGCTTCGCTGACCATCGGTCGGCCCTTGCCGTCGAAGCCCTCGTTCCAGTTCTGCATCACGTGGTTCTTGGCGCTGATGAACTCGCCGGTGCCGCGGTCGAGAACGTAGAAGAACCCGTTCTTCGGCGCCTGCATCAGAACCTTGCGCGGGCGTCCGTCGATCATGAGATCGGCGGTGATGATCGAGCTGGTGCAGGTCCAGTCCCACTCCTCGCCCGGGACCATCTGGTAATGCCAGGCGTAGCTGCCGTCCTTGCCGTAAAGCGCGACGATCGAGCAGACGAACAGGTTGTCGCCGGTGTTCTGTGAGCGGTAGAAGCGGGAATGGGGAGAGGCGTTGCCGGTGCCGACGTAGACCAGGTCGAGCTCGGGATCGTAGGCGATCGAATCCCACGGGTTGGCGCCACCGCCGAGCGTCTTCCATAGCCCGTCCTGCGACCAGGTCGGGCGGATCGTCGCCATGATCGGGTCGGAGGCTTCGCCGTCGGGGCCCTTGGCCGGGTCGCCGGGCGTGAGGAAGAACTTCCACAGCTTGGCGCCGGTGTTCACGTCGTAGGCCGAGACGAACCCGCGCACGCCGAGATCGCCGCCCGACTGGCCGACCACGACCTTGTCGCCGAACACGCGGGGCGCGCCGGTAATCGAATAGGGCATCGAGTGATCGAAGGTCTGCGCGGTCCAGATCGGCCGGCCAGTGGCCTTGTCGAGCGCGATCAGCCGCCCGTCGAGCGTGGCGATGACGATCTTGTCGCCGTGCATGGCGAGGCCGCGGGCGACCGGCTCGCAGCAGGCGTAGCGGCCGAACTCGCGTGGCACCTGCGGATCGTAGGTCCACAGCCTCCGGCCGGTGCGCGCGTCGTAGGCGGTCGTGATGTTCCAGGCGAGCGTGTTGTAGAGCACGCCGTCCGAATAGATCGGCGTCGCCTCGACTCCGCGATAGGTGTCGAGATCGTCGTACCAGGCAAGGCCGAGCTTCGCTACGTTCGACGCGTCGATCTGCGTCAGCGGGCTGTAGCGCTGGGCGGTGTAATTGCGCCCGTCGCTCGGCCACTCACCGGCGGCCGGAGACGCCAGCGGGTCGGCTGAGGCCGTCATGGCGCTTCGCGGCCCCTCACCTGCTGCCGTGCACGACGCCAGCGCCATTGCCGCAAACAAGCCGCCGGCCAGCGCGGCGGTACGATTCCAGAACGTCATTCGGTCAGTCCCTCGGCGGTTCGGCGATCGGCTGGGTTCCGTCGGCCAGCCGTCCGACTTGCAGCGATCGCGCCTGCTCCGGCGTTCCCGGTGGGCGATGGTAGGCGCCGACCTGGCCGGTGTCGGGGGCGAAGACGTGCCCTGTCACCGGGTTCGGATAGTGGAACGGCACGATGTAGTACGCCGGGTAGGTCAGGTAGACCGTCGATGGCGGCAGGTCCGGCGGCGGATCGAACTTGTCGGGCCACGTGTTGTTGAGCGCGTTTTTGCCCCAGCCGTCCCAGTTGGTGTACATCGTGAAGGGCCCGCTGAGCCGGCTGATCCGCCAGATCCCGTCGTCGCCTTTCCTGTACTCGTTCTCGTAGAGCGGCAGGCCCCACCCGGCGTTGCTCATGACGAACGCGCGCGACCGCACCCAGGCAGTCCTGCCGTCCGCCGAGATGTCGACGATCGGCTGGAACTGCATGTGCTGGGCCAGCACGTTGTCCTTGGCGCCTTCCGCGCCGAACGCGGTCTGCATGTATTCGAGCACGCGCGCCTTGCCGAGGAAGATACCCTTGCCGCCGATTTCCAGCGTCGCGTCCTCGGTGAAAAGCTCGGACAGCCGGGTCCACTGGCTCTCGTCGACGAAGTAGCCGTACGCCTTCTGCAGCCGTTCGACCGCGTTCATGCTTTCGAGCCGCGAAATCCGCGCATCAAGCGCGTCGAGCCTTTCCTCCGTCGTCTGTCCGGACACAGGCGTAGCAGCGGCGAGCAGCGCCGCGGCAAGAAGCGCGGCCCTCATGGTGTTGGCCTCGCGACGGTGTCGGCCGGTTGTTGCACCGGCAGCGACTTGCCGGTCACCGGATGGACGAAGCTGAACGGTGGCGTGTAACCCGACGGGAACGCGCGGTAGACTTCAGTCGGCGGCTTGTCCGGGGGAAACAACGCGCTCGGGCCTTCCATCCTCAGGGGGCCGCGGCTGAAGCCGAGGTCGTAATCGGCCTCGGCCTGAACATAGAAGTGCAGCTTGCTGATCTTCCACACGCCGCGTTCCTTGACGTAGGCATTCTCGTACTGCCCCACGCCCCACACGCCGTTGGCGCCCGGCTGCGACAGCATGACCATGCCCTGCCAGCGCGCCGTCGCCGTGCGCCCGTCGGGCGCGACGGTGATGACGGACTGCAGTTGCATGTGGTTGTTGAGGTAACCCTGCGCGAGCCCCCCGGGCCCGAACAGCAGCAGCGCGCGGCGGATGCGGTCCTGGCCGATGTAAACCCCGCGCTGACCGTATTCGAAGCTCCCGTCGGCGGCGAACAGGTCGGCGACCTCGCCCCACAGGCCCTTGTCGAAATAATAGCCGTAGGTCGCCTGGAGGTTCTCGATCGCGTCCTCGTCCTCCAGCCGTTCGACCCGCTCGCGATAGGCGGCCAGGCGCGCTTCGGGCGACGGTTGCGCGAGCGTGGGGGCAGGCATGAGCATTGCCAGCGCAGCCAGACACAACAACCCCCCTCGCCCTGAGCCTGTCGAAGGGCGCGCGCGCGACGGTGCTTCGACAAGCTCAGCACGAACGGAAATTGGGGCGCTGGGCGATCGGACCATCAGTTGCCCCCTCGCACCGGCTTTCCGGTGACAGGATTGCGCGCCTGGAACGGTGGCAACTCCGTCTCGGGAAAGGGCCGATAGCTGCTGCTCGCCGGCCGGTCAGGCGCAAACGTCTTCGAAGCTTCGCTCTGCACCAGGCCCTCGTCCGGCTGCAGCCGGGCCCAGCCGCGCTCGTATGGAGCGACGAAACTGACGTAGAGATGAAGCGACTTGATCTTCCAGACCCCGCCTTCGCGGACGTAGCTGTTCTCGTAGATCCCGTCGCGCCATTCGGCGTGCCGCTTGTACTGGCCGAGCATGCCGAGGTCGCGCCAGCGCGCGGTGGCGCTGTGCCCGTCGGGCGCGACCGACACGGCGGGCTGCAGCGTGACCCATTCGTTGAGCTGGCCGTAGATCAGCCCTTCCTGCCCGCCGTGGAGCCGGCGCAGATATTCCTCGATGCGCGTCTTGCCGGCATAGACGCCGTCTAGGCCGATCTCGATCGTGCCGTCATCGGTGAACAGGTCTGCCGCTTCGCCCCACAGGCCGCGGTCGACGTAGTAGCCGAAGGCGCGCTGCAGCTTCTTGACCGCGCGCGCTCCTTCGAGCCGTTCGACGCGCGCAGTCAACTGGTCGACCTGCGCGTCGATGCTCTGCGCCTGGGCCGGCGCCGCGGCGAGCAGCGCCAGCAAGACCGGCATGGCCGAAAGCCTCATCATTCCTCCCCTCGCCCTCGGCAGTGCCGATCGCGCCGGCATGATAGGCGAGGCGCCGGATGTGAAAAGCCCCAATCGCAGAAACGAGAAAGGCGGCGTCGTGCGACGCCGCCTTTCCGATCGATCGAAGCCGGGACTTAGAACGCGTAGCTGACGCCGACCTTTAGCCGCCAGACCGACGAGCTGACGTTGACGAAGTTGTCGGAGTCGAATGCGGCAATGCCGGCGTTCGCAGCGGAAGCCGCGTAGATGTAGCGGCCCTGGGCATCGACACCCGCAGTGGTGAGCGCGGCAATGTCCTGCCGCCCACCGAAGTCGCGCCGGTGCTGGAGGTTCCAGCTGCTGTCGAGCAGGTTCAGGAAGTTGTCGACGGTGGCGAACAGCTTGATCTTGTCATCCACGCCGAAGAAGCTGCCCGGTCCCGGGATCTCCTGCGACAGGGTCAGGTCCATGTCGTAGTACCAGTCGTTCGAGCAGGTGTTGCGGTCGATCGTGCGGCCGAGATAGTCGCTGGCGCACTTCAGCGAGCTGGCGAAGTCCACCAGCTGCTGCACCGCAGCCATGTTCGAGGTCGGCGACACCTTGGGATCGCTAACCCCGGTCGGCAGATAGACGAGCGCATTGTCGGTGCCCGACGCGTTGTCGTTGAACACCGAGCCGCCGGTGAAGGTCAGGCTGTACGGACGGCCCGAGCGCGCCACGAAGGTGATGCCGAGCCGGGTTTCGAGATCGTCGCCGAAGAACGTCTCGGCGAACGAGCTCGACACCGAGAAGTTGTGCTTGCTCGAGTAGAACCCGCGCGACGCGGCCGGGTTCTGCCGGTCGAAGGCGGCGGTGATGTCGTAGTTCGAACCGGCGGTCGAATTGTACATGTTACGCCGGTCCTGCGCGTCCGAATAGGCATAGCCGAAGCTGAAGAACGACGAACCGCCCTGCGTGAAGATGCCACCGTTGAAGCGCTTCGACAGGATCACCGACGCGTTGTGGCTCTGGAAGCCGCCGGCGTTGGTCAGCATCAGCTCGTCCTCGCGGGTCGTGGTGATGCAGGCCGCGGTGACGTTGGTGAAGTGCGGCGCCGGATTGGCGAAGTCGAACTTGGCCGCGCAGCCGGCGTTGGTCGGGTCGATGGTCACGTAGATCGGACGCCCATCGACGGTATACCCGCCCAGACCCTTGGTCGGGTTCGGCACCTGCGAGAGGTCGACGATCGTGTAGGGCTTGCGATACCGGCTGTAGATGTAGTCGAGGTTGAGGTTCCAGCCGCTGAAGAACCCGGAGTCCGCGAAGCTCAGCTCGCTCGAGAAGCCGAGGTTGATGCGGAACACGGTCGGCTGCTCGATGTTCGGATCGATCGCCTGCGTGAACCCGAGCCCGCGCGCGGCGTTGGTCGAGGCGTTGGTCAGCACGCACTGCGGAATGCCGGTGAACTGGCCGTTCACCACCACGTCGAGTCGATTAGTCGCCTGGCTGGCAGCGCTCGGGCAGGCGCCGCCGGCGCTCGTGCCCTGGGCGAACGAGATGCCGTCGTTCTGGAAAGCGTTGCCGAACCACACCAGCGGATCGCCGCCCGAGAAGACGCCCGCGCCTGCGCGCAGCTGCGCCCGGCTGAACACTGCGAAGTCGTCGAAATCGTAGGTTAGCGCGAGACGCGGCATGATGACCGGATCGAGAGCATTGAAGCCGGTCGTGTTCGGGAACCCGTAGCGGGTGACAAACTGGTTGTTCAGCTCGGGATGCCCGCCGCGGAACCAGTCGACGCGCACGCCGAGGACGCCCGAGAGCTGGTCGGTGACCTGGATCTCGTCCTGCGCGAACAGCGAATAGATGTCGCGATCGAACCGCGCAGCCGCCTCGTTGATGTCGCCCGAGACCGTGTAGTTGATGAAGGCGCCGGCGCTGCCTCCGGTGACCAGCGTGGGCTGCGTCGTGCTGGTGCTGCTGCCGGGCGACAACAGGCCCTGGCGCAGGTCGTTGACGTTGCGGAAGACCAGCGTGCCGGTCGCGTTCTGCACGAACAGGTTATAGAGATTGGCGTGGTTCCATTCGCCGCCGATCTTGATCGTGTGCGCGCCCGTTTCCCACTTAGCCACCGCGCGGTACTGATCGACGTCGGTGCGAAGGTCGTTGGCCGAGCGCGACGTGCCGGGGCCGGCGAGGACCGCACCGTCGGTGCCGGTCGGATTGTCGATGCCGACGATGATACGGTAGATCGGGTCGCCCAACTGCGCCTCGCCGCCGCCGATGGGATCCTGCAGATCGCGCACTTCCGAACGCGAATAGCGCAGCTCGGTCGAAAAGCCGTCGGTCCACTGCGAGTAGAGCCGGCCCGAGTAGTAGTTGGACTTGGTGCCGCTCAGGTAGAAGGTGTTCTGGCCGACCATCTGCGGCGAGCTGCCGGTCGCGAACAGGTCGTCGGGCCGGACGGTCGATTCTTCGAGCCGCTGATAGGTGCCCTCGAGCCGATGGTGATCGGTGATCTGCCAGTCGGCGCGCACGAAGTAGCGGTCGTTCTTGAACGGCCGGTTGGTCACCAGCGGCCCGGTGTCGATGCCGTAAGTGTCGCGCAGAACCTGCGAGATCTCGTTGAACTGGGCGAGCGAAACGGCGGTGACTTCGTTCGGGAAGCCGGCGCCGGCCGGGCCATCGTCCTGCGACTGGCCGGCTTCCTGATGCTCGTAGGCCCCGAACAGGAACAGGTGGTCCTTGATGATCGGGCCGCCGAGGCTGACGCCCCAGCGCTTGTCGGGCTCGATTGGCGCGACCGCCTTGACCACGCCGCGGTCGACGTAGTGGTCGGCGCGCATGTCGGAGTCCGAGTACTCGAAGAACGCGCCGCCGTGGTAGTCGTTGGTGCCCGACTTGGTGACGACGTTGATCGCGCAACCGGTGAAGTTGCCGTAATCGACGTCGAACGGGGCGAACTGGACCTGCGTCTCGCGCACCGCGTCGTAGGGCAGCGGGGTCGAGCTGCGCGACGAGAAACCGGTGTCGTTGAGACCGTAGATGTCTCCCTGCGCGGTGCCGTCGACGGTGAAGGCGTTGCCGCGGTCGTTGCCGCCGAGGCACGAGATGCGGTCCTGGCCCGAGCCGCCGTCGTCGCGGTCAAGGCTGACGCGCGGGTCGATGCGGATGACGTCGCGCACGTCGCGGTTGAAGGTCGGGGCCGCTTCGAGCACCTCGGCGGTGAAGCTGGTGCCGGGGCCGACCGCGAGCTGGGTCAGCTGCACACGCGATGCGGTGACGGTGATCACGCCGCCGCCGCTGGCAAGCGCGAAGGACATGCTGGTGTTGCCCTGCAGCGTGGTCTGGACGTCGGAGACGGTCTGGCCCTCGTAGTCCGCGGCGCTGGCGCTGACGGTGTAGGGGCCACCCGTGGTCAGGCCGGTGGCCGCGAAGCTGCCGTTCGCGCCGGTCGTGATCGTGCGCGTCGCGCCGGTGCGCTCGTCGGTGATCGTCACGGTCGCACCGGCGATCGGATTGCCCGCGTCGTCGGTCACCGAGCCTTCGATGCCGGTGGTGATCTGCTGCGCGGCGACGGGCGCGGGAAGAACGACGGCAGCCGACAGGCTGACCGCGCTGACGGCGAGAAGATACTTGAATTTCATGGGTGAGAGCCCCTCATTGGTGTCCCGAATGAAGTTGCGTTAGAAACGATTTGCGACACATCAAGGTATTATTTTTGACAGATGCGTTACACGGCAGTGCCAGTCTGCCGCGCATCCAATATCGACAGCATCGCCCTTGATTTTGTTTGATTTTTCAGTTGTTGCCGCGGTGCAACAAGTGCCCGAAAATCGCTCCGCCGCCCCCCGCTAGACGAGGTTAATCTCGCGCAGGCGCTCCATCAGGTAGTCGTGCGCGGTGATCGGCGACTCGACCCCGTTCAGGCTCGCTTCGTCGACGCATTGCTCGAGCGCTTCGATCAGGAAGTCGGGCCGGAAGTGGAGGAAGAACGGCATCGAGTAGCGCGCATGGCGCGCTCGCTCGCCGACTGGGTTGACCACGCGGTGGGTGGTCGAGCGCAGGCGGCCATTGGTCAGCCGCTGGAGCATGTCGCCGATGTTGACCGCCAGCGCCCCTTCGGGCGGCGCCACGGGCATCCAGCGGCCGTCCTTGGCGAGCAGCTGAAGCCCGGCTTCCTCGGCGCCGAGCAGCAGGGTGATGGTGTTGATGTCCTCGTGCGCGGCGGCGCGGATACGGCCCTCGGCCTCCTGTGAGACCGGCGGGTAATGCAGCAATCGCATCACCGAATTGCCGTCCTTCACCGTGGGGTCGAAGAAATGCTCGGTCAAGCAGAGGTGGAGGGCAATGGCGCTGAGGATGCGCAGGCCGCACTTCTCGAATTCGCCGTAGAGCGTCTCGAAGGTGTCGCGGAAGCTCTCCACCTCGTCGGGCCACACGTTTGGCGGCATGAAGCGCTCGAGCGGGTCGCTTGGCGGGAGGGTGCGGCCGACGTGCCAGAATTCCTTGAGGTCGTGGACCTGGGCATCCTTGGCCCGTTCGACGCCGAACGGCGTGTAGCCGCGCGCGCCGCCCTGCCCCTTGAGGTGGTACTTCATCTTCACCGCTTCGGGCAGCGCGAAGAAGGCGCGCGACTTCTGCTCCGCGCGGGCGATCAGCTCGGACGGGATGCCGTGGTCGCGGACGATGGCGAAGCCGTACTCGGAGAACGAGTTGCCGAGCTCGTCGGCAAGATCGGCCAGGGGTCGATTGAGACTAACGGAAGCAATGTCGGTCATGGGCCGCCCTCTACAGCGACAGGAACAGCCCCGCCAGCGCCGCACTCATCAGGTTGGACAGCGAGCCCGCCGCGAGCGCCTTGAGGCCCAGCTTCGCAATCAGCGGCCGTTGGTTGGGCGCAAGCCCGCCGGTCACCGCCATCTGGATCGCGATCGAGCTGAAGTTCGCGAAGCCGCACAGGGCGAAGGTGACGATCGCCTGTGTCCGCCCGCTCAGCGTGCCGGGGTCCATCGCCCCGAGGTCGATGAAGGCGACGAATTCGTTGAGCACGATCTTGGTGCCGAACAGACCGCCGGCGACGCGCGCTTCGTCCCACGGGATGCCGAGCATGAACATCACCGGAGCGAACACCGCCCCGAGCAGGCCCTGGAACGACCAGCCCGGCTGCCCGACCAGCCCGCCGAACCAGCCGAGGATGCCGTTGGCGAGCGCGACGAGCGCGACGAAGGCCAGCACCATCGCGCCGACTGCCACCGCCAGCCGCACCCCGGTCTGCGCGCCTTGTGCCGCGGCTTCGATGATGTTGGCCGCCTTGTGATCGCCGTCCATCGCCGCGGCTACCTCGTGCGGTCTCTCGCCCTCGGTGATCGCCGCCGGCCCCTCGGCGCTGATGCGGCCTTCGGGCAGCTTGATCGGCTCGCCCTCGGCGACCCTGCCGTCCTCGTCGGGCATGATGATCTTGGCCATGAGGATGCCGCCGGGCGCCGACATAAAGGCGGCCGCGAGCAGGTAGGGCAGATAGTCTTCCCCGAGCAGCCCGGCGTACGCGGCAAGGATCGTGCCCGCCACGCCGGCCATGCCGACGGTCATCAGCGTGAACAGGCCCGACGGCGGCAGCGCGGCGAGATAGGGCCGCACCACCAGCGGGCTCTCAGACTGTCCGACGAAGATGTTGGCCGCCGCACCGAGCGATTCCACCCGGCTGATCCCGGTGACGAAGGCGATCGCGCCGCCGAGCCAGCGGACCACGCGCTGCATGATCCCGAGATAGTAGAGGATCGAGACCAGCGAAGCGAAGAAGATGATCACCGGCAGCGCGCCGAGCGCGAAGGAATTGGCCAGCGGATTGGCCTCGCGCGCGCCGAACAGGAACTCCGTGCCGTCGTTGGCATAGGACAGCAGCGCCGAGACGCCGTCCGCCATGCCCTTGATCGCCGCGCGGCCCCACGGCGTGCGCAATACGAGGCCCGCAATCAGCACCTGCAGCGCGAACGCGGCGCCCACCACTCGCGGACGGACGCGGCGCTTGCCCGAGGACAAGAGGAAGGCGATTGCGAGTATCGCCACAATGCCCAGCAGGTTGATCACGATGGGTGGCATGCCGGGCTTTCGTTGCCAGTGAAACGAGGCGGTGTTTCGCCTTTTGCACCGGCTTCGTCAAACCCCGCGGGGACGCCACTTTCCAACTGCCCACAACCTGAATAGTCATCGCGCGATGACAGACGTCGAGACGACCCCCGCGCCCTCCATCCCCAAGCCCTTGTTCGCCTATTCGCTGCTCTACGGCGGCATGACCTGCATCGCCGGCGTGCTCGGCTCGAAACAGGTCGCGCTCGGCCCGCTGGCCGTCGAGGCGGGGATCTTCGCCTTCCTGCTGCTGGTCGCGCTGTCGAGCGCGGTCGCCCGGCTCTACGGCAAGGACACCGCCAACCGGCTGGTGCGCTTCGGCTTCGTCCCGCTGGTCGCCGCCATCGTGTTGAGCTGGATCGTGATCCAGCTTCCGACCGACGAAGGCATGTACGAGCCGGCCAAGCAAGCTTTCCCGATCATCCTCGGCCAGAGCTGGCGGCTGATGGTCGCCGGGATCATCGCCTACGGCGTGTCGATGACGCTCAACGTCTACATCTTCTCGCGACTGGCCAGGAGCGCGCGCTTCGTGCTCGTTTCGGGCGCGGTCGCCTCGATGCTCAGCCAGATCGTCGACACGCTGATCTTCATCACCGTCGCGTTCTGGGGCGTGCGTCCGATCGCCGAGCTGATCCTGGGCCAGGCGCTGACCAAGGTCGTGCTGTCGATCGTGCTGGTGCCGCTGCTGATCGCGCTGTTTGTGCGGCTGGCGAAGAGCAAGGTGCTGGCCGACTGAACGGCTACAGGAACCGCCGCAAGCTCCCGCCGTCCCCGATCACCACCTGCGCGCAGTTATGCCCCGGCGCGCCGGTTACGCCGCCGCCCGGATGCGTCCCCGCTCCACACATGTAGAGCCCTCCGACCGGGCCTCGATACGAGCCATGCCCCAGCACCGGGCGCGCGGACCATAGCTGGTCGAGCGTCATGTTGCCGTGCATGATGTCCCCGCCGGCGAGGCCCAGCTTCCGCTCCAGCCCCTTGGGGCTGAGCACCTGGCGGCCGAGGATCGAGGCGCGGAAGCCGGGGGCGCGGGCTTCGACGGTGTCGATGATCGTGTCTGCGGCCTTGTCCTCCTCGGCGTCCCAGTCGCGGCCGTCCGGCAGTTCGGGCGCGAACTGCTGGCAGAACAGGCTGGCGACGTGCTGTCCCGGCGGAGCAAGGCTGTCGTCGACGGTAGAGGGGATCAGCATCTCGACGATCGGCGCCTTCGACCAGCCGAACTGCTTCGCGTCGAGGAAGGCGCGGTCCATGTAGTCGAGCGTGGGGGCGAGGATGATGCCGGAGCGGTGATGCTCGCCGTCGGCCTCGGGCAGGCAGGTGAAGCGCGGCAACTCGCTAAGCGCGACGTTCATCCGGAAGGTGCCCGAGCCGACCTTGAAGCCCTTCATGCGGCGGCGGAAGTCGGGCGGGAGATCCGCTTCGGCGAACATCCGGTCGTAGAGGATCTTCGGGCCGACGTTGGCGATCACGCGGCTCGCCGCGATCTCCTCGCCGCTTTCGAGGTGGACGCCTGCCACTCTGCCCCCGTCAACGAGGACCTGCTGCACCGGGCTTTCGAGGCTGATCTCAACGCCAAGCTCGCCGCAGACCTTCGCCATGATCTGCGTGATCGCGCCCATGCCGCCGACCGAGTGGCCCCAGGCGCCCTTCTTGCCGTTGACCTCGCCGAACACGTGGTGGAGCAGGACGTAGGCCGAGCCCGGCGTGTCGGGCGAGGCGTAGTTGCCCACCACGGCGTCGAAGCCGAACGCGGCCTTGACCGCTTCGCTCTCGAACCACTGGCCGAGGAAGCCGGTCGCCGACTTGGTGAACAGGTCCAGCACGTCGCGCTTCTGCTTGAGCGAGAGCTTGGCCAGCCCCCTGCCCTGCAACGCGCCGTCGATGAGTGTGCGAAAACCCTCGCCCACGTTCGGCGGCGCCTTGAGCGCGAGGCCGCGCAGGACCTCGGCGACCGTCTCCAGCGCGTCGTAGTATCCGGGAAGCGTCTCGGCGTCGTAGGCGGAGAACTTGCGGAACTCCTGCTGGGTGCGTTGCAGACCTCCACCAAGCTTGAGGTAGCCGCCGCCGTCCTGCGGCAGGAAGTTCGAGATCGGCCGCTCGATCACTCGGTAGCCGTGCTCGGCGAGGCGCATGTCGGCGATGACCTGAGGCTGGAGCAGGCTGACGGTGTAGCTGGCGACCGAGTTGCGGAAGCCGGGGTGGAACTCTTCGGTCACCGCCGCCCCGCCGACCACGTCGCGTCGCTCGAGGATGCGGACCTTGAGTCCGGCGCGCGCGAGATAGAAGGCGCAGACGAGGCCATTGTGACCGGCGCCGATGATCAGCGCATCGTACTGCTTCATTGGCTCCATCCGGCGGATGGGCGCTGTTCCAGGCGTGCTTGAGGAATGATCTCGCGCATCCGCCTGCAAAAGTGGCGCAGGCAGACTTCCTCTTCGGACAACGGCCCGACCGAGAACGTGCGCGACTGCATTCCCTGCTGCACGCGGGTGATCAGCACGGTGTCCTCGGCGTTGACCTGGCGGTTGATGCGCCAGTTGAGATACCGCGCGGCGCGCATCTCGCGGCGGTCGTCGGGGAGCGCATAGCTGATCTCGCGGATCAGGGATTCGGTCGGCGAGACGGGCAGCCACTGCATGAAGTCGACCTGGTCGGGATAGATGTCGAACGCGACGTTGGGCCAGAGCTTGAAGTAGAGCCAGTGGCGCTGCTGCTCGGGCGGCAGGTGCGCCACTTCCGGCAGCAGGCTCTGGTAGGCGCGCTCCGACCAGTTGGCCGAGGGTCGTTCCTGCAGGTCGCCCCACATGCGGTCGACGTGCTCGCGCGCCTCGACGCCGTAGCTCCTGCCGAACAGGCGCGTCAGGCCGGGATGGGCGACGGGGATGTGCAGGCCGTCCGAGTAATTGTCGCCGACGTTCTTCCAGTTGACCGTCCGGGGCCGCAGCGTGATGCGGCCAATGGCTTGCAGATCCTCGAAGCGGTAAGGTGCGATCGTCGCTTCGTAGGGCGCCATCATCCCAGCAACCGAAGGGCCTTCGTCCCTCAGCCGCACGAACACGAACCCGCGCCAGACCTCGAGCGAAACGACGGCGAGGCCGTGAACGCTCTTGTCGAGGCCGGGATAGCCGGCGCCGCCGGGAACGCCCGAGAGCGAGCCGTCGAGCTCGTATGCCCAGGCATGGTAGGGACACACCAGCTTTCTGGCGCAGCCGCTGGCGCCATCGACAATGCGCGAGCCGCGGTGGCGGCAAACGTTGCTGAACGCGCGCAAGGCCCGGTCCCGGCCGCGCACCACGATCACGCTTTCGCCGAGGTACTCGAGCGTGTGCCACGAGCCGATGTCCGGCAAGTCGCTCTCGTGGCACACCAGCTGCCAACTCGGCGCGAACACGCGCTCCTTCTCGAGCTCGAAGAACTCGGGGTCGCGGTAGGTCCACGCGGGCAGGCTCCAGCCGTCGAGTGGATCGGCGTTGTGGCCCGCGTCGGTCGGGGTCGCTCGGGCTGGCTCCATGCGAATGCCGCTAGGCCTAAGCCAGGCTGCCTTCAACGGCCTGCGTGCGCCGGGCCCACCAGTAGAGCGGCAGCCCGGCGAGCATCAGCATCAGGCTGAGGCCGCTCGCCTCGATCCCTGCGCCCCACAGGGTCCACAGCGAATAGGCCGCGCCGATCAGGGCCCAGCCGCGCACTACGTTCAGCCGCAGCGCCGCCAGCGCACAGGCGAGGTAGAGCCACAGTCCCGCCGAGGTCGACAGCAGCAGCATGAACTCGAACAGCCCCTGCAAGCTGCGGCTGGCGTTCATCAGCGCGAACAGGCTGGCGATCGCGGCTGAGACGAGCAGTGCCAGGCGCGGCGTTCCGTGAACATCGGTCCTGCCGAACCACGCGGGCAGCATCCCGCGAGCGGCCATGCCACGCGCCATCTCCCCCTGCAGCAGCGTCCAGCCGTTGAGCGCGCCGACGCAGCTGACGATCGCAAACACCGCCACCAGCGCCGCCGGCCCGGCGCTCCAGTAGCGCTCGACGAACGTGGCGAAGGGCGCGGGCGAGGCGCTCACCACGGCCTGTGGCAGCATGAGCGCGATCGCCGAACTGACCAGGAGATAGAGCAGACCGGTGAGCCCTGTGCCCCACATCGTTGCGCGCGGAACGTTGACCTGAGGATCGTGCACCCGCGCGGCAGCGAGCGCGGCGCATTCGAACCCCAGCAGTGCCCAGAGCGTCAGCGCAGCCGCGCCATTGAGCGAAGCGAACGAGAGCTGCTCCGGCTCAAACGGCGGAATGGCTGCCTCGCCCGCTAGCAGTGCTCCTCCGGCCAGCGCAACCACCAGCACAAGCGGCACGAGCTTGAGCAGGACCGTGGCGACCTGGAAGTGGCCCGCCACCCTCACGCCTCTCAGGTTCACCAAGGTCAGTGCCCAGAGCAGAACAACGGCGAGCAGCGCGGGCACGAACGGCCGTTCCGAAATCGCCGGGACTATGCCGGAAAGATAGCTGACCGCGGCCACGGCGATCGTAACCACGGCAGTCCAAATCGAGACGAGGAACACCCAGGCGACAAGAAACGCGGGGACCGGCCCGAAGGCCGCACGCACAAAGCCGATCACGCCATCCACATGGGGCAAGGCACGGGTCAGTCGCGCCATCACCCAGGCCAGCACTAACGCCCCGCCGATGGTCAGGATCCAACCGCCGACGCCATTCCAGCCGTAGGGTGCGAGGCTCGCAGGCAGCAGGAAGATGCCCGAGCCGATCATATTGCCGATGACCAATGCCGTTGCGGCGACCAAGCCGAGCTTGTTGCCCGCCGGCGGATCGGACGCTGGCGCGGTCGAAACCTCGGGTTCTAGCAGCATTCAGCCCCTTTCCCCCTTGTCGGAGGAAACGATGATAGGCCCGGACAAGCGGCTATGGCTAGAAGTCCATGCCGAACTTCAATCCGATAGTGCGCGGCTTGATGACGTAGTCGTAGAACACGCCGCCGGTGCCGCTGACGCTATCAGGATCGCCGCAGGTGGTCTCGAGACACTGCACGCCGCTGGTGAGCACGCCGCTGCTGTCGAACAGGTTGGTGGCGTAAAGTTCGAACCGATAGCGGTCGCGCTCGACCCCGATGCTGAAATCCGCCGTGGTATAGGCGTCGAACTCGCCCTTGATCGAATTCTGCAGCGTGCGCAGGTCGCTCCGCCGGTGCCCGACATGCGACAGCGCGGCCTGGACGTGCGCATCCCATCCGTCCATCACCATGAACTCGTAACGAGCGATCGCGTTGCCCTTGAACTTGGGCGTCAGCGGCAGGCGCGTGCCGGCCGGCGCGAGCTCGGCGTTGGTCTGGCCTTGCGGCCCGGGCGCCGTGCAGTCGAACGCCGCGTTGGCGATCGCGCAGAAGGGCTCCCTGATCTCGGCGTCGTTGTAGCTGCCCGCGAGGTTCAAACTGAAACCGCCTTGCTGGTAGCCGAGGTCGAGTTCGACGCCGCGAATGCGGGCGATGCCGGCATTGCGCACTTCGCTGAGGCCGTTGGCGCCTAGGAAGGACAGCTGGATGCCGTTCCAGTCCTCCTGAAAGACCGCGCCATTGAAGCGGATCGGCCCGAAAGATGTCTTCCAGCCGAACTCGTAATTGTCGAGCTTGTCCGGGCTGTACGGCGGCAGCGATCCGCGCCGATTGATCCCGCCGGGGCGGAAGCCGCGCGACCAAGTCGCATAGACCAGCGCATCTGGCGTGATCTTGTAGGTCAAGTTCAGCTTGTGGATGAAGTCGGTGTCGGAGGTGGCCTTGTCGAGGTTGGTGCAAGGGCTGCCATCAACCACAGCCGGCCCCTGACACGCGTAGACCGGGTTCGAGCTGTAGCCCGGGTTGTTGTAGCCGAAGAAGCCGACCAGCGAGTTCTTGTAGTAATAGACCCGCACGCCGCCAGTCGCGGTCAGCTTGTCGGTCAGGTCGAAGCTGAGCTCGCCGAACGCCGCGAGGTCGCGGTCGACGCGCTTTTGCTTGGTCAGCCAGATGTTGTCGTCGGTGCCCGGCACCTGGATGTCGTCCGAAATGTCGTCGACGATGTAATGCTGTTCGATGCCATGCGTCTGCCGCTGACCGAAGAGGCCAGCGATCAGGCGCAGGCGGTTCTCGGCCGGCGAGGCGATGCGCACCTCGCCGAACAGCCGACGGTAGCGATCCTCGAAATTGATGTACTGGTTCGGGCTGACGAGGTCGCCGATGTTGTCGTAGAAGAACGAGCCATAGCTTGAGATTGCGTCGTAAAAGTAGGCGTAATCCGAATAGTCCTGCGCGCCCTCGTCATGCCGCCACAAATGGCCGCCGGCGACGGTCAGGTCCCAGTCGCCCAGCTTGCCTTCGATGGTCAGCGCGGCCTGGACCCATTCGTCGGTGCTGAACTCGGGATTGTACTGCACTGTCTCCAGCGGCCCGTTGACCGCGGTGCTGCGCTCCTGCGCGAAGCTGCCGTCGGCCTCGGTGCGCTGACCCATCACCGTCGGCCGGATGGTCCAGCTGTCGTTGAGGTCGATGCCGAGCGCGATGCGGCCGCCGTAAGTGTCGACGTCGTTGTAGTCTTTCTCGACCAGCGCCGAATTGTTGTGATGGATGCCGGAAGTGGGATAGGTCCGGCTGCCGAATATGTTGTCGATGTAGCCCGCGTCGCGGACATACCACCCGACCACGCGCAGCGCCGCGTTGTCGCTCAGGCCGAGATTGAAAAAGCCCTCGAGCGTCCCGCCGAAGCCGCCGTGCGCGACCGCATTCACTTCGGAGTCGATCGCGCCGTAGGTGGCGCCGGGCTCCGGCTGGTTGGTGATCATCCGGATCGTGCCGGCCATCGAACTGGCGCCGTAGAGCGTGCCCTGCGGCCCGGCGAGCGCCTCGACGCGGGCAAGGTCGTAGGCATGGATGTCGAGCGCGCCCTGGATGGTCGTGATCGGCATCTCGTCGAGATAGGTGCCGACGGTGGGCAGCGAGGTCGAGTGGTTGGCGTTCTCGCCCGAGGCGACGCCGCGGAAATAGACCTGCGAGAAGCCCGGCCCCGACGTCTGGATCGAGACCGAAGGCAGGAACTTGACCACGTCTTCGAGTTGGCTGACCTGGAGCTGATCGAGGGCCTCGCTGCCGAGCGCAGTGATCGCCAGCGGCACGTCCTGCAGGTCTTGCTGGCGTTTGAGCGCGGTGACATAAATGACGTCGTCGTCGCTTGTCGCGGCCTGCGTCTGCTGCGCCGCAGCCGGGCTGACTGCGATCAGTGACGTGCCGGCAAGCAGTATCGCAAGCGGGGTGGCCGAGTGCGCAAACCGCATGAAATCCTCCCGAGTGGTGTCCCGGAAGCCAATGCGCCACATCTCGCCGATAGTAACAACAGAAATAATGCTGCGGTGCGGGGAGGGCGCGCCACTATGGCATTTTCGTCACATTGCCCAAGCAGCCGAATTCATCGCGTCGCGTAAGTTTCCGGCAAGTCGCCGAGAACGGCCACGAGCGGGCCGAGCCACGGCTCGAACGGCTGCCACAGGCCGACACCGTCCCGGTTGATCGGGCGGCGGACTTGTTCGCTCGACGCCGTGCGCACCGCTCGGTCGCTGCGGTGGAATTCGAGGCAGGCCTCTTCGAACGGCAGGCCGAGATAGGCGAGCAGCGCGCGCACCTCCCCTTCTGCATCCTCGAGCAGGCGCTCGTGGATCACGCGATGCACCGCGCTGGGCATCGCCAGATCATAGTGCGTCATCGCCCGCACATAGTCGGCGTAATAGCGGCCGATGTGCTCAAGGTCGTAGGTGAACCCCTGCCCTTTGGCGAAGTTCTGGCGGAAATTGGAGAAGCAGCAGTCGAGCGGATGCCGGCGCGCATCGATCAGCTTCGCGTTCGGCAGGATCAGCCTGATGAACCCGGCATAGGCCCAGTTGTTGGGCAGCTTGTCGATGAAAAACCGCCGGGCAGTCTTGCGTTGGACCCGCGTGCGTTCGAGGTATTCCGCTCCGAGCGCGGCGAACTGGCCCGCGTCCATTGCCGCCATCGCAGCCGGCCAGTCGCGCGGCGCCAGCCCGCGGACCTGCGCCTCGCGCGAGGCCAGCGACGGAATGTCGGGCAGTTCCATCGTGCCCTCGATCTGCGAATGGCACGAGAGGATCTGTTCGATCAGCGTCGAGCCCGCGCGCGGCAGGCCGAGGATGAAGATGGGATCGGGCGACGGCTCGCCCCAGCCTCGCCGTTCGGCGAGGAAGTCCGGCGTCAGTGTGGCAATGACGCCGTCGACTTGCGCCGAGACGGCATCGGGGTCGAACCCGAGCTCCTCCTTGCGCAGGGCGTTGCCGGCGGCATAGTGGCTGAAGGACTGCCCGGCGTCGCCGGCATCGCCGTGGGCCTTGCCGAGCGCGAAATGCAGGTGGAGCGCGTCCTCGCGCGAGGGTGGCGGATCGCCGGCCAGCGCCGCTTCCATCGCCGCGATGTCCTCACCTCCGAACCGGACCGTCTTGAGGTTGGCGAGGCTCCACCAGACTTCCCCGAGGTCGGGCTTGACCGCGAGCGCGTGCCGATAGGCGGCGATGCTCTCGTCCTGGCGGCCGACCGTCTTGAGGATATGGCCGTAGCTCATCCACAGCTTCGGGTGGTCGGGGAAGGCCGGAGTCAATTCCTCGTAGAGCCGCAGCGACTCCTCGTAGTCGCCGATCCGCCCGCGCGCGACCGCGAGCAGGTTGCGGTTCGAGGGATTCGCCTCGCCGCTTTCGAGCACCGCGTCGAGCTGCTCGACCGCCTCGGCGAAGCGGCTCTGCTTGTAGAGCAGCGTGGCAAGGTTGGCGCGCGCCGCGATGAAACCAGGCGCCAGTTCGAGCGCGCGGCGCAGGAGCACCTCGGCATCCTTCAAGCGGCCGACGCGCGCGGCGAGCTCGGCCATCAGCCGGATGGCAGCAACGTCCAGCGGCTGGTCGCGGAGCCTCCGCCGGAGCCGCGCCTCGGCGCTCGGCAGGTCGCCGGCACGCAGCGCTTGCGCGATCGCCACCATCTCTGGCTCGAAGGCCGTGGCGCGGACTGCGCTCATCTCCGCTTCGGCGGCTTCGCCGTCGTCACCGAGCAGGCGCAGCGCTCGCCCGAGCAGACGCCAGGCTTCGGCATTGCGCGGGTTCTCGGCCAGCACCGCGCGCAGGCGCGCGGCCGCAGCGGCCGGCCTGTCCTGCACGAAGCGGCCGGCCGCCGCTCCCGATCGCCCGTCTAGCCCGTCCATCTTCTTGCTCTATCATGGCGCGACAGGTCGCCAATGGAGATTCGCATGCGTCGATGGGTCGCCGCCCTTGCCTTCCTGCTTCCCGCCGCGGCGCAGGCGCAGCCTTATCCCGCCGCCGAAGCCCAGGTCCTCGAACTGGCCAGGCAGACCATTGCCCTGCGTTCGGTTCAGGGACCGGGCAACCGCACGGGCGACGTCGCCCGCGTCTTTCGCGGCGCGCTGATCGCCGGCGGCTGGGCGGCGCGCGACATCGAGATCGTGCCTGTCGACGACACCGCCTACCTGGTCGCGACCTGGCCGGGCAGCGACCCGTCGCTGGCGCCGATCGTGGTCTCGGCGCACATGGACGTGGTCGAGGCCAAGCCCGAGGACTGGGAGCGCGACCCGTTCACCCCGCTGGTCGAGAACGGCTACCTCTACGGACGCGGGGCGAGCGACACCAAGTTCGAGGCCTCGCTGGCGATCGCCTCACTGATCGAACTCAGACGGCAAGGCTTCAAGCCGAAGCGCTCCATCGTGATCGCCTATTCGGGCGACGAGGAAACGACGATGAGGACCTCGCGCCTGATTGCCGATCGGCTGGCGAATGCCGAGTTGGTGCTCAACATCGATGGCGCCTCGGGCACGCTGTCGGAGGAAACCGGGCAACCGCTCTACTGGAGCTGGCAGGGCGCCGAGAAGACCTACATGGACTTCCAGCTCGAGGTCACCAATCCCGGCGGCCACAGCTCGGCGCCGCGCGAGGACAATGCCATCGCCCAGCTCGCCCGGGCGCTCGAGCGGATCGGCGCCTACCGCTTCAGGCCCGAGCAGAACGAGATCAGCCGCGCCTATTTCGCAAGCGCCGCCGCGATCCATCCCGACCCGCTGATCGCAGCCGCGATGCGTGCCTTCGCCGGCGACCCGGCGGACGGCAAGGCCATCGGCGTGCTGCGCGCCGATCCGGCGATGATCGGGCGCATCGAGACGACCTGCGTGCCGACGATCGTCTCGGGCGGCCACGCCCCCAACGCCCTGCCGCAGCGCGCCACGGCGGTGGTCAACTGCCGCGTTTTTCCCGGGCACTCGAGCCACGAGATTCGCGTCGAGCTCGAGCGGGTCGCCGCCACGCCCGAGGTGACGTTCACCGACATCACCGGGGACACCTCGATCGCCGGGCCCGCCTCGCCCATGCGGCCGGAATTTGTCGCCGCGTTCGAGAAGGCGGTCAGGGCGGCCTGGGGCGAGGTACCGATCATTCCGACGCAGGCCTCGGGTGCGTCGGACTCGATGTGGTACCGGGCAAAGGGCGTGCCGAGCTACGGAGCGGCGGCTAGCTTCATCAGGGAGTCCGACGATTTCTCGCACGGGCTCAACGAGCGCATCCCGCTGCTGAACGTCCGCCCGGGAATCACCTATTACACGAGCGTGCTGACCGATCTGGCATCGCGATAAGGGAGCGAAACCTGAGCCGCGCCTACCGTTAGGTAAGGGGCGGAGCCTAACTGTTGCAGATTCGCGACGACCCGACTGCAATTTTGTTTCAATGGAAACCGGTGCTTGCTCTGGGCGGCAATTGATGCAGCATTGCGCCGCTGAACAACATGGGGACTGCTCGTGAATAGATGTCGTCTGCTCAACACCAGCGCTATGTCGCTGGCGGGAATTGCCATCGCCCTTTCGTCGCCGGCCCTCGCGCAGGAGCAACAGCCGGCGGCGAGCCCGGCGGCTGCGGCGGACGACACGGCCGAAGACGACAACACGATCGTCGTCACCGGGTCGCGCATCGGCGGCGTGACGGCGTTCAACAGCCCCGACCCGGTGACGGTCGTCGACCCGGAGATCGCTCTCAAGGAAGGTAAGTTCGACACCGCGTCGATGCTGCAGAACTCGCCGATCGCGGCGGGCTCCACGCAGATCACCTCGGCGCTGTCATCGAACTTCGTCACCAACGGCGGCCCGGGCGCGCAGACGATCGACCTTCGCGGCCTCGGCGCCAACCGCACGCTGGTGCTCCTGAACGGCCGCCGCGCCGGCCCGGCCGGCACGCGCGGCGCGGTGTCGTCGTTCGACCTCAACGTCCTACCGGTTTCGCTGGCCGACGACGTCCAGATCGTGAAGACCGGCGCGTCGTCGGTCTACGGCTCGGACGCCGTCGCGGGCGTGGTCAACATCATCACCAAGAAGGACATCGACGGCCTCCAGGTCGGCGCCAACGTTTCGATGCCGTTCGATTCCGGCGGCGAGCAGTACCGCGTCAACGCGATCTGGGGGAAGACCTTCGACCGCGGCCACATTCTGATCGCCGGCGACTATTCGCACTCCAACGAGCTGGCGCGCGGCGACCGCGACTACCTCGCCTGTCCCGAAGCCAACATCTACCGTCAGGACGGCACCCGCGCCGACCTGATCGATCCGCGCACGGGCACTTACCACTGCGAGGACCTGCGCTGGGGCCACGTGTGGACCTACAACCTGATCAATAACCTGCGGCTCGACGGGCCCGGCGGGCCGAACACCGGCGCGCAGACTTCCGCCAACGGCCGCGCGACGGTTCTGCTGCAGTACCAGTATCCCGGCGAGACGCTGGGCATTCCGACCTACGGCGCGCCCGCCTTCGAAGGCGACTTCGGGGCGCCTGCGGGATGGTACCCGACGGGCTACAGTCCGGCCACGATGGCGGTCCAGAACGCCTACCATCCGTTTGTCGAGGAGCAGACGATCGTCCCGGAGACCGACCTCTACACGGCGTATGCCGACGGATCGTACGAGCTGACCGACAATATCGAGGCGTTCGGCGAATTCCTGTTCAACCGCCGCAAGACCTACCAGAACGGCTGGCGGCAGTTCTGGAACTTCGGCTACACCGGCGATCTCTACGGGACGGGCGCGGGCAACGCCTACAACTACTGGGGCGACGGCTGGGTCGGCGTGAACCTGATCAGCCCGACCGGGATCACCAATCATAACGACAGCAGTCAGAAGGTCGATTACTACCGCGGCGTCGGCGGCCTGCGCGGCAATTTCGGCAGCATGTCGAACTGGCGCTGGGAAGCCTACGGTCAGTACAGCCGCAGCATCGGCCGCTATCGCAGCGAGCAGATCCTCCAGGACGCTTACGATACGGGCTATTTCCAGACCAGTTCGTGCGTCGGCACCGTAACCCCGGTCTCGGGTAAGCAGTGCGTCGATCTCCCGTGGACCGATCCGTACTTCCTGCGCGGCGAGTTGACGCCGCAACAGGTCGCATTCCTGTTCGACTGGGAGGAAGGCAAGACCGTCTATACCCAGCTGACCGGCGAAGCGAGCGTCACCGGTGAACTGCTCCAGCTTCCCGCCGGTCCCGTCGGCATCGCGGCCGGCGCCACCGTGCGCGAGGACAAGATCAATGACACGCCTGGCGAGATCACCCTGGCCGGCAACGCCTGGGGCGCCTCGACCTCGGGCGTCACCGCCGGCAAGAGCGTGACGATGGAGGCCTTCGGTGAAGTCCGCGTGCCGATTCTCGCCGACCGGCCTCTGTTCAAGGAGCTGACCCTCTCCGCCGGCGGCCGCCTGACGAACGTCAAGGCGACCCGCGCCTCCGACGGCGTGTCCGATAGCGACAACGGCAACTTCACCTACAAGCTCGGCCTCAACTGGGCGCTCAACGAAACCCTCCGCTTGCGCGCGAGCTACGGCACCTCGTTCCGCGCGCCGGCACTGTTTGAGCAGTTCCTCGCCGACGAAACGAGCTTTCCGAGCCAGCGGGCCATCGATCCGTGCCGCCAGTGGGCCACCGAGCTTGCCGCCGGTCGCATTTCGCAGCGGATCGCCGACAACTGCGCGGCCGACGGCATCCCGGGCGATCACCCGGCGACTGGCGTGACCGCCACCTCGATCTCGCAGGGCGGCCTCGGAGTTCTCGAATCCGAGACCTCGCGGGCGCTGGTGGTCGGCGGCGTGCTGACGCCGCAGTTCGACTTCCTGCCGGACACGCGCATCAGCATTGCGGTCGACTACTTCGACATCAAGGTTAAGGGCGAGATCACCCAGCTCGGCGCCCGCAACATCCTCTTCGGATGCTACGGCTCCGAGGATTTCCCGAGCGATCCGCTGTGCAGCCTGTTCACCCGTGGCCAGGCGGCGGCGCCGAACAACGTCAACCAGGTGTTCGACAAGTTCATCAACATCGCCGACCAGCGCAACAGCGGTGTCGACGTGACGGTGAACGTGCGCCAGGACATCGGCAGCCTCGGCAGCGTCAACCTGACCGGCGACATGACCTGGACCACGCGCGATCGCACCACGCTGCTGGCCGGCTCGACACCCGAATCCGACAACGGCGAGGCCGGCTCGCCGAAGTGGGCAGGCGACTTCCGCCTGAACTGGACGACCCCGGTCGAAGGCCTCAGTGTGTTCTACGGCCTCAGCGTCATCGGCAAGACGTCGAACGACGAGGATTTCCTCGAGGACAACGGCGGTAATCCGTGCATCACGACGGTGGCCTACGGCACATACTGCCCGGACCTCACGGCCCCGGCCGTGTTCTACCACAATGCTTCGGTGAGCTACGATTTCGCCGATCGCTTCACGCTCACCGCCGGCGTCAGCAACATCTTCGACCGGCGCCCGCCGCGGGTTTCGGTGCTGAACGGCTCGCAGATCTCGATGCTGGGCCCGGTCATCGCCGCCTCGCAGTACAGCTTCGTGGGCCGCCGGGCGTTCATCAACGTGACGGCCGACTTCTAGGCCGGCCAGACTCGCTTGACGCAGCAGCCGGGCGGCATGGCGACATGCCGCCCGTTCTGTTAGGCCGGGCCGAGGAGACCAGTCGCAGAATGCCCGAAGTTCGCGTGATGAGTGACACCCTCGACGAGGAGAACCGTCGCTTCGCGCAAGCGCCGCTGGCGCGGCCGGTGTTCCTCAACAGCGTGCCCAAGAGCGGCAGCCACCTGCTGCGCAACATCCTGCGCATGTTCGTGCCGGTGGAGCAGCAGTACGCGGCCGACTTCATCCAGTGGGCCAACCTCCAGCAGCACCGGGCGGCGTTCGACCCTGCCGCACCCAGGCTCAGCTGGGGCCACCTTTTCCTGGCCGACGCCTCGGCGATCGAGACCGCGCCCGCGCACCGCATCCTGCTGTACCGCGATCCCTACGACTGGGTCCTCGCCCGCGCCCGGTTCTTCCTCTCGGAGCAGTTCCTTGGCAACGTCGACCATCTGAAGTCGGGCGCGCTCGATGCCGACGAACTGGTGACGATGATGATCTTCGGGCTGCCCGGCAAGGCGCCCTCGCTGCACGACATTTACGAGCTCAACGCCGCCGCCTGGCTCGGCGCGCGCGTCCATCCGGTCAAGTTCGAGGACCTCGTGCGTCATATCGGGGCGCTCGATAGTGACGAGGCGGACGGTTTCTTCGCCGGGCTGCTCGAGGCGTGCGGGATCGAGCGCCCCGGCGACTGGCGGCTGCGCGTCGAGGTCGGCTCGGACCGCCGGCAGAGCGGGACCGCTCGCGAGAACCTGACCGGCGTGGGCCTTGAGCTGCCCCGGACGCTGGGACCTCGCCACCGGGCGCTGGTCGACTACCACGCGCCGGGCCTCAGGACCTTGCTCGGTTATGCCTGAGGCGAACCCGGGGACGATTACCGCCGGCGACGGGGTGACCACGGTTATCTACCCGCAGCTCACCCGCGCGGCGGGCCTGACCGAGGAAGGCCGGCTCGAACAGGCGGCGCAGCTGATCATGCATCACTTACGCCAGCATCCTGAGGAACCGCGCGGCCTCGCCATGCTCGGCCAGACCGCGATGCGCCTCGGTGCACTGGCCCAGGCCGAGCACTTCCTGCGCCGCGCCATCGCGCGGGGAGCGGACGAGCTGCCGATCCGCCGCGAGCTCGCCTCGGTGCTCAACCAGCAGGAGCGGCTCGACGAGGCGCTCGCGATGTTCGAGGTGCTCGGGCGCGAGAGTGCGGACCCGACGCTGTCGGCGATCCGCGCCAACCTGCTCGAGAAGCTCGGGCGCAGCGACGAGGCGCTGCCGATCCAGGAGAGCCTGACCAGGGCCCATCCGGCGCGCCCGGCGTTCTGGATCAGCTACGGCTACGGCCTGCGCTCGGCGGGACGGGTCCCCGAGGCAATCGAGGCCTATCGCCGCGCGGTCTCGGCCGACTACGAATACGGCGAGGCCTGGTGGGGGCTCGCCAGCATCAAGCAGCAGGTTTTCACCGACGAGGACATGGCCACGATGCGTAAGGCCATCACCATCGCCATCGACGTGCGCAACAGCGCCCCGCTGCACTTCTCGCTCGCCCGCGCTTTGCACGATCGCGGCGAATACGAGGCGGCCTTCGTGCACTATGCCGAAGGCAACCGGCAGCGCGCCGAAAGCCTGCAGTACGACGCGCGCGAACTAACGATCGAAGTCGAGGAAGTGGAGCGCGCGGTCGACGATGCGTTCCTTGAGCGCTTCCGGGGCGGCGCGGAAAGCGAGAATACGCCGATCTTCGTCATCTCGCTGCCGCGTTCGGGCTCGACCCTGCTAGAGCAGATTCTCGGCAGCCATCCGGATATCGAGGCCGTGGGCGAATTGCCCTATGTCCCGGCGCTGCTGCGCTCGGTCATGGAGATGGCCACCCGGCGCGGCCAGGTCACCGTGCCGCAGGCCGTCGCCGGCATGCCCGCCGAACAAGCCACCGCTCTCGGCCGAGAATATCTCCGGCGCGCTTCGCTTCACCGGAAGACGGACCGGCCGCTGTTCATCGACAAGCTGCCGCACAACTGGAGCAACGTGCTGTTCATCCGCCGCATCCTGCCGCACGCGCGGATCGTCGACATCCGCCGCAATGCGATGGACTGCTGCTTCTCCAACTTCACCCAGTCGTTCTCGAGCGCGCATGCCTCCTCGTTCGCGCTGCGCGATGTCGGCCAGTGCTATGTCGACTACGTCCGGCTGATGGACCATCTCGACCGCGTCGCGCCCGACCTCGTCGATCACGTTCGCTACGAGGATCTGGTCGATCAGCCCGAGCGGGAGATTCGCCGCCTGCTGGCGTCACTCGGTCGTCCCTGGGATCCCGCAGTGCTCGAGTTCCACCGCCTCGACCGGGTCGTGAGGACGCCCAGCAGCGAGCAGGTCCGCCGTCCGCTCAACCGCGACGGCATGGATATATGGAAGCCCTATGCCGACTGGCTCGGTGAATTGCGCGACACGCTCGGCCCGCTGGCCGAAGCCTGAGCCAAGAAAAAACGGGGCCCCCGCGAGGAGGGCCCCGAGGGAGGGTACTCCAATCGATCAGAAGTCGAGCGTGGCCCCGACGTAGAACCGGCGGCCAAGGACGTCGTATTGCCCGGGATCGTATGCGCCGCCGCGCAATGTGGTCCTGCCGTCCGCGTTGAGGTTTTCGCTGATCAGCGGCGGCGCCCTGTTGAACAGGTTGTCGACCCCGAAGCGGATCCGTGCATCGGGCGTGACGGCAAAGGTGCCGCTGACATTGAACAGGTCGTAGGCCGGCGCGCCGGTGATCCGGCTGGCGAGATCGACGACGCTCGCCTGCGAGTTGACCGATGACTTGTGCTGCCACTGCAGGCTGACCGTGACCGGATCGAGCGCATAAGTGAAAGTCGAGAAGACCTTGTAGCGATAGGCGCCGGGATTGGTGCCCACCTGGCCGCTGCCGAGCGAGCCGGCATAGTCGACCAGCGGGATGATCCCGTCGTCGGTCGTGGTCTCGAACTTGAGCAGGTAGTTGGCCTGGATGCTGGTGATGAAGCTGCCAGGCAGGCCGATGCCGACGTCCTGGAAGTTGATGCCCCAGTTGAGCTGCGCGTCGATACCCGAGGTCCGCACCCGGCCGGCATTCGAATAGGTAATCGACACATTGGAGACCTCGCCCGTGCCCGGCGTGCGGGTGATCAGCGCGCAGTACTGGTTGAGCTCGTAATTCGGGTTGTACGGGCGGGCGAAGCAGCGGCGGTAGACGCCGTCGATGCCCTGCTGCGAGATCGCATTCTTGAGATCGACGTTGTAGTAGTCGACCGAGAAGTTCAGCCGATCGAGCCACGGATTGTCGACCGGCGAGCTGATCACCATGCCGATGGTGTAGGTCGTGGCATCTTCCTGCTCGAGATTGGGGTTGCCGAGCAGGGTCGGAAACGCGAGCCCGGCGGTCACCGTGCTGTAGGTCCTGTTGACCGTGTAGTAGGTCGCCGAGCCGTTGTTGCCGTCGCGATCCATGATCTGCCGGCACAGTGCCTCGACCTTGGCCGCGTCGGCGTTGCCGAAAGTATCGGCCGAGTTCGGCTGCAGCTCGGAATTCAGGCCGATCGGGTTTGCCGAGTAGTTGCCAATTCCAACCGGGTTCGCGGGGTTGGCCCGCGAGCACGGATCTCCGTCGCCGGAGGTTCCCAGCGTCGAGGTGGCGGCGGTGAACAGCTCGGCAAGGTTCGGCGCCCGGCTGGCCCGCTGGTAGCCGCCGCGGAACCGCAGCCAGTGGAACGGCGCGTATTCGCCGTTGATCTTGTAGGTCGAGACGGTGCCGACCGCGTCCATGCTGTAGTCGGACAGGCGGTAGCCGAGCTCGAGATTGAGCTCCTCGACGAACGGCAGGTCCGAAAGCAACGGTACGAGCAACTCGCCATAGACCTCCTTCGCGGTCGTCGAGCCCTTGGTGAAGCCCTGCGGATAGATGCCGTTGACCGGCTCGAGGAACGAGCTGCCTTCGGTCGATTGCCCGTCGGGATGGAAGGCGATCGAGTTCTTGCGGTAGTCGGCGCCGAGCGCGAAGCGCAGTTGGCCGTAGGGCAATTCGAACAGCCCGCCCTGCAGGTTCGCCTCGACGATGTTCTGGATGACGCGGTTCTCGGTCTGCAGATTGGTCCGCACAGCATTAGCGCAGTCCTGGCTCCACGCCGCATGGGTGAACGGGTTGACGCCGCTGGTGCACTTGCCGGTCGCGCCCTGGAAGCCGCCACCCGGCGTCCCTGAGTTGCCCTTATAGGAGAAGTTGCGGCCGTAGTTCGGCGAGCTCAGCACTGCGCGCCAGCGCAGCACCGAGGCAAAGTTGTACTGGTCGGTCTTGGTCGTGGATTCGCCGTGCGAGCCATAGACTTCCCATGTCCAGTCGGTGCCCGGAACGGTACCTTCGAGCCCCGCCAGGACCTGGAAGTTGGTCGTCCGGTTGTCCAGCAGGCGCTCACCCAGCTCGGTCAGGTACTTGTTGATCTGGAACGGCCCGTTGGGATTCGCCCGACTGTCGAGCAGCGTCGCCAACTCCGCCGGGACGGGGAAGACCTGCGAGTTGGTGCACCCGCCGGTCGGTGCGCAAGCCAGCCCGTATTTGCCGCCGGGCAGGTAGTCCGGGTGCGTGTTGCCGTTGGCGAGCACCGAGGAGGGGATGCCGAGGTTGAGCGAACCGGTGAGCGGCTGCCCAGTGGTGGTATTGACCAAGTTGAGGGTCGAGTCGCCGCGGAAGATGTCGGTGCCGTGCGGGATCAGCACGCTCCAGCTGGTGATCGCCGGCGGCACCAGGTTGCGCGTGAACACCTGCGTGCGCACGAAGTTCGCCTGGCCGAACACTCCGATCCAGTCGTTGAGCTCGTAATTGCCCTTGGCGAAGAACGACCAGCGATTGGTCGGCGTCGACAGCATCTGGTCGACGTAGTTGTCGCGCAGCAAGCCGCCCGAGGTGAGCTTGCGGCTTACCCCGTCGTAAGTCCCGGTATAGCCGACCAGCAGCGGCGTATAGGCCGCGCCGGTGCCGCTCGAGGTATTGAGAAACAGCGAGTTGTCGGTGTTGAGGTAGATCCCGCCGGCGAACGGGATGTTGAGGTTGTTGGTCGTGCCGGTCTGTACCGACGGCGCGCCCTTGTTGCGGAACATGGTATTGAGCGTGGCTTGGTTCGGGTTGCCGCTGCCCGCCGTCTGCCCGGGCAGGGTCGGAAACAGGAAATAGGTCTGCTCGAAGGCGAAGATCGTGTTGCCGAGCGTGTTCGGGCTCGAATAGAGGTCGCGATACCACGGGCGGTCGAACTGCTTGACCTGCTTGCGGTCGTAGCGTTCCATGCCGAGCATCACGTTGCCGCGGCCGTCCCCGAGGTCGGCGCCGAACAGCCCTGACACCCGGTATTCGTCCCCGTCGCCGTGCTCGGACAGACCGTACTGGCCGTCGAGCGTCAGGCCGCTGAAGTTCTTCTTGAGGATGAAGTTGACCACGCCGCCGACTGCGTCCGCGCCGTAGGTCGACGACGCACCGCCGGTGATTATTTCGGCGCGCGCTATGGCGGCCGAGGGAATCGAGTTGATGTCGACCACGCCGGTGCCGTTGACCGGCGTCGGGCGGCGGCCGTCGATCAGCACCAGGTTGCGGTTGGCGCCGAGCTGGCGGAGGCTGACGGTGGTCGCGCCGGGGGTGTTGGTCGCGGTCGAGTTGATGTCGCCGCGGCCTTCGGGCGGGCCGAACTGGGTCAGCGCGGGCGCCAGCTGCGGCAGCTTGTTGAGGTTGGCTTCGAGGTTGATCGCGCTGCTCTTGTCGAGCAGGTCGGAATCGACGGTTACGATCGGGCTGGTGGCGCTGAAGTCACGCCGCGCGATGCGCGAGCCGGTGACGACGATCTTGTTCTCGCCATCCTCGGTCGCTGCTTGATCGACTTGCCCGACGCTGGCGTCCGGCGCCGAATCCTGCGCCATCGCCGGCAGCGCGCTCGCCAGGGCGGTCAGTCCGACGCCACCCGCGACCAGGGCTCGAAACCAGTCCCGATCGCCCTTCGATTCCCCATTCAGCACAGCATCTCTCCCCATGTGATTCTTGTTGTTTTCGCTTGGACGGAGGCGCGCGGACGGCGGATTCCCCCACACGCCGACCGCGCGCCCGATTTAGGCGACCGCGTCGCGGTGGTAGGGTCCGCGAGATGACAACGGCGTGGGCAGAGCGTGAAGACCGGCTGTTTCCGGCATTAAGTTTTGATGAACTGCGAGAATCCCTTGGCCCCTGCAGCGCTTGGCAAGTAGGGTGGCCGCGATCGCCGCAAAGCGATCAGCGACCGGCCGCCAAAAAGGCCGGCGTCGAAGGGGGAGGGTAAAACGATGCTGGCGATCCGCCGGTTACCGTTTGCGAGTCTGCGCGCGCGCCTGAGCGCGGCCGCGATGGCGGCATTGACGACCACCGTGGTCCTGACCGGGCTGCTGCTGCTCACCGCATGGTCGGCGAGCCAGGTGGTAACCTCGGCCCGCCTGATGCACGAACGCGTCAGCGTCTACACGCGGATCCAGGACGCGGCGCGCGACTATCAGGGCGCGAGCTATCGCAGCGTGCGGGAAGCGGGGCCGCAGGCGCAGCGCAAGGCGGTCGAGACCCGCGCCCGTCTCGAGGCGCTTCTGGCGCAGGCCACGCGGCTCCCGGCTTTCGACCGGCGCGACCGCGAGGCCCAGGCGCTTGTCTCCCGGCAGGGCCGCCTACTGGTTGACCAGTACCGGCATCCCGATCGGCTCGTGGCCTGGGTCAACCGCAAGTGGCGCGAGGCAGGCTCGCGCGCGGCGATGCGCGAGGTCGAGCGGCTGACCCAGCCGATGCTCGCTCTCAAGGGAACTCTCACCAGCGAGATCGAGCGCGGCGACAGCCGGATGTCGGCCGCGACGGGCGACGCGCAGCGGCTGATCGGCCTCGCCGTCGTCGCTTCGCTGGTCGGGTTGATCCTGGCGCTGGCCATCTCCGCCATCGGCGAATCTCTGCTGCGCACGCGCCTGCGCCCCGGGCTGGGCCGTCTCGAGGCGGGCGCCGAAGCGTTCGGCTCGGGCAGGCTCGATCATCGCATCGCGCTCGGCGGGCGCGACGAGCTCGCGCGGCTCTCGCGCGCGTTCGACGCCATGGCGGCGACGATCGAGGACAAGCAGCAGGCCTTGCACGAGATCCAGCACGGGCTCGAACGGGCCGTGGCCGAGCGCACCGAGGAGCTGCAGCAGGCGAACGCGAAGCTGGCCGCCGCCGACGAGCGCCGCCGCGCCTTCCTCGCCGATGTCAGCCACGAGCTGCGCACACCGCTGACGATCATCCGTGGCGAGGCGCAGGTCGCATTGCGCACCGCCGACCAGCCGTTCGACAGCCAGGAATCGTTCGCGCGGATCCTCGAGCAGACCGAGGACCTCAGCCGCATGGTCAACGACCTCTTCCTCATCGCGCTGGCCGAGGCGGGCCGCCTGCCGCTCGACCGCAAGGTGCTCGACCTGCACGAGCTCGGTGCGCGCCTGGCGGGCGATTTCGAGACGCTGGCGTTCGAGATGGGCGGCACCATTCGCGCCTTGCCGGGGCCGCCGGTGTTCGCATCGGTCGACAGCTGCAGACTGCGGCGCGCGCTCTCGGCGCTGGTCGAAAACGCGCTGCGCCACTGTCCGCCCGGGGTCAACATCGCGGTGGAAACGCGCTGGACCGGGGACGGCGTGGCGATCTCCGTCAGCGACGACGGGCCGGGGCTGGACTTCGCCAAGGCGCAGGAACTGTTCGAGCGCTTCCGTCGCGGCGAGACGCGCGGCGAAGGCTCGGGCCTCGGCCTCAGCCTGGTGCACGCGCTGGTCCAGGCCCACGGCGGGCGGACTGAGCTGACGGCCAGGCAGGGAGGCGGCACGGTGGCGACGATGACGTTCCCGCTCGATGCTTCGCAGCGGGTGGCGGCGTAATGGAACTGTTGGTCGTCGAGGACGACGAACGCGTCCGCCGCTTCCTGCTGCGCGGGCTGGAGGCCGAAGGCTATTCGGTCACCGCCGCGCACGACGGCTCCGACGGTTACCAGCGCGCCTGCGCCGAAAGCTACGACGTGATGATCCTCGACGTCATGCTCCCGGGGCTCAACGGCCGCGAAGTCTGCCGCCGGCTGCGCGCGTCCGAGATTTCCACGCCGATCCTGATGCTGACGGCCTTGTGCCACACCGAGAACAAGGTCGATTGCCTCCGCGGCGGGGCTGACGACTACCTGACCAAGCCGTTCGATTTCGAGGAGCTGCTGGCGCGGGTCGAGGCGCTCGGACGCCGGGCACGCGGCTTCTCGGGCGAGCCCCCAACTGCCTCGCAGATCGGCAATGTGCGCATCGAGCGCGATTCGCTGCGGGTGTTTCTCGACGGAAACCCGGTCGACCTCACGGCGAAGGAATACCAGCTGCTCGAACTGCTGATGTCCTCGCCGGGCAAGGTGTTCAGCCGCACCCGCATACTCAACAAGGTGTGGGGCTACGATTCCGACCCGCTGACCAACGTCGTCGACGTCTATATCCGGCGGTTGCGGGCAAAGATGGGCTGGGACCGCGACAGCGGCTGGATCCGCACGATCAGGAGCTACGGCTACCGCCTCGACCCGGGGGTGTGACAGCGCCCGGTTGTCAATTCGCCGCCGCGCGGTAGGCTGCCGAAAACACGGGAGGGATGTTGCCTATGGCTGGCAAGGATGAAGCGCCGACTCCGGCCATCGAGGCGAGCCGCCGCGCGTTTCTTGGGGCCGCGACGATCGGTACCGGTGCGGCGCTGGCGGGGCTGGCGACGCCGACCCTGGTGCGCGCCGCGGAAACGCGCGCCGCACCGCAGGTCGATTTCCCCGCCGGTCCGGGGACCTTCGGCGGCGGCGGGTCGCTGGCCAACAACCGTGCCGAAATCGATCTTTACGACTGCGAGGTCGAAGGCGAGCTTCCCTCCGGCCTCGACGGCGTGTTCTACCGCGTCGGCCCCGACCCGCAGTATCCTAAGCCGCCGCAGTACGCGTCCGACATCGCCTTCGACGGCGAGGGCCACGTCTCGATGTTCCGCATCAAGGACGGCCACGTCGACTACCGCACGCGCTATGCGAAGACGCAACGCTGGAAGGCGCAGCACGCAGCGCGCCGCTCGCTGTTCGGGATGTACCGCAACCCGCTGACCGACGATCCCAGCGTCAAGGGCCTGAGCCGCGGCACCGCCAACACCCAGCTGTTCCTGCATCACGGCAAGCTGCTGGTGTTCAAGGAGGACAGCCCGCCGGTCTACATGGACCCGCTGACGCTCGAGACGCTCGACGACTACTACACCTTCGGCGGCAAGCTGCAGAGCCAGACGCACACAGCGCACCCCAAGATCGACCCCGTCACCGGCGAGTATATCGGCTTCGGCTACGAGGCGAACGGGCTGCTGTCGAAGGACATCTTCGTGTTCTCGGCCGACAGGGACGGCAACGTGAACTGGGGCACGACGGTGCAGGCGCCCTACGCCGGGATGATGCACGACTTCGCGGTCACCCAGCGGCACATCGTGCTCTACCTCACCAACATGGTCGCCGACATGGACCGCATCCAGGCGGGCGGCGTGCACTTTTCCTACGATTCGCAGGCGCCCTGCTACATGGGCGTGATGCGCCGCGGGGGCGACGGGAAGGATCTGCGCTGGTTTCGCGGCGCCAACCTGTTCTGCACGCACGTCATGGGGGGCTGGTCGGACGGCGACAGGATCACGGTCGACTGGGACGGCGGCGAAGGCAACCAGTTCCCGTTCTTCCCCAGCCTCCACGAGCCGTTCGACCCTGTGAAGTCCACCGGGCTCATCCGTCGCTTCACGGTCGATCTCTCCCAGCGCAGCAACGACCGCTACCAGACCGAGACCATCTTCCCCGAAGTCTCGGGCGTGCTGTCGCGGCAGGACGACCGCTTCCACACCCTTCCGTACCGCTACGGCTACCTCAACGGCTTCGGCCCGCGCGGCGGCTGGTGGATCGTCGACCACCAGGAAAAAACCAGCCGGTTGGCCTCGGTACCCGACTACCAGCTGTCAGAGATGACCTTTGTCCCACGCAGAAAGGACGCGCCCGAGGGCGACGGGTACCTGATCGGCATCGGCAGCAGCACGAAGGAAAGCGGCCGTTCCGACCTGATCCTGATCGACACCAAGGACGTCGCCGCCGGCCCGGTGGCGCGGGTCAAGATGCCGTTCAAGGTCGTCGGCCAGGTCCACGGCTTCTGGGCCGACGCGAGCCAGATCCCCGGCGCCAGCGTCGCATGAGCAAACCCTGGGTCGTGCTGGCTGCGCTGCTGCTCGGCGGCGCCAGCGGCCCGGCGTGGGTCGATCACGCACGGCTGCTCGCGGCCGACAACGAGCCCGGCCAGTGGATGAGCGTTGGGCGCACCTACGACGAGCAGCGCTTCAGCCCGCTCGACCAGATCAACGTCGGCAACGTCGGCCGGCTCGGCCTCGCCTGGTTCGCCGACATCAATACCGAGCGCGGGCTCGAGGCGAGCCCGCTGGCGATCGACGGCGTGCTCTACAACGTCCAGCCGTGGAACATCGTCACCGCCTACGACGGCAGGACCGGGCGCGTGCTGTGGAGCTACGACCCGCAAGTCCCGCTCAAGTACGGCCGGATGGCCTGTTGCGACATCGTCTCGCGCGGACTCGCGGCGTGGAAAGGCAAGATCTACGCCGCCACGCTCGACGGACGGCTGATCGCGCTCGATGCGAAGACGGGGCAGCCCAAATGGTCGGTGCTGACGGTCGACAATTCGAAGAACTACACCATCACCGGTGCGCCGCGCGTGTTCGACGGCAAGGTCGTCATCGGCAACGGCGGCGCCGAGATGAACGTGCGCGGCTACGTCACCGCCTACGACGCCGAGACCGGCACGCAGCAATGGCGCTGGTACACCGTCCCCGGCAATCCGGCAGACGGGTTCGAGAACGGGGCCATGGAAATGGCCGCGCGGACCTGGACGGGCGAATGGTGGAAGGCCGGCGGCGGCGGCACGGTGTGGGACAGCCTCGCCTACGACCCGGCGCTGAACCTCGTCTACGTCGGCACCGGCAACGGCTCGCCCTGGGCGCAAAAATGGCGCAGCCCCGGCGGCGGCGACAACCTGTTCCTCGCGTCGATCGTCGCGCTCGATGCGAATACCGGCGAGTACCGCTGGCACTATCAGACCACGCCCGGCGAGGAGTGGGACTACACCGCCACCCAGCAGATGATCCTCGCCGACCTCGAGATTGGCGGGCGCACGCGCCAGGTCATCATGCAGGCGCCCAAGAACGGGTTCTTCTACGTGCTCGACCGCGCGACGGGCGAGCTGATCTCGGCGGAGAAGTTCGTGCCGATCAACTGGGCGAGCGGCATCGACATGGCGACCGGCCGCCCGATCGAGAACCCGGCGGTGCGCTACGGCGAGACGCCGGTGCTGGTCTCGCCGGGCGCGGGCGGCGGGCACAACTGGAATCCGATGGCCTACAGCCCGCTGACGCACCTGGTCTACCTGCCCGTCACCGAGACCTACATGGGCTACGGCGCGGCCGCGAGCTTCGACCCGGCGCGGCCCGGCCTCGGCACCAGCTTCACCGGCTACGAGGGCGAGCGCAAGTCGATCGCCGACTACGCCGACGCGCACTCCAAAGCCTGGCTGTCGGCGTGGGACCCGGTGCGCCAGCGCGAAGCCTGGCGCGTGCCCTCGCCGCAGAAGGGCAGCGGCGGGGTGCTGGTCACCGCCGGCAACCTTGTGTTCGAGGGCACCATTGGCACCACTTTCGCCGCCTACCGCGCCGATACAGGAGAGAAGCTCTGGGAAATGCCGGTGCAGAACGTGCCGATCTCGGCGCCGATCACCTACACCATCGATGGCGAGCAGTACGTCGCGGTCAACGCCGGCTGGGGCGGCGGCCTCGCCCACGTCGAGCGTTCGGCCTACAGGCAGCTGTTCCTCGGACGCCCGCGCCTGCTGGTGTTCAAGCTCGGCGGGACCGCCAGGCTGCCGCCGATGCCCGCCGCTTCGATGGTCGTGCCCGAACTGAGCCCCCCGCCCGCCTTCACCGGCACCGCCGAGCAGGTCGGACTCGGCGAGCAACTCTACGCCTCCAACTGCGCGCTGTGCCACGGCACCGGCGCGCGCGGCGGAGTCAAGGACCTGCGCCACATGTCGCCGCAGACCCACGCCGCGTTCCTCGACATCGTGCTACGCGGCGCGCGGGCGCAGAACGGCATGGCGAGCTTTGCCGACGTGCTCTCGCCCGAGCAGGCCGAAGCGATCCACCAGTACCTGATTTCGCGCGCCAACGCCGACTGGGACAGCCGGTCGCAATGAGAGGATGACCCCGATGAAGTTCCGCAAGACCGCGCTCGCCGCCCTGATGCTGGCCTGCACTGCTCCTTCGGCCGCGCACCCCGAAGTGACCTACGCGCCGAGCTACGCGCAGGACCGCGCCGAGATCGAGGACCTGATGGCGCGCTACCTGTTCGCCATCGATTACTTCGACTGGGACGCCTACGTCGCTACTTTCGCCGAGGACGGCGAACTCGAGTTCGCCAGCGGCAAGTCTAAGGGCCGCGACGCGATCCGTGCAGCGGTGACCAGCTTCAGCACCGGCATCGCCCGGTTCTACCACACCGAGGACGGCAAGATGGCGATCCTGCGCCACGTAATCCTGCAGAGCTCGATCCGCGTGGAAGGCGAGCGGGCCTGGGGTCGCTCGCTGTGGCTCGAGATGGCCAACCACGGGCCCGGCGATACGATGAAGATGGGCACTTACGGCATCTACGAGGACGAGTTCAGAAAGGTGCACGGGCACTGGCTGATCGCCCGCCGCAACGTACTCAACGAGTTCATCGCCAACCGCCGCTCGGGGCCGGAGAACCCGGTCAGCGAGATGGACGCGCTGGCCGACGCGTTGCTCGCCGGAAAGTAGGGGCAGCCGGCCATGCGCCTCGTCAGCTTGCGCCGCACCGACGGAACCGCCAGCTACGGCCGGCTTGCGGGAGACACCGTGTTCGATCTCGGGGGAGCCACAGGCGGCAGCTTGCGCGAGGCCCTCGCCGCCGGTCCCCTTCCGCGCGACGGCGGCGAGCCGGTACCCTTGGCGGGCGTCGCGCTGCTGCCGCCGATCCCCGACCCGGACAAGATCCTCTGCATCGGCCTCAACTACGCCTCGCACATCGAGGAGATGGGCAACGCGAAGCTGCAGTATCCCACCGTGTTCACGCGCTGGGCCGATACGCTCGTCGCCGATGGCCGGCCGCTGGTCCGGCCGAAGGCGACCGAACGGTTCGATTACGAAGGCGAGCTGGCGCTGGTGATCGGCAAGGGCGGCCGGGCGATCCGCCGCGCGGACGCCCTCTCCCACGTCGCCGGATATGCGGTCTTCAACGATGCCTCGGTGCGCGACTGGCAACGCCACAGCAGCCAGTTCACGCCGGGCAAGAATTTCCCCGCTACCGGCGGCTTCGGGCCGGCCCTCGTCACGCCCGACGAAGTCGGCGACCTCGGCGCACTGCGCGTGCAGACCCGGCTCAATGGCGAGCTGATGCAGGACCAGCCCGTTTCGGACCTGATCTTCGACATGCCCGCGCTCATCGAATACCTGTCGGCGTTCACGCCGCTTTCGCCCGGTGACGTGATCGTCACCGGAACTCCCGGCGGCGTCGGCGACGGGCGCAAGCCGCCGGTCTATCTGAGGGCCGGCGACGTCGTCGAAGTCTCGATCGGCACCATCGGCACGCTGCGCAATTCGGTGGTGGACGAAGCCTAGCGCATCGGGCTGCGGGCGCGCCTCGCCCGAGGGCGACGAGCGAATCCGGCAGTTTCTGCTGAAGGTTCTCGCCGGACCCTAGTGGAAGGTCGGCGCCGCGGCCTCGTCGATCGGGTGCGAGCGGCCCGCCGAGAGCGCGAACAGGCACAGCAAGGCATAACAGGCGGCGGGCACGGCCAGGGCCGTGACGTAGCCGACCGAATCCGCGAACGCGCCGACCATGAGCGGCACGAACGCGCCGCCGACGATGGCTGTGCACAGCAGCCCCGAGGTCGCCTCCGCGCTCGCGCTGGAGCGCTCCAGCGTGAGGGTGAAGATCACCGGGAACATGATCGAGTTGAAGAAGCCGATGCCCAGCGCGACGAAGCCGGCGGTCTCGCCGCCCGCGCCGACCACGTAGAGGCACATCGCGCAGGCGATGGCGGCGAACAGCGCCAGCAGCCGCGCCGCGTCGAACCGCGCGAGCAGAGCCGAGCCGACCGCGCGTCCGGCCATCGCCCCGCCCCAATAGAACGAGACGTACTTGCCCGCGTCCTGCAAGGGCACGTCCCAGATCGCGTCCGAATTGAGGAACAGCGCCATCTGCGTGCCGATCGCGACTTCCGCGCCGACGTAGAGGAAGATTGCCGCGCCGCCGAGCAGCGCCCAGCGCGAGGACAGCGCGTCGCCGATCATCGCGCCGATCCCGCCGCTGCGCACCTGTGCAGGCGCCGCCCCCGAGACGGTGCGCCGGGTCAGCCAGAAGAACACCAGCAGCAGCAGGATCAGCCCGCAGATCCAGAAATAGGCACGATCAATCCCCGCCAGCGCGGTGGCGCGGACCTCCGGAGTGATCGCCGCGCCTTCTTTCACCTCCACGCCCTTGAGGAACAGCACTGCTCCGAGGTACGGCCCGATGAAGGTGCCGAAGCTGTTGAAGGTCTGCGACAGCGTCAGACGGAAGTGGCTGCCCTCGGGCGGGCCGAGTGCCGCCGCCAGCGGATTGGCCGCGACCTGTAGGATCGTGATCCCGCTCGCCAGCACGAACAGGCCGACGAGCACCAGCTCGTACATCGCCAGGTTCGCCGCGCCGAGCATGATCAGGCAAGCGAGCGCCATCGTCGCCAGCGCGATCAGGATCGCCGGCACGGCGCGCACCCGCGCGATCAGCACCGCGGCGGGGAAGGACACGAGCCCGTAGGCGATGAAGAACGCGAAGGCCGAAAGCTGCGCCTCGGTGTTCGACAGCGTGAAGATGCCCTTCACCGCCGCCACCAGCGGGTCGATCAGCGAGGTGATGAAGCCCCAGGCGAAAAACAGCGTCGTCACTGCGGCGAAAGCCGCGCCGACCGTGCGTTGCTGACCCATTGCATTCCCCCTGCTGCCACGGCGGCGAGCCCACCGGCCTGCGTTCGCACCCCCCCTCGCGTCGCGCGCCGGGCGAGGCCGGGGGCGGCACCAGACTGCCGCCGCACAAGCATGTAGTCGAGCGTATTTTGCCTGGCCTTGCGGTCCTGCCCGACCGACCGCTGCGCAACTCGTTGGCCAGCAGGTCGACCCCGCGGTGCACCATCTCGGCGGTCGGCTGGCGGATCGTGGTCACCTAGGGCCAGGTCGAGGTCGACGGCGGGCTGGTGATGCACGGCCTGATAGCGCTATCAACCCTCACCTCGCACGGCGGGTCCGCGACACCGGGAAAGAAAGGCGGGGCTTCGCAGGAAGCCCCGCCTCAGTGGGAATGAGGGTCCTAAGGCCCTCGGGATTTCCGTCAGAAGCGCTTGGAAAGCGTGAGGTACCATTCGCGCGGCGCGGCCGGCTGAGCGTCGGTCTGCGGATAGCCGAGCCCCTGATAATCGAACACGTTCACGTAGTAGAACTTGTCGAACAGATTGGTGACCCCGAGCGCGACGCTGAAATCGTAGGGATCGTTCTCGTAGGTCAGCCGCGCGTTGAACAGCGCCTTGCCCGGCATCAGGTAATTGTACTTAGTGGAGGTGCCGCTGACGATTTGGCTGGACTCGTAGGTCATGTCGAGCCGCGGCGTGAGCGAGCCGGCGATCGCGCCTGCCTCGTAGCGGTAGGCGACGCCGGCACTGGCGGTCCAGAACGGATTGTTCTGGCGCCGGTTTACCAGCCGGGCAGCGATGTCCGGCGCCTTCAGCTTCGACCAGCCGAGCGAGCCGTTGATGAGCAGGCCGTCGACCGGCTCCGCGGTCAATTCCGCCTCGACGCCGCGGATGGTCGCCGGCTGGTTGCGGAAGTAGGTCCGCCCGAGGCAGACGATACCGGTGCCCACCGGCACCCGCGTCGTGCCGCACTGGGTCGATCCGGGAGGGCCGCCCGGCAGCGGCACGAGCTGCTGGTCGCCGACCTGCGGCTGCCCCTGGTCGTTGAGCAGGGCCTCGGCGCCGCCGATCGCGGTCGGGCGGTTGTTGAAGTCGGTATAGAAACCCGCGAGGTTGAGGCGCAGTCGCCGATCGAACAGGTCGAGCTTGGCGCCGAGCTCGTAGGCGATGTCTTCGTTGCCGTCGAACTGCGCGACTTGGGTGATCTGCAGCGGGCGCGGATTGAAGCCCGGCAGGGTGTAGCCGGTGGAGGCCGAGCCGTAGAGCAGGATATTGTCGGTCGGCTGGTAGTTGAGGCCGGCCTTCCAGCTGAACTTCTTCTGCCGGGGAACGACGGTGAAGACGATGTCCGAGCTCCTGACGGCGGGACTCAGGTCGGAGACGTTGGAGAAATTGACCGTCTTCTTGTCGTCGGCATAACGCCCGCCGAGGACGATCCCCAGGCGCGGCCCGAACGGCCGAAGCGTGGCGTTGGCGAACACCGCCTTGCTCGAAGGCTTGTAGAGATTGTGCAGCGAGCGCTGCAGGCCCGAGCTGCCCTGGATCAGCGAAGCGAACTGTTCGCCGTCGGCCTTGAAGTAGAACAGCCCGCCGACCCAGTCGATGAAGTCCGACTTGCCCGACAGCCGCAGCTCGGCATGGTCGTAGCTCTGGATCAGGTGGTTAATCACGTGCTCGACCACCAGCGGCGTGCCGTCGGTGTCGAAGGTGTGGGTCTCGTCGGTCTTGCGATGGGCGAGGACGCCCGTCAGCGCGATGGTGCCGCCCAGATCCCAGTTGAACTTGGCCGAGACGCCCCAGTTGGTGAAGTCGTTATGGTTCGGGATCACGTAGCCGCCGCGGGTGCATTCGCCCGTGATCGGCGACCGGTTGCCGTTGTAGTAGGTGTTGCCCGGAATGACCGTGCAGGCCGCGATGCGGTCGGTGTAGGTGACGTAGGTCGAATAGGGATCGCCGGTCCGGAAGCGATTGTCCCAGGCCAGCCCGAAATACGCGGCCTGACTGCGCATGTTTGCGTTCGCTCTCGCCGGGTCGACGTCGACGATGGAGTCCGCCGCATTGTCGGACAGATCGCGCAGGTAATCACCGGTCACGGTCAGGCGAAGCGCCGGGATCGGCTCCCACATCAGGCTGCCGCGCGTGCCGCGCACGTCGGTACCGCCGTAATGGCCGATCACGCAGTTGCCGGGATTGCTGTTGGAGAACGTCCCCTGCAGCGGCCCCGTCACCGGAAAGCTGCCGGCGAGTTGCGGCGTGCCGCGGCGGTTCATCTCGCAGGTGAAGTCGAGCTGCTTCTGGTAGCCGGTCTGCCTCTTCGACAGGCCGGAGACGAGCAGCGCCGCAGTCTGGCCGATCGGCAGGTTGAACCCGGCGCGCAGGTCGCGGCGGTTGAATGAACCGACCGTGACGTCGCCATAGCCCGAAACCTCGCCGAGCTCCGGCTGCTTGGCGACGATATTGATCGCCCCGGCCAGCGTGTTGCGTCCGAACAGCGTGCCCTGCGGCCCGCGCAGCACCTCGATGTGATCGATATCGAGCAAGTCGAAGTTCGCGCCGAGGAGGATCGGATAATAGACATCGTCGATGTAGAACGCGACCGGGTTCTCGGCGCCGAGCCCGGTGTCTGTCGAGCCGATGCCGCGGATGAAGGCCGAAACACCGGGCCCGAAGGCGCCCTGCACGCGGCGGAACTGGGCGTTCGGGACCACCGAAGTGAGCTCGCCCATGCTGGTGATACCACGCTCTTCCAGCGCTTCGGCAGTGACTGCGGTGATCGCGATCGGCGTATCCTGGAGATTGGTCGCCTGACGCGTGGCGGTGACGACGATCTCGCCGAGGCCGCCCTCGTCTGCATCCTTCTTCTGTTGTTCCTGCGCGAGGGCGGGTTGCGCCAGCGCGAGGACGGTGAGTGCGCTCGACGCCAGCAATGCTTTCAGGGCCATGCCCTCTTCTCCCGATGTCTTATCGGGGGCGTGCCTATAGCCGCGCCGCATCCTGCACTTGACCACAGGGGCGCAACAACTCGCCTGTCGATTGCCGCTGGCGAAATCGCTCAGTCGATGGTGAACAGGCTGCGCTGGACGTGGCGGACGCCGCCATTGGCCTGAATGGGGTCGTCCTTGCTGTTGAAGTAGTACAGCGTGCCGACGGTGTTGCCGTCGACGAGCCAGGAATTGGGATAGCCGAGGTCCCAGCTGCCGCCGTCGTCACGCACGATGATCTCGGGTCCCCAGGTCTTGCCGCCGTCCTCGCTGACCGACGCGCGGATGCCCGAGGGCATCAGGCGGTAGCCGTACACCGCGACGATGCGGCTATCGGGCATGATGACGAGGTTCCCGGGCGCGCCGAAATCGTTGACGCGGCTGAGGAAGCCCCAGGTCTCGCCGCCGTCGTCGCTTTGGAACAGCTCGGACCACATCACGCCCGTGGGGTCGCGCTGGCAACGGGTGATGCACAGGATCCGCCCGCTCGGCAGGAGGTAGCCGCGCGGATAGAACCAGCGGTGGCCGACGAAGGCGACACTCGGATCGTCGTAGTTGCCGTCGGCATTGCCGAACGGATCCTCGCGCGGCGTGACGTAGGACATGAAGTGGAATTCACGTCCCTCGTTGGTGCTGCCGTAGACCAGCGGGTGGCGATGGGTGTTGTCCTTGTCGACCGAAAACAGGAACATCAGCAGCCGGCCGTCGGGACGGACCAGCGTCGACTGGATCCCGGTCATCGCGGCGAGGCCCTCGAGCGGCACCAGGATCGTCTCGCCCCAGGCCCGGCCGCCGTCGCGCGAGAGGCGAGCGGTGCCCTGGGTGCCCGATGTCGCAAAGCCCCCCATGCTGCCGCTCGACACGAGCACGTTGCGGTCGAGATAGTCGACCGGCTCGGCGAACCGCGACGGCATCGCCTCACGCGACATCCCACGGCCCTCGCCGCCGGGCCCGGCCATCATGTTGTACTGCGGGTCGCTCCAGGTGCGTCCTCGATCGTTCGAGCGGATGGTAACGGTGCGCGGATTGGTGCTGTTCTGGCCGAGCACGTCGTGGCGGATCGCGTCGCCGCTGTCGTAAACCACGTTGCGGGTGGCGAAGTTGGCAATCAGCGTGCCCTCGCCGTTCTCCCAGAAGCCGCTGGTGAACGGCCACGAGCAGAATTCGTCATCGCGCCGGTAGACCACCGCGTGATCGACCTGCTTCGGCGACCGTGGCGGCGCGAATTGCATCAGGCAGGCCGCCCGCCCGGGACATGGATCCGCACGGCGGTGTTGTAGAACAGGTCCCGCTGCTGAGGCTCCGGCAGGCCCGAGGCGGAATCGAGCGCGCGCTGGACCCACAGGGCCATGCTGCCGGGCGTGTTGCCCACGTCGCTTCCCCAGGTCATCTGGCTGGCGCCGAAGGTTTGCACCATGTGCTCGAGAAACGGCTTCGGCGGCACGTTGGCGGCGTGGAGCTGCTCGATCAGCAGCGTGGTGTACTTGTAGAACACGTTCTTGTGTTCCGTCAGCGCCCGGTGCTGCGGCGAGAGGCCGAAGTTCGGCCCGAGTTCCGCGCGCGGGAAGCCGATGTGATCGAGCAGGATGTTGACGTTGGGATAGCGCGCCGCGTGCTCGGCAACCTTGACCATCGCCCCGGGGGTATCGCCGCCGATCGGCATCAGCACCACCAGCAGGCCGAGGCGGTTGGCTGCTTCCCACGAAGCCGCCGCCGCCTGCGACAGGAACGGAAAGTTGCTGTTGGGCGGGCCGCCCGGACCGGGTGCGGCCCCCGGAACAGGAGTCGGGCTGCCGGTCCACCGCACACCCGCGATCCTGTTCTCGCGCGTCATCTTTTCAAGCTGCGCAGGCGTTTCGGCGGCCAGCGGGTCGAGGATGACCACGGGGATGATCCGGTCCGGATTCTCGCGCGCGATGTCGAGGAGGTAGCTGTTGTTGAAGCGATAGGTGCTTGAATACTGGACGCCGGCGCCCTTCTCGATGTGGTTTTCGTCCCAGAAGGCGAACACTTCCTTCGGCGTCTGCGGAAAGCGCATCGCCTTGGCGACCATGATTTCCGGACCGTAGCGCGCAGTGCGTGCATCGAACGGATACTTGTCGACATCGCTGGTGTAGAAATGCGCGTGCGTGTCGAACAGCTTGAACGGCGGCTCGATGACATGCGCGAAGGCCGACCTGGGCATGGCGGCGACACCGGCGGCCGCGAGGCCCGAACCGATAAGCGTGCGGCGGTCAATCATGCTTGGTCCCCCACTTTGTCCTGACTTGATAGCGGCCTCCCGCCCGGTAACTTTACCGCCACGGCGCAGCGAACGCTCCTCACGGACCGCTCAGCGAACGAGCTTTGCCCTGAACAGGTCAAAGGTGCGGGCCCACACGGCGTCGCTCGCGACGGGGTCATAAGCCGGATCGTCGCCCAGCGAAAAACCGTGTGCGGCGGGAGATACCTCCACCGTCGCTTCCAGCCCGGCCGCGTCGAACGCCTTGTGGAAATCGTCCTTGTCCCCGGGCTCGCGCTCGTCGTCGTTCCTGGCCATGGCGATGTAGTAGGCCGCCCTGCTCTGGTTCACGAACAGGTGCGGACTGTTCGGCCGCGGCGTCGCCGTGCCCGCGGGATAGATCGCAGCGACCGCGGCGATCCGCTCGGGCAAGGCGCGCGCCGCGAAGAACGCCGCGGCGGTGCCGTAGTCGAAGCCGAGCACTCCCGCCTTGGCACCCGTGTCAGTCTGCGGCTGGACGTCTATGAACGCCATGTAGGCGCGCGTGTCGCGCATCAGCGCCTCTTCGCTCGCCGCCGCGCGCCATTGCGTCGCGCGCTCGCGCGCCTGGTCGGCGGGCAGCGCCGGGGCCGGCACGCTGCCATCGAGCTTGACGGAGCGGTAGTGGGCGTTGGGCAGGAGCACGACATAGCCTTCGGCTGCAAGCCTGCGCCCGATTTGGGCATAGGCCGGGCGCAGGCCGGCGGTGTCGGTCCAGACAATCACCGCCGGCCAGTGCCCGCCACGCGCCGAGGGGTGGAACAGCAGAGCGTCCGCCGTGCCGTCCGCCGCGGCAACCGCGACAGCACGCTCGGTGACGGCGTCGTCGGCCGGCGCGACCGTCGCGCACGAGGCGCTCGAAAGAGCCAGAAAGCAGGCGCCGGCGGCGGCAAAGATCCGGCGGCTGAGCATCAGTCGACCGAGAAGATGCTGCGCTGGATGTGGCGCTTGCCGCCGTTGACCTGGATCGGGTCGTCCTTGCTGTTGAAGTAGTAGATCACCCCAACCTTGCCGTCGTCGGTCGCCCAGGCATTGGGATAGCCGAGATCCCAGCTGCCGCCATCGTCGCGCACGATCAGCTCGGGTCCCCAGGTTCTGCCTTCGTCCTCGCTAACCTTGGCGCGGATGCCCGACGGCATCAGCCGATAGCCGTAGACCATGACCAGCCGGCCGTCCGGCAGCCGGACGAGACTTCCGGGGGAACCGAAGTCGTTGACGCGCGAGAGGAAGTCCCAGGTCCGTCCGCCGTCGTCGCTCGCGTGCACTTCGGTCCACATCACCCCGGTCGGATCGCGCTGGCAGCGCAACACGCACAGCATCCGCCCGCTCGGCAGGAGGTAGCCGCGCGGATAGAACCAGCGGTGGCCGCCAAAGCGGAAAGTGGTGGTATAGTCGCCGTCGGCATTGCCGTACGGATCGCGCTTCGGCGTGATGAACGACATGAAATGGAAATCGGTGCCCCGCGACGGGAGCGCGTAAGTGCAGGGGTGGCGGTTCCAGCCGTCCTTGTCGACTTCCATCAGCCAGATAAGAGCCGTGCCATCCGGCCGCACGAGCACCGAGTTCATGCCCGAGAGCGAATGCAGCCCGTCGAGCGGAACGGGGATCGCCGGGCTCCACGTCCGCCCGCGGTTGCGCGAGACGCGCACCTCGGTGCCGCCGTCGGGGGTGCCGAACCCGGCGCCACTGTTGGAGACGATGACGTTCTTGTCGAGGAAGTCGACCGGCTGCAGGTCTCCTATCGTCTTCGCACCGGCCATACCCGGGTCGACGTTGGTCATCATGTTGAACACCGGATCAGCGCCGTTCCAGGTGCGGCCGTAGTCCTTTGACCGCAGCGCGACCGACCGACCGCCACGTCCGCCACGGCCGATGTTGTCATGACTGATGGCGTCGGCATCCGGGTAGTCGGTGTAGATCGAGGTCACCTGCTGGAGGATCTCGCCATCGCCGAAGTTCCAGAAGCCCATCGTGTGCGGCCAGCCGGTGAATTCGTCCTCGCGCCGATAAACGACCTGGTGATCGACGCGGGTGAGCCTGCGCGGCGGCGCGAAGGAGCGGATACGACCGACCGTCTGGCCATGCGCGATTGAGGCGAGGAACAGGGTCGAGAGCGCCGAGCCGCCGATGAGCGCGCGACGGCGTGTCATCGAACCGATCGAGCGGGCGGCGCCGTCCATCATCCTCATTCCCACCACCTTGCGCGCGTCATGGCCGCGCGCTTCTCACCGCGGACCTATCGGCGGTGACCGAACGGTCAATCGAATTGGCTGCGCAGCGCCGGCGAGGAAAGAATGCCAGCCTCCTGAGCGCAATCGGCGCCATCACCCTATCGCCGTCTTGCCTGTGGCGACCGTGGGCAGTTCGGCCTCGCCGATGCCGACACGGTAGATGCGCGCGGCATTGTCGTGGAGGAACTTGCCGGTCTCCTCACCGGTCAGCAGCTCGGCGGCGGACCTGGCCATCGCGACCTTTTCCGCATAGCTCCACAGCATGCTCTGGCCGATGTCGGAACCCCACACGAGCCGGTCCGGACCGAAGCCGTCGACCATGCGCCGGACCAGCTCGGCGGCGCGCACGCCGGCCTTGAACATCCGCTCCATGTTGATCTCGGTGATCTTGAAGTGGACGTTGGGCACGTCCTCGAAGATTGCGATCGTCGTGTCGATGCCGAAGTGCGGCGGCGGCGGCATGACCACGGGTTCGCCCGCCTCCTCGGCTAGCGCCACTTCGTACTGCGTCATGCCGTAGGGCATCGCGCCGTGATCGAGGATGATGGGCAAGTCGGGAAACTGGCGGGCGAGGATTTTCAGCAGCGGCAGCAGGAACGGCAACTGGTTCATGAAGAAGATCAGCGTCACCGGCGTGCCAAGGTCGGCACAGGCCCTCCAGACCTCCAACGCGCTGGGCGAGCAGATCCACGCAGTGTCGAGCAGCCAGGGTCGGCTGTTGGCCATCCGGAATCCCGCAACGTGGCACTCGCGAACCATGGTTCGGTAAGCCGACGCGGTCTGCGGATCCTGGGTGTCGAGGATCACCACCGGATGGAATCGGCCCGGATGCTTGCGCGCGGAATCGAGGATGTAGCCGTTGTCGTAGCCGTAGACGTGACCGCGCTGGACGAGACAGGCGCGGGCGACGCCCTGTTCGTCCATCAGTGACAACAGCGTCTCCGCGGTGACCGTGAAGTCAGGACGCTCCGGCATCGGCAGGTCGGGCGTGAACGGCCGCGCTGCATAGGTCTGCCAGTCATCCGAGATCAGATGCGCGTGCGTGTCGAAGAGCTTGACCGCCATGCCCTCACATTCCCTGGGAAACTTTACCTCGCGGCCAGTGCTCCGACACTCCGACCACTCTCGACAATCTCAGAACCGCTTGGCGACGCTCAAGTACCACTCTCGCGGCGGCGCAGGCTGTCCGATGTTGGCTGGTGCACCGAGTCCCTGGATGAATACTGTCTTCTGGCGGTAGTATTCCTTGTCGGTCAGGTTCGTCACGCCGAGAGCCACATCCATCTGCAAGTCGTCGTTCTTGTAGGTGATGCGCGCGTTGAAGGTCGAACGCGCGGGATCGTCGATGTGCGTGTAGTCCGTGCTGTAGGCGATCGCGCTGTTGTAGAACCAGTCCAGCCGCGGCGTGATGCTGCCGTCGATGGCGGGCACTTCGACCATGTACTGGATGCCGCCGCTGGCGGTCCAGTCGGGAAAGCCGATCGGCCGCCCGGTCGTGCTTCCACGGTCGGTGTAGCCGGCCGAGCCGTTGATCACGAGGCGGTCGATCGGCTCGGCCGTCACCTCGAGCTCAAGGCCGCGGACAGGATCGCCGCCGACGACCGGATAGTTCCATTGTCGGGTGATGCACTGGATGCCGACCGTCGATCCGTTCGGCGGCCCGTCGGTGGCCGCGTTGTACGGACGGCAATTGGAGAAATCGCTCGCGTATTGCGTATCGTCGGGCCCGTCGGGAATGAGCGTCATGGTGTTGGCAAGCGTCGTGCCTGGAAGGATTGAGACGCCATCGGACGCCAGCCGCGGCTCCTGTCCGCCGAAGACGCCGTTGCGCTGCGAGTACTCGAGCCAGAAGGCCGCGCCGTTCAGCCGCAGCCGGCGGTCGAACAGATCGACCTTGAAGCCCACTTCGTAGTTGAGCACCTCGGTCGGGAACTGCTGCTGGATCTGGCCGACCTGGAACACGCGGGTCGCGAAGCCCGGCAGCCGGTAGCCGGTCGAGACCGAGCCGTAGACCATGCCGCCGTCCATGAATTCATAGTCGGCGCCGATCTTCCAGTCCCACCGCTTGTTGGCGATCGGCAACTGGAAGTAGGTGCTCGTGCCCGACGCCGTGAAGGTGGTCGATCCAGCTGCCGAGGCATCCTGCCGCGCGGCGTAGTCGACGTCCTTCTTGTCGTCCGAGCGGCGAATGCCGCCGGTGATGCTGAGTCCCTTGAGCACGCCGAACAACTCGTAGGGGCGCACGGTCGCGTTGAGGAACGCCGCCTTGGCTTCCGGATAATAGTACACGTTCTGGTATTGCTGCGTGCCGAGGCGCACGTTCTGCGGGCGGCCGTTCTCGTCGGCGTAACCGTCGTAGTAGAACACGCCGGCGACCCAATCGAGCCAGCCGTGCTGGCCGCTCAGGCGGAACTCGCCGTTCCAGTACCACATATGGTCTTCGTGGAAGATGATCGAGTCGGCGAGTACCGTGCCGTCCCACGCGGCGCCGAAGAAGGTGTCGATCTCGCGGTAGCCACCGACCGCAGTCGCCTCGATCTCGTCGGTGATACCGACCGTCAGCTTGCCCGAGACGCCCCAGCTCTTGAGCGGCGCCTTGGTCCCGTAGCAATTGCCCCCACGGTAGAGCGAGCCGTTGTAGTAGGTGTTGCCGGTGATCCGCGTGCCCGAAGGGAACGGATCGCAGAAGTTGTCGTAGGTCGTGTAGATGCTGTCGGTCTCGAAGCGCTCGTCCCAGCGGAACGGCGTGCCGGGTATTGAGAACTGATCGAACGCGGTGATGAAGTTCCGGTTCGCCCGGGCCTCGTTGATTTGCCCGGTATACGTGCCGTAGGCATTGCCGAATTCGTCGAGGTTCCGGACCTTGCCGTAGGTCTGCTGGTACTCGGTCTCGAACACCTTCTCGGCTGCGACGTCGTCATTGGCGTCGAGATAGTCTGCGGTGATGTTGAGCTCGACAGCGGGCACCGGCTGCCAGCGCAGCGCGCCGCGCACGGCATGCTGGTCCTCGCCGCCGTAGTGGTCGATCACGCAGCTGTCGGGGCTGCGGCCCGTGTTCCAGGTGGTATCGGCACTCTGGAAGGGGAACTTGCCGGCCAGCTGCGGGGTGCCCCGGCGATACATCTCGCAGCTGAAGTCCAGCACGTCCATGTAGCCGGTGCGCTTCTTGCCCACCATCGAGGCGCTGACCGCGAGCGTGTCGCTGAGCGGAATGTTGAGGCCGGCCCGCACTTCCATGCGCTTGAAGGAGCCGACGGTGACATCGACATAGCCGCCCAGATCCGTGAAGCTCGGCTTCTTGCTCACGAGGTTGACCGCACCGGAGATGGCATTGCGGCCGAACAGCGTGCCCTGCGGCCCGCGCAGCACCTCGACGTGGTCGAGGTCGAGCAGGTCGAAGTTGGAGCCGAACAGGAACGGGTAATAGACGTCGTCGATGTAGTAGCCGACGGCGGGCTCACCGGAGAACTGGGTGTCGGTCTGGCCGATGCCGCGCAGGTTCACCTGCACGCCCGCGCCATAGATCCCTTCCGACTTCCGGAACGTGGCGTTGGGCACGATGCTGCCGAGGTCCGAGAAGGTGGTGATCTGCCGGTCCTCGAGCGCCTCGGCGGTCACCGCAGTGATTGCGATCGGCACGTCCTGGACGTTGGTGGCGATCTTGGTGCCGGTGACGATGATCTCGTTGTCGTTGACGCGCTCGGATTCCTCCCGCTTGCCGTCAGTCGCATCTTGCGCCGCCACCACTTGGGCGCAGCCCAACGCGAATAGCGAAGTCGAAACCAGTGCCAGCCTCTTGAGCATCGCCGTCCTCCCCTCAACTCGTCGGCGTCTGACTATGGGGGGAACGGCGCCCCAACTTGACTGCCGGGGCCTCCGAAATTGTCTCGGCACAGGGGAGCGCTCGGGGCGCGGTTGCGACGCAGGCTGCACCGCTTCAGGGTCACCGCCAACCAGAGGGGTTTCGGATTATTATGTCACTAATTCAATATCCTACGGATCCGGCCCACCATCTCTGGAACACCGTCCGCACGCGTCTGGCGAGCGCCGCGGCGGCGTGCCTGAGCGGCCGAACAAGTTGTCGGGCCGTTCGGGTCAATTCGACTTGCTGTGTTGCCGCGCCGCGCACCTGCCGCGCGTTCGTGGTGCTGGCGGGAGGCGGAATTAGCCGTCCCTAGCCCCGCTGAGCGATCCGCCGATATTCGCGCGGCGCCAGGCCATACCGCTCGCGGAACGTGCGGGTGAAATGCGCGGCGCTGTTGAAGCCCCAGGAGAACGCGATCTCGGTCAGGGTATGTGCGTTCCACGCAGGATTGCCGATCTGCCTGGCGCATTCCTCGAGACGGCGTCGGAGGATGTAGGCGCTCATCTTCTCCCCGCCCGGCGCGAACACGGTGCGCATGTAGCGCGGCGACACGCGCAGGCCGGCCGAGATCGACGCCGGCGACAGCTCCGGGTCGCGCAAGTTATCCTCGATGTACTGGATCACGTCCTTGCGCCGCTGCCAGGCGATGGCCGAGGCTTCCTGCGCGGTATCGACCCCCATCGTGTAGGACATCGAGATCATCTCGAGCAGGTAGCGCGCGACCCGATCCTCGTAGGCCGACTTGATGGCGGCGTCGCCGTTGCTGAGCTCGCGCACCATCGCCGTGACCGTGTCCTTGAGCCCGGTGGCGCGGCCGAGGTGCTGGCCGCAGAACTGCTCGGGCGTCGGCAGGTAGGTGCGCAGCACTTCCGGCGCCACGCGCACCATCATGGTGACCGACTGGGCGTTCGTCACCCAGTAGTGCGGCAGGCCGGTGTCGCACAGGACGAAGTCGCCCTCGAGCAGCTCCGATTCCTTGCCGCAGTGATAGAATGTGCTGGCTCCCTCGGCCTGCAGCAGGAAGTTGTAGTGACGCGGCGCGTTGCGCGCGATGTGGCTCTGCTTGCGCTCCACACTGCAGCTGTCGACCGAAAGGCGGGCGAGCTTCACCGGGCCGATCTGGTTGATCCGCAACTCCGCATCGAACTTGTCCTTGTCGCCCGGCGTGAATTCGACTTGGCTCATGCGCGTGGCGTAGATCGCACTCCAGGCGGCGGCACGCCCGATGGTGGGCAACCCGAATGTGCTAAAAAGCTCCATGAAACCCCTCCCGGGCAACCCCGCTTTGCGGTGGCTGGTTTCACTCTCTTACAGTGTCTTCAGAACGTCGCACTCGCGTATTACCAAGTCAATGCTGGCATCCGCGCGCCGTTCGGCGAAGGCAGATCGGCATTCCAACCCTTGCCACCCGTGCCGTGCCGCGCTTGACTGAGGTGGCGCTATTTTCATCGCAGCGCGGCTGTTCGGCGACTCCGCGCTTGCACACGTGCGAGCGGATTCACATCCTCGCGTGACCTTAGACGAACAAGCACACAGGGCCGGGAGACCCGACGACATGCTCCGCCGACTTGTCAGCATCCTTGCGGCCTTCGCCATCCTGGCCGGAGCGCCTGCGGCGCAAGCGCAGGAGGTAACCGCCCGCCAGATCGACGAACTCGCACGCGACGTATCCCGCGTCGAGGCGGTTCGCTCGGTCAAGGACCTCCAGCGCTTCTATGCGCAATACGCCCAGTTCGGCCTGTGGGACGAAATGGCCGCGCTGTTTGCCGACGATGCCTCGCTGACCTGGGGCGACACGACCGTCACCGGCCGGACGGCAATCACGCGCTGGCTGCGGCAGCGCGTCGGGGGGACCCGCGGGCTCGCGCCCGGCGCGCTGCACGCCGAATTCATCGAGGGGCCGCTGATCAACCTCTCGGCCGACGGGACTTCGGCCAAGGGCCGCTGGAATGGCCTGACGATGGCTGGCGACGGCAAGGGCAAGAGCTCGATCGACGGCGGCATCTACGAGAACGAATTCCGCCTCGACGGGGGCAAGTGGAAGATATCCCGATTGCACTTCTACCCGCTCTACGAAGGCAACTACGAGGACGGCTGGGCCAACCATGGCAACGCCGAGCTGCCGGTCATTCCGTTCCATTTCACGGTCGACGAGACCGGCGTCCCGATTCCCCGTCCCGCCGACGCGCCGCCGCCGAGCCAGGCGACGCTGCCCGCCCTCGAGCAGCGCATCGCGGCGCTCAACGCCGAGGACGCGGTGCGCAACGTCCAGGCCGCCTATGGCTACTACGTCGACCGCAAGATGTGGGACGACGTCGCCGACCTGTTCGCCGACGACGGGGTGGTCGAGATAGCGGGGGTCGGCACGTTCACCGGAAAGGATGGCGTGCGCCGCGCGATGGAGCGGATGGGCCCGGAGGGGTTGCACCACGGCCAGCTCAACGACTTTCCCAATTTCGATACCATCGTCACGGTGCAGCCGGGCGGGAGCGAAGCCTACACCCGCGGTATCGCTCTGGGCATGCTGGGCGAGGCGGACATGGGCACGGCTTCGTGGGAGTTCTCGGTCTTCCGCAATCGCATCGTGCTCGACCAGGGACTGTGGAAGATCGAGGAGATGCGGATCTACCCGCTGCTCGCAGCGGACTACGCCGAGGGCTGGGGGCGCGGCGGGACGGCGCGACTGGAGCGCGGTGTGCTGCCGGCCTTCACCGAACCGCACCCCGTCACCGGTCAACCGGTCACCATCGCCGGCTTCACCGAGGCGGGCGCTGCCCCACTGACCGGCCCCGCCCCGCCGGTGCCCGCGGAGGCGGGCGCATCCAACGACACCGCGCGGCTGTTCGATGCCGAGCGGCGCCTGCGGCGCTCGTTCGCTTACGAGGGCGTCGAGAACATCTCAGCCGCCTACGGTTACTACCTCGACGACTTCCAGTGGCCGGAGCTCGGTTCGATCTTCGCCAAAGGCGGCAACAAGCACTCGCCGTTCGCCGGCTTCTATCTGGGACAGGACCGGATCAAGGCGGCAGCGACCGCGATGTACGGGCCGGCGCCGCCGACCCGCCCCGGCATCTCGTTCCACTGGCGCATTCAGCCGGTGATCCACGTCTCCTACGACGGGCGCTCGGCCAACCTGCGCACGCGACTGTTCCAGCCGCGCACCGGGCTGCGGCGCGAGGGCGCGGAAGCCGGCGCCAGCGGGTTCTATGCCGCGTCGCTGTTCAGCGGCATGTACCCCAACGACCAGGCCGTGCTGGAGAACGGCATCTGGCGTCTGTGGAGCCTCACGATCGACGAGCCCTACATGACCACGGCCGGGTGGCGCGGCGGCTGGTCGGCGGTCAAGGATCCCGAGCCGGGCCAGGCAGCAGGGCGCAGCCCGCTGGTCGAGCGCCTGCCGCCCGACATCCTGATGACGGACCTCGGTCGTCGGGCGGAGCACTTCCGTGGCGGCACCGGCGAGACGCTTGCCTGGCCGCAGATCCTGCCGATGTGGTTCCACTACCGGAACCCGGTCTCCGGCCGCGTGCCTGAGCACTACTGGCCGGACAGCGTGCCGAGCTTGCTGCTGCCGCAATCCCGCCTGATCGCGAACGGTTACCAGATGCCGCCCGCCGGGCCGGAGCGGGATGGCCTGCCGATCGAGCTGACCCCACCGGAAGCCAACGAGATCGGCGTCGGCCGCCAGCGATTAGGCGACTAGGCGGCGGGTGCTGCCTGGACGGTGACGGCCTCCTCCAGCTCATCGAGCCCATGGAGTTCGCGGCCGGCCGTCTCCGGCAGCAGCATCGTGGCGATCACCACGAGCGCGATGCCGCTGCAGCCGAGTATGGCCATCGCGCCGCTCAGCGGCGTCGCGGTGGCGAGGAGCGGCACCAGCATGATGAACAGCGCGCTGCCGGCCCGGCCGGAGTTGTAGGCGAAAGCCTGGCCGTTGCCGCGCAGCTCGGTCGGGAACAGCTCGGTGAAGTAGGCGCCGAACGACGCATACATGCCGAACTGGAAGAAGCCGTAGGCGAAGCCCGCCGCGGCGAGCAGCGGAACGGAGCTGCCGAGCGGCGCATAGAGGTAGAACAGCGAAGTCAGCACGAAGCCGGCCCCGAACACCCGGAACACCTTACGCCGCCCAAGCCAGTCGCTGCTGTAGGCATTGCTCAGGAAGCCGAAGAAGCCCCCCGCGCTGTTGATCATGACCAGCACGCCGGCGACCGAGATGGACAGCCCGCGCTCGATGGTGAGGAACGAGGTGAGATAGTTGCTGATCGAGTAGGCGGCGCCCTGCACCCCGAGCGAGAGCAGCGAGGCCAGCACGGTCACCCGCAGCACCCTGGGCCTAAAGATGCCGCCCACGCCGTGCTTGCGGCCTTGCTCCGCCGAGCGCTGCGCCGCATTGCGGAAGACCTCTGAATCGTCGGAGTCCCGGCGCACGAGGAAGATCAGCAGGGCCGGAAGGATTCCGCTCCAGAACACCACGCGCCAGCCGAGGTCGGGAGAAAAAGCGGCGGCGACGGGGCCCGCAAGCAGCGCGGCGATGCCCGAGCCGATGGCCGCCCCGCTGTGGACCGTGCCGACCGCCTTGCCGCGGTGGCGGGGGGCGATCACCTCGCCGAGCAGAACCGCGCCGACCGCCCATTCGGCGCCGAAGCCGAGCCCCTGGAGAATCCGGATCGCCAGCAGCTGCTCGTAAGTCTGGGCGAATCCCGAGGCGAAGGAGAACACGGAGAACCACAGGATGGTGAATTGCAGCATCCGCGCACGGCCGAACCGGTCGCACAACCAGCCGCCGATCCAGCCGCCGATCGCCGCGGAGAAATAGTTCGCGCTGGAGATGAAGCCCGCTTCGCTGAGCGTCATCCCGAAGGCCACGATCAGCAGCGGAATCATGTACTGGAATACCAGCTGGTCGGCCATGTCCATCGCCCAGCCCGCGCTGCACGTCCAGAAGATGCGGCGCGTCTTGCGGTCCGCCTCGCGATACCAGGTGAACATGTGAATGGGGTCCCGCTTGCTGTTATTATAATTGCGAACCGCCGTCCTCGCCCACGCGCGAACCACCCGGTCGGTAAATGATCCTCCCCGGGCCGACAAAGATCGGCTCGCCGCCGAGCCTAGAGTCCGGCCGTGGCCGGGCTTGATCGATGCGGCCCCCTGAATTGATGACCGGAGGTTATCGTCCGTGAGGTCATTGCGTGCCGTGGCTACCGCTTTATCCAGCGCTGTCGATCATGATGAGGCGATGATGAGTTCCTCAGACCCGCTCTTTTCGCTCGAAGGCAAGACTGCACTGGTGACCGGCGGCGGCAGCGGGATAGGCGCGATGATTGCCGCCGGCCTCGTGCGCCGCGGCGTCAAGACCTACGTCACCGGGCGCGACGCGGTGCGCGCCGAGGAGACGGCAAGCGAGCTGTCACGTGAAGGGGTCTGCATCGCTCTTCCTGCCGACTTCTCGCACGACACCGGGGCTACCGACCTCGCCCGTGCGTATGCGGAGCGCGAGGAGCGACTCGATATCCTCGTCAACAACGCCGGAGCGAACGCGACAGGCCGCCTTGCGGACATGTCCATCGCCGACTGGGACCTGGTGTTGAACGTCAACCTGCGCTCGGTGTTCTTCCTGACGCGCGAACTGCTGCCGCAACTGCGCGCCGCCGCGAGCGCGGATCGCCCGGCGCGCATCATCAACATCGGCTCAATCGGCGGGCTGCACGTGCCCAATTGGGAGGCGCACGGTTACGGTGCGTCGAAGGCCGCCCTGCATCATCTCACGAGGTCGCTCGCCAAGGCGCTGGGCGGCGACCGGATTACGGTGAACGCGATCGCCCCCGGTCCATTCCCCTCGCGCCTGACCGACACCGGCTCGGAGGCGGTCCAGCAGAGCATTGCCACGTATGTGCCGCTCGGCCGTGCCGGCACGCCTGAAGATATCGAGGGCGCAGTGGTATTCCTCGCATCCCGCGCCGGCGCTTACGTCAACGGAGCCACTATTCCTCTCGACGGCGGATATATCGCCGCGCTCTGAGAGAATTCAGGCCACCCTGCAGATCACCAGAGTGACGTTGTCCGGCGCGCCGCGCGACAGGACGGTCTCGATCAGGGCGGCGGCTGCCTGGATTGGGTTGGCCGTGCGAAGCTGGTGAAGCAACTCGTCGGGGCTGATCACTCTCGTCAGGCCATCGCTGGCGAGCAGAAAGATGTCGCCCGGCAGCGCCTCCCCACTGACGCAGTCGATTTCGAGCTCCTTGGCCGCTCCCACGGCCCGGGTGATCACGTGGGCGTCAGGATGCTTTTCGGCGTCGGCACCGTCGACCAGGCCGGCGTCGACGAGATCCTGGACCAGGCTGTGATCGCGCGTGATCTGGACGAGCTCCGCACCCCGCGCACGGTATGCTCGGCTATCGCCTGCCCAGAAGCAGCGGTACTCGGCCTCGGCCAGCGCGAGCCCGACGACGGTACTCCCGATCGTCTTGGGCCGGATGTCGGATCTTGCGAGCTGGCGGAGCGAAGCGTTGACTCCCTGCAGCGCCTCCTGCGCCGAGGCGACGAGCACATCGGGATCCGCACTGACGGGAATTTCCGCCAGCGCGCTGACGATGGCGGAGCTCGCAACCTCTCCCGCGTCGTGACCGCCCATGCCGTCCGCCACCACCCAGAGACCGCACTCGGGCCGTTCCAGCACACGATCCTCGTTGAGCTTGCGCTTCAGGCCGACGTGCGTCCGGCTCGCGGTGATGCAGCGCATTCACGCTCTCCTAAACTACCGCTCACGTGGTGCTGGATATTCAGCAAGGATCGTGCAAGTTCAGCCAGACTTATCTTGCCATGGGGGCATCGGCAATGAGCAAGGCTTACAGTACCAAGGCACTTCCTCCCGGGACCGTCTTGCGCGAATGGCGGCTCGAAGAAGTCCTCGGTGTGGGCGGCTTTGGCATCGTCTATAAGGGGCGCGGCATCTATTTCGGCGAACTAGTTGCAATCAAAGAGTATTTCCCGAGCTCTATAAGCGAGAGGAACGAGGACGATACCGTCGTTCCGGTCGATTCGGACTCCGAGGAAGTCCACGCGCTGGGGCTCAAGAAGTTCGTCGAAGAGGCCAAGCTGCTGTGGAATCTGTCGACCCCCACGCGCCATCCCAATATCGTCAACGTGCGCAGCCTCTTCGAAGTCCATGGGACCGCCTACATGGTCATGGACTTCGAGGATGGCGTCTCGCTTTCCAGGATGTTGAAGCGAGGCGACAAGTTCAATGAATCGAGCCTCGCCAACCTGATCAAGCCCATCGCCGAGGGTCTTGAGCGCGCACACCGGGTCGGCGTCCTTCACCGTGACATCAAGCCCCCGAACATCCTCGTCAACGAAGATGGCAGGTCGGTCCTGATCGACTTCGGGTCGGCGCGGTTTGAATCGGCCGACGCGACAAGCACCAAGGTCACGTTCCACACCCCGCCGTATGCCGCGATCGAACAGTACGTCAAAACCTACGAGCAGGGCCCGTGGACCGACATCTATGCGCTCGGCGTGGTGCTGTACGAGTGCGTGACCGGTCAGAAACCGGCCGACGTCCTCGAGCGGCTCCACGGCGGGGACGAGAAGCGTCTCGTCGACGGAAACTGGCCCGGATACAGCAAGATTTTCCTCGCTGCCGTCGACGCGGCCATGACCATCAAGCCTGCCGACCGCCCGCAATCGATCGCCGAGTGGCTGGCGCTGTTCGACGGGACGAGTGCATCGCCCGACGCAGCTTCCGACGACGACGACGACGAAGACGCAACTCGGGTGATGGCCTATGCCGAAGCCCCCGATGAAATCGTCCCGGTGGCCCCGCCTTTGCCCGGATTCTCGCAGACCGAGAAGCCGCCGACCAACATACCGGACGATCCCAAGCAGGTGAAGTTCAAGCGCGCGGGGCAAGACACTGGCGCGGGCAGGAGGACCGACCATCTTCCCCAGCCCGATGTCGTGCCGCCGGATCCCTCCGCTGGCGAACCCGCTGCAGCGACCGTCACACCGGACAAGGAACCGGAGGCTGCCCGGGCAGGTGCCAAGGGGCGTGCAGCGCAGCCCAAAGCGAAACCGGGCGAGGCGGATTTGAGGCCGCGAAAGCGCGTCGGCCCGCTGGTGCTCGGCGCAGCCGGATTGGCTCTTGCTGCCGCGGGAGGCGGCTGGCTGATGTTCGGCGGAGGCAAGTCGTCGCAGATCGACGAAGGGCTGCTCGATGCGGAACCCGCGACCGCTTCGCCTAGCGCGACGGGCGCCGATACCGGCGATCTTGCCGCTTCCCTCAATGCCCTGCTTGCCGACGCGCGCCGGGCGGGTGCCCCTGCGCAGGCAATCGCCCCGCTCGCCAAGGTAGCCGAGGAGCTAGCCAAGCCCGCCCTGCTGCCGGCCGGCACTGGAGCGGCAGCAGGTGCGACCGCCCCCCCCCCGTCGGCGGACGCGAAGGTCAAGGCCGCTGGCGCGCAGTTCGCGGCCGGGCTGCTGAGCGACGGCGAACGCCGGACCAGGCAACTCGCCGGATCCGTACCCTGGGCCAGCGCGACAAATGCCAATTCGGCTCGCCAGGAAACAGGCAGTCGCCAGGCGCTTGCGCGTAGCCTGCGTTCTTCGTTTCAGTCGCTTCGCGCCGCCGCGGCGGCGGCCGCCAGCGCCTCGACCTCGAGCGAGGCCCTTGCGGCCTCGCGCAAGGCGCTGACGGACTGGCGCAGCGTCGTCTCGAGCGCACAGACCGCCTATCGCGCCCACAGCGTCCCGGTTCCCGAAGTGACGAGTTCCGCGGCCGCCGTCGAGGCGACCGTTTCGGCCACGGCAACCCCCGAGGCCCGGGCAACGTCCGCCGGCGTCTCCGGCGCAAAGAAGAGCCAGTTCAATTCGGTCGTGTCGCGCGCGAGGCAGCTGGTGCGGCAGGTCAACCGACTGCCGTCAGGAAGCAGGCCGGGATCCCGCGCGACCGACGCAGAAAGGGACGCCTATCGGGCGCGGCAGGCCGATAAGGGCGCGGCGCGCGATTACGAGCGCTACCTCGACCGTCTCGAAGCCTCGATGCGAGGCGCGAAGAGCGACGGCGAAGCCGATCAGCTGATCGGTCAGGCGCTGCAGACGGAGGATTACCTGCGGGTCATGTTGAACCGGGCTTCCGCCAATTGACGGCGTCGGGCACCCTGCCTGCTGACGCGACGACGCGAACCGACGACTAGCCGGGGATCTCGAGCGATCGCTCGCTATAGGAGACGGTCCACTCGTTCAGGTCGGCGAGCATGATCGAAGCGGTGCTTTCCATTTCGAGGGTCGCGAACTCGAGCGAGCTGGCCCTGCGAAGGCGCTCGGCGTTGGCGTTGAGGGCCTCGACCATGCTGGCAGACCGGCTCGCGGCAAGCAGGTGCTCGCCGTGCCCGCGCAGGCCGAACAAGGCCGCGCCGAGCGTCGGCAGGCCGGCGGTAAACACGACGAACGGCTCGCTCAGGATCTTTACCAGGGCCGGTGCGACGACATAGCCGACGAGGTACAGGAGCGCAGCGGCGATCACCGAGCCCATCGTCACATGACCCAATTCCTGAAGCCGATGGTCGAGCTCGTGCATTCGCCTGGCGTTGACCGAATGATAGGCGGCTTGCGGCACGATCTGCTGCTCGACGATTTCGGAGATGAGATCGGCCACCCTCCTTTGGGTCATGACCCCGGTCGGACTGGGCATCTCCCGCCAGATCGCCGAGGTATACCAGCGGGTCCAGTCGGCATTGCCGCGCCGGTGCCGCGGATCGGGCAGGACGTCGGTCCGGAACGGCGGCCCCGCGAGGCCCGTTCGCTTCAGGTAGACGAGCGGGCGGAGCGATTCGGCGAGGTGCCGGTATTGCAGCCACCGGCGGTGCCAGTCGCCCTTCCGGCCCGCCCAGGTGTTGTAAAACAACAGTGCGATCACGCCCAATTCGGCGATCACCAAGTAGACCTTGAGGTTCGGCACGATATAGCCGCTCAGCGCGATGAATACGGCCAGGACCGACAGCGCATAATTTGTGAGGTGGCCGCTCCGGAACTGCTGCGCGTGGCGGATGGCGAGGAAATTCGACCAGGCGTAGGCGAGTTGGTGGGAATCGACGGCGCCTTCGATCTCCGACTTGATCGGCGCTTGCCGCCAGGGATAGGCAGGCAGGCGTTTGATCCCCAGAACCGCCAGCAGAAGCGGATACTCGATCCTCCAGTTGGTCAGGTTCTCGCGCTCTTTGTAGAATCCGGCAATCAGCTCACGCTCGAGCTCCGTATGCGGCGCAAGCGTATCGACCACGAGTTCGTCGAAAGCTCTGGTGTCGGCGAGCGAACGGCAGACCGGCTCGACCGCATCGCCGCCACAGAGCAGCCGCACCTCGCCGAGCGACATCGAATCCCGATCGATCTCGATGTGAATGACCGGAACGCCGCCGCGAATGGCAAGATCGACGACGTGAGCGGTTCCTCCGGGGCCGTTACCCTCCTGGCCGTCCCACACGGCGATCAAGATATCGGCGGCGGCAATCACCGCCTTGCCCACCATCACATAGGCGGCGTTCTCTTGCGTACGCTCGCCCGGCAGCGCGAAGACCTCGTCGGCGGCTCCGAGATGGCGTGCGAATTCGCCGTGCTCCTCGTCCCCGGTAAAATCGTTCGAGTACTCGGACGGCGGAAACGGCAGCAGTGCGCGCACGGTGTATCCGAGCCGGTGCGCGCTCTCGGCGGCAAGCTGGTCGGCGCCGGTCGCGAGGGGTGTGTGCAGGCGCCACACCGGTGTTTCCTTGGAGAACAGCGAGCGGTCGGAACGATGGAGATTCTCGACGGCATCCCGCAGGCGGGCGAGGACGGTGTCGAGGCACGCGCTCAGGGGGTCGATGACACCGGCCGGGAGGACATTGGCCCTGTGCCCTGTGATACCGACGTTGAGCGTCAGGCGGGGACGCGGCGGGTGACTGTCGATCACTTGAGCTGGCTTTGCCTTATCCGCGGTCGTTCGCGCGCAATTCGTGCACCAGCGAGATATTGCCCACGCGAAGGGTCGAGCCCACCGGCAGCACCGTCTCCTCGCTGATCCTCTCGTCATCGACGAACGTGCCATTGGTGGAACTGAGGTCGATGACGTGCAACTCGTTTTCCTTGAGCCGAACCATGCAATGCGTGCGTGAGATTTGGGAGTCCGACAACACAACGTCGGCCGAACTACCCCGACCGATCTTCAGGCCCAAGGGACCGATGACGTACTGCATCCCCGGATCGTCCGCATTCGGGTGCAGCAGCCAATGCGACGCGGTCTCGCTCGCAAACCTTCTCACGAATTGGGTGGGCTCGTATTCCTCGTCGTCCTGCCTGTCGTCCGCGGCTGGCGTCGGAGGACTTACCGGTCTCTCCTGCGGCTGCTCAACGGCCACGGGCCTGTCCCCGCCCGCCGGAGATGGTGCGACCGGGTCGCGACGGACCAGTCGCAGCAGGTCGTTCAGGAATACCTGCCAGCTGGGATCGGCACTGTCGCCTTCCCAATGTGACAGATCGATGGTGTGGGCCAGTTCGAAGATGATCGGGCGGTCGCATGGCTCAATAATGGCAGGCACGAGCTTGTTTCGCCGGTCCGCCAGGGTTGCCTCGGCCCTTACCCAGCGTGACTTGACCGAGCGCGGCGACCACAGCACGACGACCGCCTTTGAGGCCCTAAGCTGGAGTTCGATCACCTCGTCAAAGGTCTCGCCAGAATGCAGGGCCGCGTCCCACCAGACCCGGAGTCCTGCCTCCGACAGCGCATGTGCGTACCTGCGCACGACTTCGCGATCCTCGCGGCTGTATGAAATGAAGACGTCCGTGTCGGACACCCGAGAACCCCCGTCGATTAGAATTTCCAGCGTCGTCGGCTTATCGCGCCCGTCGCCCCGACGGCCCAGAAGGGTATCCAAACGGGTTCATTTCGCAAGTGCAAACAGAAGAACTCGCGAGGCTTCCCCCAGACGCTGAAGTTCTTATCCAAGCCATTGTTTTAGTATAACAATATCTGTCATTCGGCAGCCGTTTGCCGGAACATTTCCGGATCAGCGTCCGAAAATGAAACGGTAATTGCAGACAGTTGCATTACTCCACTGCACGCTCATCGGGACCTGCCGCAAGCAGATCCCCGCGCTCGGTAGTCGAGATTTCTCAAGCCAGGACCTTCATTTCGTTCACCATTCTGCTTCCTGCCGGACCTTTGTCGGCCAGTTGCATGATGGCCTCCGAACCCCATGCCGGGCGGACGGGTTGTTCCGGCGGCCAAACGAGGCGGGCAAAGTGTTGGACCAATCCATCGTCGAGCGGGCAGGCATGGTCGCACCTCGGGCAGGCACCGGGATTGACGTGAATCTGGCTTCGCCGGCCCGGACGACTGAAACGGATCCGCGACTCGCCCCGGCTTGATCGTGCATTTGCCATGCGGCGAAGCCGCGCGTTCGCCGCATCGTTCACGGAAACATCGCCCTAGGGATAACGAAGATATTGAGTGGCCGTTGGCGATGGGAGTATTCTGGCGCGCGAACGGTCGTCTCGGGCGATGGACCCGCCATCGCCATTGTTGAATTTGAACTCTGCCACTTTCCACCGGCACCAATGCGCGTACGGGAACGGAACCAGATATGATCGGACCTAATATCGCCCGAGGTTCGGCGCCGCTCGACGCCCGGACTCAAGCCGAGGGGGACCTGCGGCTGATTGCGCGGGTTGCCGAGGGTGATCTGCAGGCGTTTGGAGAGCTGTATCGACGGTACCAGCCCCGCCTGAACCGCTTCCTTTTCAATATCGTTCGCAAGCCGCAGATCGTCGAGGAAGTGCTCGACGATACGCTGATGGTGGTCTGGGAGCGTGCGGACAGGTTCAAGGGTGAAAGCAAGCTGTCGACCTGGATCTTCGCCATTGCCTATCGCAAGGCCATGAAAGCCCTTCGACGCTACGACGCGCCGATCGAGGATCACGGAGCGGAAACGCGCCAGAGCCCGGACGCAAACCCGGAAGAAGAATACGAACAGGCTCGGCTCCATAGCCTCATCAGAGTTGCCATGGGCAGCCTGTCTTCGGATCACCGCGCCGTCGTCGATCTGACCTATTTCCACGACCTCAGCTATCGCGAGATCGCCGAGATCATGGATTGCCCCGTCGATACCGTGAAGACGCGCATGTTCTACGCGCGGCGCCACCTGCGACAACACCTCGCCGGCAAATTGCCGGACTGGGTATAAGGAAACTCGAATTGGGCCAGCTAATCCACCTCCATGATGCTCACGGCCAGACGCAAAAGTTGCTGCCGTGGCATGCCACCGGAACGCTCGCGCCGGACGAAGAAGCACTCGTGACGGCGCATTGCGCCGAATGCGCCGAATGCCGCGCCGATCTCAAGCGCGAGATTGCCTTGCGCGAACAGGTCGCAAGCTTCGATCCGGAACTCGAGCACGGCTGGGCGCGGCTTCGCGGCCGGATCGACGCGCGATCGAGATCGGCGAGCGCCGGCAAGACGCGGGCGCTGCGGCGGACCGTCCCGCTCGGCTGGGCGCTCGCTGCACCGCTGGCGGTCGCGGCCAGCGCGGCCGTGGTCTTCATCGGCAGCCCGCAACCGGCGCCCGCGCCCGAATACCGCTTGCTCAGCTCGCCGGCGCCCCGCACGAGCGGCAACGCCATTGTGCTGTTCGCGGCGGAGACCACCGAGCATGAGCTGCGCAGCGCGCTCGGGCAGATCGGCGCCCGGATCGTCGATGGACCGACCGCCAGCGGTGCCTATGTGATCGCGGTCTCTGAAACTGGTCGTGACGGCGCGCTCGAGCAGTTGCGCAAGATTCCACGGGTCACTCTCGCCGAGCCGATCGCGACGAGCGGCGACAGGTGATGCTGTCGAGGGCCGTCCTTGCCCTGGCCTTGGTGCTGACCCCAGCATTGGCGGGTGAACCGGCTTGTGCGGCCGAACACGCGACCGTGGCGGCGGAGACGCACGACATCCTGATTATGCTGCGCATGCCGCCGGCGCACTATCGCCCGAGCGCTAGGTATGGCGGCAGCTACGGCGACGCGGCATCGCAGGCAGCGAGAGAACGGATTGCCGAGGGAATTGCCCGTGACAATGGCCTCACGCTCATCGAGAGCTGGCCAATGCCGTTGATCGGCGTCGATTGCTTCGTCATGCGCGTGCCCGAAGGCCGCGATGTCGACGAAGTCATCGCACAAGTCTCGCGCGACCGGGCCGTCGCGTGGTCGCAGCGGTTGCAGACCTACCACACGCTGGCCGCGGCGAGCACCACTGGCGACCCGCTGTTTGCGGTCCAGCCTACCGCCGCGCAATGGAAGCTGGCCGACCTGCATCGCATTGCCACCGGCGCCGGCGTCACGATTGCGGTCATCGACAGCAAGATCGACGTCGCCCACCCCGACCTTGCGGGCCAGTTCGTGGCCAATCGCGATTTCCTGACCGGCGGCTCGGCCCGGGCCGAGCCGCACGGAACCGGCATCGCCGGCGTGATCGCGGCAAAAGAAGGCAACGGCGTCGGCATCGTCGGGGTTGCGCCGGGTGCGCGCCTGATGGCGCTGCGGGCATGTGCCGAACAAGGCCGGCCTGCCGGTGACGGGGCCGCAAGCTGCGACAGCCTGACACTCGCCAAGGCGTTGCACTTCGCGATCGACAACGGTGCGGATGTCATCAACCTGAGCCTCAGCGGACCGCAGGATACGCTGCTGGCATCGCTCGTCGCGCTTGGCATCTCGCGCCGCATCGCGGTCGTCGCAGCCTACGATCCGGACTTGCCCGACGGAGGTTTCCCGGCCTCGCAAGCCGGCGTGCTGGCCATCGCCGAAGAAACTTTGCCATCGCTACCCGCGCGCGTGTATCGTGCGCCAGGCCGTGACGTGCCGATTACGCAACCCGGAGGGAGATGGGGCCTCGCTAGTGGAAACTCCTTTGCGACGGCCCAGGTCAGCGGCTTGCTGGCACTGGCAAGCCAGGGGCGCCGCTCGCCGGTCGCGCCGCTGCGGATTGCCCGCTCCGGGAATGGGGTGGTGAATGCCTGCGCTACGCTTGTTGCGATTTCGGACGACTGCGATTGTTCCTGCGCCGTTTCGAAGCACAGCAACCGCCGCGCGGCGCGCTGACCTCGCGAAGGTCCCTTTCCTCATGGCCGCCAGCACGCTGGCGCTGTCGTCCTTTCCGGCTGCGGCGCAAGTAACGGTCGAGGCCAGCGTGCAAAGCGACCTGCGCGACCGCGGGTATTCGCGCAGCGGCGAACGGCCGGTGGCTTCGGTTTCGCTCGGCTACGACGATCCCTCGGGGTTCTATCTTGGCGCCGCGGCCCACGGCACGGTGCGCGAGGGCGAGCCGGCCCTCGTCGGCATCCAGGGAAGCTTTGGATATGCCGTGCGCCTGTCACCCGGGCTCTCGCTCGATGCCGGACTGGCTCGCTCCGAATACCAGGCCTCCTTCACGGGCGGACGCGACTACCACTACACCGAGGCCTATCTCGGCCTGACCACTCGCAACTTCTCCGCCCGCGCTTTCTATTCGCCCGACTACTACTGGCCGGACATGTCCACCCTTTACGTCCAGCTCGACGGCGGCCTGGAGATAACGCCGTCCTGGCGCGCGAACGCCCACATCGGCACTCTGAACTACCTCGATCGGCCACCTTCGTTCGTCGAGCGGCACCAATTCGACTGGCGTTTCGGCCTCTCCCGTCAGCTTGGAGACTACGGTCTCCATCTCGACCTCTCGGGCAGGCTCAAGGGCGGATCTTACTATGTCCGGGGACGCAAATACGAAAAGGCCGCGGTGGTCGTCGGAATCAGCCGGGCATTTTAGGGCGCCAGGCGTTCTCCTCGCGTTGAACCTTCCCGGACGTAAGCGGAACATACGAGTCGCCAGGAGATTCGCGTGTACCCGCTGTCCGATTGTCCAGTTTGCGAGAGTCGTCCCCGCCGCGCCGGGGCGGGCAAAGCGCGATAGCCATGCCAGGTGCGGCCGCGACCATTTCCCGCGTCGGCCGCGCCTGGCTTCGTCGCCTCGCCCCACGCAAATCGCTCGAGCCGGCGCGGAACTTCGCGTTGACGTTCGTCGCCTATGCCGGCCGGCGGCGGCTTTGCCGCGCGGGCGGGCTGATCGCGGCGAGCGCGCTGTGCGAAGGGATCGGCATCCTGCTGTTGGTGCCCCTGGTGGGTCTCTTCTGGAACGACGGCGCCGGCACGACGGGTGCGGCCGCGGTGGCCGCCCGGTCGTTGCTTGGCGGACTTGGCCTGACCGGACAACTCCTTGCCGGCTTCGCGATCTTCGCCGGCCTGATCGTCCTGCGCGGCCTGGTCCTGACTGCCCGCGATACCGAGCTGGCGCGCCTGCAGCATGGCTTCGTCGAGGCGACCAAGCTGCGGCTGTTCGAAGGAATGGTCGCGGCGCCGTGGAGCCGTGTGATGCGGCTCGACCGTGCACAACTGGTGCAGTCGCTAGGCTCCGAGATGATCCAGGTCGCCGGCGCAACGAATCACGCGCTGCAGGCGGGCGTCGCCAGCGTCCTGTTGGCAGGCTACTTCGTGGTTGCGCTGCTGCTTGCCCCGCAGTTGTTCCTGCTGACCTTTGCTTTCCTCGGCACGATTGCGTTTGCGAGCAGCGCGTTCCTGGGCCGTGCCGTAAGGTTCGGTCGAGCCCTGCTCGCGCATGACGTTTCAATGAGCGAGACCTCGCTCCGCTTCCTCGCGGCGCTCAAGCTGGCGACGGCGCAGGGCCTCCAAGGCGGGTTTCTCGAACGTTATACCGCCGCTTCCGAAGCATCGGTCGCGAGGCGCGTCGAGTTCGACCGGATGCTCAGCTCGGCACGCAACCTTTCGACCGCGCTCGCGGCGCTGACCGGCGGCGCCGCGATGTTGCTCGGAATCTTCCTGTTCGACTTGCCGCCGCCGGTCCTGATCGCCTTCATCGTGCTGCTGTCCCGCATGATTGGGCCCGCGATGACGGCGCAGCGCGGCATCCAGCAAATCGCCCATGCCCTGCCGCGCTTCGAATTGCTGCGTGCACTGGGCAGCGAGCTTTCCGGCTCCGAGCCGCTAGCGAATGCGCGCTCGGTCGTGCCCGCCCAACACCAAGAGGTGGGTCCCTCGATTCGCCTGCGCGAGGTGTCCTTTGCCCACGCCACCACCGATGGCGTGCTCGTCGTGCTCGACGGGCTTAATCTCGAGATCGAAGCCGGAGAGTTGGTCGGCATTGGCGGCCCCTGCGGTTCGGGCAAGACCACGTTTCTCGACCTCGTTGCAGGCCTGGTCGCTCCATTATCGGGTTCGCTGCTTGTCGCTGAGCGCGAACTCGACAGTGTGCAGCTTGCCGAGCACCGCCTGCGGCTGTCGTATGTCGGGCAGGAACCGGTGCTGTTCGGCGACACGATCCGCAAGAACCTGTTGTGGCACGCACCAGACAGCCATGACGCGGCGATCTGGGCGGCGCTCGATATCGTCGGTGCATCCGATCTCGTGCGATCGCTGGGATCCGGGCTCGACAGCAGGCTCGCCGAAGAGGGGGCAAGCCTTTCAGCCGGCGAGCGGCAGCGACTGGCGATCGCGCGGGCACTGCTGCGGCGGCCGTCGCTGGTGTTGCTCGACGAAGCGACCTGCTCGCTGGATTCGGCGAGCGAGCAGCGCATCCTGGAAGCCGTCCGCTCGCTCGCGCTTCCGCCCACGGTTCTCCTGGTTTCACACCGCCGCGAAAGTCTGGCGCGCTGCCAGCGCGTTCTGACGTTCGCCGATGGCCGGATCGTTGACGACACCGCCATCACCGGTCGGGGGAGGCAGCGGTCCCGCCTCCAGTCCGCGGCGGGCTGACGCATGGCATCTTGACAGCAAACGGAGAATTAATGTGCTTCCGGTATCACGAAGGACGGCAGTCGCGGTGATGATCCTCTGGGGTGCAGCCCTCGTGGCGGCCGTGCCGGCGAGGCCGCAATCTGCACCGCGCGAGTTCGTTGTGGTGATGGACAACATGAATTTTGGCCGCCTGCCCGCCGACGCGAAAGTGGGCGACACGATCATTTGGGATAATCGCGATACTGTCCAGCACACCGCCACCGCCCGCGACGGCAGTTTCGACGTCCGGCTGCAACCGGGCAAGAAGGGGCGCACCGTACTGAGGAAGGCGGGAAACCTGGCGATCTACTGCATCTATCATCCGATGATGCGGACTACGCTCAAGGTGGCAGCCCCAGGCTAGTTCTACCTCAGTCACTTTGCCAGCGTTACCGACCCAGGCTGACCAGCCGTGCGAAGCCGCTCACCAGCGGAACCTTAGCGCGGCCTGCAGCACGTTCTGCGATTCCTTTGCCGGCAAGCCCAGCCTTGCGCGCGTCCCCCGCTCGCTCTTGATATGGAGGCCCTCGAGGAACACGTTGAAATGATCCCACAAGGGCCAGCGGACGGCAGCGGTGGCGGCCCAGCCGGTCTCGTTTTCGTCCGCGTGCGTCATCCTGCTGCCGCGTTCCTTGGTATCGAACATCTCAAAACGCCCGCTGACGGCGCCCTGGCCGATCCGGTGGGTCAGCAAGGCAAAGGCAGAGCGATACCGCGTGTCCACCCAGTAACGGGCAGTATTGTTGTCGACGAACCCCATCAGGGTCGTCCCAGTCATCCCTTGCGCGATCAGCCGCGTCGAAGGTCCCAGATCGGCCACCAGCCCCGCGTTCCAGAAGCGGGTGCGCCAGCCCCACTGCAGGCTCTGGGTAAACTCCTCGGGCACGCCTCGGTTGTCGTAGTAGAAGCCGGTCAGCACCAGGCTCGAAGTGGGCCGCCACTCCACCCGGCCGTAGAAGCCCGGGCGGTTGTCGATCTCGAGCACCGATCGCGTCACCGGTTCCTGCGCCAGCGTCATGAAAGGGTTCAATGGCGGCAGCGGGAATTGTCCGAACAGGGTCGACTTGATGTCGTGCAGCGCCCAGCCGCGAAACGACAGCAGCGTGCCCGAAGTATCGTTGAAGCCGAAGGCGCCGACGGTGGCCGAGAAATCCTGGCTACCAAGGGTCTGATAGAGCGTCGCTTCGGCACCGATCACCTTCACTTCCTCGCCGACCCAGCTGTTAATGGCAGAAGGCGTTATCGTGTACACCGTGCTCCAGGCGCCGCCGGTGGCGTGCTCGAGCGAAATCTCGGGCCAGTAGTAACCGGCCTTGAATGAGAAATTCGTGTTTCCGCTGCGCTGAGGGATGAAGGTGAGGAAAGCCTCCATAACATCGAAGTCTTCGTCCTCATGACCCTGCTGCCAGGCGGCGGAGACGTTGCCGCTGAGCGTCCCGGTGAAGCGCGGCTGCCAGATCAGCGATGCCTCGACCGGAAGCGCCTTGATCTGCAGGTCGCCGTCGGCGGTTCCGTCGAAGCGAGTCTTGCCGAAAACGCGGTCGACCCATGATTGATGGCCATCGGCGAGCACGATCCGGGTATCGAGGATGAGGGTGAGGGTATCGGCTGAGAGAATATCGGTTTCCGAGCCCGACTGGTCCGCGTCGGCATCGTCGGGCGCATCGGGACCTTCCCCCTGTTGCGCTTGCGCTCCACCCGCGTCTTGCGCCCACGCCGCATTCCAGGCCGCGCACCAAACGAGCGCCAGGCTCAAGGGAAAGGCGCGTCGGCGCCCGCCGCGAAGCGAAATCATGCCCTCATCCTTCCACTGCCCGAAGCTTGCCTCAGGTAGTGGCGTCCCAGAGCCCGTTCGGTTCATTGCCCCGGCGCACTCGCTCGCCGCCGGGTCTGTCGACCCCGAGCCATCAGCCAGAGCGAGCACGGCCGTATATCTCCACGAAAGTCCGCGCTGTGAATGCCGCGTCACAGCGTGTCGCGATCGCCTGGGCGGCGGCGGCGATGTTCAACCGCCGCGCATCGTCCGTCGCCAGGTCTCTGATCGCCTTGCACAAGCTCGCCGGGTCGCCGACGGGAACCGCCAACGCCGCATCCGGCGAATGGTCCGCCAGGTGGCCGACGCGTGTGCCGACGGTCGGAACCCCGGCGACCGCCGCCTCGAGCATCACCAGCGGCCCGGCCTCGTGACGCGACGTCACGACCAACAGATCGGCCCAGTCGAACGACGGCCGCAATTCGGCATGCGTCATCTGGCCGAGGAAACGGACTGCGCCGGGCAATCCCATTCGATCGGCCATTCGCTGGATCTCGCCGCCCAGTGTATCGAAGCCGATAATCGCCAGCTCCAGCCGGACCCCAGTGGCACGCAGCCTGGCGATCGCCTCGAGCAGGGTCGGCTGGTCCTTCACGCGATTGAGGTTCCCGACATGCAGCAGCCTGACCGGGGTCGAGACGTCGCGCGGCCGCGGCGGCGCAACGGGCCAGCGGGCGAGGTCCACCCCCAACGGCACTACGGCGGCATCGATGCCCCGCCTGGCAGCCAGCTCGCGCATGAAGTGGCTCGGGGTGTTGATCTGCCGGGCACTGCGCGCGGCCATCTGCAGCTGAAATCTGCCAAGTCGCGACAGCAGCGCCCCGTACCCGATGTCCGGAAGCCCAACGACGTCTCCTCCCGGAAGGGTGAGGACCATTGGAACGCCGGTCAGCCTGCCAGCCATGGCCCCGATCGAGCCGAGGCTGGTCCAGAAAGCATGGATAACGTCGAAGGGTGCCTTGCGCTGCTCCGCCAGGATGGACCGGAGCATCCATAGCGTGGCAGGTCGGCGCCCGGCATTATGCACGCTCGCCCCGAGCAGAGGCCACGAGCCCGGCCGCATCTCGTGCCGCGAAGCAAAGACGTGCACCTCGTGTCCGTCAGCGGCGAGGTGTTCGATAAGCCACAGCAGGCACGGGATCACCTTGACCGTCGCGCTGCGGTCGACGCCGCCCGGCACCAGCAGGGCGATCTTCACGCGAGCCGCCGCACTGCTTCGCGCGAGGTTATCCCGAGGGGGTCTTCCGGGCCAGGGCCATTGAACCAACGTCTGACGCCGGCGAACTCCATGGAACGCCCGGGCAGGCCAATCTCGGCCAGCCTGGCGCCGATGGCCGGGATCGCCACTCGAGGCGCGCCCGCGGCAATGACGAGCTCGACATCCCGCGCACGCGCCTCGAGCAGCGGCCGCGAGAGCACGACGAGGTCGGCCCTCGCACCGGGATCGAGCGATGGCTCCGCGAGTGCAAGTCGCCGCGCGGCCGTCTCGCCGACTGCGGCTTCGAGCCGCCGGTCGCACAGCAGGCCGAGCCGTCGCGCCACTCGGATCTCATCGAGCAAATTGCCCTCGCCCGAGAGGAGCGAGTCGCTGCCGAGCAAGATGTCGATGCCCTCCGCGAGCATCTCCGCGGCTACAGTCTGCCCGAGCAGAAACAAGTTGGAAGTCGGGCACCAGACAAGTGCCGCCCCCGCCGCTCGGAAAAGGGCAATCCCGGCTTCGTTCATGCCGACTCCGTGGACGGCCAACAGGCGGTGATCGAGCAATCCGCGCGCCTTCAGCTCATGTACCTCGCGGGCGGCCGTCAGATCGGTGCCCTCCGCCAGGTGGAGGCAGAACGACCGGTCCGGCAGGTTTCCGAGGGTGGGCGTCAATCCCAGCGAATCCGCCCAGTCCAGGCGCACCACGCGCAAAGGGAAGTCGCCTTCGAAATCCGTCTCCCAGACATCATGGTGCACCACCGTGGTGACTCCGGCGAAAAGGTTCTTCCATGCTCCGGTCAGCAGCGCCTGCCGCCGCGGCAAGGTCCGCCCCCTTTCGATGGCCGTCCTGCAGCGGCGCTGGATGTCGTCCGCCCAGGCGTAGGCGTTCGGGTAGGGGGGACGGCCAAGGCGCCCGTAATGGTTGCGGTGCAAGTGGTCATGCGCGTTGATCAGACCGGGCAGAAGTGCGCGACCGGGCAATCGAAGCTCTAGGTCAAATCGGCCCGCGGGCTCGACAACGACGCCGTTCTCGATTCCCAGCGAGACGTTGTCAGCGACGAGCAGGATGCGGTGCTCACGCATCGCGCCTGAACGCGAGCGCAAGCACCATGGGACGGCCGCGTTGCTCCTCGTAAGCGGCCTCCTTGCCGGCGGCCATGTAGAACGATCGCACATCTCGGCCGATGGTGGCGTCCGCTCTGCAGGTCAGCGCCAGCCCGGCCTCGCGTGCAGCGGCAATCTGCTCATCCACTCGGTGCACGTGATGGACCACCTCGTGCGTGGTGCTCTCGTGACGAAAGGTCCGGCGCAGGCCGGCGTCGTACGCACAAGGGTGGAAGTCAGTGACGACAACATGACCCCCGGCCCGAACCACCCGACCCAGCTCCAGGTAAGCCTGGCGGCACTCGCCAAGGTGACCGATCATCAGCCGGCACCACACGAGATCGAATGCGCCGTCGGGCAAGGGCAGCGACCGCGCATCGCCGACCTGCAGCTGCACTTGCGGGCCGAAGGCGAATTCGCGCAGCCCGGCCGCCAGCATCTCCGGGGACAAATCGACACCCACGGCGCAAGCGGCGCCGGTGTCGACTAGCCGGCGACCCGTACCGCAGCCGACGTCGAGCAAGCGCAGCCCGACAGGCGACTGTCCGAGATTCCGGACCAGCCGCTGCTCAAGGTGAGTAATCACATTCTCGGTGCTATAGGTCGACGCCCACAGGCGGTAAGCCTCCTGTGGAGCGAGCAGGGTCATGCCCCGGCCGCCTGTGCGCGAAGATGCCCGTAAGCCTGCCGGTCGTCCGGCGAAATGCGCGCGAGGGTTCTTACCCGCCGGAGCAACGCAGGGCTCTCGAAATCCCCGCTCTCCCAGCGCCGCCTCGCGAGGACTTGACCTACCAGCTTCCCCCACCGCCGGGTCTGGCGGTCGTGCACCGAGGGGAATCGGCTTTTCAACACCAGCTCGAAGTTCTCTACGCGCGCCTTCAACGCCTGATCGAGCCACGGAAGGCGCGTCGATTCATGGCACATCCAATCGACCCATTCGGGGCGCGCCCATTCCTCGAGATCGGTGGGAGTTCCGGAAAGCGGGTCGACCCCACCGTAAGTGCCGGCGCGCTGCGGCGTCGGGGTGTAGAAGTAGCTGATGATTTCAAGCTCTGCGTTGATATCCTTGAGGCGGCGGATGAACCGCAGCGTGTTGTCGATTTCTCGCGCAGGATCGTCGGGATCGCCGAAGACAAACGAAAATTCGGGAATGATCCCATGTTCGCGCGTACGAGCCGCCACTTCCTCGATCTGAGCGGTAGTGATGCCCTTACTCATCTTCGCGAGAACAGCGTCGGAACCCGACTCTGCGCCGCAAAAGACCATCTTCAGCCCGGCGGATTTCAGGGCGCGCCAGGTGTCGGCGGAGAAGCGGGCGAGCGCGTCGATCCGCGCTTCGCACCACCATGAAAGCCCTAACGGTCTGAATGCCGCAGCAACCTCGCGCGCGTGTTGCTCGTTCAAGAAGAAGTTGTTGTCGTAGAAATGAACCGAGTCCATTCCATGGTTGCGGACCAGGAATGCCAGGTGCTCTGCGGTGCGCTCCGGTGGGTTGACCTTTTCCTTCCGGCCGAAGACCGAGATCACACCACAGAACTTGCAGGCGTACGGGCAACCGATCGACGCCTGGTAGACTCCCGTGCGACGGCCCAGGAACGTCGGGCGCAAGTATTCGCTGACATCGATCTTGTGATACGGCGGATCGGGAAGTTCGGCAGGCCCAACCCACTCACGCTCCGGCCCGATATGATGCGATCCGTCCGTTTGTCGGAACGCCAGGCCGGGCACCCTGCAGGGGTCGAGCCGTCCTTCGAGCACTTCCAGCAGATCGAGGAAGGTCTGTTCGCCTTGTCCCCGCACCAGCCAGTCCACGTAAGGGGAATTGAGCACCGGAGCTGGATAGAGGCTGCCGAAGTTGCCGCCCCAGACGATCGGCAGGGCCGGGTACTCCTGCTTCAGCTCCCTGGAGAGATGCACGGCGCTGACCAGTTGCGGTCCGGGCATGACGGTCATGGCGACCGCTTGGACGGGGTCTGGCGTGTCAGCGCGTTGCTCGACGAAATCCCGCAGGACCGTAAGAAGATCAAACTGCGGAAGGTTTCCGTCGATGATCTCCCAGCTGACGTGAGGAGGGAGCGCGGCGCCGATCGCCATCAGGCTCAGCGGGAAGCGGCCGTTCCTGGGTTTGGTCACCCGAGGATTGACGAACAGAATCACGGTGCCGCGCGCTCAAGCTCGAGCAGGTAATGATCCGCCAGCCACGGCAGCGGCGGGACCGTCTCGAGACGACGCTCCCAGCGATCCAGCGCTGACAGCAGCCGCGGGTGGCGGGTGGCCCACGTCTCGGCGTAGGTGGGCGGGACGAGCGCGCCGATTGCCGAGATGCGCCGTGCCACGAAATACGGAGCGAACGCGCGCCGCATTGCGCCGATCGACGGGTAGCGTACTCTCAACCCGCGCCAGTGCGATCCGCCACGCCGCAGCCGCCGCAGCGCCCTGCGCGGCTCACCGCGGGCGAGGAACCAGCCCCACTCCCACGGCACCGCCGGCCCCATCAAGCAGAGCAACGCTCGCCCGCCCGGCCGCAGCAGCGCCGCCAGGCTACGCGCAACCTCTGGCAAGTCGTCGACGCAGTTCAGCCCACCGAAGTTCGACAGTACGCCGTCGAAGGCTCCCGCATTGAAGGTGGCAAGCGCCTCGATCGGCACCCGGGCCGTGTGAACCACACCTGTCAGCCCTTCGTGCTCGATCTTGGCGCGCGTGACGTCGAGCATCCTGGCCGAGGCATCCGTGGCCAATACGCGCACGCCTCGCTGCGCAAGGTGCACCGCATCCTCTCCGGTGCCGCAGTTCAGCTCCAGCACCCGCTCGCCCGGGTGAAATCCCGCGTCGAGCCGCCGCCAGACCGCCGCGCGCATGCGCCGGCCGATCAGGCTCGCGCTGAACGACTTGTCGTAATCGGCAGCCATGCCGTCGAAGGGCGTGACCAAGTACATCTAGGCTTCCACCTCGTGTGCGCTCGCCAGCAGCGACGCGCGGGCCTGGAGCGCCGCTGCGCGATGCGAGGTCGCCTCGTCGGGGTTGAGCCCTGCGAGCCGGCAAGCCGCCACCTCGCTGCGGAGCAACGCGTCGGCATGCTTGTAGTAGGTGCGCGAGTGCCGGCCGCTGATAATGAAATCGCGATCGGTCGCGGCACTCCATTCCCTGTTGAGGACCGCCCGGTCGGCGACATCGTTGAAGTACGGCGTGTTCTTGATCGGATAGGCGACCGTGGTCAGGAACACGTCCGGGTTCCACTTCTTGACCTGCTCGACAGTGGCCTCGATGTCTTCGAGTTCCTCGCCGTCGTAGCCCCACATCAGGAACATGCCGACCTCGATGCCGTGACGCTGCGCCGCCCTGGTCGCCCATTCGACCTGCTCGACCTTCACTCCGCGCTGCATGCGGTCGAGAATGCGCTGGCTGCCGCTCTCCGCGCCAATCCAGATGCGGTAGCACCCCATCCCGGCCAGCGTCTCGAGCACCTCCTCCTTCATCATCCGGTCGGCCCGCGAGATGGTCTCGAAGGGCAGCTTGAGGCCCCGGCGCCTGAGCTCGTCGGCGTAGCCGTGGAGCCAGCGATGATTGATCGTGAAAACGTCGTCGGAATACCAGACCTGATCGGGCCGATAGACGTCGTGGATGTGCTGCAGCTCGGCGGCGCAATCGACGAAGTCGCGGCGCCGGTAGGAATAGCCGAACACGGCATGCGAGCACCACGCGCATTTGTAGGGGCAACCGCGCGCGGTGATGAGGTTCACGCTGCCCATGCCGTGGTGGGTGCGCCAGACATCGACATATTTCGGCAGGTCGATCCGTTCGCGGTCCGGCCAGGGTAGGCCGTCGATATCGGCGATCTGGGGGCGTGGCGGATTGACCACCAGCGATCCGCGCTCGTCGCGAAATGTCGTACCGGCGATGTCGTGCAGGCGGTGCGGTCCATTTCGCGCGAGGGCCGGCAACAGCTCGGCCAGCGTCTCCTCGCCTTCGCCGGCGACCACCACGTCCGCGCCGTGGGCCAGGTACTGCTCGGGGTAGTTGGCGCTCTCCGGCCCGCCCAGCACCACCGTCCAGCCATGACGCTTGGCCTCTGCAATGATGGCAACGACATTCCCGCGCGTGATCAGGTTGGTGTAGATGCCCAGCACCCCGCCGGCTTCGCGGGCCAGCCGCGCGGACAGGTCGGGCTTGGTGCCCCAGGTGCTGTCGTAGATGTCCACGTCGAAGCCGCGCCGGCGCAGGTAGGCGGAGATGTAGAGCAGCCCGAGCGGTGGGTAGGGCTTCATTATCTGCTGCTCTTTCTCGTCCTCGCAGAGAAAGTAGCCGTGGGTCAGGAGCAGGTCGGTCATGTCAGGCGCTCAGGCGGACCGTCGCCGGAGCGAGCCGGTGCTGCGGGGCCAGCGCGGAAAGCTCGGCCCAGGCCGTCATGTCGCTTCGCCGCAATTCCACGTCGAGATGCAGCGCGTCGCGCACCTTGCGATAAAAGGCGGTATCGAATGCGCCGTTGAACAGCATCGCCAAATCGTCGGTATCGCGCCAGTTTTGACGCGTTCCGAGCTCTCTCGCCAGCCGGTCGTGAAACGGCGTGCCCGGCAGCGGATAGGCCACCGACACGCCGATCTCATCGGGACGCTCTTCGCGCACTAAGTCGCGCGTCAGGATGATGTCGTCCCAATCCTCGGGCGGGTAGCCGAGCTGCAGGAACCAGCAGGCCCGGATGCCTTCGCGCCTGAGGTTACGCGTTGCGACCCGCGCGGTGTCGACGTGAGATCCCTTGTCCATCGCCTCGAGCACGCGCTGCGAACCGGATTCCACGCCAAGCCAGACCTCGTGCGCGCCGGCGCCCCGCAACGCCGACGCGACCGGCGGGGTAATCAGGTTGACGCGCGACTGTACCGTGAAGGGAATGACGGCGTTCCGGTGCATGACCTCGTCGGCGAACTCGTGGATCCATTCCGCCGTCATGCCGAAGATGTCGTCGGTCAACCACACGTGGTCGGGACCGATCTCGTGCTTCAGGCGGCCGAATTCCTCAGCCATCGAGGCCGGCGAGCGCTGGCTGTAGCGGCGACCGAAAGTGGGCTTCGCGCACCAGTTGCACGAATAGGGGCAGCCGCGTGAGGCGGCGGCATTCCAGGAAAAGTAGCCGTGGGCCTGCATCCAGGCCTCGCGGTACGCGGCGACGTCGACCAGCTCCCACGCCGGAAACGGAAGCGAGTCGAGATCGGGACGGAAGGGCCGGGGCGGGGTTCGCCGCAGCGGCCCGTCCGGTTGGGCGAGAATGAGGCCGCCAATAAGCGAAAGATCTGCGCCGACCGATGCCGCCTGGACGAAATCGGCGGCGGCGAACTCCCCCTCCCCGGTCAACACGGCATCGGCCCCGGCATTCAGGTAGAAATCCGGATGATCGACCGCATCGGGCGAATTGACCCCGACCCGCCAGCCTCGGGCATGCGCCGCGGCGATCATCGCCAGCGCATCCTCGCGCCGGTTTTCGGTGCACATCTTGGTGAGGAAGTTGAAGTTGTCCTCGATCAGCAAGAGCACCGAAGGCAAGCACCGGTCGAGCGCGGCTTCGAACGACGCGACGCTCGCCTCGAACGTCGCATCGAACATGTGCACCCGGTGGCCGGCCTGCCGCAACATCGCCGCGGCGAGAAGCGTGGTCAGGGGAGGATAGGGCTTGCGGCGCGCGAATTGCTTGATGTCCCGCTGCAGGAAGAACGAATGAGCCAGAAGTACCAATGCCGCGCCCTCATTCTGAATAGCACTTGGTAGTGGCCGAGAGCGCGGACTCCGGTTCAATCCGGCGGTGAACCTTTTGGGCCGTCAGCCTCACCAAGTCCGAGGAGCACGACTGGAGACGCATGAACCTGGCAACTGCAGGATCGCCCGTTGCGGCCATCACCGCCCGGTTCAGCCTTGCCCCGCTGGATGTTCCGCTTCTCGTCGAAGTGCGGCGGCCGCGCCACGCGTCCGCCGTAGCCGCGGCTTGCGGCGGCTGGGACGGTTCGCCGCCGCCCCCGGCGAGGGCCATCCATCTGCGCGTGTCGGAGTCGAGTCGGCAGGCCGGCACGGGCGATGCGAAGATCTCGGTCGCCGGCGCGATCATGGAAATTCGCGGTCCCGGAGTTGTGGCGCGGGCCCACCTCGATCGGCGCGCAGCCGTATGTTCGATTTCACGCGAATATCTCGCCGCGCCCGATCGACTGCGAGACGAAGTGCTCGAACCGCTGATCTTGATGCTGCTGACGCAGCAGGATCGCACTCCCATCCATGCCTCGGGGTTCGTCGTCGAAGATCTCGCTATCTTGCTCGCGGGCAGGAGCGGGGCCGGCAAGAGTTGCCTCGCGAAGGCGGCGGACGCGGCCGGCTTCCAACTCTTGTCCGACGACACGGTGTACGTGCAGCGCTTGCCCAGCTTGCGGGTCTGGGGCTGGCCCGCAGCTGCACACCTGCTGCCCCGGGACGCTGGAGGCGACAACTGGCCCACTCGCATCAGGAACGGTCGGATGAAACATGTCGTGCCGCTTCGGTCGGCTTCGGCAATGGCGGTCAGCTGCCGACGGGCCGTCCTATGCGTGCTGGCCCGCGGCGAGCGAGTCGCGCTCACTCCAATTTCCGCCGGCGAGGCCTTGAATCGCCTCTGGCCGCTCGACCCGGGATATCACCTCCTCCCTGGCCCCACCCAGGCCGCTGTAAGGACCCTCGCCTCGCACGGGGCATGGGAACTGCGACTGTCCGACGACCCGGCAGAAGCGATAGGACTGGTCACTTCGAGCCTACCGCAGCTTGCCGAACCCGGACGATTGCTTCGTCGCAACTAGCAGGCAACGCCACAGCAAGAGCGCCAGTGCTGAGCTTGCCGGTAGGTCGGCAAGCGGCGCTGTCAGCCGACCCAAAAATCGCCTTCCTTTTTCGGTATCATTCTACCGAAATCTCTGCTTACGTATCTCCCTTACCAAAAAGAGAATGGGTGCCGGTTCAAGCGGTGCCTCACCTTGGGGAGAGTTGCGGTGGACTATCAGCATGGATTCGCACGCGCAGCGCTTGGCGTGAGCGCAATGGCCCTTTCGGTCGCCCTCTTGTCCTCTTCGGCGAGCGCGCAAGAGACGCCTCTGCCCGCGCAATCCGAAACCCAGCCGTCCGATGAAGGCGAGACGATCGTGGTCACTGGTTCGCGCATCGCGAGCGGACTCGACGCTCCCACTCCCGTCACCCTGATCGGGGCAGAGCGGCTGCAGGAGCGCGGGATGGCCAATATCGGCGATGCCCTAAACGAGTTGCCTGCCTTCCGATCGACCCAGACACCGGCATCGAGCGGCCTTTCTCCCGGTGGCGGCGGATATGTCGGCGGCAGGATACTCGACCTGCGCGGGCTTGGTTCGGTGCGCACCCTGACGCTGGTGGACGGCAAGCGGTTCGTCCCCTCGACCACCGAGGCGACCGTCGACACCAACATGATCCCGTCGATCCTGCTTTCGCGCGTCGAGGTCGTGACCGGCGGCGCTTCGGCCGTCTACGGTTCCGACGCCGTGTCGGGCGTGGTCAACCTGATCCTCGACAAGCGGCTCGAAGGCTATCGCTTCAACGCCCAGTATGGTGAGAGCGAGTACGGCGATAACCGCACCGCCCAGTTCGGCGTCGCCGGCGGGTGGGCGCTCAGCGATACGCTCCACCTGATCGTCGGCGGCGAAGCCGAGCGGAGCACCGGGGTGGAGGCATGCCCCGAGCGCGACTGGTGCGCCTTCGGCCTCATCAACTGGGGGCGTAACCCCGGCGTGACGAGCGTGCCCGCCAACAACATCCTCAGTGGCGTCTACCCCTGGACCGCGACCTATAACGGCGTCACCACGCCGCCCACCTCGGCCTATAACGGACGCCTGGTCCCGTTCCTGCGGCCGATCGACGGCATCACCTTCAACGCCAATGGAACGCCCCGGCGCTACCAACTCGGCAGCAAGGCCAACACGCTCTACTCGGTGGGCGGAGAAACCGACGGACCCGGCGAAAACATCTACTTCGACTTTCCGATCGTCTCGCCGACGAAAAGGTGGGTCGCCGCCGGAAACCTCAGCTGGGAAGCGTCGCCGGCGCTGACCCTCGAGCTGGGTCTCAATTACGGCCACGGCGAAGGCGACCACCGCTCGGTGGCCTATCGCAACACCGCCATTCCGATCCAAGCCAGCAATCCGTTCATTCCGCGCTCGGCCGACCCCACGCTCGACATTCCGACGATTCTCGCCGCCAGCGGGCTGACCAGCTTCACGCTGGGCAAGGGGTTCGACGACGTCGGGCCGGCACCGGTCCACGTCGAGAACGACGTCTACCGGGCGGTGGCCTCCGCCGAATACGATTTCGGCAACAGCTGGAAGGCGGACGCCTACTACCAGTACGGGCAGAACGACTTCCGCCGCGACCTGAAGCACGGCACAATCACCTCGCGCATCCTCAAGGCGATCGACTCGGTGGCATTGCCCGGCGGCCGGATCGTCTGCCGCGTGAACAGCGATGCATCGACCGCCAACGATGACCCCGCCTGCGTCCCGCTGAACCCCTTCGGATACGGCCAGGGCTCGACTTTCTCGGCCGCGGCCGATTACGTCACCGAAGACGGCTTCCAGGAAAACCATACCAAGGAGCACGTCCTCGCCGCCAATATCACCGGGACGCTCGTCGACCTTCCGGCGGGGCCGCTCGGCGTTGCCGTCGGGGTCGAGTACCGCAGCGACTCGATCAAAGGCTCGACGGACCCGTTCTCCCGGGCGCGCGCCTTCTTCACCGGGGGCGGCTCGGTCGTGTCCGGCAAGATCGAGGTCATCGAGGGCTATGCGGAAGCCGAAGTGCCGATTCTGGCCGGAGTCACATTGGCCGACGAGCTGAGCGTCAACGGTGCGATAAGGCGTACGCACTACAATCGCTCGAGCGACCTGACCGCCGGCTCCTCTGTCAATGCCACGACATGGAAAGTCGGCGCCGTGTGGGCACCGATCGAGGCGATCCGCTTCCGGGCCACCAAGTCGCGCGACATCCGCGCCCCCAACGTCGCCGAACTGTTCGGACCGCTCACTCCGGGATCCGGCATTCTGACCGACCCGGCGCGAGGCGGCATCCAGACGGTGGCCCCGCTGACCCTGGGCTCAAACCCGAACCTGGTGCCCGAGAAGGCCGACACGATCACGGTCGGCGTCGTGCTCCAGCCCAAGGAGGGGTTCCTCGGTCGCTTCAGGGCCTCGGCCGACTACTTCGACATCCAGATCGAAGACGCCATCAGCACGCTCGGCCAGCAGAACATTGCCACCCGCTGCTCGCAGGGCGATGCGCTGAGCTGCTCGCTGATCACGCGTGATTCCGGCGGGATCATCACGAACATCACCGACACGTTCCAGAACGTGAACAAGCTGATCGCGCGCGGCGTCGATATCGAGTTCGGCTACCGCCAGCCGATCGGCGCGACGTCTGCGCTCGACCTGCGGGTCCTGGCCAGCCACTACAAGGACCTGATCACGGTCGATGCCGTAGGGCCCACCGAGCGCGCTGGGCAGACGGGGCTTCGCGGCGGCACGCCGCCGGGCATCCCGGACTGGACGGTCGATGCGATCGCCAACCTGAGCATCGGCGAGAAGTTCGATTTCAACACCCATGTGCGCTGGATCAACAAGGGCTTCTACAACGCGGCCTTCATCGGCGCCGAGCAGGAGGGTTACGCGATCACCCTGCCCAACAGCTCCAGCACGAACGCCATGCCGTCGCGCACTTTCGTTGACGTTCTCGCGACCTACAAGCTGCCGCTGTACCCCAATACGGGCGAGGCTGCGCTGTTCTTCGGGGTCGACAACCTATTCAACACGGACCCACCCAAATTCCCGGGCGCAAACGGCAGCGGCAACAACGTGTTGTTCAACCCGGTGGGCCGCATGTTCAAGGCCGGCCTGCGGGTTTCCTATTGATTCCGACCGGGCCGGGGCAGATGCACCGGCCCGCAACTTATAAGCAAGCAGGGCTTATCGGATGAATGGGGACAGCCCGCGCAAGACGCGGTTGCAGCAGAAGCGCGGACCGAAGCCGGCGGCAAAACCCGCCGGCCATCGAGCCCTCCGTGACATCGATGGCCTGATGTACGGCGGCTTTTCGGTCGATCATTCTGACAAGCATTTGAGCAATTACCATCGTTTCGACGCCGGCAGCGAAGCCGACGACGACTACTTCCGCACCACCCGCGCGCTGGTCGTTGCAGCCCGCCGGTGGCGCAAGGTCGCGAACGATCGGATAAGACCGCTGCAGCAAACCATGGCGCGGTGGGAGACGCTGTACCTGGTTGCCTATTCGGACGAGGAGCTGAACCAGAGCGAACTGTCGCGGCTGATCGGCGTGCAGGGTCCCGCTATGGTGCGGATGCTCGACTCGCTGGCCCAGGAAGGCCTGATCGAAAGGCAGCAAAGCCACCGTGACCTGCGCGTCACGATCAACCGGATCACCGACAGCGGCCGGCAGGTCGTCAACACCATCATGGGCATTACCAACGAGCTGCGCAGCCAGGTCCTTGACGACGTCGATCCGGATGACCTCAAGACGACGGTGACCGTGCTGACGCAGATCCTGCGCCGTCTCGACAGGTTCGATCAGGATGCCACTTCAGCCGCCGGTGCCGGCAAGAATTCGGTGGTGGCGCTATGACTGCAAGGAGCATGTGACATGGTTGCACTGAGCGATGCCGAGCGGGCGATGGTCGATGGCGAGCAGGGTCCGGCGGTGCAGAAGGCCATGGACCTGCTCATTCGCTACGCCGACGCGCTCGGCGCGGAAGACTTCGTCGTCACCAACAACGTGGCCGGAGTTCCCGGTTCGTCGCCCAAGTGGGTGAAGGACTACTACGCAGAGGATGGCGGCGACTATCGCGCGGTGTTCTCGCGGTTCGACCTCGATTCCGACGAAGTGGTCGACATCCCGCGCATGAACGCGTTCAGCTGTCACCTGCAGGGCGGCATGGATCCGTCGCTGTGGCGCGAGCAGGGCATGAGCGAGGAAGCCTTCGCCAACTTTGCCCAGGACGAGGCGGAAACCGCCGCGCACGGGGTCCAGATCCTCAAGACCTGCACGCCCTACATTGCCGGCAACGTGCCGGTGATGGGTGAACATTGCGCGTGGATGGAATCGAGCGCGGTGGTGTTCTGCAACTCGGTGATCGGCGGGCGCACCAATTGCGAGGGGCGCGAGTCCACCAGCGCGGCGATGCTGGCCAAGCGCATTCCCAACTGGGGCTTCCATCGCGACGAATTCCGCAAGGGCCAGCACCTGGTCGACGTCCAGGTCCCGGTCGAGGATATCTTCGACTGGGGCATGCTCGGCTACTTCGTCGGCGGCGCGGTCGAAGAGACCATTCCGGTGATCGAGGGCCCGATCGCCGACGCATCGCTGATCCGCCACAAGCATTTCGGCGCCGCCGCGGCCTCGTCGGGCGGGGTGGAGATGTACCACATGGTCGGCATCACCCCCGAAGCGCCCAGCCGCGAGGCAGCGTTCGGCGGCGACGCCCGCGGCGAGCGGTTCGTCTATGGCGCCGCCGAGCGCGCCAGGGTCTACGAGACGCTCAACAGCGTGGGGCAGTCCACCGACGTCGATTACGTGATGCTCGGCTGTCCGCACTATTCGATCGAGCAGATCGCCGAGGCGGCGCGCCTGCTGGAGGGACGCAAGGTGCACGAGAACAGTGCTCTGTGGATCTTCACCAGCCGGGCGGTGAAGGCGACGGCCGAAGCCAACGGCTACGTCGAGGCGATCAGGAAAGCCGGGGCGCTGCTGATGACCGACACGTGCTCGGCGATCAGCCAGGCGGTTCCGAAGGGAACCAAGGTCGCCGCGCTCGATAGTGCCAAGCAGGTGCACTATCTTCCGGCGATGATGGGCATCGAGGGCTGGTACGGCACGACCGCCGAATGCATCGACGCCGCATGCACGGGCAAATGGCGAGGGAGGTTGCACTGATGGCCACCGTTCACGCACCGCGCTTCGCGGCCGAACCCGACTTCGTGCTGCACGGCCGCAAGGTCGTCGGCGGCATCGCCGAGGGCGAGGCTCTCGTCACGAAGGAGACGATATCCGGCTGGGGCGGAGTCAATCCGATGAAAGGCGAAGTCATCGAAAGCCGGCACGAGCTGCGCGGCGTGAGCTTTGCCGACAAGGTGCTGGTCTTTCCCGGCGCCAAAGGCTCGTCCGGCTGGTCCGGGGTGTTCCACCTCACGCGGCTTGCCGGCACGGCCCCGCTCGCCCTCGCCTTCAACACAATGACGACCAAGGCCGCGCTCGGCGCCGTCGTGCTGCGGGTTCCGTCGCTGACCGATTTCGACGTCGATCCGCTCGATGTAGTCGAGACCGGCGACTGGGTGAGGATCAACGCCGACGCCGGGACGCTCAGCGTGTGGAAGGCGGCGTCGCGCTAGAGGCGCCGCAGGCGCTCCTCAGGCTAGGTACACGCTGCCGCTGCTCTCGGCCCATGGGCCGAGATCGACTCAATCCACCCGCTGGATGCGGATCGACGGCTGGCCTCCCGCGTCCAGGTAATAGGCTCCAAGCGAGCCGCGCCGGATCTCTACTTCGTCTCCGCGGCGCGGAGGCCTGAACGAGCGGCGGACCTCAGCAAGGCGCCAGACCGACCCGTCGGCCATGGTGAATTCCCAATAGCCCGCGCCGACGACCCGCGCGCTGGCAATCGCCCCGGTTACCCGCTCGAGCTGGCGTTGCCCCTCGGGCAGTTGCTCTTCGCGCTGCGCAGCGCTGCGTCCGAACTCGGCGCGCGGAGTACTCGGCGCGGCGGCCTGGCGCGCCGGCGGCGGAACCGGGGGCACGGGTGAGGACGCCTGGGGTTCGGCAGGAGATGGGGCCGCGCGGACCTGGGCCTCCGCCAGCGCATCGTAGCACTTCACGCGTTCCTGAATGTCGGGGATCGTGAGACACTGGCGCAAGTCGGTCCCTTGCGCGGTCGCCGCCGAACCGGAGCCGAGCAGCGCCAAGGCTGCGGCCAGGCAGGCATGCCTGGGGTTCATGATGATGTGCTGGAAGGCCGCCACAGATCGCGTCTCCTTACTGGCTGTTCGCCGCCTTGGCTCGCCGGCCTGCTTCCGTCAGCACGTAACCCCTGATGGCTTCCGCCTGCTCCGGGGTGATCCACGGCTTGAAGCTGATCATGCCCCGGTCGGCGAGGATGCCGTCGATGACCACCGAACGCCAAGTATTGGCATCGGCCGGCACCGGGCTGCGGAACAGATCCGGGTTGACCGGACCGGTGTGGCAGATGCTGCAGAACGCCAGGTATTGCGCTTCGCCTTCGCTGATTTGCGCGGTGCCGAACTTCTCGCTGCTCGTCGCGTAGGGCCGCTGCTCGAGCGGCGGCAGCTTGGCCAGCTGGGCGGTGCCGCCGATCTTGAACGCCAGCAAAACGCCGTTGGGTGGCGGGCGGCGCATCCAGTCGGTCTGTGTCGCCACGCCCATCGAGCCGCCATAGCCGGCCAGCACCGCGACGTATTGCTCGCCGTTTACACGATAGGTCACCGGTCCGGCCATGACCCCGCGCTGCGCGTCGAAATGCCACAGCTCGCGCCCGGTGTCGGCGGCGCGGGCGCGGAAGATCCCGTATGGATCGCCCTGGAACACGAGGTTGCCGGCCGTCGCCAGGGTGCCGCCATTCCACGGCCACGGCATCTCGACCGTCCAGCGTGCCTGCTGCTTCACCGGGTCCCAGGCAACGAGCATGCCCTTGTTCATCGCCGCCAGCGCCGCGCGCCGCTGCAGCGGCGTCGCGCCGGGCACCGAGCCTTCGGGCGGGGCGAGGAAGTTGACGCCGGTGTTCCAGCGGCCGATGTGGCGGGTGTAGTTGACGTCGTCGCCATAGGACAGCGGCACGTGCATCACCGGGATGTAGACCAGCCCGGTCTTGGGCGAATAGCTCATCGGCATCCACGCATGCGCGCCGATCCCGCTGGGGTAGAGCAAGTACGGCTTGTCGGCATAGCGGGCCTCGGGCCGTTCGACCGGGCGGCCGGAAGCGATGTCGATCCGCTCGGCCCAGTTCTGCGGCGCATAAGCCTCGGCGCTGATCAGCTTACCGTTGCTGCGGTCGACGACGTAGAAGAACCCGTTCTTGGGCGCCTGCATCAGCACCTTGCGCGGCTTCCCGTCGATCGTCAGGTCGGCGAGCGTGATCTGCTGGGTGGCGGTGAAGTCCCAGCTCTCACCGGGATTGACCTGGTAGTGCCACTTGTAGGCCCCGGTGTCGGGGTCGAGCGCGAGGATCGAGGAGAGGAACAGGTTGTCGCCCTTGCCGGCGCTGCGCGCGCGGTGGTTCCACGGGCTGCCGTTGCCGACGCCTATCAGCAGCTGGTCGAACTCCGCATCGTAGACGATCGAATCCCACACGGTGCCGCCGCCGCCCATCTCCCACCAGTTGCCGTTCCAGGTCTTGCCGGCGAATTTCGCGAAGGCCTCGTCCGACGCTGCGCCGTCGGGGCCGTCTGCCGGGTTGCCCGGCACCGTGTAGAACCGCCAGACGAGTTTGCCGGTCTCGGCATCGTAGGCGGACACGTAGCCGCGCACGCCGAGCTCGGCGCCGCTGTTGCCGATGATCACTTTGCCGCGCACCACGCGCGGCGCGCCAGTGATGGTGTAGGGTTTCGACTGGTCGACCGTGAGGACGTCCCACAGCTTCTTACCGGTCGCTGCGTCGAGCGCGATCAGGCGCCCGTCGATCGTGCCGGAAAAGACCTTGCCTTCCCACACCGCGACGCCGCGGTTGACCACGTCGCAGCACGCCTCGGCGCCCTGCGACCCCTTGGGTTCCGGGTCGAACCGCCACAGCACTTCGCCAGTCGCGGCGTTGACCGCCATGACCTTCGACCAGGCCGTGGTCAGGTACATCACCCCGTCGACCACGATCGGCGTCGCTTCCTGCCCGCGGCTGGTGTCGAAATCGACCGACCAGGCAAGTCCGAGCTTGCCTACGTTCCCGTCATTGACGTCTTCGAGCGGACTGTAGCGTTGCTCGGCATACGTGCGCCCGTAGCTCAGCCAGTTGTCCGGATCCTCGTCGGCGGCGAGCAGCCGCGCCTCGGTGACATTGCCGGCTTCGGGTTGGGTGCTGCCGCACCCCTGCACCAGCAGCGTCGCCACCAGCACGGCCAACCATTTCTTCATTGCTTGCCCTACGCCCTGCTCTTGCCAGTGCTGCCCGCTCGCTCAGATCGTGCTCTTTCCGCCGAAATCACGAAGAAAGAAAGCGGGACTCCCGAGGGAGGCCGGGAGTCCCGCATCCGGCCGGACGACCGGTCAGAACTTCATGTTCACGCCGGCATAGAAGCGCCGCCCGATCTGGTCGAAGAAATACGCGTTGATCGGGAAACCGCCAATGGTGTTGGCGAGACCCGTCGCCGAGGCATTGTACTCGGTCAGCGGCGGAGCCTTGTCGAGCAGGTTGTCGACGCCGGCGCGCACGGTGACCGTCTCGTTGACCCGGAACGTGCCGCTGAGGTTGAACAGGTCGTAGGCCGGCGAACCGACGAACGGCGTGGCCGGGTTGAGCGGATGGGCAATCGAATCCGCCGCCGGCAGATGCTGCCACTGCAGCGAGATGTCGGCCGGTCCGACGGAGTAGCTGAAGGTGTTCAGCATCTTCCAGCGGAACGAGCCGGGGTTGAGCCCGTTCTCGGCGATCGCATTGCTGCCCGCCGGGCCGAGCGTGCCGGCATATTCGACCAGCTGTCCTGCCGCTCCGGCGCTGGCCGGGAGCGGGGCCGACTTCAGGGTGATCAGGTAGTTGAACACCGAGTTGATGCTGAAGGTGCCCGGGCCCACCGGGACCGACCAGTCGAGTTGCACGTCCACGCCCTGGGTGCGGAAGCGGCCGTTGTTGAGGTAGGTGACCTGCACGTTGCCGAGCGCCCCGTCACCCGCGACGCGGCCGATGGCCTGGCAGAACGGCGAGGCCGCCGCCGTCGTCGGGCTGCTGCTGATGGCCGGGTTGAAGGTCGGATCGAAGCAGAAGCGCTGCGCCGTATCGAGCGTCAGCGGTCCGATCGCATCGTCCACCTTGATGTTGTAGTAATCGACCGACAGCCGCAGACGGTTGAGCAGTTCGCTCTCGAGCGGCGACTGGATCACCGCGCCCACCGTCCAGGTCTTGGCCGACTCCGGCTTCACGTTCGGATTGCCGACCAGCGTCGGGAAGGCGAACGCCGGGCCGAGCGCGTTAAAGAACTGCGGATTGGAGTAGAAGATGTTCGCGGTGCCGGCGATCGACTTGTCCATCAGGAGGCGACAGGTCGCTTCGACATTGGCGGCGTTGGAGTTCCTCGTCGGGTTGGCCGACCAGGCCAGCGTGTTGTTGCGGCGGCAAACGTCGCCACCGCCCGCTGCTGTGAAGGTCTGCTGCGGGGCGAGGTACAGCTCGGCGATGTTCGGCGCGCGAACCGCCTTGTTGTAGCCGCCGCGGATGCGCAGCCAGTCGGTCACTTCCCAGTCACCCATGACCTTCCAGGTGAAGCTGCTGCCGGTGGTGTTGTAGTCGGACAGGCGCGCACCCAGGTTCAGCTCGAACTTCTGCACGGCGGGCAGGTCGCCGATCACCGGGATCAGCAGCTCGCCGTATACTTCGTTGACCTTGATGTCGCCCGAGGAACTGCCGCTCGGATAGATGCCGATCGCCTGATCCTGGAACGACCGGCCCTGCGTCGTCAGCGTGTCGTTGATGAACTGGTAGTCGTTCTTGCGGTGCGTGGCGCCGATCGCGGCGCGCACCTGCCCGGCCGGAAGCTCGATCAGGCCGCCCTGGGCGTTGAACTCGTACACCGACTGCCGCATCTGCGCGCGGTTCTGCAGGTCGGCGGATATGGCCTCGATGCAGTCCTTCGAGATCTGCAGGTCCAGGTTGAACGGATCGAACCCGCTCGTGCAGGTCGCCGAGGATGCGCCGAAGCCGCCGAACGGCGCATTGCCCTGGGCGCTGAAGCCCTTGCCCCAGTTGGGTGAGTTGATGACCGCCCGGAAGCGCGACAGCGAGGCCGTGCCGGTGATCAATGCGTTAGTCTGCGATTCTCCCTGTGAGGCATAGAGCTCCCAGGTCCAGTCGCTGCCCGGCAACTCGCCCTCGAGGCCGGCGACGATGTTGTACGTGCTGACCTCGGTGCGCGATTCGCGGTTCGTATAATTGAGGTAGTAAGTCAGCTGCCAGTCGCAGCTGGCGCCCGACCCCGCCGCGCCGGCGACCGCGCTGGGATCGCAGTGCAGCAGGTCGCGGATCGCGCTCGACGTGCCGACCGGAATTACGCGGCTGTTGAGAATTGTCCTCAGCTCGGTCGGAACCGGGCTGGCTGCCGGCGCGAAGCCGGACCAGCCGTTGACCGACGGCGAAGGCTGCTGGACGGTGTGGGTGCTCACGCGCGTGTAGGTCGCCTGGCCGAACACGCCGATCCAGTCGTTGAGCTCGTAGTTACCCCGAGCGTAGATGTTGTATCGGTTGAGCGGCAGCTGGACGAAACCGTCTAGGAAGTTCTGGCCGAGCGTGCCGTCGGCCTGCCGCTTCCACTTCGGACCCGCGGTGCTTTCCTTGAAGCGCGAGACGCCGCCCGGGGGGCTCTGGAAGAAGCCGGTGAAGGCCGTGCCGTCGCGGTTGAAATAGAGGCGTGAGCCCGTGGACACCGCGCCCGTGCCGAAGATCGCGTCGTACGAAGCCTGCGTCGGGTTGATCCCGCCATACGGCTGGAAGCCGGAGAAGTCCGGGAAGAATTCCGTGCCGACGAAGCGCGGATCCTTCCACACCTTCTGGAACCACGGCCGCTCGGCTTGATCGGCGGCGCGGCGGGTGTTCTTGGACAGGCCGAACGTCACGTTGCCGCGGCCGTCGGCGAAGTTGGTGCCGACGATGCCGCTGACATTGTACTCGAAGCCGTCGCCGCGCTCGCTGACGCCTGCCTGGCCATCGAGCACCAGGCCTTCGAAGTTCTTCTTGAGGATGAAGTTGACGACGCCGCCGACGGCGTCGGCACCATAGGTCGCCGAAGCGCCGCCGGTGATGATCTCGACGCGTTCGATCGCGGCCGCGGGAATGGTGTTGATGTCGACAACGCCGAGGGCATTGGCCGGCGTTGCCCGGCGGCCGTCGACCAGCACCAGGTTGCGGTTGGTGCCGAGGCCGCGCAGCGAGACGGTGGCGGCGCCCGGCGTGTTGGTCGCCGTGGGCTGGATGTCGCCGCCGAGCGACGGGGTCTGCACCGGCGTGAACGCCGGCAGCTTGTTGAGGCTGGTTTCGAGCGCCGAGGTGCCGGTGGCCTTCAGCAGGTCCTCGCCTACGGTCACGATCGGGCTGTTGGCCTCGTAGTCGCGGCGAACGATGCGCGAGCCGGTGACGACGATGGGTTCACCCTGCGGCTCGGCGGCGGCGTCCTGGCCGCCCTCCTGCGCCAGCGCTGCGGGACCCGCGGTCACTGCGACGAGTGCGGTCGAACACGCGAACGCCAGGCGCAACTTCCGTGCACTGCTCAACATAGCTCTCTCCCTTCCTTCTGCAGGCGAGGGGATACGAGCCTGTGTCCCCATGCCGCGTCGCGCCTCTGTGTGCGCTGATGCCCTCTCGTGGCGTCCAACAACCTACCTATCTTGATAGTTTAATCAATCGCAATCTATAACCCGAGGCGCAGAGCGAGCGCGCGGTCCCGGCTTCAGGCGGCCGATCGCGAAGCCTTCGCCGCACTGGGGGTGCCGAAATGAGTGCCGATAACGGAGCCGGCGAGCACGACGACTTCGACGAGTGGAACATCCACTATTCCGACTTCTACCCGCGCGGCACGCGGCTGGACGACGAGTTCCGCACCTCTCGCCTGCTGGTCATGGCCAGCCGCAGTTGGACCTATCGCATCGACAGTCTGCTGCGGATGGAAACAGGCCAGAGCCGCGCGCGGTGGCAGATCCTGTTCACGATCGCGTTTGCCGAACAGCCGGTGACGATGACGGCGATCAGCCGCCGCGTGCGGGTGCAGTGGCCGACCATCGTCCGGGTGGTCGAAGGGATGGAGCGCGACGGCCTGATCGAGCGAGAGGACAACCCGTCCGACCGCCGCTCCAAGCTGCTGCGGCTGACGCCCGAGGGCTTGAGGGTGGTGGCCCGGATCCAGCCCACGCTCGACCGCGAGCGCGCCGCCCTGCTCGCCGGCCTCTCCGACAAGGAGCTCAAGGTATGCACGAGGATGCTGAAGATGATCTACGAAGCCGCCATCGCCCACCGGCCCCGAAAGTGGCCCTCGTAAGCGGACCGCGAGCCCGCTCAGCAATTTGCTTGCGAAATATCATTATTGAGCCATGATATATTCGTTCATCGGAGTCGCAAGGCTCCGGCCCCTGTCGCGGGAGAGGATCCGGGTGTTTCTCCGGGTCGCCGAAGGAGCAACCGCCCCGGAAACTCTCAGGCAAAAGGACCGCTGCAGGGGACGGACACTCTGGAAAGCGGGCCGCGGCGACGCGGTCCCACCGAAGGGGTAAGCGCGCGCCGCAGGGCGCCGCCCACGCTCTCAGGTTTCCCGACAGAGGGGGCGCCGGTGAAGATGTCCGCTGCGGGCATTGCCGGAAACGTCGGGATACTGCCGCGATGGGCCCTGAGCCGGATTCTGCAGACCTTCGAACGCTGCCGCTCGACGCCTGGCACCGCGCCCACGGCGCGCGGATGGTCCCCTTCGCGGGCTATTCCATGCCGGTCCAGTACGAGGGGATCGTCGCGGAGCACGAATGGACCCGAGGCCACGCCGGCCTGTTCGACGTGTCGCATATGGGCCAGCTGTTCGTTTCGGGCGACGGAGCCGAAGCAGCGCTGGAGGCAATACTGCCGATCGATCTATCGACGCTCAACCTCGGCACTCTGCGCTATTCGCTGCTGCTCGACGACACCGGCGGCATACTCGACGATCTGATCGTCGCGCGCTGGCGGCAGGGATTCTTCATCGTCGTCAATGGCGCGACCAAGCAGGCCGACATCACCCATATGCGCGAACGCCTGCCCGCGGGCGTGACGTTGGAGCATTTCGCAGACCGCGCGCTCCTGGCGCTACAGGGACCGGAGGCCTTTGCCGCACTAGAGCGACACACGACCGGGCGCCGGCCGCTGTCTGAGCTCACCTTCATGCGCGGCGGCGCGTTCGCGGTCGGGGGCGTCGAGGCCTGGATCAGTCGCACCGGCTATACCGGCGAGGACGGGTTCGAGATCTCGATCCCGGCACCCGAAACGGAACGGATCGCAAGCCTGCTTTGCGGCGAGGCCGAGGTGCATCCCATCGGCCTCGGCGCGCGCGATTCGCTGCGGCTCGAAGCCGGGCTGCCGCTCTATGGGCACGACCTCGACCGCTCGACCGACCCGGTGAGCGCGGGGCTGGCCTGGGCCATTGCCAAGCGCCGGCGCCAGGAGGGCGGCTTCCCCGGCCATGCCCGCATCGCAGACCTTCTTGCCCACGGCGCTGAGCGCCGCAGGGTGGGCCTGTCGATCGAAGGCCGCTCGCCCGCACGCGAGGGGGCGCAGGTGTTCGCTGGCGATACCGAGGGGGGCCGCGTCACCTCGGGCGGCTTCTCGCCCACGCTCGGCCATCCGATCGCGTTGGCCTACGTCGACACCGCTCATGCGGCGTCCGGCACGCCGCTTGTGGTCGAAGTCCGCGGACGCCGGCTCGAGGCCATCGTCGTGTCGCTGCCGTTCGTCCCCCATCGCTATCACCGCCAGGGAGTCAGCCAATGACCCGCTATTTCACCGACGAGCACGAATGGATCGAAGTCGAGGGCGACATCGCCACCGTGGGCATCACCGATCACGCCCAGTCGCAGCTCGGCGACATCGTCTTCGTCGAAGTGCCCAAGCCCGGCGCTGTGCTCGCCAAGGGCAAGGAAGCCGCGGTGGTTGAGTCGGTGAAAGCGGCGAGCGACGTCTACTCGCCGATCAGCGGCACGGTGACCGAAGGCAACACCGCGATCGAGGACGATCCCGCGCTGGTCAACGCCGACGCCGAGGGCGCGGGCTGGTTCTTCAGGCTCGCCTTCGCCGATGCGGGCGAGCTCGAAGGCCTGATGGACGAGGCCGCCTACCGCAAGTTCGCCGCCACGCTGGATTGAACCACAAATGCGCTACCTTCCCCTGACCGACGCCGACCGCAAGGCCATGCTCGAGGTAATCGGCGCGCCATCAATCGAGGCGCTGTTCGATGACGTCCCCGAGGGAGCACGCCTCTCCGCTCCCATTCCGGGCCTGCCGAACCATGCCAGCGAAATGGCGGTCGAGCGCCACATGGAGAAACTTGCGGCGAAGAACCTTGCCGCGGGCAGGGCGCCGTTCTTCCTCGGCGCCGGAGCCTATCGCCACCATGTCCCGGCGAGCGTCGAGCACCTGATCCAGCGCGGCGAGTTCCTCACCTCGTACACGCCCTACCAGCCCGAGATCGCGCAGGGCACGCTGCAGGTGCTGTTCGAATTCCAGACGCAGGTGGCGCGGCTCTTTGGCTGCGAGGTCGCCAACGCCTCGATGTACGACGGCTCGACCGCCTGCTGGGAAGCGATCACGATGGCCCGGCGGATCACCCGGCGCGGGCGGGCGATGCTCTCCTCGGGCCTGCATCCGCACTACGTCTCGGTGGTGCAGACGATGGCGCGCTTCACCGAGGACGAAGTCAGTTACGCGCCGCCGGGCCTGTCGCCGCAGAGCGACGTCGAAGCGCTGGCAGCCGCCGTCGACGAGGAGACGAGCTGCATTGTCTTCCAGTATCCCGACATCCTCGGCCGGATCGCCGATCTCTCCCCGCTGGCCGACGCTGCGCACGCACGGGGGGCACTGCTGGTCGTCGTCGTGACTGAACCGGTCGCCCTCGGCGCGATCCACTCGCCCGGCGAGATGGGCGCCGACATCGTCGTCGGCGAAGGCCAGGCGCTCGGTGTCGGGCTGCAGTTCGGCGGGCCCTATCTCGGCCTGTTCGCGACGCGCGAGAAGTTCGTCCGGCAGATGCCCGGCCGCCTGTGCGGCGAGACCCGCGACGCCGAAGGCCGGCGCGGATTCGTGCTGACGCTCTCGACCCGCGAGCAGCATATCCGCCGCGAGAAGGCGACCAGCAACATCTGCACCAACTCGGGGCTGTGCGCGCTGGCGTTCTCGATTCACATGAGCCTGCTCGGCGAGAAGGGCCTGCGCGCCCTGGCCGAGGTCAACCACGCGGGCGCGTGCGCCGCCGCCGAGCGCCTGTCGCAGGTGCCCGGGGTCGAACTGGTCACGCCGCAGTTCTTCAACGAATTCACGCTCCGCCTGCCGCGTGAGACGCGCCCGGTCGTGCGCGCGCTGGCCGACCGCGGCGTGCTCGCCGGCGTCTCGCTCGGCCGGCTCTATCCCGACGGCGACGGGCGCGAGAACGGGCTGGTGGTGGCGGTTACCGAGACGGTCACGCCCGAGGACATCGACACCTATGCCTGTGCGCTCGAGGAGGTGCTGGCATGACCATCGACCAGAGCGGCTGGCGGCCGCAGATGCATGCGGCCGAAGCTTCCTCGTCCGTCACTTATACCGGCAACCGAGCGCTGATGCTCGAAGAGCCGCTGATCTTCGAGATTGCGGGCACCGAGACTACGGGCGTCGACATCGCGCCTCCGGGAACTGCGGGAAATCGCCTCGGTTCGCTTGCGCGCGAGGCGCCGATCGGACTGCCCGGCCTGTCCGAGCCCGAGGCCGTGCGTCACTACACCCGGCTCTCGCGCCAGAACTACGCGATCGACCTCGGCCTCTTTCCGCTCGGTTCGTGCACCATGAAGCATAACCCGCGGCTCAACGAGAAGCTCGCCCGCCTGCCCGGCTTCGCCGACCTCCATCCGCTCGCGCCGATCGACACCGTCCAGGGCGCGCTCGAGGTGATCCACCGGCTCGGCCACTGGCTGGTCACGCTCACCGGGATGCATTCGGTCGCGATGAGCCCCAAGGCCGGCGCGCACGGCGAGCTGTGCGGCATCCTCGCGATCCGCGCCGCGCTGGAAGCGGGCGGGCAGGCGCACCGCAAGACAGTCCTCGTTCCCGAGAGCGCGCACGGCACCAACCCGGCCACGGCCGCCTTCGCCGGCTATGCGGTGGAAGCCATTCCCGCGACCGCCGCGGGCCGAGTGGATCTCGCCGCGCTCGAGGCGCGCCTCGGCCCGGACGTCGCCGGCGTGATGATCACCAACCCCAACACCTGCGGCCTGTTCGAGCGCGACATGATGGCGATCTCGGACGCGGTCCATGCCGCCGGCGGCTACGTCTACTGCGACGGCGCCAACTTCAACGCCATCGTCGGCCGCGTGCGGCCGGGCGACCTCGGCATCGACGCGATGCACATCAACCTGCACAAGAGTTTTTCCACTCCGCACGGCGGCGGCGGGCCGGGCGCCGGCCCGGTGGTCTTCTCGCAGGCGCTCGCGCCCTATGCCCCGCTGCCGTTCGTCGAGAAGACCACGGACGGTGCCTTCCGTCTCGTCGAGGAGGAGACCGTCGCGCACGGCCACAGCGACAGCTTCGGCCGCATGACCGCGTTCCACGGCCAGATGGGGATGTTCACCCGCGCGCTCGCCTACATCCTCAGCCACGGCGCCGACGGGCTGCGGCAGGTCTCGGGCGATGCCGTGCTCAACGCGAACTACCTGCTCCGCAGCCTCGAGGGCGTGCTCGATGCACCCTTCGCCGCGTCGGGCCCGTGCATGCACGAGGCGCTGTTCGGCGACAAAGGCTTCGCCGAGGGGATCTCCACGCTCGACGTGGCCAAGGCACTGATCGACGAGGGCTTTCACCCGATGACGGTGTACTTCCCGTTGGTGGTCCACGGCGCGATGCTGGTCGAGCCGACCGAAACCGAGAGCAAGGCCGCGCTCGACCAGTTCGTCGGAGCCCTGCGGCAGATCGCCGAACGCGCGCGACGCGGCGACTCGACGCTCAAGGCCTCGCCCACCATGTCCCCCCGCCGCCGGCTCGACGAAACCCTTGCCGCCCGCCAGCCGCGGCTGACCTGGCAGCCCGGCTGATATCTCCTGGATATACTTCCTGCGAAGCATCTGGCGGCACCCGTGAGTTCCGGCGAGACGGGCGGAACTCAGGCTGACTCGTCGCTGGGGGCCTCCGGCGCGCGGAATTCGCCTAATATCTCCAGTGTTGCCGCGTCCGCCCCCCCAAACCACCTGCCCAGCGCAGCGGCGAATATCTTGCCGCCCGAGGCTTGGCTGAAAAGAGTCAGCGAGGAGCGAAGCTTCATGGCGTCAAGCTCGCCGAACACTAGGTCAGCCGAACTTTCCGGCAAACCCTGCAGCGCCTCGATGCATTCCACCAGACGCTTCCCCAGGATCGGGTGAGCCAGATAGGCTCTCGCTTCCTCGACCGACGTAATGGCGAAGCGCTGCGCCATTCCACTGCGGCCCAATCCCGCGATCTGCGGGAAGATGAACCACATCCAGTGGGTGCGCTTCCTTCCGCGCTTAATTTCGGCAAGCGCGACGGGATAGGTCCGTTCCTGCGCTGTAATGAAGCGTCCAAGATCGAACGGTTCTTTCACGTCACAACCTCATTTCGCGATGCATTCGGGGGCGACTGTAGCCGGGCTGTCCGCTGGCTGCGAACGATACAGAGGCGGCTGCACCGTCGGACCGGACTACAACCTCGAAGGCGATGCGCCTGAAGCGCGAGCGACGGAGGCAATAGCGCTTTACAAGGCACTCTCTAGTGGTCGGGCCAGATCTTCCGACACCTAACCATCTGAATGGTAGAAGCTCAGCTGATCAATTGACCAGGCATCAGGCAACGGCAGATTCTTCGAGTTGCGCGCCCAAAGCTGCCGGACTGCTAATGGCCACGTCCCGACTAGGCCAGTTGCCTTTCCAAGCGCTCGCTGGCGGCCAGCCAGCGCTGCTCTGCGCGATCCAGCTCCTGAGTTACCTCTGCTCGACATCGTGCAAGCTCGCCCACAGTAAGCGTGCGCAGAGCGGGCTCCGCCGAAGCGGGGTCGAACATCGCCCGGTCAATGCTTGAGGCCTGAGCTTGCAGGCGGGCGATCGCCGCCTCCGCGTCTGAAACGGCCATGCCCGCCTGGCGCGCGTCCTCACGCGCCCGGGCGGTCGCCTTGCGATCCTTCTTCTCACCTTTGGGCCGCGAGTTCGCCTTTGGCTGGTTCCGGCCGAGTACGAAGTCGATGTAATCCTCGATGCTGCCGTCGTAGTCCGAAGCGGTGCCGTTCTCGACCAGCACCAGCCGGTCCGCGGTCAATTCCACCATGTGGCGGTCGTGGCTGATCAGGATGACCGCGCCCTCGAAGTCGTTGAGCGCCTGCACCAGCGCCTCGCGAGCATCGACATCGAGGTGATTGGTCGGCTCGTCGAGAATCAGCAGGTGAGGCGCATCGCGGGTAATCAGCGCCAGCGCCAGCCGCGCGCGCTCGCCACCCGAAAGTAGGCCGACACGAGTCATGGCTCGATTGCCCGAGAAGCCGAACCGCCCGAGCTGCGCCCTGACCGCGCCTGGCGACATGCCCTTCATGGTTCGAGTCATGTGCTCGAGCGGCGTGGCGTCGGCGGCGAGTTCCTCCACCTGGTACTGGGTGAAGTAGCCGACCTTCATCCGGCCCGACGCCTGCATCTCGCCGGCAAGCGGATTGAGCTGCGCGGCGAGCAGGCGGGCGAGCGTCGTCTTGCCGTTGCCGTTGCGGCCGAGCAGGGCGATCCGATCGTCAGGGTCGATCCGCAGGTTGAGCCGCTGGAGGATCGGCTTTTCGTCGTAGCCTACGGCCGCCAGATCGAGCGTGATGAGCGGAGGGCGCATCTGATCTGGGCTCGGGAAGTCGAAGCTTAGGCTCGGATCCTCTATCAATGCGGCGATCGGCTGCATCTTGGCCAGCATCTTGGCACGCGACTGGGCTTGCTTGGCTGTGGAAGCGCGCGCGCTGTTGCGCGCAACGTAATCCTGCAGCCGCGCTCGCTGAGCGTCCTGCGAGGCTTTCGCCGCCGCAAGTTGCGCGGCGCGCTCCGCTCGCTGCGCTTCAAACGCGTCGTACCCTCCCGGGTAGAGCGTGAGCTTTCCGCCCTGCAAGTGGACGATCGTGTCGACTACGTTGTTGAGCAGGTCGCGTTCGTGGCTGATCACAATCAGTGTGCCGGGATAGGCCCTGAGGAAGTTCTCCAGCCACAGCGTCGATTCGAGATCGAGATGATTCGACGGTTCGTCGAGCAGCAGCACGTCGGGCGCGGAGAACAGCAGCGCCGCCAGCGCAACGCGCATTTTCCAGCCGCCGGAAAGACCATCGAGCGGCCGGGCCTGCATCTCCTCGTCGAAGCCAAGCCCGGTGAGGATGGTCGCTGCACGCGACGGCGCGGTGTAGGCGTCGATCGCCAGGAGCCGCTCGTGGATGTCGCCGAGTCGGTCAGGATCGGTGCAGTGTTCGGTCTCGTCGAGCAGTTGCGCCCGCTCCACATCGGCGGCGAGCACCGTGTCGAACGGGCTCACGGCGCCGTTTGGTGCCTCCTGCGCGATATAGCCGAGGCGCGTGCGGCGCGGCATCTCGATCGAGCCTTCGTCAGGATCGAGCTGGCCGACGAGGACCTTCATCAGCGTCGATTTGCCCGCGCCGTTGCGCCCGATCAGGCCGACGCGGCCTCCCGGCGGGATCGAGGCCGTGGCGCGGTCGAGGATCGTGCGGCCGCCCAGGCGCACGGTGATGTTGTTGATCGTGATCATCGAGGCGCGCCCCTAGCAGGGCAGCGCTGCAATCCCAATCACTGGATGAGGCTCAATCGCCAACGTCCCTGGGATCCGGCATTTGGCGTGCTCTTGAGCGGATCTCGTGCGAAGCCGACGTTACGCTCTCGGCCAATTGCGGCCGTTCCTCTCGGCGTAGACGAATGGAGCCACGCGATTGGCAGAAACTGGCCCGTGAGCGGACCGACTGCTGGCAAGCGCCTACAGGCCTAGTGGACGATTCTATCGTCAGTCGCGGCGTTCCGTCATAATGGTCGTCGTGTGACAGGGGGGCCGGAGTTGCAGCGCAAGACACAGATCGTGGTGGTCGGAGGAGGGGCCGGCGGCCTCGAGTTGGTTCGCCGGCTCGGCGCAAGATATGGCCGCAGGCATCACGATATCATCTTGGTCGAGAAGAATCGGACCCACATCTGGAAGCCGCTGCTCCACGAAGTCGCTGCAGGCTCGCTCGACGCGAACCTCGACGAAGTCGGCTATCGAAGCCATTGCCACCGGTGGGGCTACCGGTTCTTCAACGGCGCGCTCGAGAGCGTTGATCGCGACGCGCAGCAGGTCATCCTCGCCCCCCTTGTAGATGAGGACGGCAGCGAGTTGATCGCACGTCACACCATCCGCTTCGACTATCTGGTAATATCCGTTGGCTCGATCACCAATGACTTCGGCACCCCAGGCGTCGCCCAGCATTGTATGTTCCTCGACGACCGCGCCGGAGCCGACCGCTTCCGCAGCCGGCTGCTCGATCATTGCCTGCGCGTGTCTCGGGCCATGAGCACCGATCCCGGCGCCGATGCGCACGTGCGCATCGCGATCGTCGGCGGCGGAGCGACGGGAGTCGAGCTGGCGGCCGAGCTCTACAACTCGGCTGCGGCGTTGCGTCACTATGGCCTCGAAGTGTTCGACGAGAGTCGGCTTGAAGTGTGCGTGATCGAAGCCGGCCGGCGCATACTCCCCGCCCTGCCGGAGCGCTTGGCCGACGCGGCTAAAGCGGAGCTGGAAGCGCTTGGAGTCAGCGTACTCACCGAAGTGCAGGTGACCGAAGCCGTCCCGCATGCGCTTCTCACTGCCGATGGAGAGCGCATTGAGGCCGACCTGCTGGTTTGGGCAGCGGGAGTCAGGGCGTCGAGCTGCCTCGCGACCCTCGGTTTAGAGGTGAACCGCACCAACCAACTGGTTGTGCGCGAAACGCTCCAGACAACCCGCGATGAGCGCATCTTTGCGATCGGCGATTGCTGCTCGTTCACCCCGGCCGGTGCAGATCGGCCCGTCCCTCCGCGCGCGCAGGCGGCGCACCAGATGGCGACCAACGTCTATCGGAACTTGGTGCGCCTGCAGCAGGGGCGACCGCTCAAGCCCTTCGTCTACCATGATCATGGCTCACTGGTCTCGCTGAGCCGCTATTCGACTGTCGGCAGCTTGATGGGGAATCTCGTCGGCGGGCGGATGGCGATCGAAGGACGCCTGGCACGGCTGGTCTACACCTCGCTGTATCGCATGCACCTGATCGCCATCCACGGCTGGGTGAAGGGCCTCGCGCTGCTACTGGTCGGTCGGGTCAACCGGATCATCCGCCCGCGGCTCAAGCTACATTGAATTCCGCGCACGACCTCGCCTGGCCCGAACGTCGCTGCACCTTCGCTAGGCAGAGTTGAACGATCTCAACCTCAGCGCTATCTGCCTCTGTGCGGCGACCACGTTCCCGTCCGTCATCGGGCATAAAGACCGGGACGGCCCGGCGACTTCTCGGAGGCTGCTTGAGTTGGCGTGGTTATCGTTGTTTGTTGCCGGACTTTTTGAAGTCGTTTGGGCCTATTCGATGAAGCAGTCGGCGGGTCTAACGCGACTGGTTCCGACCCTGATTACTGCTGTCGCCATGCTGATCAGTTGTGCTTTGCTCGCCTGGTCGATGCGAACTCTCCCGCTCGGCACAGCCTACATGGTCTGGACTGGGATAGGCGCTGTTGGAGCATTCGTGGTGGGAATGATCGTGCTCGGCGAGCCAGTAGGCTGGGCACGCATGGCTGCGGCCGGTCTCATTGTGGCTGGCTTGGTCCTGATGAAGTTCGCAACCCCGAACTGACAGAATGAACACCGTGTCGAGTCCGCTACAACGCCTGCGATCAGGTTCACCTGACGCCAAGGCGCAAGAATATGGCCCGTTTGAATTCCTCCACTGTGCCCTGCATGTCGAAATCCTCCAGAATCAGCGAACGCGCCATGATGCCGTCGAGGCTGGTGGAAATCATGGTTGCGACCTGAACGGGATCGGCAGGCTGGAATAGCCCCGTCTCCATTCCTAGCCGGATGAAGCTCTGCAGAATTTCATTCTCGTGACGATAGAACTGCCTGATCGACTCGATGGCTTGAGGATTCACATTGGAGAGGCTGTTGGCATCCAGACTGATCTTTACGACGTTACGCAATCTGCGATACAGTATCACATGAATGTCGAACCACGCTCCAATAGCAGCCATCGCGTCCTCATGATCATCTATATGGCAATGTTGCTCGAATAGATGAAACGCCTCGTCGATAGCATTCTGGATAGCCGCTGTGAACAACTCCTCCTTATTCTTAAAATGATAATAGATCATGGCCGAGTTTACTCCGGCCGCCTGTCCGATGTCTTTGATTGTTACAGAGGCGTAGTGCCTTTCGGCAAATAGATCGAGGGCAACGCGAGCGAGGTCGCCGGCGGAGAGGCGCACCTCCGTAGCAGCACGTCTGCCGAGTCGCGGCTTGGGAACGGTGTTGGCGCGCTTCGCGGTCACGGACGCGACGTCTCGCAATCGCCGGTCGTGCTCGCGCCGAGCGCGCCGACAGGCCGCTGGGCCAAATTGGCATGGAGGCGCGGGACGTGACAGTGCTGACCCATTCTTCTCCGTTACCCCCTACTCCGGACGCGCCCGCTGCGAGCGATCGCACGTTGCATCAGCGGCGCTGCTGCCTCTAACCCGGATCGCTGACAGCTGCCACGGGCTTACCGGACGCGTTGGAAAAACTCCATAATTAACCGGTTGATTATTTTTCAGACTCGATTACGCTGCGGGTATTGAAGGCTCTCTGCGGGAGGTTTTACGCCGCTCAGGACAGTAGCGCTCATTATCCGGAAATCGGGTTCGCCCCAGCCAGTGGCATCGGTCACGTATTGGGAAATATCCCAGGACGCGATTTCGACGATGCCTGCAATATATACCTGTATGCAGGAGGATAAGTAGTGTCGCAGTTCATTCTCTCCGACCCGAATTTCAGCGACGGTACTCGCACAGATGTGATTGAAGCTATTGTCGGCGAGTTTCGCGACAAGCCCGGCGTCAAGCTGATCGGGTATGAGCCAGACGCCGACTTCGACCGGTTGCCGGTCGAGATCCTCGGCCGGCCGGAGCAGGTTCGCGAGGCGCTCCTGAACGCCGCCGCCAAGGCGTACGAGCTTATCGACATGGAGCAGCAGCACGGGCGGCATCCCAGGATTGGCGCGGTCGATACCATCGAAATCTATCCGGCTAAGGGGATCACGATCGAGGAATGCCGCGAGTTTGCCGAGGAACTCGGCAACGAGCTCTTCCGGCGGCACGGGGTGCCCATCTATTTCACGGGCAAGAATGCCCGTCAGCCGGATCGTGAAGGCCTCACCGTTATCCGCAAAGGGAACTACGAGGGCCTCCGAGACGCCGTGCTCACCGATCCGAGCCGCGCACCCGACCTCGGCCCGGCCCGGCTCCATCCGACTGCGGGCGCCACGATCGTGGGCGCGCTCGAGGAGCACGACGCCTATTTCAACATTGTTCTGGACACGACCGATCTTGCGATCGCGAAGAAACTGGCAAGCTACGTGCGCGGCCGGACCGGAGGGTTCACCAATATCCAGGGGGTGATCGGACTGCCCCAGACCCATCGGCGCACCGGGAAGGCGTGCACCGTGGTCTCATGTGAGGTGAGCAATCCAACCAAAACACCGCTTCACCGGATCTACAATCTGCTGAAAGCCGAAGCCGCTCGCTACGGCGTCAACGTGATTGCGGGCCAGGTCTGCGGCACCATCGCAGCCGAAGTGCTCGTGCAGACCGCCGAGTGGTACCTGCAGCTTGAAGCGATCAACGGTCCCTGGGACTACAAGACGCAGATCCTCGAGAACCACCTGCTGGAGCTCGAAGGCTGACGGTGAAGCAGACTAGATAAATCGCCGGGAAGGAAGTCGTTTCCTGAGGGAGAGTGCGCATGGCTGAGATTGTCTTGGGGGCATCACGTTTCGACGAGCCTGTCATGGCCGAGCCGAAGATGCGGCGAGATGTCAACTGGCTACTGGTTGTATTCATTGCCGCGGGCTCGCCAGCACTTGTCATGTTCAATCTCGGCGGCCTCGCCGCTGTTGTTGGCACCATCTCTCCGCTCATCTGGACCGTCTCGGTCCTGCTCGGATTCCTCGAGTTGTTTGTCTACATGGAGATCGCCGGACTTCATCCCAGCAAGTCCGGCGGCACCGCGGTCCACGGTGCCACCGCCTGGGTGCGCTACAGCAAGATCGTGGCGCCGATGTCGATCTTCTCGAACTGGCTGGCGTGGAGCCCGATTCTCGCGATCGGCTCGGGGCTCGCTTCGGGCTACCTGCTCTCGATCTTCATACCCCCCGACCACCCGATAAGCACTTGGCAGATCACCTTCGTCGATCTCGGCTTCATTCAGCCCGACCTGACGCTGCGGATCAACGCCCAGTTCGTCATCGGCACGATCATCATGGTCGGCATCTGGAGCGTACAGCACGCCGGCATTCTGAGAACGGCAAGAGCCGCAACGCTGCTGACCATCGGCGGCCTGATGCCGCTCATCCTCGTGTCCATTATCCCGCTGTTCAACGGCAACCTCGAGATGGCGAATTTCTCGCCGTTCGTCCCGCTCAACGGAACGTGGGACCTTGAGGGTTGGCGCTTGGTAATCGGTGGTCTGATGCTCGCCGCCTGGTCCACCTACGCCGCCGAGACTGCCGTCTGCTACATGAGCGAATTCAAGAATCCCGGCACCGACGCGCCGAAGGCGATGATCTGGTCGGGCATCATCTGCATTGCGCTCTACGCGCTCGTGCCGTTCGTCTTTCAGGGTGTCCTTGGAACCAAGTACATGATGCGCGACGGCATCGTGTCGGGCGAGGAAGTGGGCGTCGCGCTCGCGAGCATGGTCCACGCCGGCGCCTTTGCCACCAAGCTTATCGTCGTCTGTCTGACGTTCACCCTGTTCCTCGGCATCATGACCGCGATGGCCGGCTCTTCACGCACGCTCTACGAAGGCGGTCGTGACGGATGGATGCCCAAGTATCTCGGGCACCTGAACAAGCACGGCATTCCGACCTATGCCATGTGGACCGACCTTGCCTTCAATGCCTTCCTTCTGCTGCTCTCGGACTACCTGTTCGTCCTCGCCGTCTCGAGCGTGAACTACATCCTGTTTCATTATCTCAATCTCAATGCGGGCTGGATTCACAGGATCGACAATCCGCGCGTCAAGCGACCCTACAGGACTCCGCGCGTCCTGTTTATCATTGGAGCGTGTCTGGCCTTCTTCAACGCGTTCCTTATCGGAGCCGGTTCGAACGTGTGGGGCCCGGGTATCCTGTGGCTCGGCCTCGGCTGCGCTTTTCTGGCGGTCCCAATCTTCTGGTATCGGCACTACATCGTCGACAAGGGTCAATTCCCGCGCGACATGCTGAGCGACTTGTTTCCCGAAGGCGAAGACGACGTCGGGCCCACGAGGGCAGGAATCCTGCCGTATCTCGCGTTGGCGGGCGGCATCGCCGCCATGGCTGCGGGCTACATCATCTTCTGGAGCGGGATCTTCATTCCGAACTGATCTGTCACCCCTCGCAGTTGCCGGTTTCGACGAGACCCAATTGGAGAACGCTACGTGCTCAAGGACATGACGATTGCGGAGTTCGGTGCCGTTCTTGGCTCCAACTCGCCGGCGCCGGGCGGTGGAAGCGTGGCTGCTCTCTCAGGCATGCTCGGCGCCAACCTCGTGTCCATGGTGTGTCGCCTCACCTTGGGCAAGGATGGCTACGAGGCGCATGCAGGGGCGGTAGAGGCCGCCCTGGGGAAGTCCGACGCGCTCGCCAACAGCCTGCTCGACAGAGTCGACCTCGATACTGAAGCATTCAATGGCGTGATGGCCGCGTTCAGGATGCCGAAGGCCAGCGATGACGAGAAGGCAGCAAGGACCGCGGCCATCCAGCAGGGATACAAGAGCGCGATTCAGTCGCCGCTGGGTATCGCCCGTGAATGCTTGCAGGTCCTTGAGATCGCGGAGGAATTGCTGGGCAAATCGAACAGCAACGCGCTCAGCGATCTCGGCGTTGCTGGCCAGCAGGCGTTCGCCGGGCTCGAGGGAGCGATCATGAATGTCCGGATCAACATTCCCTCGATCAAGGATCAGAGCTTCGCGGCGGACACCGGCGCCGAAATCGGAACGCTGTTGAGCCGCGGACAAGAACTCTCCGGCCGCATCTACAATTACGTCTCTGAGAACCTGGTCTGAACCCCAATGGACTGAGGCGAGAGTGAAATTGCGCGTTCCAAGCGGATTCCACCTGCTGGAATACCTCGCCGGCGGCTCAGACCGCCGGCTTCCTTTTTCTTAGCCTGTTCCGCGCCTTTGCGCCGCGGCCCAACATTCGGAGGTTAGTGCTGGGGGCCGTTGGCGGTGCTGTCAGTCCACTGGCAAGCCGTCTCCGCCACCGGCCCGGACCAGCGCTTCCCGACCATCTAATGACCAACCCCCGCCGAGTGCGCGGAACAAATCGATCTGAGCGCGCGAAACGGCGGCGTCCTGGCTGGCGAGCTGGGCTCTGGCCTCTGCCAATGTCCGTTCTGCATCGAGGCGCGCCAGCGAATTGATTGCGCCCTCGCGTTGTTGAGCGCGAACGATGCCTGCGGCCCGTTCGGCCTGCTCACTCGCGGCCTGCAAGGCAGCACGCCGCTCGATCGCGCGGGCGTAGCTCGACAGCGCGGTTTCGGTTTCCTCGAGCGCGAGCAGCACGGTGCCGTCGAAGGCGGCGAGCGAGCCTTGCGCATCGGCATTCGCCGCTGCGATCCGGGCACGGGCCGGTTCCTGGTTGGGGAAGGCCCAGCTCAGCAACGGCCCAAGCAGCCAGCGGAGCGGACCGCCGGTGAATATGTCGCCAATATCCGGCCCGGTCGAGCCAAGCGAGGCCCCGAGTGTGATGCGCGGGTATAGGTCTGCCGTGGCAACTCCGATCCGCGCGGTATCTGCCGCCAGCCGCCGCTCGGCCGCCCGAACATCTGGCCGCCGGGCGAGCAGCGCCGTCCCGTCGCCGACCGGAATGGGATCGCGGATTTCCAGCCCGATGCTGCGCTCGCCGGCGATCGGCGGCAATTCGGCCGGCGCCCGGCCGGTCAGCGTGGCAAGGCGGAACAGCGCCGCCTGCCGTGCGGCCTCCAGCGCCGGCACCTCCGCGGCGCGCTGTTCGCGCAAAGCGCTGATCTGGGCGAGGGCAAGGCCGCTCTCGAGCCCCGCGTCATGGCGGCGCGTGGTCAGAGCCAGCGACCGATCCAGCAGGTCGACGATCTCGCGAGCAACGCGCAGCTGCGCGGCCCCCGACGTGGCGTCGGCATAGGCGCGCGTCGTATCGGCCACCACGATCACCCTCACCGCATCGGCATCGGCCTGGCTCGCCGCCAGATCCGCCCTCGCCGCTTCGACACCGCGGCTAACCCGGCCGAACAGGTCGAGTTCGTAGCCGAGTTCGACCCCGGCGTCGTAGCCCCATCCCTCCCGGTCGGCGCCTGGCGGAGGCTGGCCTTCCGTCTGGCGACCATAGCTTGCGCCGGCATCGATCGAGGTTTGCGGCAATCCGTCCGCTCGCGCCCCGCGCAAGCCGGCCCGGGCCCGTTCGATCCGCGCGACGGCCTCGCGCACGTCGGTATTCGCGGTCAGCGCATCGGCAACGAGACCGTCGAGGACGGGATCGTCGTAGAGTCGCCACCAGTCGGCCGGCAGCGGGCTCGTCGAAACGGGCGGGCTGCCCGCGGGGTGCTGTCAGTCTAATCGCAACTTGTCTCCGATTGACATAGCTCTCCCCTTCCCAGCCAGGCCTCAGGCCATGAGCGACTGCCACTCGGCCAGAGCGGCCGAGCGGCGGGTCTTGTAGGTCTCTCTGTCGACGAGATGACGTTCGAGGTTGAAGTGGTTGTGGACGTTGGCATGGACCGAGGCGAACTTCTGCAGGCTTTTCATCTGCCGGAACCGCAGCATCGCCCGTTCTCGTCGTCGAAACGGCAGGTGACTGTTCTCGACCCTGTTGTTGGCCCAGCGGCCGATCTCCTGCTTGTCGGCATTGCCGAGCTCATCCATCGCCGCCTTGTACGAGCGCAGACCGTCGGTGGTGATCACTTCGGGTGAGCCATGGCGCTTGAGCGCCTTCTTCATGAACCTGAGCGCAGCGGCCTTGTCCCTCGTCCTGGTGACGTAGCTCTCGAGGACCTCGCCTTCCTGGTCGACCGCGCGCCACAGGTAGTGCATCTCGCCGCCCACCTTCACGTAGACCTCGTCGAGGTGCCACTTCCACTGGCGGAAACCGCGCATCCGGCTCGCTCGCTGCCGGCGCACGTCGGCGGCAAACAACGGACCGAACCTGTTCCACCAATGCCGCACCGTCTCGTGGCAGATGTCGACGCCGCGCTCTGCCAGCAGGTCCTCGACATTGCGCAAGCTCAGCGGGAAGCGGACGTACATCATCACCACCAGCCGGATCACCTCCGGCGAGGAGTTGAAGTAGCGGAACGGACTGGCGGGTTTCTTCGGACGAGGCATGACCCCGCCCTGCCCTCAGTTCCTTACCAGCCGGTGCATTTGCTCTGACAGAGCGCCTGCGTGCGCTTCAGAACCAGAAGCGCACGCCTGCGACAAATTCGGTCCGGCTGGGATCGTCGCCCGCGGCACGCGCGAAGTCGCCGCTGTCCCCGATCTTCCAGCGTTGCGCCAGGCCGATATAAGGCGCGAACTCGCGAACGATCTCGTAACGCAGGCGCAATCCAAGCTCCACTTCGTCGACACCCGCGCCGATCCCGAGTTCCGCAATGTCCTGCGCCGCCAACGCCAGTTCCGCACGCGGCTGGAGGATCAGCCGCTGAGTGATGCGCTGGTCGATCTCGCCTTCGATCCGGGCGGTCAGGTCGCCCTTGTGCGACAGGAAGGCGGCGGCGTCGATTTCGAAGCGATAGGGCGCAAGGCCTTGCACCCCGAGTACCGCGTGCGTGCGCTCGGGGCCGGCCAAGTCCTGGCGCACGCCGGCCTGGAGATCGAACCATGGTCCGATCGCGTGGCTCCACAGCGCCTGGACTTCGGCCGCTTCTGGGCGCTCGCCCCAGTCGCCCTCGCCTTCGCTCTTGAACCAGAACTTGTCGAGGTCGCTGCCGTAGTACCCTTGCGTGTCCCACAGGTAACCGTCCTGGCCGTCGCGAGACGCATATTCGAGGCGGTCGGCCTGGATCCAGAACACCGGCGTGCCGCTCACCTTCCGAACGACATCGGCGCGCGAGGCCGCCATCACCGCCGGGTCGAGAAACACGTCAGCGGCGAAAGGCGGGCCGTCAAATGCTTCTGGCGGAGGATCCGATTGCGGGATGTCATCGGCCTCATCCGGCACGCCCGGCGCGTGGCCCATTGCCGCGTGATCGACTTCCGGTTCAGGCTGCGGAGGAGCCACGGCGCCGTGGCCCGCATGGTCCTGCGCATAGGTCGGAGCGGCCGTGGCCAGCAACAGGAGGAGGACGGCGCGCCTCATTGCCCCTGTCCCCCGCCCAGCGGGCGGACCGTGACGAGCTGAAACATGCCGTTGTGCATGTGGTACATCAGATGGCAGTGGAAGGCCCAGTCGCCCGGTTCATTGGCGATCAGGTCGAACGTCGCGCTGCCGCCCGGCTGGACCACCAGCGTATGCTTGAGTGGCTGAAGTTCGGCGGACGCGCCGTTCACCAACTCGAAGAAGTGTCCGTGCAGGTGGATCGGGTGGGCCATCATCGTGTCGTTGACCAGCCGCACCCGCACCTTTTCGTTGAAGGCGAAGCGGATCGGGTTGTCGGTCACCGCGGAGAACTTTTCCCCGTCGAACGACCACATGTAGCGCTCCATGTTGCCAGTGAGGTGGATTTCCTTGAGGCGCGAGGGCGTGCGGCGGTCCGGGTTGGGCCTCGCCGCGACGAGCTGCCGGTAGGTCAGAACGCGGTGGCCAATGTCGTCGAGCCCGATCCCGGGATCGCCCATCCGGTCAGCGGGAGCCATCGCAACGGTGTCGAGCCCGGGCCCGGCCCTGACTTGCGCCGGCAACATCGAGGTGTCGCGCATGCTCATGCCGCCGATCGAGGTAACGTCGGGGCCCATGCCCATGTCGGCCATCGTCAGCAGCGGCGGGTTGCGCAGCGGCGGGACGGCGGCGCGCGCGCCGGGGCGGGCAGCGAGGGTGGCGAAGCCCATCCCGGAGCGATCGATCGCCTCGGCCACGAACGCAAAGGCTTCCGCACCTCGCGGCTCAATGATCACATCATAGGTCTCGGCGTTGCCGATCTGGAACTCGTCGACCTCGACCGGGCTGACGTTCTGCCCATCGGCGGCGACGACGGTCATCGCCAGGCCCGGAATGCGCACGTTGAAGAACGTCATCGCCGAGGCGTTAATGATCCTGAGGCGGACGCGCTCGCCGGGAGTGAAGACAAGCTCGAGGCCGTCTTCCGGCCCGTGTCCGTTGACGAGGAAAGTGTACGTCGAACCGGTGACATCGGAGATGTCGGTCGGCGACATGCGCATCTTCGCCCACATCCGCCGCTCCGCCGCGGAGAGCGGGTAATCATCCGTCATGGTGGTCTTCTGATGATTGAAGTAGGCGTCACCAACCTTGAGCTTGCGCATGATCTCGTGCGGATGCATCGGCGACCAGTCGGACAGCATGAGCACGTATTCGCGCTCATATGTGAACGGGTCGCGCTCGGCCGGATCGATCACGATCGGGCCGTAATGCCCGAGCGGCTCCTGCAGGGTGTGCGCGTGCCACCAGTACGTCCCCGCCTGCCGGACAGGGAACCGGTAACGGAACGTCTCGCCTGGGTTCACGGCCGGCATCGTGATACCCGGCACGCCGTCCATCAGGAAAGGCACCAGCATCCCGTGCCAGTGGATCGAGGTTTCGTCCGAGCTGTTGTTAATCAGGTCGACGGTGAGGTCCTGCCCTTCTCTCAGCCGTAGCAAGGGTCCAGGAACTGTCCCGTTGACGGTCACCGCCGGGCCGCGGCGCGAGCCGGTAGCGAAGGTCGCGTCGGCTACGGTCATCATCAATCGCTCGCCTGAGAGCACGTCGCTGCCGCGGCGGGCGAGCGTTCCCCCCATCGCCCCGCGCGCCCACGTCGGGATCGCCTCAACAAGGCCGAGCGCGCCAAGCGAGGCAGCGCCCGCGCCCAGGAAACGTCTGCGATCGATTGCTCGCATGAATGAAACCCGTTTCGTGCTTGTCCAGCCCAAGCTCTCTAAGCGGGCGAGCGGGCGAGCCCATCCGTAAATCTACGGCCACGAGCGGGGTTCTTACGGGACGGATGCCACGGTCGCGCCGCCCGAGGCACCTGTTGAAGGTGCCGGGCAGCACAATCGCGGTGACGATCTGCTGTTCCTTGAGACCGGACGGCCGGTGCCGGTCCAGTCGCAAACCGGCACGCCATGCGTGGATCGATTACTCCATGGTGCCCAGAAGCCAGTCCAGGTCAACGGTCGCGAGCGAGGTGAAGGAGTCCGCGAGCGCGTACGGCAAGATCAGCGATCGCCGGTGGACCAGCGATCCGCAACTGTAGGTGACGTTCGGAACGTAGCCGTCACGGCCGAGGCAAGTTGGCACGATGAGCGGATGGCGCGTGCGGCCCAACACATTGGTCGGATCGTCCCGGTCCAGCAGGCAAGCACCGATGCAGTAGTTGCGAATGGCGCCTACGCCGTGCGTGAGGACCAGCCAGCCCTCATCGATTTCGATCGGGGGGCCGCAATTGCCAAGTTGCACGAATTCCCACGGCCACCGCGGCGCGAGCACGGCATGGCCCTCGTCCCATTCGTAGAGCCGATTGGAACGGAGCACCCAGATGTTCTCGTGATCCTGGCGGCCAAGCATGACGTAGACGCCGTCGATACGACGGGGAAACAGGGCCATGCCCTTGGTCGCGGCATATCTTCCCTGCAGCGCGGTCAGCTCGAAGGTCTCGAAGTCAGTTGTCCGCAGCAACTCCTGGCGGACGGTCTCGCCACCTACGGCGGTATAAGTGCCTAAGTATGCGGTCGTGCCGTCGTCCTCCGCGAAGCGCGTCAGGCGCAAATCTTCCAGGCCGTGCCGCTGCCGATAGGTCACCGGGAAGATAACCACGGCCGAGAGATCGTCGTGGTCGTGGCAAATGAGCCGAACACCCGGGTCGTCCGGCGCGATCCCAGGGAGCAATTCGATCGAAGGCGAGATCGCAAACTCGCTCGGTGGCTCGAGCTTGAACTGACCAGCCGCATCGACCTGGCCGGTACGAAAGGTGATCGAAGAAATGTGTCCTTCGCCGATGGCCCGCAGCGACAGTACGAAACGCAAGCCTCCTGGGGGGGCGGCAGACTGATCGGGGTGCGGCACAATGCTGGGGTTGAACAGCGCCGCCGCCTCGAACGCGTATTCCTCGGTGAAGTGGGCACCTATCAGCAGCCGCTGGTGAGGCGTCGCCGAATGCCAGTGCGTTCCGGGCGCACAGAGATCGTGGAAGCGGCGCTCCAGGACCGCGTCGACATTCACGTGGCGACCACGAAGGGAGGCCCTAATCCGACCTAGTTCTGCCTCCGCACTGGCATCGTCCAGAGTCAGGATGCGACCAATGACGGCGTCCATCCGGCTGACGCCGAGCGTCGCCGTTGGGAAAGGATTATCGCCCGGCATGAACGGGCGCAGCGCAACGCGGGAAGGTTCGGGGACTAAGGTGATTCCGGATTGGCTCAGACCTGGCGGAGCAGGCACGCAATAGGTCCCCTCAGCGGCATGGGGCCTCCCCGGCGGATGTCGACTCCGTTTCATGCCCATCTCCTCTGATCGGCCATATATCACACGACAGGAGTCGTTTGAGGCTGGGCACCTCCACGCAACACGAAATTTGCCAAAGTTGAGCTTCGTCCTGCAGAAACAGGCGCGAGTTCAGGCCGCGAAACCAGGAGAGCGCCGGGGCGTTGCGCCCTTATGGCTTCCAAGGAAAGAACCGTGTTCATCGTCCGACCCCTGCTTTCGCCCGCAATTGTGATCGGCCTGCTAGCTGCATGCTCGCAGCAGAAGGACGAGAACACGGCGGAAACAATGCACGAAGAGCGGGGCCAAATGGCGAATGGCGGAATGATGGGTGGCGATCTGGAACGGCAGATGGCGCAGATGTCCGGACCGTTCGCGAATGCCGAACGCAAGATGTATACGGCGATGAGGGATGCCACTGGGGTCGACTTCTCTGACAGCTGGGTCCGTAAAATGATCGCGCACCACCAGGGCGCTGTCGACATGGCCCGGATCTATCTGGAGCAGGAAGGTGGGCGGGCGGATGTTCGCGACATGGCCGAGGGCACGATCGACAAGCAGACCCAAGAGATCGCGGAACTTGAGAAAATAGTCAGGGAAGGCAATCGTCACCCAGCCGGGGCTGAGCCCTACGCAAGCGCCGAGCGCGACATGATGCATGGGATGATGGCGGCGGCGCGCGACGATGTCAGTGCGAGTTTCCTGGGGAAGATGTTGGAGCATGACAAGGGCGCTGTTGCCCTATCCGAAGTGTTTCTGGCGCAGGGCGGGGATCATCGCGTTGAAGAAAGGGCCCGCCAAATCCGCGATGACCAGCGCAAGGAAGCCTCGGAAGTCGAGGAAATGATGGCCAAATAGCGCTCGGGCATGAAATCGGGGCCACCCGCCGAAGTAAAAACATCGTCCGCTAACCCCCATTTGTGGCTCACTGCGCCCGTTCTGCTGCCATCGCTGCGAGCACCCCCTGAGGGGCTTGCCGAACAGCGCGGTCGCTTCGGAATGTTACTGAGCGCGCAGCCCTCGCCCGTTCATTAGTCCTGCCGATGAGCGGAGCGTTCCAATGAAAGTCATCGTCTTCAGCACCAAGTCCTACGACCGCCGCTTCCTGACCGCGGCGAACGACGCCTCTGGCTCGGCGCACGAGCTAGTCTTCCTTGAGGCCAGGCTCGACGCCGACACCGCGAGGCTGGTCGAGGTTGGCAGCGTCGTCTGCGCGTTCGTCAATGATCGTCTCGATGCAGTTGCACTCGAAGTGCTCGGTCGCACTGGCGTTCGCCTGGTCGCGTTGCGTTGTGCCGGCTTCAACAACGTCGACCTCGCCGCGGCGCAAAGACTGGGGATCAGCATCGCGCGGGTTCCCGCTTATTCGCCGCACGCCGTCGCGGAACATGCCGTCGCGCTGATTCTTTCGCTCAACCGCAACATTCACAGGGCCTATGCCCGGGTCCGGGACGGTAACTTCGCGCTCGACGGGCTGCTGGGCTTCGATCTGCTCGGGCGCACGGTCGGCGTGATCGGTACCGGGAGGATCGGCCTTGAACTGGCGCGGATCATGAACGGCTTCGGTTGCCGAATTCTCGGAAACGACGTGGCGCGGGCACCGGAATTCGAGGCGCTCGGCGGCACCTACGTGCCGCTTCCCGAACTGCTGCGGCAATCGGACATCGTCAGTCTCCATTGTCCGCTTACGCCGGACACCAAGCATCTGATTGACGGCGACGCTATCGCGCAGATGAAGCCGGGCGTGATGCTGATCAACACCAGCCGCGGTGCGGTGGTCGATACTAGAGCCGTGATCGACGGGTTGAAGGGCGGAAGGGTCGGCTACCTCGGTCTCGACGTCTACGAGGAGGAAGGCGACCTGTTCTTCGAAAACCTGTCGGATCAGGTTATCCGCGACGATGTGTTCGCCCGGCTCCTGACGTTTCCCAACGTCCTCGTCACCGGCCACCAGGGCTTCTTCACCGCCGAGGCGCTTACCGCCATCGCCACGACCACGATCGAAAACATCACGCAGTTTGTGCAGACCGGGCGGCCGGTGCACGCTGTTACCACCGAATGCTGCGTTCCGACCGACGGCTGCCCGCGCGCGCCGCACACCCCTCGTCCGTGAGCGGGTGGCGAGACTGGTCTAGTCAGGCCGCCGCAAGCGACGGGACCTCGCCTCTGACCGGACGTTGTGAGATTCCGGCCAGGCGCGTGCGCTTGAGCATGAGCGCGTTGGCCGCCACCAGCGCCGAGCTGCCTGACATTGCGAGCGCCGCCATCTCCGGGCTCAGCAGCACCGGATAGAGCACGCCCGCCGCGAGCGGAAAGGCGATCACATTGTACCCCACCGCCCACCACAGGTTCTGGTGCATCTTCCTCAGCGTCGCGCGCGACAGCATGATCGCGCCGACGATGTCGTAAGGGTCGCTCTTCATCAGCACGACGTCGGCGCTTTCCATCGCGACGTCGGTGCCGGCGCCGATGGCGAAACCTACATCTGCCTGAGTAAGGGCGGGCGCGTCATTCACTCCGTCGCCGACCATGCCCACGCGGCTGCCGCCTGATTGCAGCTCTCTGATCTTGGCCGCTTTGTCGCCGGGCAGCACGTCCGCCAGGACGATGTCGATTCCGAGCTCGCCCGCGATACGTTGCGCCGTGCCGGCATTGTCGCCGGTGATCATCGCGACCTTGACACCCCGTTCCCGCAGCGCCGCGACCGTCACACGTGAAGTGGGGCGGGTGGCGTCAGCGATCGCGATGAGCCCCGCCAATTTCCCGCCGCGGGCGACGTGGACGACGGTGCGGCCCGCGCCTTTCAGCAACTCGGCCTGGTCCCGGAGCCCGCCGAGGTCGACGTCCGCCTCGTCCATGACAAGGCGGTTCCCGACGAGGATCTTGTCGCCGTTCACTTCGGCGCGGGCGCCCTTGCCCTCGATGTTGGCGAAGGCGCGCGAATCGGGCAGCGCCAGGCCGGCTGCTCGCTCGAGAATGGCGGCCCCGAGCGGGTGCTCGGAATTACGCTCCAGCGCCGCGGCGAGGCGCAGCACCTCGTCGATCGAGCTGCCGTCGACCGACACCACGTCGACGACCTTAGGCTGCCCCATCGTTAGCGTCCCCGTCTTGTCGAAGACGATCACGTCAAGCTTGGTCGCATCCTCCAGGGCGGAAGCGTTCTTGAATAGTATGCCGTTCTGGGCGCCTAAACCCGTCCCGACCATCACGGCCATCGGTGTCGCGAGGCCCAGGGCATCGGGACAAGCGATCACGAACACGGTGATCGTCAGCGTCAGCGCGAACAGCAGCGATGCGCCCAGGCCCCAATACCAAACCGCGAACGTCGCCACCCCGATCAGGATCGCCGCGAGCACCAGCCACTGCGAGGCGCGGTCGGCCAGCAGCTGGGCGGGAGCCTTCGAGTTCTGCGCCTCCTGCACGAGCTTGACGATCTGCGCGAGTGCGGTGTCTGCTCCGACCTTGGTCGCCCGGTAGCGGAAGCTTCCGGTTTTGTTGATTGTGGCGCCGATCACCGCATCGCCGAGCTTTTTCGCGACCGGCATCGATTCACCCGTCAGCATCGACTCGTCGACGTCCGACGCGCCCTCGAAAATTTCCCCATCGACCGGGATCTTGTCGCCGGGCCGAATAACGACCGTATCGCCGGCCAGCACTTCGGCTGTCGGCAGCTCGACTTCCAGTCCATCGCGCACGACCCTGGCCAGCGGCGGCGCGAGGCCCATCAGTTTGCGGATGGCCTCCGAAGCGCCGGCGCGGGCGCGCATTTCCAGCCAATGTCCGAGCAGGATGAAGACAAGCAGGACCGCCGATGCTTCGTAAAACTGCTGGCCGCTGAACAGGAAGGTCGATCCGACGCTGAACAGATAGCCGGTGCCGACGCTCAGCAGCACCAGCACCGCCATGTTGAGAATGCCGTTCCGCAGCGCGCGGATCGCGGCGACAGCGAACGGCCAGGCGGGGTAAAGGATCGCCGCGCTGGCCAGCAGGAACAGCGTGAGATCAAGCCCCAGTGCCTTCGGGGGCGAGATGAGCGGCCGGTCCATCCCCATCGGCGCCAGTGCGAAGATCGGCAGGGTGAAGATCAGGCTGACGACGAAGCGGTTGCGCATGTCGCGCGCCATTGCCTGCATGTCCATTCCCGCGCCGTGACCCATCTCGTGTGCCATCGCGTCGTGCGTCGGGTGCGCGGGAGACTCTGCATGAACTGGGGAGTGCGCCGCATGATTTTGGTCAGATTGGTCGTCCTCGACGATATCGGACGGGGCTACACAGACGTGTCGCGGCACGGGACGCCCGCGGCAGTGGAACCCACATTCGCGGACGAGTTCCTTCAGCCCTGCAACGCTGATCGTATGTTCGTCGAAATCCACCGTGATCGATTCCGACGCGGGATTCGACCGGGCGTCGACAACGCCCGGCGCTCGCGCAACCGCTCTCTCGACACCGAGATGATCGAGCCCCTGAAACAGATCGCGCACTTCAAGGGTGATAGTCTTCATGCGCGTCTCCATGAGCTGGGGCCGCTCCCCCCTCGGTCGAGGCCGAAGTTCTCCACGGGGCGGTGGACCTAAATGAGCGTTGTGGCGGTATTGGGATTATTACCGATACAGGACGTCCTGAAAACGAGACGATAAGCTAGATCTGCGCGTTGGGAGCCTCCGTGCATGGCTGAGACCTAACGCAGTTCGGAACTTGCCCAGGAGTCCTTCGAAACGGTAAAATCTGCCCAGGCTGGTCCCATCGTCGAGGACGCCGGGGAACACTTCCGCAAGGCCCGGCATGTGTTCGGCGCACGGAGCTTGAACTTCTGCTCGGACGTGCATTTTGCAGCGCTCATCGCCGGCTTCACGGGTCCGTGCGCGCGAACTGAGTCAAGGAACCTCGGAAATGCAATCCTCACAGATAAACGTCGGGATCGTCGGATACGGCGTCATCGGACGCCGGGTTGCACATGCCGTCGGCCTCCAGTCCGACATGACGCTGGTCGGTGTCGCCGACATCGCGGCCGATTGGCGCATCGCCCAGCTCGTCAGCAGCGGCGTTCCCCTTTTCGCCGCTGGTGACGACGCCCGCACCGCGATGGCCGAGACCAGCCTCACGATCAGCGGAGCACTGGAGGATCTGGCGGAAGCCAGCGACGTGATCGTCGATTGCACCCCAAAGCGGGTCGGAGCGGCAAATGCGGAAATCTACCGGCGAGTGGGGCGACGTTTCATCGTCCAGGGAGGCGAGAAACACGACGTTGCCGGCCACTCCTTCGTTGCCGAATCCAGCTACGCCGGGGCAGTCGGCCGCCCGGCGACCCGGGTGGTCTCCTGCAACACGACCTCGATCGTGCGGACGCTGGGGGCGCTCAAACGTGCGGGGTTGCTTTCCAGGGCGCGCGGGACGTTGCTCAGGCGGGCGACCGATCCATGGGAAAGTCACCTGGGCGGGATCATGAATACCTTGGTTCCGGAACCGTCGATGCCGAGCCACCAGGGGCCCGACGCGCAGCTCGTCGACCCCGAGCTCGACGTGGTGACAATGGCGATCCAGGTCCCGGAAACGCTGGGCCATTTGCACGCCTGGAACGTCGAGCTGAGCCGGGAAGTGTCGCGCGCGGACGTGTTGGATGTCCTCGGCGCTTCCACCCGCACCCTGCTCATCGATACCCGCACCGGCCTTTCCGCCATCAATGCGGTGAAAGAGTGGGTGGGCGAAAGCGGCCGGCCCAATGCCAACCTCTACGAGGTCGCGTTGTGGTCTGATCTGCTCGCCGTACGGGGTCGCGAACTATTCTACAGCTACATGGTCGACAACCAGGCGATCGTTATTCCCGAGACGATCGACGCCATTCGCGCACTGTCCGGCTTCGCGAATGCCGAGGCGTCGATAACGCGCACCAACGAGACACTCGGGATCGGCGCACTGTTCGTACCGCAGGCCACGCCTGCGTGACCGTGCGAGCGGGGGTGCGTTCTCCGGAAGGTTACGGATAGGGGGCCCGCTCCCCTAGGGCTACTCCGAGCCAAAGCTGGAGGAGGCGCCGATGGGCTGGTCATTACCGATCGCCACCGTGAAAGGAACCGTGGTCCGGCTCCACTTCACCTTCCTTCTGTTTCTCGTCTGGATCGTGGCAACGGCCTATGCACAGGCGGGCCCGAAAGCAGCGGTCGCAGCAGGCCTCTTCCTGCTGCTGCTCTTCCTTTCGGTCACGCTCCACGAGTTCGGTCACATCCTCATGGCGCGCCGGTTCGGCGTCCGCACGCCGGACGTGACTCTGCTGCCAATCGGCGGTGTCGCGCGGCTCGAGCGCATTCCAGAGCAGCCGCGCCAGGAGTTCCTAATCGCGATGGCCGGGCCGGCCGTGAACTTCGTTATCGCAGCGCTGCTTGTTCTCGTCATGGGCGGCCTGCCGGCGCATGTCGAAATGAGCCTCGACAATATCGGCGCTGATCTTCCCCTCCACCTTGCCTATGCCAACCTGGCCCTCGCGGTGTTCAACCTGATCCCAGCGTTTCCCATGGACGGTGGGCGAGCGCTCCGAGCGCTTCTCGCCGCCCGCTTTGGCTATACCCAAGGAACACGGAGCGCCGCGCTCGTTGGTCAGGTGCTCGCCGTCGTCCTGGGACTCTACGGCTTTGCGATAGGCCACGTGATCCTCGTCGTAGTCGCCCTCTTCGTCTATTTGGCAGCAGGCTCGGAGGCGGACGCAGCGCGCATTCGGGGCGTTAGCCAGGGCGGACGCGCGGCCGATCTGATGATCACCGATCTTCGCACGCTGCCCATGGAAGCCACGGTTGGCGACGCCGCCGAGGCCCTGCTTCGCACCAGCCACCGCGAATTTCCCGTGGTGGACATCGAGGGCCGCATGCAAGGGCTCCTGACGCGCGAGGGCATCATCAAGGGGCTACAGCTCGGGCCACACACGCCAGTCTCCGCCGTGCTTCGAACCGATGTGCCGACAACCACCACATTTCACAGTGCCGAAGTAGCCGTGCAGAAGCTTCAGCAGGGTGCGAAAGCCGTGGCTGTGACCGACTCCGACGGTCGCCTTGTCGGCCTGATCACCTGGGAGAATATGCTCGAGCACCTGCAGATCGCTGGCGCCCGCAACGGAAAGGGCGCGGCCTCCGGTCAGCACGGCATCGCGGTCGCCACCGGGGGATGAAGCGCGTCCCGATCATCGGACTGATCCTTGTTGCTATCGTGGCCGCGTCGGCGTTCGTCTATTTCCGCCTCCAGCCGGAGCCGCAGCCGGCTCAAGTTGTCTACGGCAGCGGACGCATCGAGGCTGACGAAGTGCGCGTGGCGCCCGAACTGCCGGGCCGCCTGCTCGAAAATCGCGCGCGCGAGGGCGAAGTTCTTCGCGCCGGTGAGCTGATCGCGCGGCTCGACCCGATCGATTACACGCTGCAGGCGAACCAGGCCGCCGCCCAGCGCAGCGCGACGCAGCGCACCGCCTCGCAGATCGACGCCCAGATCGACCTCGCGCGGCATCATGCGGAGACAGCCCGGCAGGATCTCGCCAGATACGCGACATTGCGCGACAAAGGATGGGTGACCGTTCCGCAGCTTGATCTCAGGCGGAATGCCTATCTCGCCGCGGTCAGCCAAGTGAGCGTGCTGCGCCAGCAGCGCGCGCAGGCCGATGCGCAGACCGAGGTTGCCGATGAATCGCTGGCGCTTGCGCGAGAGCGGCTTGGTCGCACCAGAATTGCGGCCCCGCTCACCGGTCACGTGCTGCTGCGGCTGGCCGAACCGGGCGAAGTCGTCGCGGCGGGGCAGCCTGTCGCCGTGCTGGCCAACCTCGCGACTGTCCGGCTGCGTGTGTTCGTCGGCGAAAGCGACCTCGGGAGGCTCAAGCTCGGGGCTCCGGCGCGTATCCGGGTTGACGCTTTCCCCGACCGAGCGTTCGAGGCCCGGGTGGCGCGCGTCGACGCCCAGGCCCAGTTCACACCGCGCGACGTGCACATGGAGGATGAACGGACGCGCACGGTTTACGGCGTCACACTTGAGGCGCCCAACGCGGGAGGCCAGCTCAAGCCGGGGATGCCGGCCGATGCCTGGATCTTGTGGGACGGTCGCGCCGGTTGGCCGCAGCGCCTGACCGTTCCGGAATAGGCGAATGCCCACCGCACCCGTGATCGAGGCGACCGGCGTCGGCCGGCGGTTTCGCGGGCGCTACGTCATTGAGGACATCAGCCTCGCGGTATCTGTCGGCGAGGCCTTCGGTGTTGTCGGACCCGACGGCGCGGGCAAGACCACGCTGTTGCAGATCCTCGCCGCGATCCTGCGCCCAAGCACAGGCGGTTGCCGGGTGCTCGGCGAGGACGTGCGGCGGCATCCCGAACGGGTCCAGGCGCGCGTAGGCTACATGTCACAGGGCTTCTCGCTCTACGACAGGCTCACGGTGGCCGAGAATCTCGCCTTCGCCGCGGCCATCCGCGACGTGCCCAAGGACGAATTTGCCGAACGCAAGCGCGCCCTCCTCGCGATGGCCGGACTCGATCGCTTCGAGGCGCGGCGCGAAGGCGCATTGTCGGGCGGGATGCGCAAGAAGCTCGCGCTGTGCTGCAACCTGATCCACGAACCGCCGCTGCTGGTGCTCGACGAGCCGAGTCTCGGTGTCGATCCGCTCTCGCGCAAGGAGCTGTGGGACATGCTCGACCGCAGCCGCGCGCAAGGGCGGTCGATCGTGTTCGCCACCTCGTACATGGACGAGGCCGATGCCTGCGACCGCGTACTGCTGCTGCGCGACGGGCGAACCATGGCGCTGGGCACTCCAGCCGAGCTGCGCGAGACGGCGCGCGGCCGGGTCTACCGCGTGACGACCCCGGACCCGTCAGCCCTTGAGCGCAAGCTCGCGGGGACCCCGCATGTCATCAGCTTCCAGAAGCAGTCAGCCAACGAATACCGGCTGCAGTGCTCGGCGCCCGGCGGCCCCGCGATGCCGGAGCTGGAGACTATCGCCAGCGCCGAGCCGACCATGGAGGACGTGTTCACGCTGGTTTCGGATGCCGACCAGCTTCCGCAATCTGTCGAACCGGCACCGCCGCCCGCCCCGGTTTCCGATCAGGTGCTGGTATCCGCGGACCAGTTGACGAAGCGCTTCGGCAGCTTCGTCGCGCTCGACAATGTAAGTCTTGAGATCAGCGCCGGCGAGGTGCTCGGCCTGCTTGGCCCGAACGGCGCGGGCAAGACCACACTCATCCGCATCCTTTGCGGGCTGCTCGCGCCGAGCGAGGGCAAGGCCGAAGTGACAGGGCTCGACGTCGCGCGCGACAGCGAACGGGTTCGCTCGCGCATCGGCTACGTGTCGCAGCACTTCTCGCTCTTCCCGGACCTCACCGCTCCGGAGAACCTCCGCTTTTTCGCCCGCGCTTATGGCGTGCCGCGCCGCGAGCAGCGCGAACGGCTGGCCTGGGCGTCCTCGCGCGCCGGGCTGCCGCCGAGCATTGATGGGCTGGTCGGTGACGTTTCGAGCGCGATCCGGCAGCGCCTCGCGCTGGCTTGCGCGATCATCCACCGGCCGCGGGTCCTGTTCCTCGACGAGCCCACTTCCGGCGTCGACCCCCTGTCGCGGTTCCGGTTCTGGCGGCTGATTTCCGCGCTCGCCGACGAGGGTGTCGCGGTGATCGTCTCGACTCATTACCTCGAAGAGGCCACCTATTGCGACCGGCTGGCGCTGATGAATGATGGTCATCTGGTCGCGCTGGGCACTCTTCCGGCGCTGAGGGCTGAGCTGAGCCTGGGCGAGGCGCGCGTCGCCGACGTGTTCCTGGGGTTCATGGAACGCGAGCGAACGTCGGCGAGGGCAGCATGAAGCTTTCGCGCATGGCCGGTTTCGCCCGCAAGGAAACGCTGGAGATCGTCCGCGATCCGATCACGGTGTGGATCTCGCTGTTCATGCCGCTTGTCATGCTATTTCTGTTCGGCATCGCGATGTCGTTCGATGTCGAAAACGCGCCGCTGGTGATCGTCGATCACGACAGGAGCGCCGCCAGCCGGGCGCTGTCCGACCAGTTTCTCAACACCCGCTACTTCCGCCTCGCCGCGGCGCCGGAGGACGAGCGGACCGCCGAACATGCGCTGATGGACGGCTCCGCGCGCGCGGTGCTTTCGATACCGCCGGATTTTGGCCGAAGACTTCAGCGCGGCGAGACCGCGCCGGTCGAGTTCGTGGTCGACGGCACCTATGCGAGCACCGCGGCGATCGTCTCGGCTTATGGCCGCGCGATCATCTACGCCTTTCCGCGCGGGACGATCGAGCTGCCGATCCAGCCGGAGATCCGGGTGTGGTACAATCCCGAGCTCAAGAGCCGCGACTTCATCATTCCCGGCCTGTTCGCCGTCATCCTGATGGCCTTCCCGCCGCTCCTGACCGCACTCGCGGTGTCGCGCGAGCGCGAGCTGGGGACGATCGCGCAGATTTACGCGTCGCCCTTGACCAAAGCCGAGTTCATCGTTGCCAAGCTCGTGCCTTATGCCGCGATTGCCGCGCTTCAGCTGGCTATGGTCCTTGCCGCAGGCTTTCTCGTGTTCAAGGTGCCCATGCATGGGAGCTTCCTGCTGCTGACCGCGCTAGGCCTCATCTACGTCCTGTGCACGGTCTCGATCGGGCTGCTCGTCTCCACGCTGGTGCGCACCCAAGTGGCGGCGATGCTGGTGACGGTGATCATCACGCTGATGCCGGCATTCCTGTTCTCAGGCTTCATCTACCCGATCTTCACGATGCCCACGTTCTTCCAGGGCTACTCGGCACGCATTCCGACCATGTACTTCGTCAACATCTCGCGCGGGATCGTAATGCGCGGCGCGGGGCTCTCCGAGCTGTGGGTCAATGTCGCCGTGCTGGTCGGATACACCGTGGTGGTACTGGCGCTGGCGACGTTGCTGCTCAAGAAGCGGGTCGCCTGAAATGGGCGGACGGCTGCTCGGGCTGGTCGCCAAGGAGTTCGCGCAGATGCTGCGCGACCCGGTGGTGCTGTTCCTGATCTTCTGGCTCGCCACGATCGAAGTGCTGATGTGCACCATGGCGACCGGTATGGACCTGAAGAACCTGCCGCTCGGCCTCATCGATCACGATCGGACGGAAGCCAGCCGTGCGCTGACGGAGGAGCTGACCTCGGCCGACACGTTCGTGCTATTGCGCGTGTTCCAATCGGAACGTGAGGCGGAGGCGGGCCTGAGGGGTGGGGAGCTGGCCGCCGTGGTCGAGATTCCACCAGGCTTTGCGGCGCGCGTCTCCGCCGGCCGGCCGGCCTCGTTCGGGGTCGCCGTCGACGGCTCGGACGCCGCAGTAGCCGCCCGGGCCCGCGCTTACATCGTGGAGATGACCGCGCGCTTCGCCCAGGCTCGCAGCATGGGGGACATGCCCGCGCACGGCGGCGTCGAGCCGTCGGTGCGGGTGTGGTACAATCCCGACCTCACCAACACCCGGTTCAACGCGCTGGCGATGATCGCCCAGGGCGCGTTCATGCTGGCGGTCCTCCTGCCAGCGGCCACGATGGTGCGCGAACGCGAGAACGGTACGCTCGACCAGATCCGCGTTACCCCGATCCGCGCGCATGAGCTGTTCCTCGGCAAGATCATTCCTCCGGTCACGGTCACGCTGGCCTCGCTGCTCCCCTCGCTGATGGTGGTGCGGCTGATGGACGTGCCGATGAACGGCAGCCTCTCCACGCTGATGGCGCTGGATCTCTTGTTTCTCCTGAGTGCTGTCTCGATCGGGATATTCATCGGCAGCATTGCCAGGACACTGCAGCAGGCTCTGTTGTCCAGCTTCTTCAGCCTGATCCCGCTGCTGTTCCTTTCGGGAAGCGTGTCACCCCTCGAAAGCATGCCGCGCTGGCTCCAGGTGGTGATGGTCGCCAGTCCCCTGCGTCACGGGGTGGAGATCATCAGCGGACTGTTTCTGAAGGGAGCGGGAATGGGCGAACTATGGCCCCATGCCGCCGCGCTCGCCGCAATCGGCCTGCCGCTAACGGCGGGAGCGTGGTTGATTTTCCGCCGCTCGTGGTGAGCCCGAAGGTTTGGGACAAACTCTCGCTCCGCTTGGGCGGGCCCCGACTTAGCACATTCGGAACGCCGGGCACGGTGAGGCACACAGGAGCCGCAGGTCGAGATTAGCCCTCGCCGCGCGCCGACTGCCGCACTGACTTCAGTGGTGCCGACCGTGATGAAAGAAATGCAGTAGCGGGCACGCGGCCAGCAACAGGTAAGGGAGGTAGGGAAGGCTATGCTGCGGGTGCTGCGTGAACAGATATGCCGCCGCGCTGACCGCAAGCAGACTGATCGCGGCGAGGCTCAGTGTTCTCCGACGGACCTGCCGCCGAGGAGGCCGTGACTCGGGTGCACCGACCGTGCGAGGATCCTCCGCGGGCCACTTTCGCGATGTATGTTCCATTTGTGGGTCCTCCCGGATCAATGCTGATGCGGGTCGACCGGAGCAGCAGGCGCTTCGCCTTCATCGCGCCCCTTCATCCCGCCGTGCTGCTGCATCATCTGGCAACACGGGCAGCAGCAATCCTTCATGTGCTCCCCCATCTGCATCTGGCGCTGAGGCATCGCTTCCTGGCCCGCCTCGGAATTGCCTGCCGGAGGGGCGGAATGGTCATGTTGCCCTTGATCGGCGCCTTGCCGATGCGAGTCCTGCGGCTGCGCATGGGCCGCTGCCGGGAGCGCGATCAGCGCCCCGGCGAGAGCGGCAAGAGTGAGCGTGTTCATTGGGCCGCCCCCTTTTTCGCCGCACCGGACTCACCCGCGCAGCACGATGAAGCCTTCTGCGCCGCTGGGTCTACCTGCTCGACGGGTTGTTGGAGAGGTTCGGGCCGCGGGCGTTTCTCGTCGGGCGCTGACTTCGCCGATGATGAGCAGCAGCATCCGGTTCGCTCGGTGGCATCCGAACTGGCAACAGCTGAGACTGGCATGATGTGCTCCTTGAACAGGGCCTGGTCTGGGTCAGCTTCAAGATGTCACGCTGACCGATGTCAGCAACATCCGTAATTGTCCGGAACGCAGGATTGGTGACGAGCTTAACTGTCAATCGAGCGGCACAACCGGGGATCGCGTGACCAACTGTACGCCCGCGTTATGATGCGGCAGGTGGAGCCAGCGTTCCGAGCCACGCCACCGCCGCCAACACGCTGAGGCCCAGGGCAAACTCGAGGGCGACGCTCCGCCGAAGTGTGCGGATCGCGGCCGGTTCGCCATGAGTCCGCTCGATGGCAGGCGTGTGTCGGTTGCGATTGAGTGCCGCCAGGCCAAGCATGCCTGCGAATAGCGCCACCTTGAGCGATAGGAGGCGACCGTAACCCGTGGCGAGCAGGCTCGCAACGTTGTCGACCCCGACGAGAAACCAGCTGTTGATCAATCCGCTCAACACGAGGAGGGCCACAAGCGGCACGCCGCCGGCCGAAAACCTGCGCAATGCTTCTTGCAGCACGGTGATATTCGAAGGCTCGGTCGCCGAACGCATCACAAAGAGGAACGCTACCAGCGCACCAATCCAGGTAGCCGCAGCGAGAACATGTACGATGTCACCGATCAGTTGAAGCCACGGCACACCGTCGGCGCCGTGGCCCATCCACCCGAAGGTGACGACGGCCGCAGTCCCGAGTGCGGCCGAAGTAACCCATGACGGGCGGCCCGGGCGTGCGACGATCAGCATCAACGCGGCCAAGGCGGCTGCCCCGGCCCGGACAAGGACCGCCTTGCCAAGTGAAATGCTGAGCACCGCACCCAGTGCATCGGCGGCAAGCGCGTCGTGCCATGATCCGGCGAGTAGCGCGGTCTGCGCGAGATAGCTGGCCAACGCGGAGACCGTCAGGGAGAGGGCGGCGGCTGCAAGCAAGGGCTTGGCCCAGGACGGCCGCGAATTCTGACGAGGCAAGGCGTAGAGCACGAACAGGGCCGATCCCATCAGGATCGACCCCGCCGCGTATTGAAACAGCCGCAAGACGATTACGGCTGCCTCGATCACGTCACTTCACCTTGAACGGGATTTGACCCTTCTCGCGATGACCGTCGGGGGTCGCGGCTGTCCAATCGAGGCGATAGTCCCCTTTCGCCAGCCTCGCCTGGGGGGTGCCGAGCATTGTCTTGCCGTCGCGGCTGAACGTGGTCCGCAGCTGCACACGCATATTGTTGTGGCCGGGCATCACCAGCTCGAGCTTCGAAAACTGACGCACGAGCGCGTCATCGAAGGTGACCGAGACGGTCCTCGGCGCGGCGACACTGGCGCGTGCGGCGGGGCTCGACCGCTGAAGTTCGGCATGGGCCGACAGCGGCGCGGCGATGGATAGTACGGCAATGCCCAGCAGTGTGGTCAGGATGGTCTTGGTGTTACGCATGTTGGACTCCTCAGGCTCAATTCGTTGGCTGCAACCTACCTTTGCGAAGGTGGATGCATTGTGAAGCGTTGGGCGAGCCGGCGTTAAGCTGGCGCAGCGGGGTAGTTTGCGAACACCCCCCTGCCGGTCCGATCGAACGCGATGACCTCGAACGCTTCGGCAGCGCCGTTGGCCTCCATGCCCGGCGAGCCGAGAGGCATGCCCGCGACCGCCAAGCCGATTACTCCGGCATCGTGGTTCTTCAGCAGCCGGTCCACGTCTTCCAGCGGGACGTGGCCTTCGAAGACGAGGCCGCTGACTTCCACGGTATGGCATGACCAGAGGTCTTCGGGTACGCCCAGCCTTCGCTTCCGATCGGCAATGGCGGGATCATCCGCTATGCTGACTTGGTATCCGGCCTTTCTCGCCAGCTCCGCCCACTTATCGCAGCAGGGACAGCCCGGGTCGCGGTAGATCGTCATCGCCAGCGGCTGGCTCCGCGGGGGTTCGGCGGCGGACGGATGGCGATCCTCGCTATCCGCCGGCTGTGCCGAGCATGCGATAGTGGGAACCGTGATCAGCACGGCCCCGATGCGAGCAGATTTCGTCTCGTCATGATCATGGGTTCCTCCTCTCATCGCCCGAGCGTGAACTTGGCGAACACGGTGTATCCCATGGGATCATCGCCATAGGCCACGTCGAGAGCATCGGGCTTGAAGAACTTTGCCACGCTACCGCCCAGCGAAAGACCGAACGGTCCCAATGGGACCGTATAGGCATAGCCAGCCTGGACCTTGTTGATGCGGAACTTCACATCGTGCAGCGGGTTCGCATGGTCCGGAAAGAGCTCGTCGTTGGCGACGTTCTCGAACCGGCCGAACAACGTATGCCGATCGGTGATGTCCCAGTTCGCCTCCGCCAGCCACGCCGTGAGCGTTTCGCCCGGCTGGCGGTTCTTGGCCGAGAACGCCGCCATCGCGGCCAGGCCGTTGCCCGAATTGTAGTGGACGCTCGCAGTGGTCCGCGCCTCATCCACGCCGGGGTGCGTCGGCTCCGGCTCGTCGATCTTGCCGTGGCTGACCTGAAGAGCCCAGTTTGGCGAAGGATTGAGGGTTGCACGCACGCTCCAGCTGTCGAGCCGTGGCTCCTCAATGTTCCAGCGATCTTCGTCGGGTTCCTCGCCCCGAAAGGCCGAAGCCTCAAGCTGCCAGGTCTTCCCCGCCACACCGGCTGTGACGACGCCATAGGTGATATGCGTCGAATCGAACCAGTGATGGGTGATCGGAGCTTCCGGGTTCAGCTTGGCGGACGCGCGATGCATGAACGCGGGCGGGCCGAGTGCCGGCTCACCGACCGGCCCGCCGTAGAGGAACGCCGTCGTGCCATCGGCTATGTCCACGCCCACCCGAGCCGCGAGTTCCATGAACAGGTCGTGCGGATGCTGGCGGTCGACCAGCGGCAGGCCGTTCGCTGTTTCGCCTGTGGCAAACAGGTTAGGGTAGCCACGTGCATCCATGGCTGGCTCGGCACTCAGCATGGAGCGCAGTTGCAGACGCGCTCCGCCGAAGTCCTTTTCGGCCATGAGCATCGCCATCGAGCCCACATAGAACTTATCGTCGCCGCGCGGCCCGGTCTGGTCGGTGTAGATGCCCCAGACATAGCCATGCGCCATGCCCGTCCAGCCGCTGCCGATGTTGAAATGGAGGCCGGGCATCATTCCCTCGGCTTGCGGCAGCCGGGAGGTGCCGGAGCCCTCCGCCGGGCCGTCCGGAATTGAATGGCCCATCGCCGAATGGTCCATCCCAGGCATTTGGGAATGATCCATCTGCGAATGGTCCATTGCCGGCATTTTGGAGTGGTCCATCTGTGTGTGATCGGGCTCATCGACCTGGGAGGTGTCGAGGCCGTGCGAATGATCCATCGTAGAATGGTCGACCTCGTCGGTCGGTGCGGGCGTAGGCGCGGGCGACGATGGGGGCGTTTCCATCTGATGGCCCGAATGATCCTGGGCCGCAGCCACGTACGGCAAGGCAGCCGCGAGGGCGGCGCCTGCAAGCAATAGCGATTTCATCTCGAATTCCTGATTTTGACGAGCTTAGGATGGTCCGGCGGATCAGGACTCGCGGGGCGGTGGCGAGATCGGGATGGAATGAAAGGGGTGTAGCGACACCGCGTTTGGTGGCAGTTGCGGCAAAGCGCGCTGGCCTGCGGTTACGGCGGCGAGGAGCGGTTGCGCGACGAGAGCGCAACCAGGGCAGACGTGCGCCACGCCATGCGCCTTGCCGCTGTCTTGATCTTGATTGGGCGCGCCGTCGTGGTGGTGGCCGTTCATCGCATGGGAATGGTGGTGGGCATGCGCCAGTGCGCTTGCCGGCGGTCCAATGAAGACCGACGCAATAGTTAGCGCAAGGATGAGCAGCAGCCGCATCGCCAACCGACTTACCAGACCTTATCCATGGTTTGCGAGAATCCTCTCCATCTGTTTGATCTCCCTCGTCTGGGACGCGATGATATTCGCGCACAGCTCGCGTATCTCCTGATTCTCGATCGACGCCCGCCGGCACATCAGCACCGCACCCGAATGGTGCGGAATCATCGATCGCAGGAACTGCCGGTCGCCGATGAGCGATTGGTGCCTCATGGCGTAGAACGACAGTATGAACACCACGGCGAACGCCCCATAGAGGACCATGTTCCACCGGCGGTTGCGATACATTGACCCCATCACGAGGAGCATGAGGATGCCCATCGGGGTGGCCATCATCAGTGCCATGTAAAACATGTTGAGGTTGTTGAAGAACTCGTCGGGGCTCCAGATCATCGTGAACATCACGAAATACATGATCACCGCGCTGACCAGCAGGTTGGAACCCAGCATCAGGTAATGGTGACGCATCATTTGCGGGGACATCCGGTCATGTCCGCTGTGCTCCGTTGCCATTTAGATCTCCATTCCGCTGCCCGTCAGCGTTCCAACGCACTACCCGGCCAGACCGCCCAGAATCGGGCACACCGGCGGAGTATCGCCCCGGCACTGGGCCGCCAGGTGCTCGAGAGTGCGGCGCATTTTCTCCAAATCGCGCGCCTCCCGGTCGAGTTTCGCTGCGCGTGCCAGCGCCCGAACCGAGGGCAGAGAACGCCCGCCGCTGGGCACACCCGCCGGGCGGCCGATGCTGGCCGGTAGCGGACTGGCTGTTTATCGTGGCTCGAATTGCGAAAGCCGAAAGTCCGGCGCGTACCATCCGCGATGAACTCCAGGCACGGTCGGATCAGTCCCTTCGTCTCCGCTCAGCGACGCCTGCTCTCGTGTGCTGTGACATCAACTTCAGGTCACGCAATTCTGGACGAGGCGGCCTGCCATTGGGCCGTGTTCTCGTCCAGATCGGTGGAAGGTTTCGCCTACAGACCGAAACGATACAGCAGCTGCATCCCACCGCCGAGATCAGGGCTACCGTCGGAGAAACCCGTGTACCCGTAGCCTTGCAGTCGAACCGCCGGGGTCAGCCGATAAGTCAGCGAAGCGGTCGCCTCGCTTCGATCCGCGGCCGTTGCGATCGAGGCATCGCGCCAGTCGTAGTCGAGGCCCATGGTCACCGGGCCGGTCTGGTAATAGACTCCGGCTCCCGCCAGCCACACGTCGCGGAGTGGGAACAGCGCGTTGGAGCCATTGAACCGTCGCCCGCCGCGCACTGCGGCGCTCACATCGCCGAACACCTGCAGCAATTCGCCCTGGACGGTATAATCGGTCGTCCCGGTGCCGAGAAACTTATCCTCGGAGGCCGTCGGCAACTTCACCTTGCCGAGGACATCGAAATAGGTGCTGTCGGTCAGTGAAAAGGAATAGCCGGCACTGAGGATCGTGTCGCCCAGGCCCTTCCTCGTCGAGACCGGGGTGGATGGGCCCCCCGGAGTTACGCCCCCGTCGCCAGGCACCACGTTCGCGGGGCCTTTCACTCGCAGGTAGGATGTCGATGCGGAGACGAAGAAGTCGCCGCCCTTGTATTTCAAAGTCACGGGCAGCGCGAGCATGTCGGTGTCGACGACATCCCCGTAATCGCCGGTCGAGTAGTCTGCGCCGACACTGGCCTGGAGATAGTCCTGCGCCGCCGCAGGAGCCGCAGCGCCGATCGCGCCGACGGCGGCGAGCAGGCTGGCGAACTGAGTGAAACGCTTCATCTAACCGGTCCCTCGTTGTCTTGTTCTTATCCGGCAGCGGCCGCGACGAACAATCGCCGCGGCCGCCGGGTCTCGATGCGAGTGCCTACTTACGGGTGCTCGGGATGCTCCGGCTTCTCGGGGTGCTCCGGCCGTTCCGGCGCTTCGGCGCGTTCCGGCCTGTCGGGGCGATCGGCCGCCGACGGGCGATCGGTGCGGCCCGGATGCTCGGCGCGGTCGAGCTGCACATTCACCGTCCTGTTGCCGTCGGCATCGGTCGTCTTGGTCTGGGTAATCACGTTGCCGCTCGGCGTCGTCACCGTCTGGGTCGCGGTGGTCGTCTCGGTGGTGACTTGGTTGCCATTGCCGTCGGTAGTGGTTTCGGTCACGGTGTCCGAGCCGCGAAGGACTTGCGCCCCATTGCCGTTGACCGTCGGTTCGGCAGGCCGACCCGCCTCTTCGGTGTCATTATCGGTGTCCGGCGTCTCCTGCGCAGCTACGGCCATCGCCGTCCCCGCAAGGAGCGCTGCAACAGTAGCAAGTGCAACCCTTCTCATTATTTTCTCCTAATCCTGTTTTGAGCCATCAAAAGGCCACAAGTGTCGCCAAGTTCCTGCGGTTCGCTGAACGGCGGGTTAAGGTGACGGGTTAATGGGACAAAGCGACCAATTCCCTTACGAAGCCCGTGTGTGCAGACGGCACGGCACCGCCATAAGCGCAAGTTAGAGGCGCCCGAAATTGACCATTTGCTGTCTAGCAGTTTCGGGCGGCCTGCACAGAAGAACCGCCGTTGTTTGTGCGCCAGAAGCTTTCCCCGGCCCTGTCCGTACATTTGCGGAGAGACGTGGCAAGCCACCTCTCCTCAACTGTGCAGCGCGCAATGTCGAGACGGGCCATGACAAACCAAGGCGCCACAGCACTCACAGCCAAGCCCGTATCGATCGCGGGCGGCCGCTGCAATGACGGTCAGGAACAGCTTGACCCAGTTGATAGCCGGGCATGGGCTGCCCGCCCGCGGCATATTGCCCTTGTGGGGAACGCGCTGCCGCGGCTCTGCGGGCTGGCGACTTACTCAAGTCATGTTCACGAGGCGCTTTTAGCGCGGTTCCCGGATGTCGTTATCGACCACTATGCGATGGTTGATCCCGGTCGGTCCTATGCCTTTCCGTCGAGCGTGCGGGACACGATCCAGCAAGAGGATCCGGAGAGCTACATTGCCGCAGCGCGCGCGATCCGTGCGAGCGGCGCGGACCTGCTGTGGGTGCAGCATGAGTTCGGCATTTACGGCGGGCGGGCCGGGAGCCTCCTGTTCGAGCTGCTCGATCGGACGCGTACACCCGTCGTGGTTACACTTCACACGGTTCTCACGGAACCCGCCCCCGACCAGCGTCAGGTACTGGTGCGCCTTGCGGGCCGTGCTTCGCTACTCATCGTGATGGCGGAGCATGCGCGTGGGATCCTGCGCGACGTTTATCATGTGCCCGACGAGCGGATCGCCGTAATCCCACATGGCGTTCCCGACCGTTGCTACGTCAGTCCTTCCTCCGCGCGCCGTCGGCTGGGACTGGAAGATCGCAAGACGATCCTCACGTTCGGGCTGCTGTCGCCGGGCAAGGGAATCGAGACGATGATCCAGGCGATGCCGGCGATCCTCAAGCGATGCCCGGAGACACGCTATCTGATCGTTGGGGCCACCCACCCCCACCTCGTGGCGTGCGAGGGCGAGGCCTATCGCGAGCGACTCCAGGGGCTTGCGCGGACACTGGGGGTCGCGGATCATCTGCGCTGGGATTCGCGTTTCCTCGACGAGGAAACGCTGCTTGACCATATCCAGGCGGCCGACATCTATGTGACGCCTTATCGCAACGCTGCGCAGATCACCTCGGGGACGCTTTCCTATGCCTTGGGTCTCGGCAAGCCGATCGTGTCCACGCCTTACGTTCATGCCCGAGAATTGCTGGCCGACGGGCGCGGCCGCATCGTCGGGTTCGACGACGTCGTTGAGATGGCCAGAGCGGTGGGCGCGTGGCTTAGCGACGACTTGGGGCGGCGACAGACGGCGGGGCGGGCCTATGCGAGCGGGCGAGCGATGACCTGGCAATGCACGATCGAGCAAAGCATGGCCAAGTTCGAACGGTTGCTCGCGGACCGGGCGGCCAAGGAGCGGTCGTCCGAGACTCCGGGTAAGTCGCGAAACCCCGCGGCGACGGCGGTCTGCCTAGGAGTCGCGGCGTAGCTCGGGTCCGTGCTGTCAGTTCAAATGCAGCCTATCGTTCACGCGACGAGGCGTGACAGGATCAGCGCGGCGCACCCGATGAAGGCGGCCAAGCCGTCGAAGCGGAAGCGGCGGAGGTGATGTTCGAACGACGTCGCGCTTGGTTAATAACGATCGAACCGCACACTCAGTCGGGGATCGAGATCACTACGGGCATCCGCGTTCGAGATCGACGATGGGACGCTCGAATGACCGAGACGGGCGCTAAGCAGAATGGCGCGTTCTGGCCGAGAACAGACTGTCCGCTTTCGGATCCAAGCACTGGAAAGCCGCCATTTCGAAAACTGCTTCTCGAAACTGGCCGTTCGTTCATCAGTCTAGGCCTGCCGACTCCGTAGTTCGGCGAGCCTGGGATCGCCTGCAACCTCTGCCTGCTTTTCCATTGCGTCGAAAACGTCTCCGATCTTGTAGGGCCATTCAATGGGATCTTCGCCGAGAACCGTCCATAGCAGGTCCAGGAGCTGTGCGGGAAAGCGTTGGGCAATACCATTTTCGCCGAAGAGAAATGGACCGAGCCGCAGCTCCGAAGCCCGGATCGGCTTCAGCCACGGCAGGATGATCTCGACAATGTCGGCGAAATGCTCAGGCATGGTCAGCGCCAACTCGGTAAGTCGTCTCGAGATCCGCTGGGTGCGGATGGCGCTCTGACGCGGCCAAACCTTGAGCAGGAAGGGGATAACGCGATCGAGCCATCGCGAATTGGGTTCGCGCGCCCAGCGCTCCAGATAGCCAAGCATCTGCGCGCGCAACTCCTCATCGGCGTGAATCAGAATTTCGCGCAATTCGACGTCGGGTATCAGACGCTCGGGTTCCTGGGCTTCCTCCTCTCCACCCCAGCCCGCCAGCAGCATGCCGGCGAGCTTGTTGGCATGGTCGCGTCGCTTCACACCCTTTCGTGCCAGCGCAAAGAAAAAGGGTTTGAGACGCTGATAGAGTGGGAGCTGCGGCGTGCGCGCGCCCCAGAAATAGCCGCCCCAAAAAGCTTCGGCGTCCGCATTCGTCTGGTCGGCGAGGCCGAGAAGCCGGGCCTCGACCCATTCGGGATCGATATTGAAGAGCCAGTTCAGGCGCGGCGTGATCATGGCAATCGCGTGCTGCCGGTGATCCGGCGGGAGCGCGAGCAACTGGTCGAATCGGCTCCGCCAGGAAGCGGGCAGACCCGCTCCGGCCGCGAAATCTGCCTTGGCAGGATCTTTCAGCATGGCGTCGACCATCCGGCCCGCAGGGCGATTGACCCCATCATCGACCCAGCTCGCATCAGGCCGGCGAAACTTCGTTGGCGACGGATGGGCCGCCAGCGCTGCAATCAAGGCATTCCACACCACGTCGAAGACCTCCGGCAGCCGGGTGAGCAAGATTTCGCCATGGTCACGCAGCCATTCGGAAATGGGGTGCTTAAGCGCATCGATCTGGTTGAGATCGAGCCGCGCAAGGCGATGGCCAATAGCCGTCAACATGCGCGCTTCCGATGATTTCTCGCTCTTGGCATTGAGCAGTGAAGTCCAGGCATGTGGCTCAAACCGCCCGTTCCGCATGGCGTCCGTGAGGGCACCGAGCGCGCGTATGGGCTGCGTTTCGGCCAATCCCCGAAAGGGAGCGCGCCGAACGCGCTCGTAGAAATCCCGTCCTTCAACCTCGGCGGCGGCCGGGAGTATCTCGTCCAGAGGCAGGTCGGCGAGGGCTGCGGGATCGGGATCAGTTTCGATCGTATAGGCCTCGCCAACCTGTCGCCGCGCTGCCTGGCCGGCAAAGCGCGGCTCCCAATCCGCCGCAACGGTTCGCAGCTTCGCTATCTCCGCCTCGAAATCAAAGCCGAATGTGATCCCCTTGTCGCGCAGCCATTGCAGGCGGTTCAAGCGATAATGCGCATTGACCACGGCCTCGTCAGGGCGCGGCTCGGGCCAGGGAAAGTTTCCGGTGAGGAGCCGGCCCTCGATCGCTGACCGGTCGCTGGCTTCCAGCTCAGACCACCGGTCACGCAGGGCATAGAGAAGGTCGCGTTCGTGCTGGTCTGACCAGAATGATTCCTCGTCCAGCGAGCGAAAGATCTCGCCGGCCTCTGCCGGATCGACCAGCTCGGCACGTCCGGCAGCCCAGATCCGCAGACGCGTGAATACCTCGTTGGCGCCAACAGGCCATTGCAAAACCTCGCGGCGCGCGGCGTCACGATCGACAGCGGCCAGACGCAGGACAAGATTGGTGAAGGCAACAAGATGCCCGGTAAATCCGTACTCGTCCTCGCTCAGTTCCTTGCCGTCATCCGCTCTTGTGGAATCGAAGAAGATCCGATCGCGCCCGCGCACCTCGGCTTCGAGAACGATCGCATGCTCGATATGCTGACGAAACAAGCTCACTCCATAGGAGACATGCTCGTCCGGAATGGCGAGGGGCTCATGCGGGCGCGGATATTCGACACCGACGTGCACCATTTCACCTAGAGTCAGATCCTCGCGCATGGCCGGTGCGCGCACGCCGATGGTGGGCTTAACCTCGAGGATCGGGCGGTAGCAATCGAGCAATGTGCGAACGAGACTGGATGACCAGCCTTCGAGTTTGGCGCGCTCTTCCACATCATATCGCACGCGGTCCGGGTCCACCGCGCCCTGTTGCCATGCCGCGAGTAAAGCGCGCCAACCATCGCGCATGACGGGTGAATAGCGCGCTGCTTCGCGGCGCAACGACCATTCCAGTTGCTGCTGGACGTGCGAATGCAGCTGGCCTTGATGTGCGGCCCACCACAAGGCAGCAGGCTGGTGCGCAACTTTCTGCAGAAAGACGCCAAGGTGCCATAGCCGGATTGGCAGCTTCGCGGCCTGATCCGCTCCGCCGCCACGAAACCTTCCCGCGCCGGTTTCAGGCAGGTCACGGCGATCTTCGTCTGTCGATGCGAAGCCGTCCCATGCTCCCGATGGAACCTTCCGACCGGCAAATCGGTCGTCAGGATCTGTGGCTTCGGGGGCCTCATCCGAATCGAGACCGAACGCGTCGAACGGGTCGAAGCGGTCGCTTGTGTCGTCATAGAGATCGAGCTGGCCAGGCTGGCCATAACGCATTGCCGGATCAAGCACCGCGAGCCACTCCGCCGCGGGCGGCTCGGCAGCGCCAGCAAGATGGCGTGCGCCCGCTGTAGTGGCCGCGATGTGCGCCAATATGCCACGCTGGTATGGCAAGGCAGCTTCCGGACCGGCAACGCCGGCTGCGATCACCTGGCGGTGCCAGCCATCGACATCGCGTGCGCGCTCAGCCCATGCCCCCAATGTATCCCATAGAGCTGCATGCTGGTTCGCGCTGGAATAGGGGAGCGGGCAGACGCCCTTATGCGCCCATTGCTCGGTCGCCTGGGCGATCTCACCAGCCTGAAAGGCATAGAGTCCATTTGACCGATCCTCGGATCGATTGAGCGCTTCGAGGAGATACTGCACCGGCGGGTCATCGGCGGAATAGCCGACAAATACGATCTTGAAGCGGCCGAGCAGCGCCTGAATGTAGCGGGTTGCCCAGCCATCGGCGAGATAGGCCCGGCCGAAGTCGGCGCTCGACAACACGAATTCATCGTCGCAGGCACGCCGATAGTCGGGATCGACCCGGCCATGGATATGCACGATTCCGCGAAAATCGAGCTCGCGCCTCGGGTCTGGAAGCCGGGGCGGATTGCTGCTTTCCAGCGTCGGATCGCATTCCTCGAACAACAGGTCGAAATTGGTGGTGACCAAACGCGCAACGCCTGATCGGGTGCGGGCCAGGTCGAGCACTGTCCGATGGGCGTCGAGCCCATAGTCAGGCTCGGGCTTTAGCGCCAAGGCGACCGCCTCGCGCACCTCGCTCGGTTCGAACTCGCGTTCGAGCATCCCGAAAATGCGGTCCGTTGCCACCAGGCCCGTAAGCCCGCTCGCTTCCTCGAAGGCCTGGGCGCTCTGGAACAGGCGGCGCGCGGGGCTATCAAGGGCCGATCCGAGCAAGGTCAGCACCTTCTCCGCGAGCATCGCGAAATTGGGGAGTCCGGCGTTGGCCTGGGATACCCCAGCGCCGCAGAAGAAGAGCACCTGACCAGCATCGCGTGCGGTGAGCAGCTCGTCCGGGAGCGATGGGCCATCGGCGATGAACCGCATTGTATAGCCCTTGTAGCTTCGTGTGATAGCTCGCGCAAAGCGTGCACAAAAAGTGCGAAATAACAATTATTTATGGAAATGGATCTAACCGCTTTTTGTAACGCAAAACGCGGCGCATTCCGAGGGGAACACCTATTTCCATTGACGGTAGGCACTTGATAGAAGAAAAGTGTAGCGTCTGCAATACAGGATACACAGTGTAGCGTGAACTCGATCGGCCCCTACATCAGAGAAAAGGTTCTGCCCGCTGACATTTCCGTCAGCGATGCCGCCCGCCAACTCGGTGTGGGAAGGCCCGCCTTGTCCAATCTCGTCAACGGCAAGGCCAAGCTCTCGCGCGACATGGCGTTGAAGCTCGAACGCACCTTCGGCGCCGATGCAAACATGCTTATCAGGCGCCAAGCAGAGCTCGAAGAGCAGGCCGAAAAGGCGGCAACAGAGGTCCGCGTCGCGCGCCAGCAGGCGGCGGGCTATCTCAAGATCACGTCGAGCGAAATCGCCAATTGGGCGGGCACGATTACCGCACGCACGCACCTTCCAGTCCTGGTCCGACGCCTGGTTCATGCCGATGTCGACCCTGCGGCGAAAGTCGATTTTCCCGGCTATGATGCGGGCGAACGCAAGGGCTGGGATGGATCGACGCAAGTCGATAGCCCTGGCCATTGGGTGCCTGATGGAAAGGCGGGCTGGGAGCTGTCGGTGTCAGGTGATCTGCCCGGCAAGCCCAATCGTGATATTCAAGCGCGTTCCAAGATCCCCGCATCCGAGCGGGCGGCGACAGCTTTCGTCTTCGTCACAGCCCGGCACTGGCCGGGCAAAGAGGCGTGGGTTGCCAGGCAGCGTAGCCTTGGACAGTGGCGCGACATACGCGCCTATGACGCGGTCGATCTCGAGCAATGGCTCGAACGCTCGGCCATCACCCAACTCTGGTTTGCGCGCGAACTGGGTCGAAGCCTGGATGGTATCGTGCCCATCGCCGAATGCTGGAGGCGCTGGACGGAATCGACATCGCCAAAGCTCTCACCCCTGCTCTTCGATGAAGCGATCAAGGAACAGCGCCAGACGCTGGTCAACTGGATCGAGGGCCACGGTGAACATCCATTTGTGATCGTGGCGGATTCGGCAGACGAAGCCTTAGCCTTTCTCGCTCGCGCACTGCTCGAACCTGATGGCACCGCCGGCGCCTTGCATGATCGCGCCGTGCTCGCGACCGATGCTGATGCCCTCGTGCGCCTCGCGGCCGCATCGCCCGATGCCATCCTGATCGCCGCCGATCGCGAAACCGAACTCGCTGCGAGCAGCCTCACCAGGCGCAATCGCGTGGTCGTGGTCCGCCCGCGCACGAGCGTGGAGAACGACGCCGACCTGACCCTCCAAACGCCGAGCAGCGAATGCTTCGACATGGCGCTCGAAGATATGGGGGTCGAGGAACATCTGCGCGACCAGCTAAGCGACGAATCTGGCCTCTCCCCTACGATCCTGCGTCGTCGCTTGGCGCTAACGCCCGAGCTCCGAATGCCCTCCTGGGCGAGCGAGAAGGTGCTGCTGCGCAAGCTTATGCCCATGTTGCTGGCCGGCGCATGGAACCGGACCGTCGAGGCCGACCGCATGCTGGTCACCGAGCTGGCCGGAAAACCTTTCGAAGAGGTCGAGGAGGATCTCACCGACCTGCTCGCATTGCCTGAGTCGCCTGTCTGGGCCATCGGCAACTATCGCGGCCTGGTGTCACGCAAGGATGCGTTGTTTACCGCCGGCGCCGCGCTCAACCAGGACGATATCGACCGCTTCTTCGAGGTCGCCGAATTTATCCTCTCCGAGGATGATCCGGCGCTAGACCTGCCGCCCGAAGAACGGTGGTCTGCCAATATCTATGGCAAGAAGCGCGACATTTCGGGGTCGATGCGCGCTGCGGTGAGCGAACTGCTCGTCCTGTTTGCGGTCTATGGCGATCGTGTCCTCGGATCGCAGGTGAGCCCGGTCGGCATCCGGGTCGATGCCCTTGTCTCCAGGCTGCTTCACGCAGTCGAGGCGCGCAAATGGCTCTCGCAACAGTCGGACTTGCCGCTTCTTGCCGAAGCGTCACCCCGCGCCTTCCTCGAAGCCGTCGAACTCGACCTGCGATCCGAGGACCCGCAGCTCCTGGCCATGCTGCGCCCGGTCCAGAGCGGTGGCTTCGACAGTCCTGATCGGACCGGACTGCTCTGGGCGCTCGAGGTGATCGCATGGAACGAAGCCTATCTGTTCCGCGTCGCGCGTGTCCTCGCGCGCCTCTGCGAAGTGCCGATCAACGACAATTGGGTGAACAAGCCCGAGAACAGCCTGGAATCGCTGGTTCGTTCCTGGCTGCCGCAGACCGCTGCCAACATCGACCAGCGTCTCGCGCTGCTCGACATGATCGTTCGGGAGTTTCCCGCGGTTGGCTGGAACCTTTGCAAGGCCCAGATCGAGACCGGTCATCGCTCGGCCTCCCCGAATGCAACGCCGCGCTGGCGCACCGATGCCGCAGGCGCGGGCGGCGCAACCTATGACGAAGATTATCGCATGCGTCGCCATGCGCTCGATCTTATGCTCGACTGGCCTTGGCCCGATCTGTCCCAGCTGTCGGATTTGATCTCTGAATCGGCCGAAATGACCAACAAGGATCAACTCGCCGTCTGGGCTCGCGTCCAGCGCTGGATCGACAAAGGCCCGAGCGACGAAGAACGCGCAACGCTTCGCGAGCATATGCGGCGCTCGGTCCTTTCGCGCCGAAATCGTAAGAAGGTCCGGACCGGCAAGGTCGACGAAATCCGCCGATCGATATTCGAAGCGCTCGCGCCCGATGACCTGGTTGAACGCCATCGATGGCTGTTTGCCGAGCAATGGGTTTCCGAGTCCGGCGACGATATCTGGGACGATGATTTCGACTATAACAAGCACGAGGCTCATATCGACGACCTGCGCCGTAGCGCTATCGCTGAAATTCGCGATGGACTGGGCCTCGACGGAGTCGGACGCCTCCTCTCGTCAGTGAACGCCTGGCACACGGTTGGCCAATATCTGTGCAAGCTCACGCCGGATGGCGAACGGGCGGACTTGGTCGCGACAATCCTGGCACGCCTCCAAAGCTCCAGTGAGCGCTACTGGATTGGCTGTCTGCAAGGCGTATTACAGGCGCTGGCCGACGATGAGCGAGAAGTGATCCTGCGCGTGCTTGTGCCCGGGCTGAACGATGCGGCAGCGCTCACTCTCTTCAAATATGCCTCATTCGAAGGAAGCACATGGAGCCTGCTGGCCGAACTGCGCCCCGATCTCCAGGTGCCCTATTGGCGCGAAGTCGTGCCTTATGGTTGGCGGCAGAGCGAAAGCGAACTCAACCTCTGCGTTGAGCGGCTGCTCGATGTCGACCGCCCAATTTCGGCGTTCAATGCGATGTCACACGAATTCAAGCGTCTCGACGATGCAATACTCGCGAGGCTGATGAAAGCTCTGATCCAGCCCACCGAGGAATTGGAGCGCGAGGTCCAGATCAATGCAGCTGCCATCTCGGATGCCCTCGAGGCACTCCAGGCTAGTGGAGCTGCCACAGTCGCTGAGCTGGCGCAGCTTGAGTATCTTTTCATCAACGCCCTGTCGCATTCCCGGCACGGAATTCCCAATCTCGAATTGCGGATCGAGGAGGCCCCTGCCGACTTCGTGCAACTCGTATCGCTGCTCTATCGCCGCGACGACGGCAGCGAAGACCCTCCGGAACTTCGAATTCCGGAAGGTCGTGACATGCAAGCGATCGGCGGCAATGTTTACAGGGTGCTCGACAAGATCAAGCGCACTCCAGGCACTCGGGATGATGGAACGGTCGATAGCTCTGCACTGTTGGCATGGCTCGTTGACGTGCGCCAGCGGCTGCGACTGGTCGGCCGCGCCAATGTCGGAGACAGCCAGATTGGCCAGCTGCTCGGTCGGACTGGCCCCGGCGCCGATGGCATATGGCCGAATGAGGCAGTGCGCGATGCGCTCGAAGCCTGCGGAAGCGACCGGATGATCCGGGGCATGGAGATCGGGCTACACAACAACCGCGGTGCGACATGGCGCGGACCGGGGGGCGGCCAGGAACGCAACCTCGCGTCAAAATATCGGGCTTTCAGCCGCCAGCTGCAGGTCGACTATCCGGTCACATCTCGAATGTTAGAGCACGTGGCGCAAATGTATGATGGGCAAGCTGAATGGCACGACACCGATGAAGCTGTGCGCAAACGGCTCCGAAGGCGGTAAAGTTGCCCGCTCGTCTAGCCGACGCAGTTCGATGATGCCCGCCCGCCGACGAACGACCAACAATAGCTGCGAAGCTGGTTTGAGATCGTCACGCGAGCGAAGGACTGCCCCTGCACCTTCCTCGCCTAAAAGCAGCCGTACAGATCCGTCTTATTTGCTGCCGCTCGACGATGAGCGATCCAATGTCCGCTCTTGGGAAATCGGCGAGAGAGGACGAACGGCTGAGTTGGGCGGATAGTGTTGAAGAACTCGCTGCTCGGCGGATGCGGGCACCGGTCAGGATAACGGGCGAGCGGAAGTCCTCGCCTCACCCGGCCAAGGCGGGTGCTCCCATCGGGATCAGTCGGGCCATCTTGCGAAGGTTTTGGGCGGTGGCGGCGAGGAGGAACTCGTCTTTCGCTCCGTTTGGTCCTCTGAGGCGCAAACGATCCAGCTTCAGGATGCGTTTGAGGTGCGCGAACAGCATCTCAACCTTCTTCCGCTCACGTCGGGAGGTCAGATAGGCGTCTGTCTTCGACAGGTCGCGAGCCAGATCACGAGCGCCTTCATGGATCGAGCGCAGAACTTTCCTGCCTGCATCGCCCGGACGGCAGCGTGACCTCAGATCGCAAGCATCGCACTCGGCCTTGCGGGCGCGGTACTTGTAGATCCCATCGGCAGGGGGCTTGGCCTTGACCGCGCGACCTTCTTGCCAGAACTGCCTGAGCTGCTTGCCACCAGGGCAGGTGTAGCTGTCCGTCTCATGATCGTAGGCGAAGTCGGTTCGCCCGAAGCTGCCGTCGGTGCGGTTCTTCTCGAACACCGGAATGTGCGGCTCGATGCCGCGCTCGTGCACCAGCCAGGCAAGGTTGGCGGCATCGCCGTAGCCCATGTCCGCCGCGAGCCGCTCGGGCCAGATGCCGAACCGCTCCTGGGTTCGATCGATCATCCGACGCTGGGCGGTCACCTCGGCCTGGCGCACCGCGGTGGTCGCCTCGACGTCCATGATCACCGCATGCTTCAGGTCGATCAGGTAGTTGGTGCAGTACGCGAAGAAGGCCAGCCCGCCATTGGCACCGGTCCAGCGCGAAGCAGGATCGGCGATCGAGATAAACTTCGGCGTGACCGGTGTCGCGCCGCCGAACGCCGCCTCGTCGAGCACTGCGAGATACTCACGGACCGCATGACTTGCCGCCTCAGGTGGCAGTCCCTCGCTGCCCGGCACCGAGCGTTGGCGGTTGGCGTCGGCCTTGATCATGCTGGCATCGACCGCAAAGCCCTCGCCGCCAACCAGACCTTCGGAGATGCAGCGCGCGACCGTCGTCTCGAACAGCTGACGCAGCAAGTCACTGTCACGGAACCGGCCATGACGGTTCTTCGAGAAGGTGGAGTGGTCCGGCACCTGACCGTCCAGACCCAAGCGGCAGAACCAGCGATAGGCGAGGTTGAGATGAACTTCCTCGCACAGCCGTCGCTCTGAGCGGATGCCGAGGCAGTAACCCACCAGCAGCATCCGGATCATCAGTTCCGGATCGATCGAAGGCCGCCCGGTCTCGCTGTAATACGGCCGCAAGTGCTCGCGGATGCCGGACAGGTCCACGAACCGGTCGATTGACCGCAGCAGGTGATCAGCCGGGACATGATTCTCGAGGCTGAAGCTGTAGAACAGCGCCTCCTGCATCACCGTCCGCTCGCCCATCATCAGCCGTCTCCCGCCGTCGACGGCGGCAATTGAATCAGAGCCGAGTCACCGCTGCAAGCCCGAGTTTTTCAACACAATCGGCGCAAAGCGGACATTCAGCCTTTTATCGCCCACCATTCGGGCCATCGCACTTTCACCGGTGTGCGGGTGTTGTCCCAAACCTCCCGCTGCTCCTCCCCCGAAAGCCGACGCGAACCGAGCCTTTTGAGCGCAGCTTCGACGATCCAGGGCTGCAATTCCCATCGCACGCGCTTCTCGTCCTTTGGAGACTTCTTCACCGCCAGGCCCAGCCTCCCCATGATTGTCGAAATGCCCATGCCGATAAAGCTGACGACCGCGCGTTCTTGGCCATGGACTTCGGGTTGCCTCTGGCGTGCTGCCTCGATGGCCGCGAGAGAGCTGCGGGCGGCGGCACTGTCGCCTCCGAGGCCCTGTTGTGTCAGGCGAAGCAGGAATGCCTCGGCGGCGGTGACCCGACGTTCACGACCATCCTCGCGGATCGTGACCATCTGTCCGAGGAGGGCGTCGTAGGGGATCTCGCGATGCCGGTTGCGCGGCCGCCCCTTGGGGTTACCCGACTGGCCGGGTTTGAACCGGGTAGCGCGGGGCGGCCTGCCATAGCCAACTCCTTCGGCGCGGCTCATGTCGCTCGGCCCCGCGGCCACTTCAGCTTGCTCGCTTCGAAGGTGAAGAGGCGAATTTCGTCCACGTCCCTCTCGCTTAACTGACGCCGGCCGGGGCGGCTGAGCCCTGCCTGCGCTGCCCAGGTCGTGAGCTTCATGGTGCGCCGTGCGGGATCGGCCCCGGGCAGGGCCATTTGGTAGCCGGCGATATCGAGGATGCGCATTGCTTCGCACGCGTTGTCGGCATCGTGCTCATACTCCACACGTACCTGCCGGACGGGTGGCGGATTGTGCCTCGCCAGCGCCGCTTCCCGTTTGTCGATCATCTTCAGGACCGTGCGGATTGCCGCGCGATTGCCCTTGAGTGCCGCCTGGTAGGTCTGCAGCTGCAGGGCCTCGTCGACCGTGAGCTCACGCTCGACACCGCCTTGGGTGACGGTAAGCGTCTTGTCGAAAATGATGTCGAACGCCGAGACATGCGACCGACGCTTCTTCGGCCGGCCGGCTGGATTACCCGACTGGCCCTTTCGAAACTGGGTGTCGCCGCCCCTGCTCATGACGCCGCCTCCCCGGTGACACGGTGGACGAGTTGCGGCTCCCTACCGGTGAGGTGGGTCCAGCGCTCCATGGCGAGGTCGACATAGGCCGGATCGATGTCGAGCCCGCGAAACCGGCGCCCTACGCGTTCGGCCGCGAGCAAGCTGCTGCCCGAACCGAGGAAGAGGTCCAGCACCAGGTCGCCCTGCCTGGTGACATCACAGATCGCGTCGGCGACCATTGCCACCGGTTTGACCGTGGGATGGAGCGCGAGGTCTTCCCGGCGACTGCCGCGCAGCGAGTTGACCGAGGCATAGTCCCAGACATTGGTGCGGTTGCGGCCATGCTTGCCGAGCTCGACGGCATTGGTATGCGGGGCATCGCCAACCCGATAGACAAACACCATCTCGTGCTTGGACCTGTAGAGAGAGCCCATCCCGGCGTTGCTCTTGTTCCACACGCAGATGTTGAGCAGTTCGCCGTAGACGTCGCCAACGGACGCGATCACGTCGTCCATGTGGCGCCAGTCCATGCACACGAAATGCACCGCGCCATTGCGCGACACCGAAGCGCAGGCGCCCAGGGTGTCCTTGAGGAAGTTGCGAAACGCGTCCGTCGTCATCTCGCCCGAGGCCATCGCGAACTCGCGGTGCCGGCCCCTCGCATTGGCGTGGCCATTGATCTTCACATTGTACGGCGGGTCGAGGAACGCACAGTCGATCTGCTCGCCTGCCCCCACCAGCTGGGCGAGGAAGTCGCGATCGCGGCCATCGCCGCAGCCGATCCGATGCTCCCCCAGCTGCCAGATATCGCCGGCCTGCACTCGCGGCTCGATGGGCACGGCGGGGATCACTTCGTCATCGGGATCGGGGCTATCGGCCAGCACGACGTCAATCTCGCCCGGGCTGAACCCGGTCAGCGACAGGTCGATCTCGACCTCGGGTAGCGACAGCTCGGCGAGCTCGAGCTTGAGGATCTCGATATCCCACCCGGCATTGAGCGCGATCTTGTTGTCGGCGAGCCTTAGCGCCCGCTTCTGCGGTTCGCTCAGTCCGGCAAGCTCGATGACCGGGACTTCGGCCAGCCCCATTTCCCTGGCGGCGCGGAGCCGGCCATGGCCCGCGATCAGCTTGCCACCCGGATCGGCGAGGATCGGGTTGGTGAACCCGAATGCGCGGATCGAGGCGATGATCTGCTCGATCTGCCGCTTCGAATGCGTGCGCGCATTGCGCGGGTCTGGAGTGAGGCTCGAGGTTGCCTTGTAGACGACCTGGAGCGGGCGATGGGCAGCTAGCGCTGCGGGAGGTGTGTGATCAGCCATAAGCAGAACATTACCGGCCCCTGCGTCACCGCGTCAGGCTGAACCAATGAGGGGCTGGGGATAGCGTGAAAACAGCCACATTCCGCTGGACTGTGGGCCGAACCCGAGCATTGCTGCTGCCACGCCCGGCGAGCCGGGCTCGTGCCGGTAGCGGCGACCACCAGGCGCCGCGTGAACCGGAGTACCGACATGACGGAGAAGACCCAGGTGAACCGCCGCCGCCGCATGGCGCGCGAACCGAACAACGAGCCCGAGAAGCTAGTCGTGAACAAGCCATCACGGCTCGACCAGCTTGAACAGCTGCTCGTCCGCGAAAGCGGCGCCAGCATTGCCGAAATGGTCGAGGCCACCGGCTGGCAGCAGCACTCAGTGCGCGGCGCGCTGGCCGGCGCGCTCAAGAAGCGCGGTCTCGCCATCGCGTCCGAAAAGACGGACGGGATCCGCCGCTACCGCGCGGAGCGCTCGCAATGATGGACGCCCCCATCGAAGCACTCCTTGTCGAGATCGGTCGCATGGATCTCGATCAGCTGCGCGAACTGTGGAGGCGGCGCTACGGCGCCCCTCCCGCGCTTCGCTCGGTCCCGATCATGCGCCTGCAGCTCGCCTGGCGCGTCCAGGCCGAGGCCTATGGCGGTCTCGACCCGCAGGCTCGCCGCGCGCTGGCCCGCTCGGGCCCGGTCGAGCCCGAGGGCAGGCATCTCGGCCTTGGCGCCAGGCTCTCGCGGATCTGGAAGGGCAGGAATGTCGAGGTGGTGGTCGAGGAACAAGGCTTCCGCTGGAACGACCATCTGTTCCCGAGCCTGTCGGCTGCCGCGAGCGCCATTGCCGGCAGCCGCTGGAACGGCCCCCGTTTCTTCGGCCTGAGAGACGAGGGATGAGCAAGCCCCCGCTCACCCGTTGCGCGATCTACACGCGCAAGAGTTCGGACGAGGGCCTCGACCAGGCCTTCAACAGTCTCGACGCGCAGCGCGACGCGGGCGAGGCCTATGTCCGCAGCCAGGCGAGCGAGGGCTGGACTTGCCTGTCGACGCGATACGACGATGGCGGCTTCTCGGGTGGGACCCTTGAACGACCTGCCTTGCGCCGGCTGCTGGCTGATATCGAGGCGGGCAAGATCGACGTCGTGGTCGTCTACAAGATCGACCGCCTGACGCGCTCGCTGTCGGACTTCTCGCGCATCGTCGAGATCCTCGAGAAGGCGGGCACGAGCTTTGTCTCGGTCACCCAGTCGTTCAACACGACCGACAGCATGGGCCGGCTGATGCTCAACGTGCTGCTCTCCTTCGCCCAGTTCGAGCGCGAGGTCACCGGCGAGCGCATCCGCGACAAGATCGCAGCGTCCAAGGCCAAGGGCATGTGGATGGGCGGTGTGTTACCGCTCGGCTACGACTTGCCCGCTCCGGGCACGCGGGTGCTGCGCGTAAATCCAGTCGAGGCCGAGACCGTGCGCCACATCTTCTGCCGCTATCTCGAGCTGGAATCGGTCCATGCGCTCCAGCGCGAGTTGGCCGAAAAAGGCATCCACTCGAAGCGGCGCACGGCATCGGCCGACAAGCCCGTCGGTGGAGCGCCATTCAGCCGCGGCGCGCTGTTTTATTTGCTGCGCAACCGGATCTACCTCGGCCAGATCGTTCACAAGCAGGCCGTTTATCCCGGCGAGCACTCGCGCATCATCGACGAGGCCCTCTTCCACCGGGTCCAGCAAATGCTTGATCGCAATGCGAGGCGGCATCGGGGCGCGGACGAGCGGCGGACCATGAAAGCTCCCCTTACTGGCAAGCTGTTCGATGCTGCGGGCGAACCGATGAGCCCGACCTTCTCGCGAGGAGCCTCAGGCAGGGTCTACCGCTACTATGTCTCCGCCTCGCTGCAGCAAGGTGGCACCGATGATGCCACGATCACGCGTCGCCTCTCGGCGCCGGCGATCGAGAAAGTCCTGGGCGAGCTTGTCGAGCGATGGCTCGGCGTAAAAGACCTGCAGCTGAAGCAGGTGCACGCCGTGCGGCTTCGCGGCGACGGCCTCCTGGTTGACCTGCCGATCGGACATGCTCTCGACCTCGCGTCACGCGCTGCAACCGGTGAGCGGATTGCGCACTCCTCGCGTGATCTCGTTCGGGTCCACGTCGACCTGGCATTGCCCCTTCGTGGTGGCCGGCGACTGGTGACGAGTGGGGCGATGACATCCCGTCGCCTCGACCCATCGCTGATCGCAGCCTTACGCAAAGCGCACTCGATGATCGCCCGCGAGCGAGGCTTTCCGGTCGTCCACACGGCTCCGCAGTCCCATCATGATCGCATGATCCTGCGCCTCGCGTTCCTCGCACCCGATCTTCAGCGCGATATTCTTTCAGGGCGGCAGCCGGCGCATTTTACGCTCGAGGGCATCAAGCGACTGGAGATACCGCTGGCCTGGCATGAGCAACCAGCGGCGCTCGGCTGGCCGGGACATGGCTGACCCTGTTTTGGCGGCCAGCACGCCTGTTATGGTCGATTTAGCACCCTGTTATGGCCGATTGATTGCCCTGTTCCGGCGAGTAACAGGGAATTGCCCTTTCACACCGCGAACCCATTGAAACAGACTGATTGTCTGGCCATCCGGTCATTCGATTGCCGCCCAGCGGCCTGATATGGCCCCTGAAATTCGTGTTTTTCCCTGTTCTTCGCTGAAAAGCAGGGAAACCGCACCGATGCCGTTTGGTGCAGAGACCGCCGGGACAAAGCTGGCCCTGTAACCCCCCGAGACGGCGCTCAATCGACTACGACATGACGGATTAAGTCGCGCAGTGCGGCCTGTTGCGCGCCTCTGGGCCCCGAGCCCAACAACTGGAGACAAGTGCTGGGGGTGCGTGGCGGAGCGGGTGGGATTCGAACCCACGATACGCTTTTGACGTATACACACTTTCCAGGCGTGCGCCTTCGACCACTCGGCCACCGCTCCGCGCCGTGGAAGAGCGGCGCACCTAGCGAGCGCACCCGCGCATGGCAAGGCGCGGCTTGCCGGGCCCGGGCTCGCCCACTACCTGCGGGGAATGACCCGCGCCTTCGGCCACGCGCCTGCCGCCGACGAGATCGAGGCGCTCGCCCGCGCCGCGCTGGCGCGGCTGCCGGCGCAGTTCGCCACGCACCTCGCCGAGGTGGTGCTGCTGGTCGAGGATTTCGCCGACGACGCGCTGCTCGCCGAGCTCGGGCTCGACGACGCGTTCGAGCTGACCGGGGTCTACGAAGGCGTGCCGCTGCACGAGAAGAGCATCGCCGATTCGGGCCGGCTGCCCGACCGCATCCGGTTGTTCCGCCAGCCGATCCTCGACGAATGGGCCGCGCGCGGCGACGAGACGCTCGAGCATCTCGTGGCGCACGTGCTGGTGCACGAGGTCGGCCATCACTTCGGGCTCAGCGACGAGACCATGCACGCGCTCGAGGAGGCGGTCGGGGAGTGACTCGACCCTCCCCGAGCCTGGCTCGGGGAGGATTTGGCCTTTCGCGCCTGCCGGCTCGCTGGCACACCCCGCGCATGAGGACACCGCTCGCCATCGCCGCCCTCGCGCTCGCCGCCCCGGTGCTTGCGCAGCAGGCCGAACCGCCCACCCCCGCCTCGGTCGTCGCCGCCGCGCCCGCCGCCGACTGGCGCGCGATCGATCCGGCCGACCTGCTGGTCATGACCCTCGCCCCCGACGCGGGCGGCCATCCGCGCCAGGTGACGATCCAGCTGATCCCGCCGCCGTTCAGCCAGGGCTGGGTCGGCAACCTGCGCACGCTGGCCAAGGCGCACTGGTGGGACGGGACCAGCGTCTACCGGGTGGTCGACAACTGGGTCGCGCAATGGGGCGACGGCGAGGACGACGAGACCAAGGCCAAGCCGCTGCCGGAGGGACTGCGGGCGGTGCCGGAGAGCGAGTACGCGATCCCGCTGACAGACAACATTGACGAGGAACTCCTCGGTCCTTTGCAGGATTCGTTCGAAGCGTTGACCGAGGGCCGACATTACTGGCGCGAAGGCCAAGGATCTTGGCTAAGGGTAGGCGAATACAGCGACACCGACGCATTCTTCAAAGGGTGGCCGATCGCGTCGAACGAAGGCGAGCCCACGGCGTGGCCCATCCACTGCTACGCCTCGGTCGGTGTCGCCCGCGACCTTTCGCCCGACACCGGCACCGGCGCCGAGCTCTACGCGGTGATCGGCCAAGCTCCGCGCCAGCTCGACCGCAACATCGCCGTCGTCGGCCGGGTGATCGAGGGCATCGAGCATCTCTCCACGCTCCCCCGCGGCAAGGGCGCGAACGGGGTCTACGACGATCCCGGGCTGCGCGTGCCGATCGTCTCGGTCCGCCTCGGCGACGCGCTGCCCGCGGCCGAGCAACCCAAGTTCCAGTACCTCGCCAGCGACAGCGCCAGCTTCGCCGAGTACGTCCGCGTCCGCGCCAACCGCAAGGACGCGTTCTACAAGGTCCCCGCCGGCGGGGTCGACGTGTGCAACGTGCAGGTGCCGGTCCGGCGGGTGGCGGCAGGATGATCGCCAACCGGCCCGCTCCCCCATGCGTCACCCTGAATTTGTTTCAGGGTCCATTTCTCCGCGCTCGCGGAGCCATCGGTTCGGCGCCCTGCCCGGCCGCCTTGCCGCGAAGCCGCGCTCTGCCGGCGGCCACAGGCGATGCTGCCCGATGGGCCCTGAAACAAGTTCAGGGTGACGGGTCGGGCAGGAGGTGGCGGGGCCAATGACCGCGCTCCGCTTTTCCGGGCCGCTGCAATCGGTGGTGATCGAGGACGGGATGGCGCCGATCGGCTTCGTGCGCATCCCGCCCGAGGCCGCCGAGGCGATCGTCGCGCACGCGTTCGAGCGGCGGCTGGAGCTGGGTCGGCGGCGCGGGTTCGGCTCGGTCAAGGTCACCGTCCATCTCGGCGAGAGCCGCTGGCAGACCTCGCTGTTTCCCAACAAGGACGGCAGCTGGTTCCTGCCGGTCAAGAAACCCGTGCGCCTCGCCGAAGGGCTCGAATACGGCGACGCGCTCGAGCTCATGCTGGAGCTGCATTGACACCGGCGCGGGCGTGCGCGGTTTTCCACACCAGGCGCAGAGGCGAAACCCCCTTCTCGTCATCCCCGCGAAAGCGGGGACCCAGTCACAGTCGCGTGCACACGCAGGGCCCGGCCGGGTTGCCGCTTTCGCGGGAATGACGAAGCAGGGGGTATGGATTCTACGCGCGGCGCAGCCTTCGCACACCCAATTGGAACTTTGCTCTTGACATCAGAAACCATTTCGGTTAACTGACGCGCGGCCCCGCATCCTTGCCGGGCCACGACGGAACCGGAAGGGCGCGGGTCGACACGCTGGCTCCTTCCACTCCTGCCGAGCCCCCGGCGAAGCAGGATCGCGGCCGGCGCGCGCGCGTGCATCGGGGCGGATACCTCCCCGGCATCGCCGACCATGCGCCAGACGTGGCAGATCGGATGAAGCGGCTCTCCGCTCGCCCTTGCTGCTTCGGGTAGGAAATGACCCGCGGCACCCCCGGCAAGGGAACACGGGAGTCCCACTTTGGCGCGGTGTCATCAACCGCGCGGCAGCGGGTTTCACGCGAGCCCTTTACCGCTGTCGGCCGATCGCCTGCAATCGACGGCCGAGCCGGAGCGCCGCGGGACCAGCGCATCCGGCCGTTCGCAGCCCTGCCGGCCTCGCGCCCGCAGGCAAACCCCCGCCCGCCCCAGCGCGCGTCATCTGACGCCGCGCCGGCCGCGTGGTTCTGCTCGTTCCTCGCCGACGATTCCGGGTGGCGCCGGAGGTCTTCGCGCAGCTTCGCCTAGATCCGCTCGGCCTCCGCCACCGCGTCGCTCGCCCTCAGCGCGCTGACGATGCGGGTCAGGTGCGCAAGGTCCTGCACCTCGAGATCGACCTCGTAGGTATGGAACGGGTCGTCGAGCTGGGTCTGCTCGAGCGTCAGCACGTTGGCGTGGTTGCGGGCGAGGATGCCGGCCATTTCGGCCAGCGTGCCGAGGCGGTGATAGACCACCACCCGCAGCCGCCCGACCGCGCCCTGCGAGCGCTCGCCCCACGACAGGTCGAGCCAGTCGGCATCGATGCCGTTGGCGAGCTCGAGGCAGTCGATCGAGTGCACCACCACCCCCTCGCCCCTCAGCCTGAGGCCGACGATGCGGTCGCCCGGCACCGGGTGGCAGCATTCGGCGAGCGTGAAGCCCATCCCCGGCGTCAGGCCCTTGATCGAGATCGCCGGGGCCTGCTCGAGCTGGGCGGGCAGGTCGGCGGTGCTGCCAGGCATCAGCGCTTCCATCACTTCGCGGTCGTCGAGCTTGGCCGCGCCGATGGCGTGCATCAGCTCGTCCTCGTCCTCCAGCTCGAGCCGCTCGACCGCCGCGGCGATCGCCTTCTTGCCGATCTTGGCCGGCACGCGCTCGGCGATCTGCTCGAACAGCTTGCGGCCGATCTCGGCCACCTCGGCGAATTCCTTGGCCCGCACCGCGCGGCGGATCGCGGCGCGCGCCTTGCCGGTGACGACGAAGCCGAGCCACGAGAGCTGCGGCTCGGCGCTGGCGCCCTTGATGATCTCGACCACGTCGCCGTTGTTGAGCGCGGTCCTCAGCGGCATGTGCCGCCCGTTGATCTTGGCGCCGACGGTATGCGCGCCGAGGTCGGTGTGCACGGCGAAGGCGAAATCGACCGGCGTCGCCCCCTTGGGCAGCTGGAACAGCGCGCCCTTGGGGGTAAAGGCGAAGATGCGGTCCTGGTAGATCGCCAGCCGCGTGTGCTCGAGCAGCTCCTCGGCATCGTGGCTGGCATCGACGATCTCGATCAGGTCGCGCAGCCAGCCGACCTGCCCGTCGGGCCGGTCACCCTGTTTGTAGGCCCAGTGCGCGGCGAGGCCGAACTCGTTGAGCCGGTGCATGTCGTGGGTGCGGATCTGCACCTCGACGCGCATCGAGCTCTCGTAGATCAGCGTGGTGTGCAAGGACCGGTAGCCGTTGGTCTTCGGGGTCGAGATGTAGTCCTTGAAGCGCCCCGGCACGAACTGCCACGCCTGGTGCAGCACGCCGAGCGCGCGGTAGCAGTCCTCGACCCGTTCGGTCAGCACGCGGAAGGCGAAGATGTCGGTCACCTGCTCGAACGGCATGTGCCGCTCGGCCATCTTCTTCCAGATCGAGAACGGATGCTTCTCGCGCCCCCAGACCTCGACCTTGATCCCCGCCTCGGCCAGCGCCTGCTTGATCTTGAGCGCGATCGCGTCGACCTGCCCGCCTTCCTGGCTGCGGATCTGCTCGAGCCGCCCGGTGATCGTGGCGTAGGCTTCGGGCTCGAGCTGCTCGAACGCCAGCAGCTGCATCTCGCGCATGTACTCGTACATCCCCACCCGCTCGGCGAGCGGAGCATAGATGTCCATCGTCTCGCGGGCGATGCGGCGGCGCTTGTCGGGGCTCTTGATGAAGTGCAGCGTGCGCATGTTGTGCAGCCGGTCGCCGAGCTTGACCAGCAGCACGCGGATGTCCTCGCTCATGGCGAGGAAGAACTTGCGCAGGTTCTCCGCCGCGCGCTCGTTCTCGGCCATCTGCTCGAGCTTGCTGAGCTTGGTCACCCCGTCGACCAGCTTGGCGATGTCGGGCCCGAAGTTCTTCTCGATGTCCTCGATCGTGACCAGCGTGTCTTCCACGGTATCGTGGAGCAGCGCGGTGATGATCGTCTCCTGGTCGAGCTTGAGGTCGGTCATCAGCCCGGCGACCTCGACCGGATGGCTGAAGTACGGGTCGCCGCTGGCGCGCTTCTGGCTGCCGTGCTTCTGCACGGTGTAGACATAGGCGCGGTTGAGCAGCGCCTCGTCGGCGTCCGGGTCGTATCCCTTGACCCGTTCCACAAGTTCGTACTGGCGCAACATTGACGCGAATGTGCGGTGCGGCGCGGCGGGCGGCAAGGGGAAAGGGATTAACGGGCAAAATCCCGCCCGAGCCTAATCCTCCCCGAGCAAGCTCGGGGAGGATCTTGAGTATCTGTTGCGTTTACATAACGATTATGCCATTTGACCAACATGTCTGCGAGAATCTACAACCGAATCGCTGTGTTCCGTGCCGAAGCCGGGATCAGCCGCAAGGACCTCGCGGCGAAGGTCGGGGTCAATCCGCAGACGATCGGCTTCCTCGAGCGCGGCGACTACAACCCGAGCCTCGAGCTCGCGCTGCGCGTTTCGCAGGTGTTCAAGGTGCCGATCGAGGTGCTGTTTTCCTTCAAGCCGTTCCCGAGCGTCGCCGCGGCACTGCTCGGCCAGGAGAAGTGACCATGCCCTACCAGGGTGACCCGATCGCCGAGAAGCTCGACAAGGCCGCCGACGCCTTCGCCGACGCCGTCGGCCTGACGCGGTTGCGGCGCCGCTTCAACAGCGGGCGCACCGTTCGCTTCCGCTTCCTCCCGCTCGTGCTGTTGGGCCTGGCCGTCGCCGGCCTGTGGGTGCAGATCGCGCGGTCCGAAGGGCTCGGCTACCTTATGGTCATGATCGTCTGGCTGACGAGCGGTGCCATTCAGGCGTTCAGCCCGATCGGCAACTCGCGCGGCGCGAAACAGCTCGACGAGCGCGAAGCTGCACTGGTCCGCTCGGGCCACTTCGCCGGGCTGCTCGCGGCGATGGGTGTCGCAGTGCTTGGCTGCCTCGCGTTCGGCATGGGCAGCACCGCCGAGCTGGCACGCCTTGGCAGCTTTTGGCAACCCGAGAGCGGCAGCGATTGGTTCGCGCTCGCTTTCTTCCTGCTTGCCGTCGAGGCCAACGTCGCCACCATGGCGGCAAGCGCGAAGGTTCCCGAGGATCTGGACGACAAGGACCAATGAGCGCCCCCTCGACCACCATCTTCGAGCGCATGTCGGCGCTGGCGCGCGAGCTCGGCGCGATCAACCTCGGGCAGGGCTTCCCCGACCTGCCCGAGCCGCCCGAGCTACTCGAGGCCGCCCGGCGCGCGCTGGTCGAGCATTCCAACCAGTACCCGCCGATGCGCGGCCTGCCCGAACTGCGCGGCGCGGTGTGCGACTACTATGGCCGCGAGCAGGGGCTCGACTTGCGTGCCGAGCAGGTGATCGTCACCTCGGGCGCGACCGAGGCGCTCGCCGCGGCGATCCTCGCCTTCGTCGGCCCCGGCGACGAGGCGATCCTGCTGCAGCCGTTCTACGACGCCTACCTGCCGCTGGTCGAGCGCGCCGGCGGCATTGCCCGCACCGTCAGCCTCGTCCCGCCGCGCTGGGAGCTGCCGCTCGGCCAGCTCGAAGCCGCGATCGGCCCGAAAACGCGGCTGATCGTCCTCAACACGCCCAACAACCCCACCGGCACGATCGTCGGCCGCGCCACGCTCGAGGCGCTCGCCGCGCTGTGCGAACGCCATGACGTCACCCTGCTGTGCGACGAGGTGTGGGAAGCGATGATCTTCGGCGAGCAGGCCCACCTCTCGCCGCTCGCCCTGCCGGCGCTGCGCGAGCGGTCGGTCAAGGTCGGCTCGGCGGGCAAGATCTTCTCGCTCACCGGGTGGAAGGTCGGCTGGGCGGTGGCCGCCCCGCCGCTCGCCGAGGCGATCGCCCGCCAGCACCAGTTCCTCACCTTCACCACCGCCGTGCCGCTGCAATGGGCGGTCGCCGAAGGGCTCGCGCTGCCGAGCGAATGGCACGCCGCGCACCGCGTCCGCTACGCGGCCGCGCGCGAGCGGCTGGTCGGCGGCCTGTCGGCGGCGGGCTACGCGGTGCTGCCGTCGGACGGCACCTGGTTCGTCACCGTCGACCTCGCCGCCTCGGGCCTTGCGCCCGACGACGAGGCGATCGCCGAGCGGCTGATCCGCGAAGCCGGGGTCGCCTCGATCCCGCCCTCGGCGTTCTACCGCGACGATCCCGAGCGGGGGTATCTGCGGCTGTGCTTCGCCAAGGAGGACGCCACGCTCGACGCGGCGATCGAGCGGCTGGCGCGGTTCAGGGCGAAGTCCGAAGCTTAGCTTCGTCATTCCCGCGAAAGCGGGCATGACGAGGAAGGGCTCAGCCGCCCGCCTGCACCACCTCGTCCACGCTGCCCTGCGTCACCGCATGGTATCCGGCGCGGGTCTCGGCGTAGATGCGCCGGGCGATCGGCCGGCCCCATTCGCCCTGGTCCATCAGCGTCTCGAACAACGGCAGCACGAACTTGCGCCGGCCGACGCGGGCGAGGAATCGTTCGGCGAGCGGCAGCGCCGGCTCGTAGCGGTTGGCGAGCGCCTGCTTGAGCCAGGCGAACACGATCTCGTTGTTGCCCGATTCCGACAGGCCGAGGTGCACGTCGAGATCGCCCAGCTGCTGCCCGCTCAGTTCCCTGGGCAGCCCCGCGAGAAACCGCAGCCGCTCCGCGGTGGTCCAGCGCGCCCAGGCCTCGGCATCCACCACGTGGGTCGCGCGGTAGTCGGCCGCCTTCGCATCGACCTCGGCGAACGCCGACGCCACCGGGCGTGCCACGTTTGCCGGCAGGCCGGTGCCGTAGACCCACTCGTCGAGCATCAGCTTGCGCTCCAGCTCGGCGTCGCCCTTCACGAGGTTGGCGCGCAGGTCGGCCAGCAGCAGCGCCGAGGTGGCCGGCTGGAACGCACGGGCATCGAACCACTGGCGCAGCCAGGCGTCGAACCGTTCGCGGCCGACGGTCTGCTCGATCGTGCGCATGAACACCGCGCCCTTGTCGTAGATGATCCCGCTCTCGCCGCCGTCGGGCACTGCCTCGGCCTCGGGCAGGTGCAGCGCGGTCACCGGCGCCTCGCGGCCCTTCTCGGCGAACACTTGCTCCATGTCGGCGAAGCCCAGCGCCGCTTCCTGGTTGGCGCGGTGCGAGCCGTAGAGCGCCTCGAGGATGCGGTTCTCGAAGTACGAGGTGACGCCTTCGTTGAGCCACGAATCGGCCCAGTTGGCATTGGTCACGAGGTTGCCCGACCACGAATGCGCCAGCTCGTGCGCGACGAGGCCGTTGAGGCTCTTGTCGCCGGCGATGAAGGTCGGCGTGAGGAACGTCAGCGTCGGGTTCTCCATCCCGCCGTAGGGGAAGCTCGGCGGCAGCACGATCATGTCGTAGCGGCCCCAGCGGTACGGGCCGTAGAGCGCCTCGGCGGCATCGACCATCTTCTCGGTGTCGGCCAGCTCGCTGGCGGCGGCATCGAGCATCGACGGCTCGGTCCACACCCCGGTGCGCGGGCCGAGTTCGCGGAACGCGAGGTCGCCGGCGGCAATGGCGATGAGATACGGCGCGATCGGCTTGTCCATCGCGAAGCGGAACGCGCGCCTGTCGCCGAGGTCCTCGGGCTCGCCCACGCGCAGGCCCGACATCACCACGGTGAGCGGCTTGGGCGCGACGATCCGCGCCTCCCAGGTCTGGCGGATGCCGGGGCTGTCCTGGGTCGGGATCCAGCTGCGGTTGAGCGTCGGCTGGCCCTGGCTGAGCAGGTACGGCAGCTTGCCGCCGGCGGTCTGCGCGGGCGCCAGCCACTGCAGCGCCTCGGCGCTGGCGGCGGTGTAGTGCACGATGATCTTGCGCGCTTTGCCCAACACGACAGTCAGCGGCGCGCCCTTGCCTTCGACCGCTTCGCCCGCGGTGAACGGCAGCGGGTTGCCGAGCCCGTCGGTGACGCTGGCAACCTGCAATCCCGCCGAATCGAGCACGATGGTGTCGGCGCCGGGCGCGGCGAGCACGTCGAGCGCGGCGGTCCCGCTCACCTGCCTGGCCTCGAAATCGAGCGCGAGGTCGAGCGCGACATGCGTCACCCGCGCCACCTCCGGCCGGGCGAAAGTCCACGGATCCTTCGCGTCCTCGCTGGTGAGGATCGGCGAGACGAGCTCGGTCCCGCTGTCCTCGGCAAGCGCCGGGGCGGCGGTCAGGGCCGAAAGAAAGGCAAACACGGCGGCAAAACGCATGAAAGGCTCCGGAGAGGCAGGGAAGTTACCGGCGAAACGATAACGCCGGCGCCCTGCTCCAGCCTGAACGCCCCTGTCAATTCTTCGGCCTCAGCTCCTGGCTCGCGATCGCCGCCAGCGCGCAGGCTTCGTCGTTGTCGCTGGTATCGCCGGTGACGCCGATCGCGCCGACCACGGTGCCTTCCCGATCGCAGACGATCACCCCGCCCGCCGCCGGGACCATGCCGCCTTCGCTCATCGTGTCGACCGCGGCGATGAAGTGCGGCCGGTCGACCGCCATGTCGCCGATCGTGCGGCTCGAGACCCCCAGCGCCAGCGCGCCGCAGGCCTTCCCGCCGGCGAGCTTGACCCGCATGTTCGACGCCCCGTCCTGCCGCTGGCAGGCGATCAGGTGCCCGCCCGGATCGTGGATCGTGACGGTCAGCGGCTTGAGCGAAAGCTCGGCGCCCTTGGCGAAGGCGGCGTCGATCAGGGCATTGGCCTGGGCAAGGGTAAGGCGGTGCATGTGTCGGGCTCCATCGTCTCGGGGCCTTGGGCCCCCTCGCGGGCGCTGTGCCCTAAACTTTCCGCCGGCCCAAGAGGGTCCGCGTCAGCCCTGTGCCCGCATCATGTGAATGAGCCGCGGCCGGACGAGCAGGCTCCAGAACAGCCCCGTCGGGGCGCCGACGAGGAAGCCCCAGCCGCCGAAGATCCCCGCGAGGCTGTCGATGCCGATGTCGAGCCCGAACAGCCCCGACACGATCCGGCCGACGACGCCCCCGGCGACCGTTGCCAGGAGGATCGACCAGCGGTGGATCGCCAGCCGCCGCGCCAGCAGCGTGAGCGGCAGGCCGAGCAGGGCGAGGCCGGCGAGACTGAAGCCGAACGCTCCGAAAATGAAGTAGGGATAGACCGAAACGTCGCGGCCGAAGTCGTACGACAGGTACATCAGCCCCATGCCGACGACGCTGCCCAGCGCCGCGGCGGGAACCAGCGCCGCCCACAGGGGCATTCCGCGGCTTGGCCGATTGTCGCTCAACTCAGCTCCACTTCACCTCGGGCGGCAGGCTCATCAGGATGGCGTCGATATTGCCGCCGGTCTTGAGGCCGAACAAGGTGCCGCGGTCGTAGACGAGGTTGAACTCGACGTAGCGGCCGCGCCATTCGAGCTGGGCTTCCTTCTCCTCCGCCGTCCACGCCTGCCCCATGCGCTTGCGGACAATCCTCGGGAACACGTCGAGGAACGCCTCGCCGACGTCGCGGGTGAAGGCGAAGTGGCGCTCCCACTCGGCCTCGTCATGGCATTCGAGGTGGTCGTAGAAGATGCCCCCTACCCCGCGCGCAACGCCGCGGTGGGGAATGAAGAAGTACTCGTCGGCCCACTTCTTGAACCGGTCGTAGTAGGTCGGGTTGTGCGCCATGCAGGCGGCGCGGAAGCGGGCGTGGAAGGCCTCGGTGTCCTCCGCGTAGGGGATCGGCGGATTGAGGTCCGCCCCGCCGCCGAACCACGCCTTGCCGGTGGTGAGGAAGCGGGTGTTCATGTGCACCGCGGGCACGTGCGGGTTGGCCATGTGCGCGACGAGGCTGATCCCGGTGGCGGTGAAACCCGGGTTCTCGTCGGCGCCGTGGATCGTGCGCGCGAATTCGGGCGAGAAATTGCCGGCGACGGTCGAGACGTTGACCCCGACCTTCTCGAACACCTGGCCCTTCATCACCCCGCGCACGCCGCCGCCGGGATCGTCGTTGCCGGCTTCCTGGCGTTCCCAGGCGAGGTAGTCGAAGCGCGCCTGAGACCCGGCTTCGCGCTCGATCGCCTCGAACTCGGCGCAGATGCGGTCGCGCAGGCTTTCGAACCACTCGCGGGCGCGGGCTGAATAGGGCTGCCAGTCGGTCATCGCAGCTCCCTTGCCAAAGCCTTGGGGACGCGGCAAGGGATGCGCATGGTTCCCGTTTCGTTCGCCATGGATTTCGCCGGCGAGGAATTCCTCCTCACGACCGGCCGCGCGCTCTACTGGCCGCGCGAGCGGGCGTTGCTGGTGGCCGACCTGCACCTCGAAAAGGCGAGCTTCTTCGCCCGCCACGGCCAGCTGCTGCCGCCCTACGACAGCCGCGAGACACTGGAGCGGGTGGCGCTGGCGATCCGCGAAACCGGCGCACGGCGGGTGTTCACGCTGGGCGACAACTTCCACGACTCGGCCGGCACCGAACGGCTCGAGCCGCATGCGGCGGGCATGCTCGCCGCGCTCACCCGCGCGACCGACTGGGTGTGGATCACCGGCAATCACGACGCGGCGATGGAAGCGCAGGCCGGCGGCACGCTGGCCGGGGAGCTGGAGATCGCAGGAATGGTCCTGCGCCACCGCGCCGCCGCCGGCGAGACGCGCCCCGAGCTGTCGGGCCACTATCACCCGCGGCTGCGGGTGGTCGTGCGCGAGCGGCTGATCCGCCGCCCGTGCGCGGTAGTCAGCCGGGGAATCGGCAACCACGGCGGGCGCATGGTCCTGCCCGCGTTCGGCGCGCTGACCGGGGGGATGGACGCGGCCGACCCGGCGATTCTTGCCGCGCTGCAGCCGGCACAGGCGATCGATGCGGTGCTTCCGGCAGGCGGAAAGCTGGCCAAATTCCCGCTCTGGCGCGCGGCGGCCTGATCCACCGCGCCCCCTAGCGCGCGCGGTCTTTAGCCCCTAAGTAGCCCCGTCCGAAAATCAGCGTTCAAAGGAGATCGCCCATACCCCGTCCACCCCGGCGCATGCTTGCGCCCCCGGTCAAGTCTGGCCCCCGTTTCGACGACATGATCCAGTCCGACAAGGTTCGCGTCATCGACGAGAACGGTGAGAACCTTGGCGTGATGTACACCCGCGAAGCGATGGAGCAGGCCAACGAGATCGGCCTGAACCTCGTCGAGGTATCGCCCAACGCCGATCCGCCGGTGGCCAAGTTCCTCGATGTCGGCAAGTACCGCTACGAGGCGCAGAAGAAGGCCAACGCCGCGCGCAAGACGCAGAAGACGCAGCAGATCAAGGAGATCAAGATGCGTCCGAACATCGACGATCACGACTACGACGTGAAGATGCGCAGCGTCACCAAGTTCCTCGAGGAAGGCGACAAGGTGAAGATGACCCTGCGCTTCCGCGGCCGCGAGATGGCCCACCAGGAGCTGGGCATGGACCTGCTCAAGCGGGTGCAGGACGACGTCGCCGAGATCGCCAAGATCGAAGCCTACCCGCGCCTCGAAGGCCGCCAGATGCTGATGGTGCTGGCGCCGAAGTAAGGCGCCCGCGCATTCGCCTGCGACGGGGCGCGGAACGGCGCCCCGCCTCCGCCGTTGGCTGGCGGATGAAACGCCACCCCACCCCGACGATGTTCGCGCTTGCCGGCGCGGCCACGCTTGCGCTGGCGGCCTGCGGGCCGCAGGCGGGCAAGCCCTCGACCGACGAAGCCAGCCGGGCACCCATCCCGGTCGGGCCGCCGCCGAGGGCCAGCGACTCGCCCGCCGAAGGCGCGCCGCTGCCCGCCACGCCGGCGCCGGCGCCGTCGCTGGTCCCCGAGGCGGAAAAGGGCGAGAAAGGCGCGCGCGACGTCCTGCTGGCGTGGGCGCATGCCCTCGAGCGGGGCGACTATGCCGCCGCCTATGCGCTCTACGGCGAGGGCGGCGCGCGCAGCGGGATGACGCCGGCCGAATTCAGCGCCTACTGGCGGCGCTTCAAGACGGTGACGGTCGCCGTGCCCGGCGGGACGATGGAAGGCGCCGCGGGCTCGTCGTACTACACCGCGCCCGCCGCCGTGATCGGCAAGCTGCAGAACGGTACGCCCTACCGCCTCGAAGGCGAAGTCGTGCTGCGCCGGGTCAACGACGTGCCGGGCGCGACCGCCGAGCAGCTGCGCTGGCATCTCGAATCGAGTGACCTCAAGCCGGTCTCCTGACAAAGCCCGCCGCATTGGCGTCGGCCGGCGCGTGGGCTAGGCTGGCGCGCGAACGGGGGGCATGCGGATGCAGGCAAGGCAGGTCGGTTTCTGGTTCGGGCTGGCGGCCTTCACCCTCACCCTGATCGTGGCGCCGCCCGCGGGCATGCCTGCGGCAGCCTGGCTGGTTGCCGGACTCGTCGTATGGATGGCCGCCTGGTGGATGACCGAGGCGGTGCCGCTCACCGCCACCGCGCTGCTGCCGTTCCTCGTGCTCCCGCTTGGCGGCGTGATGGACGCCGGTGCCACGGCGAGCGCCTACTATTCGCCGACGATGTTCCTGATCCTCGGCGGCGCGTTCATCGCGCTCGCGGTCGAGCGCACCAACCTGCACTGCCGCCTCGCGCTCGGCATCCTCAACCGCCTCGGCAAGGGCGGCGGTGCGACGCAGCTGCTATTCGCGTTCATGATCGCCACTGCGCTGCTGTCGACGATGATCTCCAATACCTCGACCGCGCTCATCATGATGCCGATGGCGCTGGCGGTGCTGGGCGCCGGCGGCATCCCCGCCGCAGAGCGCGACGGCCTGTCGGGGGCGCTGCCCATGGGCATCGCCTTCGCCGCCTCGATCGGCGGGCTCGGCATGATCATCGGCTCGCCGACCAATCCGATCGCGGTCGGCCTGCTGTTCGAGACCACCGGGGTGAAGATCAGCTTCGTCCAGTGGATGATCTACGGCATGCCCATCGTCCTCGTCGGCGTGCCGCTCGCGGCGTTCATCATCGCCCGGGTGCAGAAGGTGGCGCAGCACCCGTTCGACGTCGCCGCCGCGCGCGCGGCGATCGCCACCCAGCGCGAATGGACCGCTCCCGAGCGCCGCCTCGTTCCGCTCGTCGCGCTGGCGCTGCTGCTGTGGGTCACCCGGCCGCTGCTCGATCCGCTGCTCCCCGCCGGCGCGCGCGAGGACGGGATCATCGCGGTGTTCGTCGGCCTGCTGCTGTTCGTGGTCCCCGACGGCACCGGCCGGCCCTTGCTGACCTGGCCCGAAGCCGACCGCGCGCCGTGGGGCGTGATCATGATGTTCGGCGGCGGCCTCGCGCTGGCGGCGGGCATGACCGCCTCGGGGCTCGCCGCCTGGCTCGGGCAATCGCTGCTGCCGCTGGCGGCGCTGCCGCTGTGGGTCGTCGCGCTGGCGGTGGTCGCGCTGGTGATCGTGATCACCGAATTCGCCAGCAACGTCGCCACCGCCAGCGGCATCATGCCGGTGGTGGCGAGCCTGACGGTCGCCCTCGGCGCCGATCCGCTGCTGCTCGCGCTGCCGGCGGCGATGGCGGCGAGCTGGGGCTTCATGCTGCCCGCGGGCACGGGCCCGAACGCGATCGCCTGGTCCACCGGCCGCATCGCGCTGCCGCGCATGGTCGGCGCGGGCTTTGCGCTCGACGTCGCCGGCGTGTTCCTGCTGGTCGGAGCGATTTGGGCGGTGGCCGCATTGTTCTGACTGGCGTTCGCGCCACGAAAGGTTACAGCCGCAACCATGTCCGAACCCGTCGACCAGCCCACCCCGCGCCGCAAGCCGAAGCGCGAAGTCACCACCCTCGGCGGCCGCCAGCTGCAGCCGTCCACGCTGATGATGGGCTACGGCTACGATCCGGTGCTCTCGGAAGGCTCGCTCAAGCCGCCGATCTTCCTCACCAGCACGTTCGTGTTCGAAAGCGCCGAGGCCGGCAAGCGCCACTTCGAGGGCATCACCGGCAAGCGCGCCGGCGGCGCCGAGGGCCTCGTCTATTCGCGCTTCAACGGCCCCAACCAGGAGATCCTCGAGGACCGCCTCAGCGTGTGGGACGGCGCCGAGGACGCGCTGGTGTTTTCGAGCGGGATGACCGCGATCTGCATCCTGATGATGGCCTATTGCGAACAGGGCGACGTGATCGTCCACTCCGGCCCGCTCTATGCCGCGAGCGAAGGCTTCGTCGCCAAGGTGCTCGGCAAGTACGGGGTGACTTACCTCGACTTCCCCGCCGGGGCGACGCGCGAGGAGCTCGACGCGGTGCTGGCGAAGGCCAGGGCCCAGGCGGCAGAGCAGGGCGGCAAGGTGGCGATGATCTACCTCGAAAGCCCCGGCAACCCGACCAATGCGCTGGTCGACATCGAGGCCGTGCGCGACGCGCGCGACGCCGCGCTCGATCCGGCCGAAACACCGATCGCGATCGACAACACCTTCCTCGGTCCGCTGTGGCAGAGCCCGCTCCGGCACGGCGCGGACATCGTGGTCTATTCGCTGACCAAGTACGCCGGCGGCCATTCGGACCTCGTCGCCGGCGGCGTCACCGGCGCCAAGGCGTGGATGGACCCGGTGCGCGCGCTGCGGAACACGATGGGCGGCATCTGCGACCCGAACACCGCGTGGATGCTGCTGCGCAGCCTCGAGACGCTCGAGATCCGCATGGAGCGCGCGACCGAGAACGCGGTCAGGGTGTGCGACTTTCTCGAAGGGCACCCCAAGGTCGAAGGCGTCGGCTTCCTCGGCCTGCTCAAGGACGGCCGGCAGAAGGACATCTACGACCGCCACTGCACCGGCCCGGGCAGCACCTTCAGCCTGTTCATCAGGGGCGGCGAGGCGGAGGCGTTCCGCTTCCTCGACGCGCTTCGGATCGCCAAGCTCGCGGTCAGCCTCGGCGGCACCGAAACGCTCGCCAGCCACCCGGCGGCGATGACCCACCTGTCGGTCCCCGACGCGCGCAAGGCCCAGCTCGGCATCACCGACAACCTGGTGCGGATCTCGGTCGGGATCGAGGATGCGGGCGACCTCATCGCCGATTTCGAGCAGGCGCTGGCGGCGGTCTAGCGGAACCTCGCGCCGGCGACCGGAGTTTGCTTGCCGACGGACAGGCAACGAAGGGAACCAGGATGAACAAGCTTGCCACCATCGCCGGCGCCGCCGCACTGGCCTGCGGCGCGGCCGCCTGCAGCAACGACACACCGGCCGAGAACGAAGTCGAAAAGCAGGCCGAGGCGATCGACGAGGCCTACGAGGCCGACGCCAAGGTCGAGGCAGCATTTGCCGAAGGCGCGCCCAATGAGGAGCAGCTCAAGGACAAGGCCGACGCGCTGCGCAAGGAAGGCGAGCAGATCAAGGACGACCTCAAGGACGAAGCCGACGAATTGGGCAAGGACACGCGCCAGATGAACCGGGACGCGAACTAGCGCCGGTCGAGCCCGTTCCTCGCCAGGAACTCGTCGAGCAACCCGGCCACGGCGACATTGTTGAGGTCGGCGAACGGGATGTGGGTATTTCCGTGCAGGCCCTTCTCGGGCAGGCGCAGGATCTCGGCATGGCCGCCGCTGGCGTTGATCAGCGCGACGAAGCGGCGGCAGTGCTCGAGCCGCTCGGTCCACATCGGCGACTTGTCGATGTTGTCGCCCCACACGAACTGCAGCGGGATGCGGGTCAGCCTGAGGAACTCTTCGCGCGGCACGTGGAGCGGGCCGAGCGGGCCTTCGGCAAGGTCCGCCGCCTCGCCTTCGGGGAACAGGAACCCGGGATTCTCGTAGGCGACGATGGCCTTCACGTTGGCGCTTTGCGTCGCCGTCAGCAGCGCGCGCAGCCCGCCGGCGGAATTGGTCACCAGCACGCTCGGGCCGATTCGCTCGAGCGCCTTCGCCGCGGCGGCGGATTCGAGCCGGACGTTGGCGACGACGTCGAATTCGTCGTAGCGGGCGCGCATCGCTTGGTCGAGCGCGGCGGCATCCCGGGTCGGGAACTGCACCCCCGGATACCATTCGCCCCACTTCGGCCCGAAGCGCCATGACGAGCTGACGTTCTGCTGGTCGCGCCCGACCTGGACCTTGTAGGCGTAGTCCTCGCAGCCCCAGTTGGCGCGGCCCACGCGGGGCCCGTCCCACAGGTAGACCGGATAGCCGCGGCGCAGGAACAGGCTCTGGAAGCCCTCGCCGCCGTCCCAGCGGTTCTGCCACACGGCCACGCTCGAGCTGTGCCACAGGAACAGCGACACCGCGCGCGGATTGGCCGGGACCTGGTACTCGACGAACCCGTGATCGCAGTGGAGCGTCTGTTCGCTGCCCTCGCCCAGCACCCTGCCGCCGGCGGCGAAGCTGCCCTGCTTCGCGATCGGGATCGGCGCCTGAGCTGCGCCTTGCGCCAGAACCGGCGCAGCGACCGCAGCCGCCAGCGCGGCGAGTGTCGTAAGAATGGCTTTCAAGCGCTCTCCCCCCTGGCGGTCGTCAGTGCCGGCTCAACCCCGCCACTCACGGCGCTCCTCGGCCTGGCACAGCACTTCGTACGCGAGGCTGTAGGCCTGAAAGGCTTTGGCGGCCTCGGCATCGCCCGGCTTTACATCGGGATGGACTTCCTTGGCTTTGGCTCGCCAGGCTTTCTTTATTGCCTCAAGATCCGCATCGGCGTCGAGGCCGAGCAGTTCGAGCGCGCGCATCTCGTCGGCGCTGCGGCTGCCGTCGCCCGCTCCGCCCCAGCCGTAGTGTGCCGCCGAGGCGTAACCCGCGTTGGCGCGCTGCTCGGCTCCCGCGCGTGCCTCGGCCTCTTCCTTCTCGAGCCCCTCGAAGTAATCCCACTTGGCATTGTACTCGGCGGCGTGGCGCTGGCAGAAATACCACCGCTCGGGGCTGTTGGGCGCCTTGGGCGCCGGGCAGTTGCCCGGCTCCTCGCAGCCGTGCCGGTCGCACAGGCGCACCTTGGCCGCCTCGCGCGAGCTGCCGTAGCCGCGCCAGCGCGGGAAACCCCAGTCGAGCGAGCGGCGCGCCCGGCTCACGGCCTTAATCCGAAAGACAGCATCATCTACCTATAGGCATTCGCGCGCAGGGCGGGAACCGCTGGAAAACGACCTCGGGGTCTTTTTGCCTCGATCCGCCCATGCTGCATTGCAAAACGACCTTCAGCACTTATTTGCTGCGTTGCAACAGAAACGAGTCGGATCATGTCCAGGCAGCTTGCGGTGGCTTCGGCCTTTTCGGTGTTCGCGCTTTCGGCGCTGGCGCTGTTCGCGCCGGGTTCCGCGCGGCTCTCGGGCACTCTGACGCAAGCGGGCACGACGACCTCGATCGCCGCGCCCGCGCTCACGGTCAGGCTGCCGTTCGCCGACTGATCAGTTCAGCACGATCGTCACGGCGCGGCGGTTGCGCGCCCACGCCTGCTCGTTCGAGCCCAGCGCCACCGGGCGTTCCTTGCCGTAGCTGACGGTAGTGATGCGCTCCGCCGGCACGCCGAGGCTGGCGAGGTAGTTCTTGGCCGCATTGGCGCGGCGCTCGCCGAGCGCGAGGTTGTATTCGCGCGTGCCGCGCTCGTCGCAATGGCCTTCGATCGTCGCGCGAATGTTCGGATATTGCCGCAGGTATGCCGCCTGCTGCGCCAGCGCCGCCTGGTCCTCGGCGTCGATGTTGAACATGTCGGTGTCGAAATAGATCGTGTCGCGGCCCGCCATCTGCTGCGCGAAATGCGCCTGCGTGCCGGGCACCAGCGCGCCCGTGGCCGGACCGGGCGCCGGCGTCGGAGCGGCGGTGTCCTGCGGCGGCGGCGGCAGCTCTTCGGGCGCCTTCTTCGAGCAGGCCCCGAGGGCCAGCGCACTGGTCGCAACGAGTGCGATTGCCAGCTTCTTCATGCCAATTCCTCCTTCTGATTGATGTCTTTTTCCGGGTTGGCGACAGGGATTGAACGAACTCAGGGCAGGACCGGTCCCCAGGCCGGGTCCGAGGCCCCCACGGGCGTAGGCAGGCGGCGCTCGTTGCGGCCGGTGAGGTCGACCTGCCAGATCGAGGTCTCGCCGCTGTTGCGCTGCGTGCGGAAGAACTGGACGATGCGGCCGTTGGGCGACCAGGTCGGCGCTTCGTCCTGCCACGAGTTGGTCAGGTAGCGCAGGCTGCCGCCGCCGGGGCTCATCACCGCGACCCGCAGGTCGCCGACGATGTGGGTGAAGGCGATCTGGTCGCCGCGCGGGCTCCACTCGGGCGTCGCCGCACGGCCGCCGAAGAAGCTGATCCGCCGCTGGTCGGAACCATCGGCGTTCATCACGTAGATCTGCTGGCTGCCCGAGCGGTCGCTCTCGAACACGACCCGCGAACCATCGGGCGAATAGGAGCCGCCGACATCGATCCCCGGCGCGTCGGTCAGGCGCCGCGGCGCGCCGCCGCCCGCGGGCACGCGGTAGATGTCGGTGTTGCCGGCGATCGCCATCGAATACATGATCCACCGTCCGTCGGGCGACCAGCGCGGAGCGAACGTCGGGTTCTGGCTCTCGGTCACCAGCGTCTGCCGCCCGCTGCCGATGTCGTAGACGAAGATCCGCGCAAAGCCGTTGAGGTAGCTGACGTAGGCGATCTTCGAATAGTCGGGCGAATAGCGCGGGGTCAGCGCGGTCGCCTGGCCGTTGGTGATGAAGCGGTGGTTGGCACCGTCCGAATCCATGATCGCCAGCCGCTTGACGCGGTGATCCTTGGGGCCCGTCTCGGCGATGTAGGCGATCTTGGAATCGAAGAACGGGCTTTCGCCCGAGAGGCGCGAATAGACGAGGTCGGCGCACTTGTGCGCGGCGCGGCGCCATTCGGCCGGCGCAACCACCCAGCCCGAGCGCACGAGTTCCTGCTGCAGCTGCACGTCGTAGAGATAGCAGCCGACCGTCAGCTGCCCGCCGGCGCCGGCGCGCACGTAGCCCTGCACCAGCATCTCGGCCGAACGCCCCTGCCAGGTGGCGAAGGCCGGCGCGGTGATCTGCTCGTAGCCCGGGCGCGGCAGCGAATCCGGGCCGACCGGACGGAACAGGCCGTTGTTCCTGAGGTCGCCGAACACCACCCGCGACAGCTCGAGCCCGAGCGCCGCGGTACCCTGCGCGTTCGCCGGAGTCGCCTGCTCGCGGTCGGTGGCGAAGGCGGGAATGGCGATGCCGAGGTCCTGCCAGGCGCTCTCGTCGGTGACCGAGCCGCTGAGGCCCTCGTCGTCGGTGTCGGGCACCTCGATGGGCTGCGGGGCCGGAGCAGCTTGCGCGGCCGCCGGTACGGCGGCGAACGAAAGGTTTGCTCCGAGCACGAAGGCGCCCAGCAGAAGGGTGCGTAGGGACATTATCAAAGCCTCCTGTCGAAGCGCCACGCGCGGATGCGCTTCCATTTGTCATAGAACTGGTCGGGCAAGTCGAACGGCGCGGCCAGCTGCACCGCGCGGATCGCGCGCTCGGCATGGAGCGAGGCCTGCGGACGGTTGGAATCGGTTATGCCCGACTGGCTGACCACGCGCGGCGCTCCCTTCAGGCTGCCGTCGGAGTTCAGTTCCCACGACAGCACCGTGACGAGCTTTTCGGCGTCGACGCCCTGCGGTGCGCTCCAGTTTGGCTTCAGCTGGCGGTTGATCGCCTGCTCGAGCGATGCCTGATCGGCCGGGCCGAACGCGGCGGCCGGCGTGCCCCGGCTTTGCGTGCGCTCGCTTCCCGCGGTGCCCTGCAGGAAGTCCGAGCCGATCCGGCTGCCGCCGCCGGCGCGCGACTGCGTCGGCGCCGTTGTCGGCCGCGCAGTCGGCTTGGGCGAAGGCTTGGCGGTCGGCGCCGCGGTCGGGCGGGTGACCGGCGGCCGGGTCGGCTGCGCCACGGGGGCCGGCGCCGGCTCGGGCGCGAGCACCGGAGCAACCGCCGCCTGCGTATCGGTCGCGGGTTCGGGCGCGGTCGATTCGAGGCTGACCTCGTCGGCCAGGCTGACCGTCATCCGCTCGGGAATCGGCAACGGCGTCGGCTCGTCGCGTACCTGCAGCACCAGCGCCGCCACCAGCGCAACGTGGGCGACGGCGGCGATGCCGAGGCCGATGCGCTCCTCGCGCGAAAGGTGGGCGAAGGAAGCCATGGCCACCGGGCTATGGAGCCTCAACTGAACCCTGGGTGACCAGCGAGATACTGTTACATCCGGCGCGATTGAGCTCGCCCATCACCGCCATGACCCGCCCGTAGTCGAGCGACCGGTCGGCGCGGAGCGTGATCAGCGGTGCGCCTTCGCCGCCGCAGCGAACGTTCTCAAGCGCTTGCGCCAGCTGGCCTTCCGCAATGCGCCCGTCGTCGATGTAGATGAAGCCCTCGCGATCGATCGCGATCGTCACCTGATCGGGCTGCTGGTCGAGCGCGTTGGCGCGGCTGTCGGGCAATTCCACCGGCACGCCGCTGGCGAGCAGCGGCGCCGTGATCATGAAGATGATCAGCAGCACCAGCATCACGTCGACCAGCGGGGTGACGTTGATCTCCGCCATCGGCGCCCGGCGCGAAGACCGCCCGCGTCCGCGAGACGACGCATGCGGGCCCATCGCCATCAGCTGCGGTCCAGCTCGCGCCCGACTTGCGCCGAGACGCGGTCGGCGAAGCGCTGCAGCCGCGCCTCGTAGGCATTCACGCGGTGACTGAAGCGGTTGTAGGCGATCACCGCGGGGATTGCCGCGAACAGGCCGATCGCGGTCGCGAACAGCGCCTCGGAGATGCCCGGGGCGACTACGGCGAGCGAGGAATTCTGCTGCTGGCCGATCTGGAAGAAGCTGTTCATGATCCCCCAGACGGTGCCGAACAGGCCGACGAACGGCGCCACCGCGCCGGTCGTGGCGAGGAAGTTGAGCCGGTCGGCCAGCGCATCGGCCTCGACGGCAACCCGGCCTTCCATGGCGAGCGCGATGCGCGCCATCGCGCCATCGCGGTTGCGCAGGCCGTCCTTGGTCGAGGTGCGCAGCTCATCGAGCCCGGCGGCGGCGACGCGCGCGGACGGGTTGTCCTGCCGCCGCTTGCCCTGGATCAGCAGCTCGGGCTGCTCGGCGTCCCAGAACTCCTGCTCGAACGCGGCGCTGCGACGGCGAACCAGGCCGATCCGCATCGAGAACGAGACGATGATCATCCACACCCAGACGCTCGCCAGGATGAGGCCGGTCATCACCACCTGCACGACGATGTCGGCGTCGAGGAACAGCTGCAGCGGGTCGAGGTGCGAAGGCACGTCGGCGACAGCGGAGGCAGCGGCAGCGATCAGGGTCATGCGGCGTCTTTCGCGGGCAGGAGGGCTTCGAAGGCGGCACGCCAGGCGGACGGCTGGCGGCGCGGTCGTCCGTCAGGCGAGATGAATCCGACCCGAACGGACGCTTCGGCGAGCAGCGCTTCACCGCGCAGCGCGCGCTGGCGCAGGCGCACGCTCGCCGCCCCGAGCTCGCTCGCTTCGCTGGCGATGATCAACGCGTCGTCGAGCCTTGCCGGGGCCTGGTAGCGGATGGTCAACTCGGCGACCGCATAGGTGCCCTCACCCCGCTCGGCCGCAGCGCGCTGGTCGATGCCGAGCAGCCGCAGCATGTCGGAGCGGGCACGCTCGAACCAGCGCAGGTAATTGGCGTGATAGACGAGACCGGGAAGGTCGGTATCCTCGTAATAGACGCGCACCGGGAACAGGTGCCGCGATCCCTGGAACAAGCCTGAGGGCGGTGGGGGCAAGGTCGCTTCCATCGTCTCGCGACCGGCCTTAGCCAACCCGCGACTCGGCTGGCAACCTCGCGCATGTTAGATGTTGATCTCGCGCCCAATTCTCCGATGGGCCGTGCCTAGCGCGCGATCATCGGTCCCAAATGCCTGCCGCCGAACAGGTGGACATGCAGATGCGCGATCTCCTGCCCGCCGTGCCTGCCGACGTTCGCGAGCAGGCGGTAGCCGGGCTCCACCAGTCCGTTCTCGCGCGCGACATGGCCGACCGCGCGAACCAGGCCGGCGATTTCCTCGGCGCTCGCCCGGGCCGAGAAATCGTCCCAGCTGACGTAGGCGCCCTTGGGGATCACCTGGATATGCACCGGTGCCTGCGGGGCGATGTCGTGGAACGCGAGCGCCCACTCGTCCTCGTAGACCTTCTGGCAGGGAATCTCGCCGCGCAGGATCTTCGCGAAGATGTTGTCCGGATCGTAAGGCTGGGTCGCGTCGATCGCCATCACGCGCCCCGCGCGGCCTTTTCGGCGAGGCCCGAGGTGCCCTCGCGGCGCTCGAGCTCGGCGAGCACCTTGTCCAGCGGGATGCCCTTCTGGGCCAGCAGGACGAGCAGATGGAACAGCACGTCGGCCGCCTCGCCGACCATGTCGAACTCGTCGCCCACCAACCCGGCGATGACCGCTTCGGTGGCTTCCTCGCCCAATTTCTTGGCGATTACCGGCAGCCCCTTCTGGGCGAGGCTGGCGACGTAGCTCTCGTCCGGCGAAGCTTTCAGCCGCTCCTTGATCGTCTGTTCGAGGCGGGCGAGCGTGTCCATGTGGGCGGAATAGGCGGTCAGCCCCGCGCCGGCAATCCGGCAGCGCGCAGCGCGGCGTGCGCCTCGGCGATCGTATGCGTGCCGAAATGGAAGATCGACGCCGCGAGAACGGCGCTGGCATGTCCCTCGGTGACGCCCTCGACGAGGTGCTGCAGCGTGCCGACGCCGCCGCTCGCGACCACCGGCACCGGCACGGCATCGGCGATCCTGCGCGTCAGCTTGAGATCGTAGCCGCGCTGGGTGCCGTCGCCGTCCATCGACGTGACCAGCAGCTCGCCCGCGCCGAGCTCGGCGAGCCTGATGGCATGCCCGACCGCGTCGATCCCGGTCGCGCGGCGGCCGCCGTGGGTGAAGATCTCCCAGTGGTCGTGGCTCCAGCGCGCATCGACCGAGGCGACGACGCACTGGCTGCCGAACTTGCCGGCGATCTCGCCGACCACCTCGGGCCGCGCGACCGCGGCGGAATTGACCGCCACCTTGTCCGCCCCCGCCAGCAGCAGCGCCCGCGCGTCCTCGACCGTGCGCACCCCGCCGCCCACGGTCAGCGGCATGAAGCAGACCTCCGCCGTGCGCCGCACCACCTCGAGCAGCGTCCCGCGCCCCTCGTGGCTCGCCGAGATGTCGAGGAAGCACAGCTCGTCCGCCCCCGCCGCGTCGTAGGCGCGCGCCTGCTCGACCGGATCGCCGGCGTCCTTGAGGTCGACGAAGTTGACGCCCTTGACGACCCGCCCGTTGGCGACGTCGAGGCACGGGATGACGCGGATGCGGACGGTCATGACTGCGCCGCCATCCGGATGGCCGCGGCCAGGTCGAGCCGGCCATCGTAGAGCGCCCGCCCGGTGATCACGCCCTCGATCCCTTCGTCGGCGTGGATCGCCAGCATACGGATGTCGTCGAGGCCTTTCACGCCGCCGCTGGCGATCACCGGCAGGTCGGTGCGCCGGGCGAGGTCGACGGTCGCCTCGATGTTGCAGCCCTTGAGCAGGCCGTCGCGGCCGATGTCGGTGAACAGCAGGCTCGCAACCCCGGCATCCACGAACCGGCGCGCCATGTCCTCGACCGCCACGTCGGACACTTCGGCCCAGCCCTCGGTCGCGACCATGCCGTCGCGCGCGTCGACCGCGACGACGATGCCACCGTGCCACGCGCGCGCCATGTCGCGGACGAACTGCGGGTCCTTGAGCGCGGCCGTGCCGATGACGACGCGGGCGACGCCGAGTGCGAACCAGCCTTCGACCGCTTCGCGGGTGCGGATGCCGCCGCCGAGCTGGACGTAGCCGGGGAACGCCGCGACGATCCGCTCGACTGCATCGCGGTTGCGGCTCTCTCCGGCGAAGGCGCCGTCGAGGTCGACCACGTGGAGGTGCTCCGCGCCGGCCTCGGCGAACAGCAAGGCCTGCGCCGCGGGGTCGTCGCCGTAGACGGTCGCGCGGGCCATGTCGCCTTCGGCGAGGCGCACCACCTGGCCCTGCTTCAGGTCGATGGCGGGGAACACGATCACGGTTGCCACTCCAGGAAGCGGGCCAGCAGCGCGAGACCGTAGGCCTGGCTCTTCTCCGGATGGAACTGGGTGCCGACGATGTTGTCGCGCGCCACCGCGGCGACGAGGCCGCCGCCGTGGTCGGTCATCGCGGCAATATGCCGGCCGCTGTCGGGCTGGAAGTGGTACGAATGGAGGAAGTAGGCCTCGCCCGGCTCGATCAGGCTGGCGCCGTCGGCGTGTGGGGTGGGTTCGACGTCGTTCCAGCCCATGTGCGGCACCTTGATCGCCGGGTCGGTGCGCTCGATCAGGCGGACCTCGCCGGGAATCCAGCCGAGGCCCGGAGTCACGCCGTGCTCGTGCCCGCTCGTCGCCAGCAGCTGCATCCCGACGCACACGCCGAGGAACGGCACCCCGTCACCGAGCACGCGCTCCTCGAGCGCATCGACCATCCCGTCGATCGCGTTCAGTCCTGCGGCGCAGGCCCCGAACGAGCCGACGCCGGGCAGCACGATGCGCCGTGCGCCGCGCACGATCTCGGGATCGGCGGTGACCGCCACCCGCTCCGCGCCGGCGGCGATCAGCGCGTTGTGGACCGAGTGGAGGTTGCCCGCGCCGTAGTCGATCAGCGCGATGGCTTCAGCCACCGAGCTGGCCCTTGGTCGAAGGGATGGCCCCGCCCTTGCGCGGGTCGAGTTCGACCGCGCTGCGCATCGCCCGGGCAAAGCCCTTGAAGACGGCCTCGCACACGTGATGGTTGTTCTGCCCGTAGAGCAGCTGGACGTGGAGGGTGATCCCCGCCGCCTGCGCCACCGAGTGGAACCAGTGCTCGATCAGCTCGGTGTCCCACTCGCCGAGCTTTTCCTGGGTGAAACGGACCTTCCACACCAGGAACGGCCGGCCCGAGATGTCGAGCGCGACCCGCGCCAGGGTCTCGTCCATCGGCGAATAGGCGTGGCCGTAGCGGCCGATCCCGGCCTTGTCGCCGAGCGCCTCGGCGATTGCCTGGCCGAGCGCGATGGCGCTGTCCTCGGTCGTGTGGTGCTGGTCGATGTGCAGGTCGCCCTGCACCTTCAGGGTCACGTCGATCAGCGAGTGGCGGCTGAACTGCTCGACCATGTGGTCGAGGAAGCCGATCCCGGTGGCGACGTCGTAAGTGCCTGCCCCGTCGAGGTTCACCTCGACGAGGATGTCGGTCTCAGCCGTCTTGCGGGCGATCCGTCCGGTGCGCATGGGCACGCCCTATAGGCGCGCGCGCGCAGCAAGCAAACTCCCTCGGGCAAGCGAAGGGCGGAGTCCTTTCAGCTTGACCCGCGGGCCGGGCACCGCCACCTAATTCGGCATGAGCGACGAGACCCCCGACAGCCTCATTCCCTACGACGAGATCGTGCAGGAAGCCCTGCGCGCGGTGGTCGGCCGGGTGCTCGGCGCGGTCGAGCGCGGCGGCGGGGTCCTGCCGGGCAACCACCACTTCTACATCACGTTCAAGACCGGCGCGCCCGGGGTGGCGATTCCGCAGCACCTGCGCGAACGGTTCCCCGACGAGATGACGATCGTGCTGCAGAACAAGTTCTGGGACCTCGCGGTCGACGACGACGGTTTCCAGGTCGGGCTCAGCTTCAACCAGCTCCCGGCCAAGCTGCAGATCCCCTTTGCCGCGATCACCGCGTTCGTCGACCCGGCGGTCGATTTCGGGCTGCAGTTCCAAGCCGCAGTAGGCGACATTGAGCCAGCCGCGCACGAAGATGCCGAGAACGACGGTCCCGAAGGGACAACCGAGCATGGTGCCGGCGTCGAGGCCGGCACGGCGGATGACGGCTCGAACGTCGTCACGGTCGATTTTGGGCGCAAGAAATAGCCGGCGCCGCCGCATCGGGACGCCTGGAGCGGCTTGAAGGGGCAAGCGAATGAGCCTGCGATCGAAGTCCCGCCGGCTGACCGGAGAGGCCGCGGCAAAGACCAAGGACAGCTTGGCCAAGGTTCCGGGCCCGAGCACCAACCCTGCAACCAACATGCTGATCGCGGACATCGCCATGCGCGGCGCGAATATGATTGCCGGACGCGTGATCGAGAAGGCGCTGCTGCGCTTGCGCTATTACCCCAAGAAGGCCTCCGACATCGTCGAGGGGCGCTCGATGCTGCAGTCGATGGCAGCGACCGGCGCGGCGCGTGTGGCGACCCGTTCGATCCCGGGGTTTCTGTTCGTCAGCGGCGGCCTGTTGGCCAAGGCCGCGTTCGATCGCAGCTTCAGCCGTCGTGAATCGGTCCGCCGCGGCGAACGGCAGATCGCCGAACAGGCGGCCGAGGCGGAAGAGGAATAGTCCGCGCCCGCCCCTTGATTTTCCTCGCCTGCCTGCGGCAGGAGCACGCATGGCCGATCAAGACACACTGCAGCGCCGCGGGCTGATGTTCATCCTCTCGTCGCCCTCGGGCGCGGGGAAGACGACCATCGCCAGGAAACTGCTCGCGGAAGAAGGCAACGACCTCCGGTTGTCGGTTTCGGTCACCACCCGGCCGATGCGCCCGGGCGAAGTCGAAGGCCGCGACTACTTCTTCGTCGACCGCGCCGAGTTCGACCGGCTGGTGGAAGCCGATGCCTTCTTCGAATGGGCCGAAGTGTTCGGCAACTGCTACGGCACCCCCAAGGCCGAGATCCGCGAGCGCCTGAAGCGCGGCGAGGACTTCCTGTTCGACATCGACTGGCAGGGGACGCAGCAGCTCTATCAGCGCGCGCAGGGTGACGTGGTGCGGGTTTTCCTGCTGCCGCCGAGCATCGCCGAGCTCGAGAACCGGCTGCGCTCACGCGGCACCGACAGCGACGAGGTGATTGGCGCCCGGATGGCGCGCGCCCGGGGCGAGATCAGCCACTGGGACGCCTACGACTACGTCGTCATCAACGACGACATCGACGCGTGCTTCGCCAAGGTGCGGATGATCCTCGAGGCCGAACGGATGCGCCGCCTGCGCCAGACCGGGCTGATCGACTTCGTCCGCGAGCTGACTCGCTGAGCTAGAACTTGCGCGCCCAGCGCAGCGCCACGCCCTTGTCGTCGGGCACCGATGCATAGTGCCCCGGATCACGGCGGTAGAACAGGCTGGCCGCGGCATCGCCGGACAGCAGCCGCCCGCGCCAGGCGAGCTCGGCCATCAATTCGCGGCCTTGCGGCGCCAGCGACAGCGACCGCGTGCCGTAGTCGGCGAGGAGCGTGTCGTAGCTGTAGGCAACCGGCAGCGCGAGCTTGAGTGCGCCGCTCTCGACCCGCAGCGGCTGCGACAGGCGCAGGCCGAGACTGTCGTCGGGCGCGAACACCCCCTGCCGCTCAAGGTCGAGCGACCATGCGCGGCTGGCGAGCCGCGAGCCGGGAGCGACGAGGCCGCCGCCCCGCGCCGAGGTCCAGCCCTGTCGCAACGCGGCGCCGAGCCGCCATCCGGGCGTGGGTTGCCAGCCAGCCTGCGCATCGAGGAACAGCGTATCCGCGCCGTCGAGACCGAACGCGTCGTGGAAGCGCCCGCCGAGCAGCGTCCGGTCCTCTGCCATCCAAGACAGGCCGAGCGAGCCCTGGACCGCGCCAAAGCGGCGGTCGAGCGCGAGGCCGTAAGTCGAAACATCGCCTTCCGGGCGTCGTCCGGCCATCTCGGCCTGGCGGCGGATCGCGGCGCCGCTGATCGTCTCGCCGCGCGCGGCACTTGCCGTCACGCCCAGGGAGCCGACCTGCTTGCGCAGCCCGAACGACGCGTCGCTGCGCGCGAGCGTGCCGTCATCGCCCGACGCCTCGGGCGCGACCAGGAAGGCCGGCCGCCCCTGCCCCTGCAAGTGCGCCACGAGCCCGGCGGCGCCCTCGGCATAGGCGAAGCCCAGGCGCAAGCCGGGGGCGAGTTGCGATACGATCCGCGCCGCGAGCACACGCGCCTTGTCGGCGTCCTCGCGGACAAGGCTCAGGGATCCGACCCGCGGCGGAGTGCGGCCCGAAGCGTCGATCGAAAACGCGAGCGAAGTCCGCTCGGACGACAGTGACACCGCCCGCTGCTCGGAGCCCACGGCGGTCCGCAAGCGGTCGCGCGGCGGAGCCGAGCGCAAGGTTCCTCCGAGTTCCGCCTCGAACGCGCGCCCGTATTCGTCGAGCACTACCGCCGGCAGCGATGCCGTGGTCAGCGCGTCGCCCATGGCCGGCGAGCCGGCGCCGGTGCCGTCGCCGAGCGCCACGGCCGTGCTGCTTCCCGCAAGCGAAGTCGTGCCGAGCGGCTGGAAGGCGCGCGCGATGTCGAGGATGCCGCGCCCGAACACCGCATCGGTGCCCGCCGCACCGGCATCGAAGGCCGAGCGCAGCAGGATGTCGGCGATCTGCCGCCCGGTGAGGTTGGGAAACGCCTGCGCCAGCAGCGCCGCCGCGCCCGAGACCTGCGGCGCCGAGAAGCTGGTGCCCGAGAACAGGTACACGTAGCCCTGGCTGTCGACGCGCAACTGGCCGTTCTCGTAGGAGCAGCAAAGGCGGTTGCCGAGCGCCGTCATGTAATGCGAGTTTTGCGCGCCCGCGCGGTTGCTGAAGCTCGAGATGGAACCGTCCGCGTCGACCGAGCCGACAATGATCACCCCGCCGGCGGCGGCCTCATCGAGCAGAGTGGCGAAGGTGTCGGGCGCTGCCGCTCCGTCGTTACCGGCCGACACGATCACCAGTGAGCCGCGATTGGCCGCTGACGCGACCGCGCTCTGCACTTGCTGCGTGGCGCCTTCACCGCCGAGCGAGAGGTTGATCACCCTGGCCCCGTTGCTCGAGGCGTAATTGACGGCGTCGGCGATCGCGCTGTCGGCGAAGCTGCAGTCGGCGCTGGAATTCGAGGGGTTGTCGGCGGCACACGAGCCCACGGTGTCGGTCCGCAAGGCAAGGATCGTCGAATCGTAGGCGATGCCAAGAATGCCTGTGCTGTTGCGCGCCGCAGCGGCGATCATGGCGACATTGGTGCCATGGTCGTCCGAACCCGAGACCGGGCGGCCGGCATTGAGAATGTCCTTCGACAGGGGCGAGATGCGGCCGGCGAACTCGGGGCTGTCCTCGTCGACTCCCGTGTCGACGACGGCAATCGTGACGCCGCGTCCGGTATTGCCTGCGCTCCATGCGCTTGCAGCATTGTGCACGTCGGGGCCGTCCGAGCGCCGGAACTCGGAGGTATCGAACTGCGCCGGCACCACCTGGCGCGGGGGCATGCCGCTCGTCGAGGCGGGAGTCGGCGACGGCGAAGGGGCTGGTGCGGGCGCGGGAGCCGGCGTGGGCGCAGGAGCGGGCGCTGGCACCGGCGCCGGCGTGCTGATCGGCCCTCCGCCTCCGCCGCCGCCGCAAGCCGCCAGGAACACCAGCGGCAGCACCGCGGTGCTGCGGAAGGACCCGATTCGAAGGCGGCGACAGGGCGGCATGTCCAAGCTACTCAAGCAATCATGTGATTGAACTGACAATGCTTTATCTGAACCAAGCATAATTTCAGGTGAACGCGATTTCCGTGTCGCCTTGCCCCCGCCAGGACACCGGGCTAGCGGACCGGTCACTGGTCTGACTGGAGTGACGATGAACGCCGACCTCGAGAGCGCCATTTCCGCCGCCTGGGAGAACCGCGCGGCGGTAACGCCGGCCAGCCGCGAGGTGCGCGAGCCGGTCGAAGCCGCGCTCGAATTGCTCGACACCGGTCGGGCGCGCGTCGCCGAGCCCGACGGCCAGGGCGGCTGGAAGATCAACCAGTGGCTCAAGCAGGCAGTATTGCTTTCGTTTCGCCTGAACGACAACGCGGTAATCGACGGCGGCGCCGCCGGCGCTCCCGCTTACGACAAAGTGCCGAGTAAGTTCGCCGGCTGGGGCGAAAACCGCTTCCGCGACGCGGGCTTCCGCGTGGTGCCGGGCGCGGTGGCACGGCGCGGCAGCTACATCGCCAAGGGCGTGGTGCTGATGCCGAGCTTCGTCAACATCGGCGCCTACGTCGATGAGGGGACGATGGTCGATACCTGGGCCACGGTGGGCTCCTGTGCGCAGATCGGCAAGAACGTGCACATTTCGGGGGGCGCCGGGATCGGCGGCGTGCTCGAGCCGCTGCAGGCTGGCCCTGTCATCATCGGCGACGGCGCGTTCATCGGCGCCCGCGCCGAAGTGGCCGAGGGCGTGCGCGTGGGCGAAGGCGCAGTGCTGTCGATGGGAGTCTATCTCGGCGCCTCGACCAAGATCGTCGATCGCGCGACCGGCGAAGTCCATCGCGGCGAAGTCCCTCCGTTTGCTGTGGTCGTGCCGGGCGCCCTGCCCGGCAAGCCGCTGCCCGACGGCAGCCCCGGCCCGTCGCTCTACTGTGCGGTGATCGTCAAGACGGTCGACGCGCAGACCCGCTCGAAGACCGGCATCAACGAGTTGCTGCGCGACTGAACCGCGAGGAACATTCCGGGCCACCAACCGTAAAAGTTCCACCAGCTCCGCTCAGGGGCTGAGGCAGCGCGGGAGGCTATGCGGATGGAGCGGCACGGCGACGAAACTCATATCGAGACCGACGAGGCGCGCGGCGGATCGACGCCCCACATCGTCCGCTGGATCCTGGCGATAAGCCTGCTGGCGGCCATCGTCCTCCTGTCGATCATCTGGATCACCGGCGCCGCGACCCGGGGCGACGCCGAAGGCAGCACCAACCCCCGGAACAAGGTGCTCGACGAGTACGGTGCCGGCGGCGGCATTCTTGGCGAGAATGCCGACAAGATCGAAGCACCCAAAGCCAGCGACACCGCGCCTTCGGGCGACGCGACCGTGGAGAATTGACCCGGCCGTACTAGTCGGCCGCGACCGGGTTCTCGATCGGTGGGTCGGCCCGGTGCGCCGCCGCGTACGCTTCGGCCGCGCGCAGTACCCGCATCATGTTGCGGCTGGCGATCTTCTCGAGCTCGGCCTGCGAATAGCCGCGACGGGCGAGCTCGGCGAACAGCGCGGGATAACCGGCGACGTCTTCCATCCCGGCCGGGCCGCCGGGCATGCCGTCGAAGTCGGCGCCGATGCCGATATGATCGATCCCCGCGACCTGGCGGATGTGATCCACGTGATCGGCGAGCTGAGCGACGGTCGCGGGGGGCTCGGGATGAGCTTCGTCCCACGCCTTCATCGCTTCGGCGGCCTTGGCCGGCTGGCCCTGCCAGAGGTACTTCTGGCGCGCTTCTTCGGCCGCGCGCTCGGCGTAGCGGCGGAACTGGGCCTCGCTGATGAAGTTCGGCACGCCGGTGACCATCACGATGCCGCCGTTCTCGGCCACGCGGCGCAGCACCGCGTCGGGCACGTTGCGACTGTCGCCGTCGAGGGCCCGCGCGTTGGAGTGGCTGAACATCACCGGGGCCCGGGCCACGTCGAGCGCATCCATCATCGTCGCCTCGCTGACGTGGCTCAGGTCGACCAGCATTCCCAGGCGGTTCATCTCGCGCACCACGTCGCGGCCGAAATCCGTCAGCCCGTCGTGCGTCGGCACGTCGTCGGTGCTGTCGGCCCAGCCGGTGGTCTTGTAATGGGTCAGCGTCATGTAGCGCGCGCCGAGCGCATACATCTGTCGCAGGACGGCAAGGCTCGAGCCGATCGAATGGCCGCCCTCCATGCCGATGAGCGACGCGACTTTGCCCGCCTTCATCGCCCGCTCAACGTCGGCGGCCGTGTAGGCCATGGCGAGACGATCGGGGTAGCGAGAGACCAGCCGCTCAAGCACGTCGATCTGTTCGAGCGTCGCCTGTACTGCCTGGGGCTCGGGAAGCTCGGCATCGACAAAGACCGACCAGAACTGCGCTCCAAGCCGTCCGGTGGCCATCCGCGCGAGATCGGTTTGCATCGACGTCGCACCGCCCCTGCCGTCGGGCTCGTTGCCGGTGTCGTTGAAGTCGAAATCGGCGATCACGTCGCCGCGGCGGGCGCGCAGCTGCTCGGGCACGTCGTTGTGTCCGTCCCACACGGGCGCTGCCCTTAGCGCGGCGGCAGCAGTCTCCTCGGGCGTCCTCGCGAACAGCGGCCCAGCCAGCACGACTGCCAGGAGGGGGACAACGTAACGGAGTTTCATGCGGCCCTCATTCTTCGCAGAATTCATTGGTTAGCCAATGACTCGACAGGCCGGATTCCGGCGCGATTCCCGCGCTGTAGCAGGACCGGGCGGGCAGGAAAATTTCATTCGCCGGCAATGGAGAGCTCGGCAGCGAAGCGATCCACCCGCGCGCCGAATTGCGCTGGCGACGCCATCTAGGCCGCGAGGTGCTCCGCCAGCGCCAGCGCCGCGGCGGGGGCGCGTTCCTTGGCGCCGTTGATCATGAACGCGAACACATCCGCGCCGGAGCCGCGGCTGGCGGCGCGGTCGCCGGCGTAAGGGACTCCATCGGGTGCCTCGCCCGCCTCCCAGGCCCGGCAGAGGTCCGCGATCCGGTCAATTTCCGCCGCCGGGTAGCCGGTAGGCTCGGCGGACTTCAGGTTCTTGCACCGCAGGTAGGCGAAATCCGCCGTCCGGTCGGCGATGCGGGCGCGGCCTTCCTGCTCCAGCCAGACCACCGCCACGCCCGCCTTGCGCGCGAGGTCGACGAACTGGGCGCAGGCGAAGCTCTCGTGCCCGGCTTCGATCGCATGGCGCAGCGGCCGGCCCCCGAGCTCGCGCGGCAGCAGCGCGAAGAACGCCGCGATGTCCTCGGCGTCGAACCTCTTGGTGCCCATCAGCTGCCAGACGATCGGGCCGAGCCGGTCGCCGAGCTCCTCCAGCCCCTGGGCGAAGAACTTCGCCAGGGCTTCGCCGGTGCTCGCCAGCACCTTGCGGTTGCTGACGTAGGAGGATCCCTTGACCGTGAACACGAAGCCCTCGGGCGTCGCCTCGCGCCATTTGCGGAAGCTCTCGGGCTTCTGCAGGCTGTGGTAGGTGCCGTTGATCTCGAGTGCGCCGAGCGTGCGCGCGGCGTGTTCGAGCTCGCGCTTGTGCGTCAGGCCTTGGGGATAGAAGTTGCCCTTGCGCCAATCGGGGTAGACCCAGCCGCCGATGCCCGTGCGGATCATGCGCCTGCTCCCCTCGAGGTCGCCGGAACCGAACCGCCGCTGTTGCGATTCTCCCCACGGCACAGGACGAAGGAGCGCGGCATGGCGGTCGAGGCTATCTGGAACGACCAGGTCATCGCCCATAGTGACGACACCGTGGTGGTCGAAGGCAACCATTATTTTCCGCGCGCGGACGTCGATCCCTCGGTGCTCGAGAAGAGCGCCACGACCACCACTTGCCCGTGGAAGGGCAGCGCACATTACTATACCATCGATCTCGACGGCGAGCGCAACGAGGACGCCGCGTGGTACTATCCCGACCCCAAGCCGGAGGCCGAACGCATTCGCGATCGCATCGCCTTCTGGAACGGCGTGGACATCGTCGAGGCGTGAGCCCGGCCAAGGCGATCATCGAAGCGCTGCGGCTGGTCCCGCATCCCGAGGGCGGCTGGTACCGCGAGACCTGGCGCGCGGCCGCGCCCGCCGGCGAGCGCGCCGGGGCCACCACGATCCTGTTCCTGCTCGAGGCGCACCAGCGCTCGCACTGGCACCGGGTCGACGCGGCCGAAGTGTGGCTGTGGCATGCCGGCGACCCGCTGCTGCTGTCGCTGGCGGCGGGCGACGAAGGCCCGGTGCGCGAGCTGCGCCTCGGGCCCGACGTGCTGGCCGGCGACTGCCCGCAATACATCGTCGCGCCCGACGAATGGCAGGCGGCGGCGCCGCTGCCGGGCAAGCGCGGCTTCACGCTGGTCTCGTGCCTGGTCGCGCCGGGCTTCGAGTTCTCGGGGTTCACGCTGGCCGCGCCGGAGTGGCATCCGCGCGGCTGACGGACGCGTGCCGGGCGTTCAGCCCTCGACCGCGGGCATCCTCGCGGCCAGCTCGGCGGCTTCGGCGGCGCGGCGTTCCTGGCGGATTTCCTCGGCCTTGATGCGGTCGCGCTCGACCTTCTTCGCCTGGTTGGCGAGGCCGCGCCAGGTCTTCTCGGCGCGCAGTGCGCGCTCGCGGACCATGATCAGGTCGGCGCGCTCGGCCTCGACCGCGGCTTCCCGCGCTCGGGCATCGTAGAAGTCGAAGGTCTGGCTCATCGGCGCATCTCCCGTGATTGGGGTGGCGGCAGGTGCCGGGCGCGGCGAGTGGCCGCCGCGCCCGGGCTTGGCTCAGGCTCAGGCGGCGCTGAGGTTGACGGCCGAGGCCTTGCCGTTGCGGCCCTGCTCGACTTCGTAGTTGAGGCGCTGGTCCTTATCGAGCGTCTGCATCCCCGCGGCCTGGACGGCGGTGATGTGGACGAAGCTGTCGGGCCCGCCATCGTCGGGCGCGATGAAGCCATAGCCCTTGTCGGCATTGAAGAATTTGACTGTGCCTGTCGGCATGATTGTTTCCTTTCGAGAAACCTGGTGGCCCGGCCGCGAAATGCGGGCGCGAGGGTCGTGCGTCGGGTCGTCAATCGAAAGGAAGTCGTCGTCAGGCAAAGGCACCGCCGCGAGCGGCAGGGCCGGAGTCATAGCGCCGAAGTCCGTCGCAAAATTCGACGTCAGCACAATGCGTTTAGCACGCCGCGGGCCAAACGCCTAATCGCGCGTCCTGACCCACCGCGCCGCTCAGAACTTGCCGAGCACGTCGGTGCGCGCGGCGGAGCTGGCGCGGGTGGCCTCGCTCAGCGTGCGGCTGCGCGTGCGCAGCACCTGGAAGTCGCCCGCACGGATCGCCTGGCTGACCGCGGCGGTGGCCTGCTGGCTCGACTGCGAGGCTTCCTCGGCCTGCTCCTGCGCCGCGGCGACCGGCGCCGGCGGCGGGCCGTTCTGCGACGCCGCCAGCGCCGCCACCGCGCTGTCGGCCTGGCGCTGCGCGGCGTTGGCGGTCTCGGCCAGCGTCAGCGCGGTCTGCTTGAGCGCGGCGACGTCCTTGAGCGCGTCGTCGACGCTCACCAGCACCTGCCCGTCGCGCGCGGCGAAGCTCTTGCCCGGCGGCACCATGGAGCCGTCGGGCAGGGTGATGCTCGGGTCGCTCAGCCCCTCGGAGGCGAAGCGCGGCGAGAAGCTCAGCAGCATCTCGGCCGGCTTGCCGTTGACCGGGCGCGGCGCGAGCAGCGGCGCGACGACCGACAGCACGCCGCAGAAGAACGCGAACGCCATGCCGAGCGTGAGGAAGCGGTGGCGCAGCCTCTGCGAGCCGGCATCGGCCGGCTTGCCCTGCATGAGGATGATGAACACCAGCAGCAGCACGACCACGCCGACCCCGGCGAAGCCGACGTTGACCAGCTTGACCACCGTATCGAACAGCCCCGATGAGCCCACCGCCGCCACCTCCATCGCGCCTTCTCCCCGTCCGGCCCCGCGCAGGCAGCCGATTGAGGCCCCGTGGCGCGGGCTTGTCAAACCCGCGCGATGGCCCGGACCTTCTGGGCCCCGCAGGGTCACGAAGGTCTCACCCTGTGACCCTCGCCGCTGCCGTGACACCCCCGCGATTCCATGCACTTGCGCGCCGGGAGCCCGGTTCACACCTTGACTGCCGTTGCAGCCCATCCGCACCGCGCCCGCCGGGCGACGAAGGCGACACGGCGTCGCCCGGCCCGGACGGGCCCGGAAGCGCGGTTTTGCGCGGGGTTGCCGCGGGTCGGGGGCGGGCGACAGGTCTGCGGAGGAAAACGCGCGGCTCATTCGGCCGCGTCCTCGTCCTCGTCGTCGTCGCCCACGCCAGGATCGAGGTCCGCCCACAGCTCGTCGCCGTGCTAGACGCGCTCGACGAGCGCTTCGAGGTCCTCGGGCGCGTAGAGCTCCTGCTCGTGCGGGCGGCAGGGCGGCAGCGGGGCGATCCGCTCGCGCAGCGCGAGCAGCGCCACCGTCAGCCGCTCGTCGAAGCGGCGCGAGACGTGGATCAGCTCGCCCTTGTGGAAGTGCGGCACCTCGACGCCCGTGAGCGCGCGCTCCAACGCCGCTTCGGCGAGCGCGTCGTACTGGCGGCGGAACGCGCACTGCCAGGCGATGTCGAACGGCTCGCCCCTCAGCCGGTTGCGCAGCTTGTAGGCCGACTGCCGCCCCATCCCGACGCTGCGCGCCGCGGCGCTGACGCAATGCGTCGCCGCCAGCTCGCGCAGGAACCGGGCCTGCTTCGCGCGCGACCAGCCGTCGTGCCGCCCGGCGGGCGGCGGAATGGGCTCGAGCGCGGTTTCGGAGTCGCGCGCAAAGGGCGGAGCGAGGGCGAGGGGGTTGGCTTTGCCGCTCATCGGGCAGGATAAGCCACAAGCCGGGGGGTGTAGGAAAGTTCTTTCTTTGTTCCGAATGCCGACGCGCCCGGCGCGCCGGCAACTTCGCGCCGCGTCGCGCGTTCACCCGCCATAGTCGCCGGAGGAGGTCATCATGCAGACGCGTCAACTCGGAATCCTCGAAGTCTCGGCCATGGGCTACGGCTGCATGGGGCTCGACAGCGGCTACGGCCCGCCGCAGGACTGGCAGGCCGGGGTGCAGCTGATCCGCGACGCGTTCGCGCGCGGGGTGACCCACTTCGACACCGCCGAGGCCTATGGCCCGTTCACCAACGAGCGGCGCGTCGGCGAGGCGGTGGCGCCGTTCCGCGACCGGGTGACGGTGGCGACCAAGTTCGGCTTCGACATCGCCCCCGACGGCACCCGCACCGGCCGCCTCAACAGCCGGCCCGAGCATATCCGCGCGGTGGTCGACGCGAGCCTCGGGCGGCTGAAGATCGGCGTGATCGACCTCTTGTACCAGCACCGGGTCGATCCCGCGGTGCCGATCGAGGACGTCGCCGGCACGATCCGCGACCTGATCGCCGAGGGCAAGGTGCGCGCCTGGGGCCTCAGCGAAGCCGGGCCGCAGACCATCCGCCGCGCGCATGACGTGCAGCCGGTGAGCGCGGTGCAGAGCGAATATTCGCTGTGGACCCGCGACGTCGAGGAGAACGGCGTGCTCGCCACGTGCGGGGAGCTGGGCATCGGCTTCGTCCCCTTCAGCCCGCTCGGCGCCGGGTTCCTGACCGGCAAGATCGACGCCAAGACCGAGCTCGCCCCGGGCGACTTCCGCACCATCTCCCCCCGCTTCACCGAAAGCGCGCGGGCGAACAACATGGCGCTGGTCGAGCTGGTCAGGCGCGTGGCCGAGCGAAAAGCGGCCACCCCGGCGCAAGTCGCGCTCGCCTGGCTGCTGGCGCAGCGCCCGTGGATCGTGCCCATTCCGGGGACCACCAAGCTGCACCGGCTGGAGGAGAACCTCGGCGCGGTCGATGTGGTGCTGGACGCGGCGGACTTGCGCGAGATCGCGGAAGGCTCGGCGGGGATCGCAATCGAGGGGGCGAGCCTGCCGGAAGCGGTGATGGCGATGGTGGAGCGGTAGGACCCGGGCTTGCGCCCGAACATGCTCAGTCGATGATCTCGGGGCCGCCCTCGGCTGCCATCCGCGCGAGGGCGGCCTTCATCTCGGCGAGCCGCTCGGGCGAGTGCGGCTCCCACTGCTCGACTTCGCCGACGATGCGTAGCGGCTCGCACGAGCGGTAGGACTGGGTCACGTTGCCGGGGAATTTCCTGTCCGTGAGGTTGGGATCGTCCTCGAACGCGCCGGTCGGTTCGACGATGTAGATGCGCTCGCGGCCCTCGCCCTTGGCCAGCTCGCACCCCCAGATCGCCGCGTCGAGCGTGCCGGAGAAGTAGATCCACGACAGCTTGCGGTCGGCGTAGTTGGAGGTGAAGCCCGGCGCGAGCAGGTCGCCCGGCGCGAGGTCGGCGCGGTTGCCGTGGTAGAAGGGACCGATGGCGTCGATGGCGTAGGTCATGCGGGCCCAATCGATATCGTGGACTTGGAGGTTTCGAACGTCAGACGCGAGGCAGCGAGCGGTTCGTGCCGATCATCTTGTTCTCACACTGCTTCGCGACCTTCCACCCCGCGCAGCGTGGGGAGCAAGTCTCGCCAGTCTCCAAAAACCTGTGCGTTGGAAAGCCGGACGAGGGTGACGTCGAAGCGGGCGCAATCGGCTTCCTTCTCAGCATCGCGAGCTTGTTGCATTCTAGTCGTGTGGTAGCCGCCGTCCACTTCGACGGCGAGGCGGACTTCCGGCAAGAAGAAGTCGACGATCCATTTACCGCTGCCGGTAACATTCCCGCATCGCACCGGCGTTGAGATTCCTGAGGATGCGATCCAGTTTGCGCGGCGCACCCTGCAACGGTTGGCCGCTCGCTGCGCTCCCCCTGCCCTTAAAGTTAACGTTGCCGCCGAATCCGTTCATTTGCTAGCAAGGTGAGCCCCAACAGGCCGCCATCCGGGCGTTCGCCCGGGCTGCATGGCGCAGAACTTATCCAGCGGGATGGACGGATTCCCGACGACCGGACACACCACAGACGCAAGCGGTCGACGAAAAGTTGCGAAATGCCGAGAGCCGATTTTGTATCTTGAAGGAGCAGCGTAATGAGAGTTCTTCCCCGACGGGCGGTTCCCGCCGTCCTGGCCGTGCTTGCCATCCCCGCGTGGGGCGGCCTGTCGGCGCAGCCGGGACCGGGCAGCGGCGCGGATCCGATCACGGTGATCGGCCAGGCGCCGACCGATCTGACCGGCCTGGCCGAGGGCCCCGAGATCGAAGGCTTCATTTCCGCGCGCAGCGGCGAGCGGATGCAGGTCACGGGCGCCGACGGCACCGCCACGGCCGTCCTCGTCTCCAGTGCCACCGACATCAGGGCGAGCGGGGGCCTGCTCGGGCTCAACCGCACCCGGCTCGGCGCGGACGCGCTGCTCAACGGGCTGCCGGTGACCGTGCGGACGGTGCAATGGGGCGGCGGCCTCGTGGCGAGGCAAGTCCGCTTCAAGAACAGCAGCCTGGCGACCGCGAACATGATCCGCAGCGGCACCGCGCAGCGGTTCGGCGAGCACGACACGGCGATCGCGGCAAACGCCGCGGCGACCGAGGCGCTGCGCGGGCGCGTCGGCGACATCGACCAGTACAACATCCGCGGCACGACCAACGTGTACTTCGACACCGGCAAGTGGGCGCTGTCGCCCGCCGCCGAGGGCGACCTGTGCAGCGCGGCGAGCCAGGCCAAGGCGATGGACAACGCCCTGCTGCTCGTGGTCGGCTACACCGACGCGGTCGGCAGCGAGGACTACAACCAGGAACTCAGCGAACGGCGGACCGGCCGCGTGGTCAACTACCTGCAGCAGAAGTGCGGCTGGGCGCCCTATCGCATGCTGAGCCCGACGGGGATGTCCGAATCCGACCCGGCGGCGGACAACAGCACCGCCGAAGGCCGGGCGCAGAACCGCCGGGTTGCGGTCAACATCCTCGTCAGCAAGGCCGTCGACGGCCTGTGAGGCGCGCGGGGTGGGCTTCGGCCCACCCCCGATCGCGGCGTCGCTCAGTCGTGCTCGCGCCCGCCTGCGCCCAGGTAGAGTTCGCTGCCGGTCTCGCGGAACCGCTCCGCCATCTCGGCCATGCCTTGCTCCGCCTCATCCGCGGCGATGAAGCCGTCGGCCTGCTGGTTCTGCTTCGCGGCGAACTCGCGCACTTCCTGGGTGATCTTCATCGAGCAGAACTTGGGCCCGCACATCGAGCAGAAGTGCGCGGTCTTGGCGCCTTCGGCGGGCAGGGTCTGGTCGTGGTACTGCTCGGCGGTGTCGGGATCGAGCGACAGGTTGAACTGGTCGCGCCAGCGGAACTCGAACCGCGCGCGGCTGAGCGCGTCGTCGCGGACCTTGGCCGCCGGGTGGCCCTTGGCGAGGTCGGCGGCGTGGGCGGCGAGCTTGTAGGTGACGACGCCGACCTTGACGTCGTCGCGGTCGGGCAGGCCGAGGTGCTCCTTGGGGGTGACGTAGCACAGCATCGCGGTGCCGAACCAGCCGATCATCGCCGCGCCGATGCCGGAGGTGATGTGGTCGTAGCCGGGCGCGATGTCGGTCACCAGCGGCCCGAGGGTGTAGAACGGCGCCTCGCCGCAGGCGGCGAGCTGCTTGTCCATGTTGGCCTTGATCTTGTGCATCGGCACGTGGCCGGGGCCCTCGATCATCACCTGCACGTCCATCGCCCAGGCGCGCCTGGTCAGCTCGCCGAGGGTGTAGAGCTCGGCGAACTGGGCCTCGTCGTTGGCGTCGGCGATCGAGCCGGGGCGCAGGCCGTCGCCCAATGAATAGGCGATGTCGTAGGCCTGCATGATCTCGCTGATCTCGTCGAAGCGCTCGTAGAGGAACGACTCCTTGTGGTGCGCGAGGCACCACTTGGCCATGATCGAGCCGCCGCGGCTGACGATGCCGGTGACGCGTTTCGCGGTCATCGGGATGTACGGCAGGCGCACGCCGGCGTGGATGGTGAAGTAGTCGACTCCTTGTTCCGCCTGCTCGACCAGCGTGTCGCGGAAGATCTCCCAGGTGAGGTCCTCGGCGACGCCGCCGACCTTCTCGAGCGCCTGGTAGATCGGCACGGTGCCGATCGGCACCGGGCTGTTGCGGATGATCCATTCGCGGGTGTCGTGGATGTTGCGCCCGGTGGAGAGGTCCATGACCGTGTCGGCGCCCCAGCGGATCGCCCAGACCATCTTGTCGACTTCGGAGGCGACGTCGCTGGCGACGGCGGAGTTGCCGATGTTGGCGTTGATCTTGACCAGGAAGTTGCGCCCGATCGCCATCGGCTCGGCTTCGGGGTGGTTGACGTTCGAGGGGATGATCGCGCGGCCGCGGGCGACCTCGTCGCGGACGAATTCGGGGGTCACGTAGTCGGGGATCGCGGCGCCCCAGTCGTTACCGTCGCGCTCGGCCACGAGGCGTTCGCGGCCGAGGTTCTCGCGCGTCGCGACGTATTCCATCTCCGGGGTGACGATGCCGCGGCGGGCGTAGTGCATCTGGCTGAGGTTCATGCCGGACTTGGCGCGCAGCGGGCGGCGCAGCGCGGTCGGGAACGGGGGGACGCCGCCGCTGCGATCCGGGCCGAGCTGGCCGTTGTCCTCGGGGCGCACCTCGCGCGGGGCGTATTGCTCGACGTCGCCGCGGGCGAGCTGCCATTCGCGCCTCAGGGCGGGCAGGCCGCCGGCGATGTCGATGGTCGCCGCGGGATCGGTGTAGGGGCCCGAGGTGTCGTAAACCCGCACCGGCGGCTCGCCGCTCGACGGCTCGAGCTCGATCTCGCGCAAGGCAACCCGGAGCGGGCCGACGTGGATCTTGCGGCTGCCCCTGATGGGTCCGGTCGTGACGCCGATCTCGAGGGGGGAATTGATGTCGGCCATTCAAGCTCTCCAATAACGGGAAGAGAGCGGGATGGGCCGCGCTCCCTCCCTCCGCCGGTGTCAGCCGGATCAGGTTCGGCGGGTCGCAACCTCAGTTGCCTCTCAACCGCTCTCGCGCGGTCCCCCGGGGATGGCCCACCCTAGGCGCAACGCGGCGGGACTTAAAGTGGGCAATCGGAGCGGCTACAGCAGGCGCATGTGCAACCTCTACCGGATGGAGAAGGCGCCCGACGCGATCGTCGGCCTCGCCCGCGAGCTGGGGCGCGAGGTGGCGTTCCCCGAGGGCGTCGGCAACTTCGAGCCGCGCGACGTGCGCATCACCGAGCGGGCGCCGATCCTGCGCGCTGCCGGCGACGATCCGAATGCGCTCGAGCTGGTCGAGCGGCGCTGGAGCTGGCCGGGGCCCAGCGGCAAGCCGGTGTTCAACTTCCGCGGCGAGGGGCGCCGCTTCGCCCCCGCCGAGCGCTGCGTGGTGCTGGCCGACGGGTTCTACGAGTTCACCACCAGCGACGACCCGAAGGCGAAGAAGAAGGACCGCTGGCTGTTCACCTGGCCGGCGCACGCGTGGTTCGGGATCGCCGGCATCGTCCGCCATGGCAGCGCGGTGGGCGAGGCGTTCACGCTGCTGACCTGCCCGCCGGGGCCCGACGTGGCACCGTACCACGACCGCCAGGTGGTGCTGCTGAGCCCGCGGGACTGCTTCGCCTGGCTCGACCCGGCCGCCACCGCCGAGGATTTCGTCCGCCCGCTGCCCGAAGGGTCGCTGGCGGTCGCCCGGTCCTAGAACGCCTGCAGCCGCGCCAGCGCGACGAGCACGGCGCCGACCCCGAACAGGATCGCGAACCCGGCCCAGGCGCGGCTGGCGCGGCCGAGCAGCGCGCGCGCGAGGCGCAGGAAGCTCTCGCCGGAAGCAAGGATCAGCAGCCCCTCGGCCACCGCCACGCCGCCGATCACGCTGACCGCGACCGACAGCCAGTCGCCCGGCACCCACGGGTTGACGAGGTAGACCGTCGCCCCGATCGCCAGCGCGGCGAGCCCGGTGACGAAGCGCAGCGCCGGGCTGCGCTCGTATTCCTTGAGCATCATCCACCAGGTGTTCGGGCTGCGCAGCTCGCCCACGCCAGCGGCGAGCGCGTAAAGGCCCGTGAACAGCGCTATCCACGCGGAAATCTGGTCGCCTTGCGCCACCCGTCGCTCTCCCCTGGGCCCGCCTGCCTGCCTCGCGAAACGCCGGCGGCGGTCCGGGCCGAAATCCACGCTAGGCGTTTCCGGGGGAAATGGCAAAATCGGCGAGCAGCGGCGAAGAGGGAAGCCATGCCGAAGAAGCTCGTGGTGTTCTGCGACGGGACCTGGAACGACCTGCGCAAGGAAATCCCGACCAACGTCGTGCGGCTGGCGAAGTCGGTCGCCGAACGGGCGGCCGACGGCAGCCCGCAGATCGCCTACTACGACGAAGGCGTCGGCGTGCCCTCGCGGATCAGCTGGCTGATCGACCAGGGCACCAAGTACATCGGCGGCGCGCTCGGCAGTGGTCTCGACCAGAAGATCGAGGACGCATACCGCTTCCTGGTGCTCAATTTCGAGCCCGAGGACGAGATCTACATCTTCGGCTTCAGCCGCGGCGCCTATACCGCGCGCAGCCTCTGCGGGCTGATCCGCAAGTGCGGCATCCTGCGCCGGGCGAGCTTCACCAAGGTGCCCGAGGCGGTCCAGCGCTACCGCAACAACGTGTTCCCGACCTCGCCCGAGATGGTCCAGTTCCGGGCCGACTATGCCTACCCGCTGGCGACCGGCCGCGAGGACCATCAGCGCTTCGGCGTGAAGGGCACGCCGTCGGACATCCAGCGCGAGGACGCCGGCACGCGCAAGGCCGCCTACCAGTACCGGCCCGAAGGGTACTATCGCGTCATGTTCGCGGGAATCTTCGACACCGTGGGCGCGCTCGGCGTGCCCACCGGGCTCGACCTCCTGCGCTGGAACCGGCGCTACAAGTTCCACGACACCAACGCCTCGAGCCTGCTCTCCAGCATCCGCCACGCGGTGGCCGCCAACGAGAAGCGCGGGCTGTTCGACGTGACGCCGTACAACAACCTCGACCTGCTCAACGTGCAGTGGGCCGACGCGACCGGATGGAACGTCGACGATCCCGCCGATCCGCGCTTCATCCCCTACGCGCACCGGCCCTACCAGCAGCGCTGGTTCCCCGGCGACCACTGCTCGGTCGGCGGCGGCCATTCCGACACCGGCCTGTCGAGCGCGTCGCTGCTGTGGATGGCCGAAGGCGCGCGCTGGGCAGGGCTCGACTTCGACGGCGACGAAACCGGCGAGCTGGCCGCGGCGAAACGCGCCGACAACCCGTTCGCACCCCTCGGCCAGAGCGGCTTCGGCAGGACCCCCCACGGCAAGCTGCGCGAAGTCGGGCCGGCCAACCTCGACGAAGTCGCCGATCCGCTGTGGCGACGGTGGATGGCGGAGGCCGACTACCGCCCGCCCAACATCGAGGTCATGCTGGGCGCCGCGCCGGGCGCGCGCGCGCCGGACAAGCTGCCCGAAGGGTTCCCGGCCGCCTGACCGGGCGCGGGCTCAGCCCATGCCCTGCCATTGCCGGATCGCCTCGACCGGCCAGAACAGCATGACGACGTTGAGCGTCAGGTTGTCGCGGATGATCCACAGCGTCAGCAGCTCGAAGAACGCCGCCAGCGCGACGCTGGCCCAGGCCGGCAGGCGCGCGGCGGCGAGGAAGCCGACGACCATCCAGCCGATGTCCGACGCCGAGTTGATGATCGAATCCCCGCTGTAGCCCCAGCTGACGGTGACCGCGCGGTAGCGGTCGATCACCATCGGCGTGTTCTCGACCACTTCCCACGTCGCTTCGACGAGGACCGCGATCGGCAGCGCCCAGCGCGCCGGCCGGCCACCGAACAGCCGCAGCCGCTGCCACAGCAGCCAGGCGACGAAATACATGATCAGGCCGTGAGTCAGGTGGCTCGGCGAGTACCAGTCGGTGACGTGCTGGCTGTTGCCGCTCGACTGGACCGTGCCGTGCCACAGCTCGACATGGCCGCAAGTGCAGATCGGCGGCCGGTCCATCGCGAACAGCATGGCGACGGCCAGCGCGACGAGCGCGAGCGTGGCGAGCGCGGCGCGGCGATGCGGTCTGAGCGTGCTCCCGTCCACAGGCGGCTTGTCGCGCCTGTCGCCGCGATTGACAAGCGGCGCGGCGCGGGGAAGGTGTGCCGGACCATTGGGAGGGGGAAACGATGGCTCGCCTGCTGCTGGCGCTCTGCGCGTTGCTGTTGCTCACGCCGGTCGCCGGTGCGGCGCAGGCGCCCCCGGCGACCGAGGCGGCGGACCCCTACGAGCAGGTCTACCGGATTCTCGAAGGGGGCTACGATCAGACGCTGGTGATCGAGAACGCGCTCAGGATGCTGACCAGCCAGATGGCGATGAATCCCCTGATTGCCCAGGTCGAGAGCCGCACCCCCGGAACGCTGGCCGCGCTGCGCAGCGCGGTGCGGCCGATCATGCTGGGATACAGCGAGCGAGTGCGGCTGGAATTCCGGCCGCGCATGGTCGACGTGCTGCGCCGGGGCCTGTCCGCCGACGACGCCGGCGAGATCGGCGCATTCTACGCCACGCCGATCGGCCGCAGGCTGATGGCGCAAGTGTCGGCCAGCTACCGCCCGGAGAACGTGCTCGGCACGATCGACGAGGGCCGCAAGGTCACCCAGGCCGACGTCGAGGGCGATCTCGGCACGTCCGCCGGGCAGGCGCTCGCCGGCCTGAGCGATTCCGAGCTGGCGCAGTTGACCACCGAGCTGGCGGCGCGGCCGGCGACGGCCAGGCTGGGGCCGCTGCTGCCGGCCATCGCTGCGATCCGCGCAGAAGCGGAGGAAGCGCCGATGACCGCCGACGAAGAACGCGCGCTCCAGGCGGCGGTGGAAACGGTACTCAGGCCGGCAGCGGCCAGGCTTTCGGCGGACAAGTGACGGCGCGCGCGGCCTAGGTCTGGTTTTGCCCGTACCAGCTGACGAAGTCGCCGGTCATGTCCTGCGCGGAGGCGGCCTGGAGGCCGGCGAGGTCGGCGGTGCGGGCCATCTTCATCTCGCCGCAGCCGCGTTGCGCGGCGAAAGTCCGCGCCCGCTCGCTGACCCGCGTCTGCACCGGGCCGACCAGCGCCTCGCGCTGCGCCGAGTAGTCGAGCTTGAGCTGGCCCTGCTTCGCTTCGAGGTCGGCGCGCAGCTTGCGTGTCTCGTCCTGCAGCGCGATCAGGTCGGCGTCGCCGCCATCCTCGCTCTGCATCGCCTCGCGCTGGCGCTGCTGCGACCGCTCGAGTTCGGCCTTGAGCAGGTTGATTTCCTCGACCTGCGGCCTGAGCGCGACGTCGAGCCGGCGGATCGCGGCGCCCAGCTCGCCGACGCCTTGCGGCGGATCGGCCATCAGCGTTCCCACCTGGACGTAGCATGTCGCCGAAGCGTTCTGTGCCCGGGCGGCCGGAGCCGTGAACGCCAGCAAGGCGCCGCCCGCCACCACAAGGCCTGCAACCACGTTACTTTTCATGACCTTTCTCCCCGGAAGGCCCGAGTCGGGAGGCTATCACAGGGCGACCGGAAGGGCCAAGGCGCTTGCGCTCGGTTGCGCACCATACCGGTTGCGCTAAGGCGTGGCCCCATGAGCGGGCGGGATTGCGACATCGCCGTGGTCGGCGGCGGGCTGGCCGGCGGGCTGATCGCGCTGGCACTGGCGCGGTTGCGGCCCGACGTCGGCGTTCGCATGCTCGAAAGCGGTCCGGCGCTCGGCGGAAACCATCGCTGGAGCTGGTTCGCCAGCGACCTTTCGGAAGCTGGCGCGCAGCTGCTCGGCGGCTTGCGCACCACGCGGTGGGACGGCGGCTACGAGGTCCGCTTCCCGGACCTCACGCGGCAGCTGCCGACCCCGTATCGCTCGCTCGCATCGGCCGACTTCGCCGCCGGGCTCGCGCGCCTGCTTGCCGCCGGGACGATCCGCACGGACGCGCCGGCGGCGTCGCTCGACCGCGCCGGAGTCGTGCTCGAGGGCGGAGAACGGGTCGCGGCGCGCGCGGTGATCGATTGCCGCGGCTTCGCGCCGACGCCGCACCTCGCGGGCGGCTGGCAGGTGTTCATGGGCCGGCACGTGCGCACGGCCGCGCCGCACGGCGTCGAGCGGCCGCTGATCATGGACGCGACCGTCGAGCAGGCGGGCGGGTACCGCTTCGTCTACGTCCTGCCGCTCGGGCCAGAGGAGCTCTTCGTCGAGGATACCTATTACCAGGATACGCCGCTGCTCGACCGTTCGGCGCTGGCGGACCGGCTCGACGCCTATTGCCGGGGGCACGGCTGGGCGGGCGAGGTCGTGGGCACCGAAACCGGCGTGCTGCCGGTGGTGACCGGCGGCGACTTTGCCGCGTTCCAGCGGGCCCAGCGGACCGGCGGGGTCGGCGTGGCCGGCGCGCGTGGCGGGTTCGGGCACCCGCTGACCAGCTATACCCTGCCCTTCGCCGTCGAGACGGCGCTCGCCGTCGCCGCCGAGGCCGACCTGCCGGGCGAGGCCATGGCGGCGATGCTGGAAGCGCGGGCGCGGCGGCACTGGCAGGCCACGCGGTTCTATCGCCGGCTCGGCGCGATGCTGTTTGCCGCCAGGCCCGAGCAGCGGTGGCGGGTGTTCGAGCGGTTCCATCGCCTCGATCGCGGGCTGATCGAGCGCTTCTATGCCGCGCGCTCCACCCGGGCGGACCGGCTGCGCATCCTGTGCGGCAAGCCCCCGGTTCCGCTCGCCCGCGCGCTCGCTGCACTGGCATCCTCGCGACCGCCGTTGCAGGCCGCTGCATGAGCGCGCTCGAAGGCAAGCGCGCCTGCGTGATCGGCGCCGGGTTCGGCGGGCTGGCGCTGGCGATCCGCCTGCAGTCGGCCGGCATCGCCACCACGCTGGTCGAGGCGCGCGACAAGCCGGGCGGACGCGCCTACTCCTGGCAGCGGGACGGCTTTACCTTCGATGCCGGCCCGACGGTGATCACCGATCCCGCCTGCCTGCGCGAGCTGTGGGCGATCACCGGGCACGACATGGCCGCCGAAGTCGAGCTGCTGCCGGTCATGCCGTTCTACCGCCTCAACTGGCCCGACGGGACGAGCTTCGACTACTCCAACGACGAGCCGGCGCTGCGGCGCGAGATCGCCCGCTTCGCCCCCGGCGACATCGGCGGTTACGAGGCGTTCCTCGGCTATGCCGGCGAAGTCTATCAGGAAGGCTACGTGCGCCTCGGCGCGGTGCCCTTCCTCGACTTCAGGACGATGATCCGCGCCGCGCCGGCGCTGATGAAGCACCGGGCCTGGCGCAGCGTCTATGCCACCGTGTCGAGCTTCGTCGAGAACGAGAAGCTGCGCGAGGCGTTGAGCTTCCACACGCTGCTGGTCGGCGGCAATCCGATGACCGCGAGCAGCATCTACGCGCTGATCCACAAGCTGGAGAAGGAGGGCGGCGTGTGGTGGGCGCGCGGCGGCACCAACCGGCTCGCCGCGGGAATGCTCAGGCATTTCGAGCGCCTCGGCGGCGAAGTGCGGCTGGGCGATGCAGTGACGGGTATCGAGACGATGGGCATACGCGTGACCGAAGTCGAGACAGCGAGCGGCTGGCGCGGCAAGTTCCACGCCGTGGCCAGCAACGGCGACATCGTCCATTCCTACCGCGACCTCCTGCGCGGCTCGCCGCGCGGCCGGCAGATGGCGCGGCGGCTGGCGCGCAAGCGCTTCAGCCCGTCGCTGTTCATCGTCCATTTCGGGATCGAGGGCAGCTGGCCGGGCATTCCCCATCACACGGTCCTGTTCGGCCCGCGCTACCAAGGCCTGCTCGACGACATCTACCGGCACGGCGTGCTGCCGGCCGACTTCTCGATCTACCTGCATCACCCGAGCGTGACCGATCCGTCGATGGCGCCCGAGGGCATGAGCACGTTCTATGCGCTGGTGCCGGTGGCGCACCTCGGCAAGCTGCCGATCGACTGGGGACAGGTCGGACCGGTGCTCGAGCAGCGGGTGCTGGCCGAGGTGGAGCGACGCCTGATCCCCGATCTCGGCGACCGCATCGTCACCAAGTTCCACTACACCCCGCGCGACTTTGCGACCGACCTCAACGCCCACCTCGGCAGCGCCTTCAGCCTCGAGCCGACCCTGACCCAGAGCGCCTGGTTCCGCGGCCACAACCGCGACGACGTGCTGGCCAACTTCTACCTCGTCGGCGCCGGCACCCACCCCGGCGCGGGCATTCCCGGCGTCGTCGCGAGCGCCAAGGCGACCGCCGGGCTGATGCTGGAGGACCTCGCGGCATGAGCGGCCCGATCAGGCGCCTCGCGGTCTACTGCGGCTCGGCCTCGCCCGCGAACCCGCGCTACGAGGAGCTGGCGATGGAAGTCGGCCACGCGCTCGCCGGGCGCGGCATCGGCGTGGTCTACGGCGGCGGCAAGCTCGGCCTGATGGGCGCGGTGGCGGCCGGCGCGCTGCTCAACGGCGGCGAAGTGATCGGCGTGATTCCCGAAGCGTTGGTCGCGGCCGAAGTCGCCAACAAGGCGTGCACCGAACTCCATGTGGTCGACACGATGCACGCGCGCAAGCAGGCCTTCACCGACCTCTCGGACGGGTTCCTGACGCTGCCGGGCGGGGTCGGAACGATGGACGAGCTGTGGGAAGCGATCAGCTGGGCGCAGCTCGGCTATCACGACAAGCCGGTGGGGCTGCTCAATGCCGGCGGCTTCTACGACGGGCTGATCGCATTCTACCGCCACATGGGCGAGACCGGGTTCATCCGGCCGGCGCACCAGGGCATCCTGATCGCCGAGGCGGAACTCGATCCCCTGCTCGAGCGGATGGCCGGCTACGCGCCGCACCAGCCGATCTTCCGAATGAAGGCGGACGAGCTCTGATGCCGGTCAGGCGCTTCCGCGACCGCCGCCCGCGGCTGCTGGCGCCCTCGCGCATCCTGCGCCCGCCGGTGCGCCAGGTCGGCGGCGGGCGCGAGCGCGAGCAGCTGGTCGAGGACGCGCGCGCGGCCATCGCCAGGGGCAGCCGGAGCTTTGCCGCTGCCAGCCGGCTGTTCGACCGCCAGACGCGCGAGCGCGCCTGGCTGCTCTACGCCTGGTGCCGGCGATGCGACGACATCGCCGACGGGCAGGAGTTCGGCGGCAAGCTGGAAGTGCCCGAGGACGCGGCGAACCTCGTCCAGGCGATCCGCGTGCTGACCCGGCGCGCGCTCGACGGCGAGCCGACCGCCGACCCGGCGTTCGACGCGTTCGGCCAGGTGGCGCAGGAAGCCGGGCTGACGATGGCGCTCGCGGAGGACGTCATCGGCGGCTTCGCGCTCGACGCCGAGGGCTGGCAGCCGCACACCGAGGCCGACCTGATGCGCTACTGCTACCACGTCGCCGGCGCGGTCGGGGTGATGATGGCCAAGGTGATGGGCGTGCCCGACGACGACGCGGAGACGCTCGACCGCGCCTGCGACCTCGGCCTCGCGTTCCAGCTTGCCAACATCGCCCGCGACCTGTGCGACGACGATGCCGCCGACCGCTGCTACCTGCCGCTCGAATGGCTGGCGGAGGCCGACATCCCGCCCGGCGAGCACATGAAGCCCGCGTTCCGCAAGCAGCTGGTCGCGCTGGTGGCGCGGCTGCTCGACCTCGCCGACCAGCACGAGGCCGCGGCGCGCCATGGCGCGCGCGCGCTCGGCTTCCGCCAGCGCTGGGCGGTGCTCGCCGCGGCCAACATCTACGGCGCGATCGGGCGCACGGTCCGCGCCCGCGGCGAGCATGCCTGGGATCACCGGGTGACCACCTCGGCGCTGCAGAAGCTGCGCTTCGTGGGGCGCGCGCTGTTCCAAGCCCTGCGCCAGCCGGAGGAACCCGCGCGACTGCCGCGCTGGACCCGCGGCGAGCTGATGATCGCCGCGCGCATGGCGGCGCCGATCCCGCCGATCCCGATGACGCCCCTGCCCGACGAGGACACGCCATGAGGACTTCCGTGCTGGCGCTGACCCTCGCCCTGGCGGGATGCGGTGCGGATCCGGCCAAGGCCCCTGCTGCCGCCGAGACCGCGTCCCTTGCGGCTGCCGACAGCTGTGCCCCGGCGCCCGCGCTGGCCCTGTCGCAGGACTTCGCCGACCCGCGCGACGCATACACCGAGGACAGCGTCTCCTTCCGCCAGCTCGAGGCGAACTTCGCGGCCGCCTATCGCAAGGCCTGCGCCGATGGCCTGTTCGCCGCAGCGCCGCTGGTCCCGGCGGAGGTCCCGCATCCGGGCACGCTGTTCCTCGTCGGTGCGCCGCAAGCCAACGTCGCCGCGATCTACCGCGAGGGCGAGGGACAGGGTCAGCCCGGCGACATGGCGCTCGAATACGCTTTCATCGCCGCCGACGGTCTGCTTCAGGTCCCCGGCCAAGACGAGCTGTACGAGGCGATCTATTGCGCCGCGCACGGCGCGAGCGAAGCCGAAAAGGAAGAAAGCGGCCGCTGCCTGCCGGACTGAGCAGGGCAACAGGCCGGGAGAGGACCGAATGATCAAGTCGCTGCTCATCGCCAACCGCGGCGAAATCGCCTGCCGCGTAATCCGCACCGCGCGGGCGATGGGGATCCGCACGGTGGCGGTCTATTCCGACGCCGATGCCAGGGCGCTGCACGTGCGCCAGGCAGACGAGGCGGTGCATATCGGCCCCTCGCCGGCGTCCGAGAGCTATCTGCGCGGCGAGAAGATCATTGAGGCGGCCAAGGCAACCGGCGCCGAAGCGATCCATCCGGGGTACGGCTTCCTGAGCGAGAATGCCGAGTTCGCCGAGGCGGTGGCCGAGGCCGGGCTGATCTGGGTCGGGCCCCGGCCCGCGAGCATCCGCGCCATGGGGCTCAAGGACGCGGCCAAGAAGCTGATGCAGGAGGCGGGCGTGCCGGTCACGCCCGGCTACATGGGCGCGGACCAGTCGCCCGCGCGCCTGCAGAAGGAGGCCGCGGCGATCGGCTGGCCGGTGCTGATCAAGGCGGTCGCCGGCGGCGGCGGCAAGGGGATGCGCAAGGTCGACCGGGCGGCCGACTTCCCCGCGGCGCTCGAATCCTGCCGGCGCGAGGCCAAGGCCAGCTTCGGCAACGACGACGTGCTGCTGGAGAAGTGGATCACCTCGCCGCGCCATATCGAGGTGCAGGTGTTCGGCGACACCCACGGCAACGTCGTCCACCTGTTCGAGCGCGACTGCTCGCTCCAGCGCCGCCACCAGAAGGTGATCGAGGAAGCCCCTGCCCCCGGCATGGACGCGGTCACGCGCGAGGCGATCTGCGCCGCCGCGGTCCGTGCGGCCAAGGCGGTCGATTACGTCGGCGCCGGCACGATCGAATTCATCGCCGACGCCAGCGAGGGGCTGAGCGCCGAGCGGATCTTCTTCATGGAGATGAACACGCGGCTGCAGGTGGAGCACCCGGTGACCGAGGAGATTACCGGCGTCGACCTCGTCGAGTGGCAACTTCGCGTGGCCGGCGGCGAGCCATTGCCCAAGAAGCAGGACGAGCTCAAGATCGACGGCTGGGCAATCGAAGCGCGGCTCTATGCCGAGGATCCGGCGAAAGGGTTCCTGCCGAGCACGGGACGACTCGGCATGCTCGATCTGCCGGCGCGTGTGCGCGTCGAAACAGGTGTCGAGGAATGGGATACGATCTCCCCCTATTACGATCCCATGATCGCCAAGTTGGTGGCGGCGGCTGCAGATCGCGAGGGTGCAAGACGGGCACTTGCAGAAGCGTGTCGTCAAACCGCGTGCGGACCAGTAAAATCCAATGCCTGGTTCCTCGCGCGGCTCCTCGAACATGAGCAATTCGCCGTAGGCAGGGTGACCACCGGCTTCATTGCCGAACATGAAGCTGAACTGACAGTCGCCCCCGAACCGAGCGCGATGCTGCTTCAGGAGGTCGCCGAGCGACTTATCTTCGACGGCTGGAACGACATCAGCGAATGGGTTCCACGCACGCTAGACCTTGAACGGGGGTTGAAAGGCTTCCGCCTCAATCGCCAGTCGAATACCCAGGTGATTGTCTATCGCGACAATATAGCCCAGCCCATCGACTACGATCTGGACCTCTATGACAGCGCCCGCTCCTACGAAGTCAGCACGCATTGGCTGTTTGGCGGTTCGGACGCGATGTTCGCTGAGGGCGGCGCGCAATTCATCTTTACCCGCAGCGCCGACGTCAGCCACCGGTCGCACGCCGGCGACGGCGCCATCCTCGCCCCGATGCCGGGGAAGGTGATCGCAGTCGACGTGGCCGAGGGCGAGACGGTGACCAAGGGCCAGCGCCTGCTGGTGCTCGAGGCGATGAAGATGGAGCATGCGCTCGTCGCGCCGTTCGACGGCACGGTCGCGGAACTCGCGGCGCGCGAGGGCGCGCAGGTCCAGGTCGAGGCGCTGCTGGCGCGGATCGAGGAGGCGGAGAGCTAAGGGCCTCGGCGGTGGGATCACCCCCATCCAACTCCGGCTAGGCAGCAAGCTGCCAAGCCTTCGTATCCTTCCTCCATCGAGGGGGAAGGGACACCAGCCCCAGCCTCCTTCCCCCTTGATGGGGGAAGGGAAACGGCCGCCCGTTGCCATCTCGCACCCCCTGCGGCACTGTTGGCGCAAACGCCGTGCTCCGGGGGGAGATCCTATGGCTACCGCAACTGCCGAGGCCGCCGCGGCACCGCTGCGCAGCTCGCAAGTGAAAGTCATCGCCGCATCGTCGCTCGGCACGGTGTTCGAGTGGTACGACTTCTACCTCTACGGCCTGCTGGCGACGATCATCTCGAGCCAGTTCTTTTCCGGGGTCAACGAGACCACCGCCTTCATCCTCGCGCTCGCCGCGTTCGCCGCGGGGTTCGCGGTGCGGCCGTTCGGGGCGCTGGTGTTCGGGCGGATCGGCGACCTCGTCGGGCGCAAGTACACCTTCCTCGTGACGATGGGCATCATGGGCGCTTCGACCTTCGCGGTCGGCCTGTTGCCCAACTACGCCACCGCCGGCACGACCGCGCCGCTGTTGCTGGTGGCCCTGCGCCTGCTGCAGGGGCTTGCGCTCGGTGGGCAATACGGCGGCGCGGCAACGTACGTCGCCGAGCACGCGCCCGAGGGGAAGCGCGGGTTCTACACCAGCTTCATCCAGACTACCGCCACGCTCGGCCTGTTCGCCGCGCTGCTGATGGTCATCGGCACCCGCTACGCGCTGGGCGAGGATGCCTTTGCCGCGTGGGGCTGGCGGCTGCCGTTCTTCGCCTCGGCGATCCTGCTGATGGTTTCGCTGTGGATCCGGCTCCAGCTCAACGAAAGCCCGGTCTACCAGAAGATGAAGGACGAAGGCGCGACCTCGACGGCGCCGCTGACCGAGGCGTTCGGCAGGTGGCGCAACCTGCGGCTGGTGCTGATCGCGCTGCTCGGCGCCGTCGCCGGGCAGGCGGTGGTCTGGTACACCGGGCAGTTCTATGCGCTGTTCTACCTCGAGAAAATCCTCAAGGTCGAAGGGGCGACCGCCAACATCCTGATCGCCAGCGCGCTGCTGATCGGCACGCCGTTCTTCGTCCTGTTCGGCTGGCTCAGCGACAAGATCGGCCGCAAGCCGATCATCATGGCCGGCTGCGCGCTCGCCGCGGTGCTCTACTTCCCGCTGTTCTCGGCGCTGACCGAGGCGGCCAACCCGGCCCTGGCGCATGCCCAGGCGCGCGCGCCGGTCACGGTGGTGGCCGATCCGGACACCTGCTCGGTGCAGTTCGATCCGGTCGGCAAGACCAAGTTCGACAAGACCGGGTGCGATATCGCCAAGTCGGCGCTGGCCAAGGCCGGCATTCCCTATGCCAACCACCCGACGCCGGGCGACACGGTCGTGCGCATCGGCACAATGCAGGTCCCGGTGACCGACAAGGCGAGCTTCGACGCCGCGCTGCCCGGACTGCTCGCTGCGGCCGGCTATCCGGCGAAGGCCGACCCGGCCGAGACCGACACGCCGAAGGTCATCGCCATCCTGACGGCGCTCGTGCTGCTGGTGACGATGGTCTACGGCCCGATCGCCGCGCTGCTGGTCGAGCTGTTCCCGGCGCGCATCCGCTACACCGCGATGAGCCTGCCCTACCACATCGGCAACGGCTGGTTCGGCGGTTTCCTGCCGACCATCGCCTTCGCGGTCGTGGCGGCGACGGGCGATATCTACGCCGGGCTGTGGTACCCGGTCGGGGTCGCGGTGCTGACGCTGGTGGTCGGCGTGTTGTTCCTGCCCGAGACGTTCCGCCGGCGGATCGATCACGCAGGGTAGCGCCAATCCCCCTTCGGCGGGAGGGGGGAGACACGCCCACCCCTGACGCCTCCCGCAAGCGGGAGGGGAGTTACTTCGTTTTCGGCGGGTTCAGCCGCCGGAACAGGCGGCCGCGCTCGCTGAAGGCGACCAGCAGCAGCGCGCTGGTGCTGCAGATCAGCAGCGCGTGCGCGAACGGCTGCGCGCTGCCGTCGTAGGACTGGCCGATCACCAGCCCGACGATGGCCGCGCCGAACATGCGGAAGAACGTCTGGATGCTGCTGGCCGAGCCGGCGATGGCAGCGAACGGCTGCATCGCGATCGAGCCGAAGTTGGCGCCGAGAAACCCGAGCAGGGCCAGGTTGGTCGCCATCAGCGGGATGAACCAGTGCAGGCTGTCGGGCCGGTAGTGCGCGGCCCAGACCTGCACCAGGCTGACGACGATGAACACCAGCACCCCGGTATGCGACACGCGCCGCGCGCCGAAGCGTTCGACGATGCGCGAGTTGACCACGTTCGACACCGCCATCATCGCCGCCGTGCCGCCGAACACCAGCGGGAACATGTCGCCCGCGCCGAAGTGCTCGCCGATCAGCTGCTGGGCGCTGTTCACGTAGCCGAACACCGCGCCGATCAGCAGCATCGTGCCGAGCACGTAGCCGATCGAGGCGCGGTTGATCAGGGCCACGCGCATGTTGCGGACGATCACCGGCAGGTCGATGCGCTGGCGGTTGGCGGGGTCGAGCGTCTCGGGCAACCGGGTCCAGACCCAGAAGCCGGCGAGCACCGCCAGCCCGGCAAGCAGCACGAAGATCCACCGCCAGCCGGCGAACAGCAGCACCGCCTGGCCGAGGCTCGGGGCGATCACCGGCACGGTGATGAACACCGCGCTGACGAGGCTCATCAGCCGCGCCATGCGGTCGCCTTCGTACTGGTCGCGGATGATCGCGTTGGGCACCACCATCAGGCCGGCGGTGAGCACCCCTTGCACGCCGCGCAGCACGAGCAGCGCGGTGAAGTCGGTCACCAGCGAAATCAGCATCGAGAACACGGCGTAGGAGGCCAATGACACCAGCAGCAGCGGGCGGCGCCCGAAGCGGTCGGCGAACGAGCCGGGCACGAGGCAGCCGATGCCGTTCGCCAGCAGGTAGATCGCGACCACGTATTGCCGCCGGTTGCCGTCGGCCGCGCCGAGCTCGCGCGCCATGTCGTCGAGCGCCGGCAGCATGCCGTCGATCGCCAGCGCGTTGAGGCTCATCAGCAGCGCGACCATCACCACCAGCTCGCGCCGGCCGATGGTCTTTTCGTGGTGGGGAACGCCGGCCCGAGTCATCCGAGCGCCCGTAGCCCCCTGTTGCGGTGCGGCACAACGGTTAGATTGCGACCATGGCGACTCCCGGCACCCCGGACGACGACGACGAAGCGCCCGGCCTGCGCAAGATCATCCATGTCGACATGGATGCCTTCTTCGCCAGCGTCGAACAGCGCGACGACCCCGCCCTGCGCGGCCGGCCGGTAGCGGTGGGCGGAAGCGGCAGCCGCGGGGTGGTGGCGGCAGCCAGTTACGAGGCGCGCAGGTTCGGCGTCCGTTCGGCGATGCCCGGGGCGACCGCGCGGAGGCTATGCCCGGACCTGATCTTCGTCCGCCACCGCTTCGAGGTCTACCAGGAGGTCTCGCAGCAGATCCGCGCGATCTTTCGCGAATTCACCCCCCACGTCGAGCCGCTGAGCCTCGACGAGGCCTACCTCGACGTGACCGAGGACTTGCGCGGGATCGGCTCGGCCACCCGCATCGCCGAGCTGATCCGGCAGAAGATCCGCGCCGAGACGGGCCTCACCGCCAGCGCCGGCGTGTCCTACAACAAGTTCCTCGCCAAGCTCGCCAGCGACCAGAACAAGCCCGACGGACTGTGCGTGATCCGCCCGGGACAGGGCGCCGCCTTCGTCCAGTCGCTGCCGGTGCGCCGGTTTCACGGCATCGGCCCGCGCGGGGCGGAGAAGATGGCGCGGCTCGGGATCGAGACCGGCGCCGACCTTGCCGCCAAGGACATCGCCTGGCTGCGGCAGCACTTCGGCAGCTTCGCCGACTATCTCTACCGCGCGGCGCGGGGCATCGACCTGAGGCCCGTGCGCGCCAACCGCATCCGCAAGTCCTTGGGCGGCGAGCGGACCTTCAACGAGGACCTGTCGAGCGGCCCGGCGCTGCGCGCGGCGCTCGACGACATCGTCGAGATCGTCTGGGAGCGCATCGCCGAGAACGACACCCGCGGGCGCACGGTGACGCTGAAGATGAAGTACACCGACTTCCAGATCACCACCCGCGCCCGCTCGCTGCCGCAGCCGGTGGCCGACAAGGCCGAGTTCGCCCGCGTATCGCGCGCGCTGCTCGACGAGCAGCTGCCGCTGCCGATGCCGATCCGGCTGATGGGGCTGACGCTGAGCTCGCTCGAGGGCGAGAAGGACGACCGGCCGAAGGACGCCGCGCAGCTCTCGCTGTTATGAGCCCGCCTCGCGGCTGCGGAAGGCGACCGCCTCGGCGACCCTGCGCGCGACACTCCGGTCCGCCGGCCGCGGCAGGTGCGCCGGGTCGAAGAATTCCGCGGCCACGATCTCGCGCATGTCGGGCGCCGGCACGCCGGCGACCTCGGCCACGAACGCGTGAAGGTGGTCGGTCGAGCCGGACTCATGCTGGGTAATCGTGCGGAGCCGGCGCACGTTGCTGAGCGGGCAGCGCAGCTCCTCGGCGAACTCGCGCCTGGCCGCCGCCGCGGGATCCTCGCCACGGCCGATGCCGCCGCCGGGGATTGCCCACACGGGCGGGCCGTAAGAATGGCGCACCAGCAGCACCCGGCCCTGTTCATCGAAGGCGAGCACGATCGCGGTGTTGCGGTCGGGCCGGCGCACCTTCCACCAGACGCGCCGCACCCGGTCGGCGAGGCGGTAGAGCGTCCGGTGCAGGGGCGCGGGGATCAGGTGAAGCATGTGACGGGCTGGCGCGCGGCGGCCAGCAAGCGCGCCACCGGCAGGTCGTTCTCGCCGCGCGCGGCGGCCTCGAACAACGCGCGCTTGTCGGCACCGCGGATGACGAACAGCAGGGCGTCGGAATCGAGCAGCGCCGGGATCGTCAGGCTGATCCGCTCGAACGGCGCCTCGGGCGGCAGCGGGTCGGGCGTCAGGCGACGGATGCGCTGCGGATCGTCGGCCCGGGGATCGGCGCTCGGGAACAGCGAGGCGATGTGCCCGTCGGCGCCCATGCCGAGCCAGGCGAGCGCGAAATGCGGCACCTCCTCCATCGGATTGAGGGCGACCACTTCGGCGCCTGCCGGCTCGAGCAGGGCGCGAATGCGGCCGGCGTTGCTCGCCGGATAGTCCTCGGGAACGATCCGGTCGTCCCCCGGCCAGACGGTGACCCGGCGCCAGTCGAGCGGCGCGGCGGCCAGCTCGGCGAGGATCGGAAACGGCGTCGACCCGCCCGGGACGGTGATCGCCACCGGCAATGGGCTTGCGGCGAGCGCGGCCTCGAGCCGCCCGGCAAGCCACGCGGCGACGGCCGAGTCGCCCGCTCCGGGGATGATCGTCAGGTCGGCCATCGTGCCCGGATAGGGCAAAGCGCGCCGGCGGGCGACCGCGAACCGCACCGGATCCTAGCGCGGCCGGATCCGGGACCCGTCGCGCAGCGTGGTCGACGGATTGACGACGACCGCGTCACCAGCGCGCAGGCCGCCGAGGACTTCGGCGAATTCGTCGTTGAAATGGCCGGCCCTGATCTTCCGCTCCCGCGCCCGCCCCTCGGCATCGACGAACACCCGCCAGCCGCCGTCCGGCCCGCGGAACAGCGCGCCGATCGGCAGGCGCAGGGCGTCGGCCTTGCTCCACAGGATGATCGTGGCGTCGACCTGGTAGCCGTGGCCGAGGCGCCGCGCCTGCGGCGCCGAACGAGCGTCGAACGCGATGATCACGTTGACCCGCTGCTCCTCGATGCCGAGGGCCGAAACCTTCAGCCGGCCGAACGGCTCGATCCGCTCGACCGTCCCCGAAAGCGGCTCGGGCCCGCCCCACTGCGAGATCTCGACCCGGTCCCCCGGCTTCACCCTGACGGCCTCGCGCGACAGCAGATCGATCACGACCTCGATCTGGTCGGGGTTGCCGATGGTCATCAGCGGCGTGCCTTCGCCGATCACGCCTTCGCTTTCGGTTATGACCGACAGCACCGCTCCGCCGGCCGGCGCGACGACCGGCACCGCCCGGCCACCCGCGCCGGCCGGCTGACCGAGCGAGGCGCGGATGCGCGCGGCCTCGGCGCGCGCCTGCGCGAGCGCGGCCTGCCCGGTGGCAACCCGCGTGCGCGCTGCCTCGAGCTGGGCGCGCGCCAGAAAGCCGCGCCCGGCAAGCGCCTCGGCACGGGTCAGGTCGCTGCGCGCCTGGGCCAGCGAAGCGCGCGCGCCGCCCGCCGCCGCTTCGGCCGCCGCGAGGGCACCGCGCAGTTCCTGCCGGCTGCGCTGGTCGAGCGGCGAGGAGGGGATGCCCGCCATCCGGGTTATCAGCGTTCCCCGGGAAATCGCGTCGCCCGGCTCGAGCTCGATGCGCGACAGGTATCCGGTGACCGGGGCGGACACGACGAAGTATTCGGTGGCCCGGGTAACCCCGTCGTCGGTCACGCCCACCGCCAGCGACCCGCGGGTGACCTTGGCCTCGTCGACGGCGACGGCGTCGGGCCAGAAGGCGTAAGCCAGCCCGGCCAGCACCAATCCGGCCACCAGCAGGGCCCACCGCCAGCGCCTGATCCGCTCCCACATCAGTCGCGGCCCTTCAGCACGCCGACCATGTCCAGCCGGCTGACCCGCAGCGCCACGAGGACCGACGTGCCCAGCGCGGCGGCGAGCACGATCACGGTCGAATAGCCGAACGACGCGCGCGACGGCGCGAACGGCAGGCGAAAGAGATCGGAACTGAACATTGCCGTCATGAGCTGTGCCATCCAGTAGCCTATCACGCCTCCGGGAAGAACCGCCGCGGCGATCAGCAGCGCCAGCTCGCCCAGCAGAACGAGGCCGACTTCGCTGCGGTGATAGCCGAGGACGCGCAGCGTCGCGAGTTCGTGCTCGCGTTCGGCGAACAGGATGCGCGCGCTGTTGTAGACCACCCCGACGGCGATCGCCGAGGCGAACAGGATGTAGAAGAACAGCATCGTCAGCATGTTCTCGTCGATGGTCTGCTCGAACAGCCTGACCGCCGCGTCGCGCTCGGTGACGCCGAGCACCGCCGGCATCCCCTTGAACTCGCGCAGGATCGCGTCCTGCGCCGCGGGATCGATGCTCAGCAGCGCCGCCCCCACGGGCGCCGCGTCGCGCGCCAGCGCTTCCAGCGTCGCTTCCGAGGCATAGGCGCGGGCGCCGACGAATTCCTCGACGATGCTGGCGACGGGCAGCGTGGTGTGGGTCCTGCGGCCGCCGAGCAGCTCGACCTCGACCCGGTCGCCCGAGCGCAGGCCGAGCTGATCGGCCAGACGGCGGCTGAGCATCAGGCCCGCCGGCGGCAGCTCGATCTCGCTGCCGTCGGCGTCGATCCGCGCGGTCAGGCGCGATCCCGGGACCGCGCTTTCGATCGCCGTGCGCTCGGCCCGGCGGCCGTTGCTGAGCCGCACCGCCAGCGCGCGGGTGGGCTCGACCCGCAGCACGCCAGGCAATTGCCGCAGCTCGTGCAGCACGGCCTGGTTGCGCGGCTCGACGAAGGTCACCGTCAGGTCCTGCCGCTGCCCGCGCAGGAAGAACGAATCGATCATCGTCCGGCTCGCGTCGAGGAACTGCAGCGTGGCGAACAGCAGCGCCGCCGAAAGGCTGACGCCGAACACGGTCACCGCCGAGCGCACCGGCCAGCGGGCGATGTGGCGGACGATCATGTGGCCGATGGCGGTGAAGCCGGCCTTTTGCCCGAGCCGCTCGACCAGTCCGGCGCGGTAGACCGGCGGCGGCGGCGGCGCCATCGCGACCGCCGGGCTGATGACCACCGCCCCGCGCATCCCGCCGAGCGCTCCGATCGCCGCCGCGCCGAGCGAAAGCGCCGCGGCGGCGAGGAAGACCGTCGAGGAGACGCCGTAGGTCAGCACCGGGAAGTGGTAGTATTCGGCGTAGAGCCCGGTCATCTGACGGCCCATCCACGCTCCGCCGAGCGTACCCAGCAGCGTCGCCCCGACAGCGATGACGAGGGCGAACTTCAGGTAGTGCCAGGCGACCGCCAGGTCCGAATAGCCGAACGCTTTGAGCAGCCCGATCTGCCCGCGCTCGGTGCGGATCATGCGGCCGAGCACGATGTAGACGAGGAAGGTGGAGACGAGCAGGAAGACCGGGGGAATGACCTTGGTCATCGCCTCGAGCTGGACCAGCTCGCTGTTGAGGAACGCGTGGCTCGGATGATCGTCGCGGCCGTACGCGCCGGCCCCGCCGTAGGGCTCCAGCAGCGCGTCGAGCTGGCGGATCACGTCGGCCTCCGAGGCGCCGCGCTGGAGCGTGAGCGCGAGCGAGTTGATCGCTTCGGTGCGGTCGGTGACCGCCTCGAGCGCTTCCTGGCCCATCCACAGGATGCCAAAGCGGCGGCTGTCGGGAATGAGATCGCCCGGGGCCTGGGCATAAATGTAGTTCGGTGCCAGCCCGATCCCGACCACACGGAGCGTCACCCGCGTGCCGTAGATCAGTGCGTCGAACCGGTCGCCGAGGCCGAGGCCGTTGGCCGTCGCGAAAGCCTCGTCGGCGATGACTTCGCTGGCCTCGTTGGCGCGCGGCAGCCTGCCTTCGCGCAGCGTCACGCGGTTGAGCGCGGTCCGCCCGTGCTCGTCGATCGAGGCGACCAGCGCCCGCACCGGCTCGTTGCGCTGCGGAAAGTCGAGCGTGGCATACTGCCGGATCGACCCCTCGGCGCGCTGCACCCCCGGGATCTGCGCCGCGCGCGCGACGACGCTGCGCGGGGCCCGGGTCAGGTCGGCGAACACGTCGGCAAAGCTGTTGCGGGCATAATAGGCGTCGCGCGTCTCGGTCAGCGAATGATGCACGCTGGCCGAGAGCACGAACGTCGCAGTTGCCGCCGCGAGCACCAGCGCGATCGCCACCGCCTGGCCGCGCATGCGCCACAGGTCGCGCAGGAGCTTGCGATCGAGCGCCGCTACCATGTGATGCTGGCCGGCTCGACCGGGGCCGGATTGACTTCCTCGCGCGCAATCCGCCCGTCGAGGAAGTGCAGCACTCGGTCGGCCATCGCCGCGATGCCCACGTTGTGGGTGATGATGATGAGCGTCGTTCCCAGCGTGTGGTTGGCGCCGACCAGCGCCTCGAGCACGCGCACGCCGGTGGCGCTGTCGAGCGCTCCGGTCGGCTCGTCGCACAGCAGCACGCCCGGCTGCTTGGCGACCGCCCGCGCCACCGCGACACGCTGCTGCTCGCCGCCGGACAGCTGCGCCGGATAATGATTTCGCCGGTCGGCCAGTCCGACCAGGTCGAGCGCCTCGGCGGCCGGCATCGGATCCTCGGCGATGTCGGTCACCAGCCGGACGTTCTCTTCCGCGGTCAGGCTCGGGATCAGGTTGTAGAACTGGAAGATGAAGCCGATGTTGGCGCGCCTGAAGCGCGTCAGCTCGCGCTCGCTCAGCGCCGTCAGGTCGAGGTGGCGGTAGAACAGGCTGCCCGAGGTGGGCCGGTCGAGGCCGCCGATGATGTTGAGCAGGGTGGACTTGCCGCTGCCGGACGGGCCGAGCAGCACGTGGATCTCGCCCTGCGGCACGACGAGATCGACGCCCCGCAGGGCATGGACCTCGGTTTCCCCGGTCACATAGGTCTTGCGCAGGTCCGAGCCGCGGAAGGTGGGGGTGTCAGGAGCAGGCAAGCGCGAGCCGTTTCAACCCCGCGGGCACCAGCGGCGCCGGGCCGCGCGCCGGTGGCACGACGATGGCCATGTCAAAGGAGCGCCTGACGGAAATCGGTCGCCTTCGTCGCCTGGTGACTGGCAAAGCATGGTTCAGCCGATCCCGCACCGCTTCATCTCGACCCATAGCAGGATCGCCAGCCGATTCCACGATCCCGCCCCGGCCGGATTCATTTTTGCGGCCGGCACCCAGACCGCGGCCGTGTTCAAGCAGATGCAGAAATATTCGGCGGCATGACTGAGGATCGCTTCCGCCTGCGGCGTCTGACGTACGCCGGACAGGAGCACCTGCATGCATTCAAGTGTCGCCGCTTCCGTGATGGGGCGAAAATATCTCGAGGCCTTTGGCGCCTCGCCCGTTCCAAGCTTCAGCCAATACTGTGCCGCCGGGCGCGAGCCGGACCGCCTGGCTGCGCTCGGCTACCGCCGCGCCGGCGATGGTGCGGTGTTCCTCGAAGGCTATCTCGACGCGCCGATTGAGACCGAAGTGAGCAAGGCCTTCGGCCGCCAGGTCGCGCGCCCGGCGATCGTCGAGATCGGCAATTTTGCCGCCGACAACGCACTGGTCATGCTCGAGCTGTGGGGCGCGGTCGCCAACGACCTTGCCGGGCGCAGCGAGATCGCCGTGGCGACGCTGACGGCGCCGCTGCGGCGGATCTTCGCCCGCATCGGGGTGCCGTTCGTCTCGATCGGCCCGGCGAGGGCCGAGCGGCTCGGTGAGCGAGCTGCCGAATGGGGCAGCTATTATCGGCAGGACCCTCAGGTCTGCGCCGGCGAGATCGTCGCCGGCCAAGCCGCGATCGCCAGCTGGCGCTCGCGCCGCGTGTCGCGGGTCGCCGCATGACGATGCTGCTCGAAGCGGTCAGGAACCGGGCCGCCCTCTCGCCGGAGCGCATCGCGATCGACCCCGTCTCGGGCCCGCCGATCGCCTATGCGGCGCTGCCCGCGCGGATCGAGGAACTGGCCGATCGGCTGCGGCAGCGGCACGCCGACGGCGGGCCGGTGGCGCTGAAACTCGATCACGGCGCCGACGAGGCCGTGCTGGAACTCGCGTTGCTGGAGGCCGGCGTGCCGGTGCTGTCGCTGCCTTCGTTCTTCACCGTGATGCAGGTTGGTCACGCGGTCTCGGCGTCGGGCGCAGCCTGCCTCTACGACGCGGGCTGTCGCGAGAGGCCGCTCGGTGAGGCCCCACCTACCGCGCCGCTGCCGCCCGGCACCGCGCGGATCAGCTTCACTTCGGGCTCGACCGGCGAGGCGAAGGGCATCTGCCTCGCCGCCGACCACATGCTCGCCGTCGCCGCGAGCGTGGTCGCACGGCTCGGGCCGGAGCATGCCGGGCGACACTGCGCGCTGCTGCCGCCGGGCATCCTGCTCGAGACGGTCGCCGGATTGTTCGCCACCCTCATCGCCGGAGGCACCTATGTCTGCCCGCCGCAGGAACTGGCTGGCCTGGGCGATCCCTTTCGTCCCGACTTTGCCCTCATGGCTCGCTGCCTTGCTGCGTGGCGGATAACCTCGCTGATTCTCGTGCCGGAATACCTCGCCGGGCTCGTCGCCGCGCTGGAGGCCAGCGGGGAGCGCCTGCCGGCGCTGACCGTGGTCGCCGTCGGCGGCGCGCAGGTTCCGGTCCCGCTGATCGGGCGCGCGCGGGCCGTCGGCCTGCCCGTGCTGCAGGGCTATGGCCTGACCGAATGTGCCTCCGTCGTCTCGCTGCAACAGCCGGGCGATCCCGACGGCTGCGTCGGACCCCCGCTCGGGCATATCCGGGCGAGCGTGGCGGCGGACGGAGAAATTCTGCTCGACGGTCCGCTGTGCCTCGGCACGCTCGGAGACCCGCCGCCGGCGGGCCCGCTCGCCACGGGCGACCTCGGCCGGATCGACGATGCCGGGCGGTTGTGGATCGAGGGCCGCAAATCCAACCTCATCGTCACCGGCTTCGGCCGCAACGTCTCGCCCGAATGGGTCGAACAAGCGCTGCTCGCCCAGCCGGCCATCGCGCAGGCGCTGGTGTACGGCGACGGCAAGCCGTTTCCCGAGGCGCTGCTCGTCCCGGCAACGCCCGATGCCGACCTTGCCGAGGCTGTCGCCGCAGCGAATGCCGGGCTGCCGGCCTACGCGCGCATCGCCCGCTGGCGCGAGGTCGCCCATTTCACCCCGCACAACGGCCTGCTGACCGGCAACGGTCGGCTGAAGCGCCGCGAGATTGCCGAGCGCTATCTCGATCGCGCGCCGGACTTCTTCACCCGCCTGGAAGATGCGACCGTGCGCCAGCGGCTCGCGTTCCTGTCGGTGCCGCAGGTCCGCGCAGGCCTCGCGGGAACCATCGGCCTGGCGACGTACCTCGACTACCTCGGGCAGGCCTATCATCATGTGCGCCACACCGTCCCGCTGATGCAGGAGGCCCGCGCTCGGCTGGCCGGGCGGCCCGAACTGCTCGCCGCGCTCGACGAGTACATCGCCGAGGAAACGGGCCATGAGGCGTGGATCCTGTCCGACATCGCCGCGGCCGGCGGCGACGCCGAACTGGCCCGCCTGCGCCCGCCAGACCCCGCCACGCAGGCGATGGTCGATCATGCCTATGCGCGCATCCGCTCGGGCGATCCCGTGGCGTTCTTCGGCATGGTTTACGTGCTCGAGAGCGTCAGTGTCGCGCTCGCCAGCCGCGGCGCCTCAGCAGTCGCCGCGCGCCTGGGCTTGCCGCCGGAGGCCTTCAGCTACCTCACCTCGCACGGCGCACTCGACCAGTCGCACCTGGGGTTCTTCGCCGACCTGGTCAACACGCTCGAGGACGAGGGCGACCGCCAATCGATTGTGCGCATGGCGCAGGAGATTTTCGGGCTGTTCGCGGCGATGTTCGCGGCGATCGGGATGGAGACGGCCGATGCGCTCGCTTGAGGGCCTGCGGGCAGTGGTCACCGGCGCCGCCGGCGGTATCGGCGCGCCGGTGTCGCGACTGCTGCGCGAGGCGGGCGTGCACGTGACCGGCATCGACCAGACATCGTGCGAGCACAGCGATGCGACGCTGCTGTGCGATCTCGCGGACGACCATGCGCTGCAGGCGCTGGGCGACCGACTCCGCGCCGATCCGCCCGACATCCTCGTCAACGTCGCCGGCGTGATGTGCTTCGGCCCGCACGAGGGCCAGGACTTCGCCCGCCTCGACCTGTGCTATCGCGTCAACCTGGTCGCCCCCGCCGCGCTCGCCCAGGCCGTCGCCGGGCCGATGCGCGCGCGCGGCTCGGGCCAGATCGTCAACATCGGATCGGTGCTGGGCGCAATTCCCTACCCCTGGTTCGCCGCCTACTCGAGCAGCAAGGCAGGTCTTGCCGCGTTCAGCCAGGCGCTGCGGCGCGAACTGCACGGCAGCGGGGTCGCCGTCACTCACGTCAGCCCGCGCGCGGTGCGCACCGCATTCAATCGCGGCGGCGTCGACCGCTTCCTCGACATCACCGGGATGAAGGCCGACGATCCCGAAGCCGTTGCCCGGCAGATCGTCGGCGCCATCCGGCAGCGCCGACCGCACCTCAGCCTGGGCGCGATCGAGACGTTTTACGCTGCCCTCAACGCGCTTGTGCCGGCGGTGATCGACAAGGGCCTCCGCCCCCAGATCGCCAAGGCCCGTGCCGAATTTTCCTGACCCCCCATCGCGAGGAGAGATACGATGAAACCGACCCGCCGACTTGCCCTTGCCGCAGCCGCGCTGCTGGCCTTCGCCACACCGGCTCTGGCCGCCGGCTCGATGTCGCAGGACGTCAAGGTCATCAACGACGGCTGGGCGCATATTGCCTACGAAGTCCGCGGATCGAGCAGCCAGACCCGCGCGCTCGACCACCTCGCCGATCAGGCCGCCGCGCTCGTCACCCGCTATCCGAACCAGGCCGAGCCGCTCCTGTGGCAGGGTATCGTGGTCAGCGAGCAGGCCAACCGGGCCAATATTCTGCACAAGCTGAGCCTGGCGACGCGGGCGCGCGACCTGATTGCGCGTGCCTATGCCCTCAATCCGCGCGCGGCCAACGGCGGCGCGGCGATGAGCCTCGGCGTGCTCTATTACAAGGTTCCGGGTTCGCCGATCGGCTTCGGCGACGACGCCAAGGCCCGGCGCCTGCTGCGCGAGGCGCTCGCGCTCGACGCCGACGGGCTCGATGCCAACTATTTCTACGGCGACTTCCTCTACGACCAGGGCGACAAGCCGGGGGCGAAATCGTACCTGCAGAAGGCCCTGCGCGCGCCGCACGACGCCTCGCGCCCGGTGTGGGATGCGGGACGGCGCCGCGAAGTCCAGGCGCTGCTCAGCCGCATCGGCTGACGCGCATGGGACTGGCAAGCCGGCTTGCCGGCCAACTCGCGTCGCCACGCGGCCGGGCCGGCCGCTGGCTCGGCCGTGCGATGGACCTCGCAAACGCGAAGGTGAACGCCCGCGCGGTCGACCTTCTGCGGCCGCGCGACGGGGAACTCATCCTCGACGCGGGGTGCGGCACCGGCGCGGCCCTCGCCGAAGTGTTTCGCCGGACGCCCTGCAGGGCGCTGGGCGTCGATCGGTCCGACACGATGATCGACGCCGCCTATCGCCGGCTGGGCAGGAAGGCGGCGCTGCAAGTCGGCGCGCTCGAAGCGCTCGGCGAGGCTCAGGTCGACGGCGCGCTGCTGCTCAACGTGCTGTATTTCTGCGGGCCGGACGCTGCGATGGTGCGCGCGCTGCACCGTTCCCTGAAGCCGGGCGGCCGCCTGGTAGTCTATGTCACCCACCGGGCGACGATGGAGCGCTGGGCATTCACCCGCGCCGGCCATCATCGCCTGTTCGACGAGAGCGAACTGGCGCAATTGCTCGCCACCGGCGGATTTGCGCCGTCGTCGATCGCGGTGCATGAAGAGCGCGTGGCGCGTTTCGTGCGCGGCCTTTTCGGAGTGGCGCGACGCTGAGCGGGCCGTCCCTGGGACTGATGATGGCCGATAGCGAAGTGGACGGGTCGGGGCTGGCGGCGCTTGTCGGCGAACATCGCGGAGAGCTGCGCGCCTTCCTTAGCGCCCGCTGTGGCGATCCCGGCGAAGCCGACGACCTGCTGCAGGAATTGTGGCTCAGGGTATCGGTCGTGCCGGGCGGGCCGATCGCCAACGGCCGCGCCTACCTGTTCAGGACCGCCAACAACCTCGTGCTCGACCGGGTGCGCGCGCGCCATCGCGCGATGCGCCGCGATCGCGCCTGGCTCGACGGCGAAGTCCGGGGCGACGTGGCGGTCGAGGACAGGCCCGACCCCGCCCCTCGTGCCGATGAAGCGCTGCTGCGCTTCGAGGAGGCCGCGCTCGTGCACCGGGCCATCGCCGGCTTGCCGTCCGGCGCGCGCCGCGCGCTGGAGCTGCACCGGCTCGAGGGGCACGGACAGGCAGAAGTGGCCCGGATGATGGGCATCAGCCGCAGCGGGGTCGAAAAGCATCTCGCGACGGCCATGCGGCATATGCGACGGTCGCTCGCCGACTGCGGATATTTCGATGCGGCGGCGTCTTCGTCACAGGGGCAAGCGAGTGACAGACCATGAACGGGGATGAACGCACGATCGAGCAGGAGGCCGCCGCCTGGCATGTCGCGTCCGCTCGCGACGACATGGACTGGACCGGGTTCACGCGCTGGCTCGAAACCGATCCGCGGCACCGTGCGGCGTTCGACCAGATGGCGCTCGCCGATGCGCTGCTCGACGATCATCCCGAGGCGCTGGCCGAGCCGGCGTCCCCGGGCCCGGAAGCCGTCGGCAAAGTCGTCGCGCTGCGCCCGCGCCGACGGTGGCCGCAGTGGCTCGGAACCGGCCTGGCCGCCTCGCTGGCTGCGCTGATGGTCGCCGGCCAGGTCATTCCACCGCCAAGCGAGACGATCGACAGCGGCAATGTCGCGCTCACGGTCGCGCTGGGCGACGAATCGACGGCAACGCTCGCTCCGCGCAGCCGGCTGACGATCGGCGGCCGCGACGCGACCCGGCTGGCGCTCGAAGGCGGGGCCTACTTCGACATCAAGCACGATCCCTCGCGCAATCTGCGGATCACGGCGGGCGGCCTGACTGTTTCCGACATCGGTACCCGGTTCGACATCCGGCAGGGCCCGTCGCAGGTCGTCGTCGAGGTCGCCGATGGCGAAGTTGCCGTGCGCTCCGAAGCGCTCGCCGAGCCGCTGCGGCTGAAGGCCGGACGGCGCCTGCAGTTCGACGCGGCTGCATCGCGGGCAAGCGTGTCGACGATCGATCAGGCCGCTGTCGGCGAATGGCGCGCGGGCCGCCTGAGCTACGACTCCGCGCCACTACAACTGGTGGCGAGCGACCTGGCCCGCTATGCGGGCGTCCGGGTCGTGGTGCCACGAGACCTCGCCCAGCTGCGTTTTTCGGGAACCTTGTTCATCGGCGATGGCGACACTGCGATCCGGGACCTCGCGCAGCTCATGGCGCTGGAGTTGCGTCGCGACGGCGACGCTTATCGCCTGGAGCGCGCCGGCTGAGGCCCGCCCCGGTGCGGTCTCGATCTCTGCGCGCACCCTGCCCGAAGCCCTCGCCGAGCTGTCGCGCGAAGAAGGCGTGTCGATCGGCACCGAAGGCACCCTGCCGCGCATGCGCACGCCGCGCATCGTCGGAGCCGAGTCCGTCGCGGAGGCGCTGGCCCGGCTGCTCGCCGGATCCGGCCTCGTGGCGCGGCAAGTCGGCTCGTCTGCCTGGCGCATCGAGCGTCAGGCCGCGCCGCAAGGGGAAAGTACCCGCTCAGGCCCGACCCGCCCGATCCCGGAGGCTGAGCCGGGCCCGCCGATCGTGGTGACCGCGACCAAGCGCGGCCAGGCGCTCGGCGACGCGCCCGTGGCGGTCTCCGTCATCCCGTTCGCCGACGGCGAGGACAGCGACGCGAGGCGCGACAGCGCGTGGGCGGGCCGCCATGTCGAAGGCCTGACGCTTGCCGGCCAGGGTGCAGGCCGCAATCGGATGTTCCTCCGCGGCGTCGCCGACAGTCCGTTCAACGGCGACAGCCAGTCGACCGTCGCGGTCGTGCTCGACGATTCGCGGCTGACCTATTCCGCGCCCGACCCCGACATCCGGCTGGTCGACGTCGATCGCGTGGAAGTGCTCAAGGGGCCGCAAGGGGCGCTCTACGGCACGGGCGCGCTGGGCGGGATCTATCGCATCGTCACGCGTCGCCCCGACCCGTCGGCCACGGCTTTCACGGCCGGTGTCGGAACCGAGGCACTCGCTTCGGGCGAACTCGGCGTATCAGCGTCGGCGATGGCCAACCTGCCGCTGGCCGAGGACGTGGCCGCGCTGCGCGTGGTCGCGTTCGGTGGCAGCGAACCCGGCTGGGTGGATACCGGCCGCGACAACGACGGCAACTCCAGCACGGTGCTCGGCCTGCGCGCCGGACTGGGGATCGAGGCCGCGAACGGTTGGCGGATCGACGCCACGGCCTTCGGCCAATGGCTCAATTCGGCCGACAGCAGCTATGTTTACGCCGCCGGCGCCCGCTCGCGCCCGGCCCAGCAGGCCGAACCGCACGACAACGACCTGCGCCATGTCTCGCTGCGTGCAGCGCGCGAGGGCCCCGTGGGCGTGGTGCTCGCGAGCGGCGTCACCTGGCACGAAGTGCGCGATCGCTACGACGCCACGCAGGGTGCCGACGGACTTGGCCTCGCCAATCCGGTGCGGCTCGACGACAACCGCGACTACCGAACGTGGGACAGCGAATTGCGGCTGACCGGCGCCTCGGGTCCCGTGGCCTGGCTTGCCGGCCTGTCCCATGTCGAGGCACGGCAGGGCACCGAGACGTCGCTGCAGGCCGCATCTGGCGCCGCGCTGGTGCTGCCGGGCGATCGCCGGGTCACCAGCGACAGCGCCGTGTTCGGCGAGGCCACGCTCACCCTTTCGCCGGATCTCGACCTGCTGGCCGGCGGGCGGCTGTTCCGCGCGCACTTCGCCGACGAGCGGCGGGTCGGCGCCTCTGCCGTCGTCATTTCGCGAACCCGGTTGGGAGCGACCCCGGCCGTGGCGCTGTCATGGCACCCCCACCGCGACACGCTCGTCTATCTTCGCTATGGCTCGGCCTTTCGCCAAGGCGGCAGCGGCGTCTCGCAAGGCGGGCAGGCCCGGTCACTGGCCGGTGACGAATTGGCCACGCTCGAAGCCGGCTGGCGCCAGCCCGTCGGCGGTCTCATGTTCGATCTCGGTAGCTTCTTGTCACGCTGGGAAAATGTGCAATCCGATACCCCGGGGGCGAACGGCCTCCTGACCACGCGTAACGCCGGCAACGCGCGCATAGTCGGCGTCGAAGCGTCCGTTTCCGGTGCGCCCGCGCCCGGCTGGACGGTCGAGGCAGGGGCGACCTGGCAATCGGCGCTGCTCGTGCGCAACGCGACCGGCATCGCTCTCGACGACCGGCGACTACCTGCCGTGCCCCGTTACACGCTGCGCGGGGCCCTTTCCCGCAAGTGGGCGGCGGGCGCGGTGGAGCTCGAGACGCGCCTGTTCCTGCGCTATACCGGTCCGGCCCGCCTCAGCTTCCAGCCGGAGCTCGACCTGCCGATGGGCGACTACCTGGACAGCGGCCTCGAGGCGCAGGCCCGGCTCGGCCGGATGCGCTTCGGACTGAAGCTCGAGAACCTGTTCGGCGCAAAGGCCGATACGCTCCCCTACGGCAATCCGTTCAGGGCCGCGTCGACCCGCCAGCACACCCCGCAGCGGCCGCCGTCGCTCTCGCTTCAGCTCGGATGGAGCTACTGAGCGGCGCCCTGCCGCTGGCTGGGGAAGCAACATGGCGATGGAGCGGGTGAAGGGAATCGAACCCTCGTCGTAAGCTTGGGAAGCTTCTGCTCTGCCATTGAGCTACACCCGCATGTCGCGCCGCTTGCCACACAGGTCTTGCCCAGGTCAACACACGCCTCGCTGCCTGCTCGCCGCGCAGGCCGGGTGCCGTGATGGAGATGTTGACAGCGCCCGGCCCCGCCCCCTAAAGGCCGCGCCCTACCCGTGCCCAGATGGCGGAATTGGTAGACGCACCGTCTTCAGGTGGCGGCGCTCGAAAGGGCGTGGAGGTTCGAGTCCTCTTCTGGGCACCAGTCACTTCCAAGTGGCTAAAATCGTTGTTTTTCCTTAGGTTTCGGGGCTTCGGTGGCACATAGACCTGTCACAGAAGAGGCTCCCGAAATGGGTCGCAAGGCCAACCTGATTCGGCGCTCCGGGCGCTGGTATTTCAATCGCGCGTATCCCAAGGAGCTTTGGCCCATCGTCGGCAAAGCACCGTTCCGCCTGTCGCTTGCCACAGATTCGCTGGAAATCGCGCAACGGCGCCGGCCGGATGCCGAGCGTCGCTATTTTGCGGCGGTGGATCGCGCTCGCGCGCAGGTGAAGCCCCGGACCCTCAAAGAGTTGAGTGAGATCGAAGCCGCCGGGATCGCGGCACGCTGGTTCAAGGAGCGGTATGATCAACGGCTCGAAGAGATCGAAGAGGAGCGCTCCGTTTGGCTCGATCTCGATAGCAGGCTGGAAGAACTCGACGACTTTCTGGGCGACGCAAAACAAGCCGTCGCCGAGAACGAGATCGGCCTGGTAAAGGGCCTCGCCTCGACGCTCCTGAAGACCGACGACTACGAAGTCGATCCGCGCTCACCAGCCTTCAAGGCTCTCCAGCGTGCGCTGCTTCGGGCGCGCAAGGAGTTGATGATCCTGGAACGAGCGCGGCTCGTCGGCGACTACGCAAAGAAGCCCGAAGACCCGTTGTTCATCGCTACTTACTCGGGCGGCGGAGTTGCGCCGCAGCGATACCTCAACGACCTCATAGAAGCCCACAAGGCCGACAAGGTATGCAAACGTTCCCTGTCCACCCAGGCGGCCTATGAGCCCGTTTGGCGCCTCCTGAAGGACGTCTTGGGAGCAAACCGTTCACTGGCGTCCATCGGTCGCGAAGAAGGCAGACGGCTCTTTGAAACCGCCAAGGCCCTGCCGAGAGGGATCGGAAAGCACCGCGCGCTGCGAGGCCTGAAGATTCCCGACGCTGTCGAGAAGGGGCGTGAGCTGCACCTCCCCACCATCGCGCCAAAGACCGTCAACGGCGTCTACATGGGCCTGATGAAGACGATCTTCGCATGGGGTGTTCGTGAGCAATGGTTGCCGGCCAATCCGCTCGCGGGTCTTCTTGCCGATGACGACGTGGCGGAAGCCGAGAAGCGCGATCCGTTTACGCCCGAGCAGCTCCGGACGATCTTCCATTCGGCTCCCTGGTCGCCCCGCAACGAGAGCCCAAGAGGGAAGCCGCTGCACTTCTGGGGGCCGCTCATCGCCCTCTTTCACGGGATGCGCCGGGGCGAGATTGCCCAACTCGATGCCAGCTCGATTGCGGAGGTGGAGGGCTTTCCGGTGATCCTGATCCGCAGTGGCGGCGGCAAGCGTCTGAAGACCCCCAACGCCCGCCGGATGCTGCCCGTCCATCCGGAACTGATCAGGATGGGCTTCCTGGCCTATGCTCGCCGACAGCGCGAAGCCGGCGAGAAAAAGCTCTTTCCCGGCGAGGAGCCCAACGCTCGCGGACAATGGGGCGACGGATTCTCGGACTGGTTCTCGCGCTCGATCCGGAATCTCGGCATCAAGGGCACCCGACTGGGCCTTCACAGCTTTCGTCACAACTGGCAGGACCGGGCCCGCGAAGCTGGCCTCCATGGCACGGCCATCGGCAATGAGCTTGCCGGGCGCAGCAAGGGCGGCGATCCGTCGAACAACTACGGCTCGGGCTTCTCGACCGCCTCCCTGGCTGAAGCGAGTGTCAAGATCGAATATCCCGGACTGGACCTCTCGCACCTCTATCGAAGCGACCTGTCGGAGGCCGCGTGAGCGAGCCGGCCGAGCGCGACCGCCAGCATCTGGAGAACAGCCGGCCCTTCGTCTGGGATCGCACCTGCGATGCTCCTGGATGGTCCGCCGCCCTCGATCACCTCCTGGCGCTCCTGGAGGCCTCTGAGAGTCGCCAGAAGGCCCGCAGGGGCGCCGACAGGGATCGCCTGCAGTCAACCCTCGAGGCGATGCTGCTGGGCCTCTACGGGGCTTACAGAGTCGATCCGGAGCGGTGGCTCGCCTACTCCCGGAACAATAACGACTACGGGGTGCGGCAACGCTACGTCCACCCCGATGCGAGCGTCACGGCGGTAACTGCCTCGGCCGACTTCCTCGCCCGTGCCGGCTTGGCGGACTACAAGGCCGGCTCCTACGACCGCACACCGAATCCCTTCGGCGGGGCCGGCGGCAAGGGCTACCGCTCGCGCCTGCGCGCCCGGCCGGCGCTGATCGCGCTCCTGGAGGGCACCTTCGGGCTCACGCCGGAGTCCCTCGGATACGCCGAATGGTCGGAGCTGGTGCGCCTGAAGGCAGCCCCCGAGGTGCCGCGCGGTCCGAAGAAGCTGATCGGATACCCCGACACGGCGGAGACGCGCGCGATGCGCAAACAGCTTCGCGATCTCAACGCGTTCATCAACACGTTCCGCATCGACCTCGAACCCGGCGAGGGGCCGGAAGAGGAGGCCCACGACGAGGTGGACCGGGACGACCGATCCGACGCCCGGGATCGCACCGCCATCCGCCTCTACCGCGTGTTCAACAACCGCCGCTGGGATCACGGCGGGCGCTTCTACGGGTGCTGGTGGCAATCGCTGGCCAAGCGGGATCGCCGCCGGCTGCTGATCGATGGCGAGGAGACGGTGGAGCTGGACTTCGCCGCGCTTCATCCGCGCCTCTGCTATCATCTGCAGGGCCAGCCGCTGCCCGCCAGTGCCGATCCCTATACGCTCCCGGGCCTGGGCGGCGACGAACAGCGGACCGTGGTCAAGCGCGCCTTCAACCAGCTCCTCAACGTCGCCGCTGGGCAGAACCCGCGTGCCCCCGAGGGTGCCCTGGCAGTCCTCCCCCGCCGGCTCAGCTACAAGGCGCTGCTGGCGCAGATTGAGGCGGAGCACGCGCCGATCCGGGACTGGTTCAGGAGCGGCCGGGGCGTCGAGCTGCAGCGCATCGACAGCGACATGGCCTCATCGATCCTGGGCTATCTTCGCCATCGCGGCGTGTGCTGCCTTCCCGTCCATGACAGCTTCATCGTGCCCAGCTCGGCCGAGTTCCTGCTCGGGCAGACGATGGGGCTAGCTTACCAGGGTGCGCTCAGCAATCGTGCGCCGGTCCCGGCCTATCCGGTGATCAGCGGCTGGTCGTCATCGGAAATGGAGCACAAGGTGACGTCCTCGCTCCAGGTCCCCCTCCTCCAAATAGGCTAGGACAAGCTGCTCCTCGATCCTGCGATGGCTCTTCCGGATCACCTTCTACCATTACTAAGAGCGGTAAACCGGTGTCTCAGCCCGGATAAGGGTGAGAAATCGGGATCCTAAATCACCCCTGTTTTTCAATGGCTTACAATTAGCCCGCACCCTAGGAGAGAGAACATTTCTACCCGCCGCTCAATCAACTCAGGAAGCCGCCATGCCACGCGCTCGCACGCCCGCCCCGCCGGGGCAAAAACATTGCCATCGATGCAACCAGGATCGCCCGGAGGAAGACTTCGCCCGCGATGCGTCCAAGTCGGACGGCCTGCGCGCCTGTTGCCGCGCCTGTGATGCCCTGAGGCTGAAGGCGGTCTATTGGACACGGGCGCGCAAACAGGCCCGCAGGAAGCGCCTGGCGGCCGCCCAGCGCCTCAAGCTGGAGCGCCAACACGGGCGGCGGTGGGTGGCTCAGCAGGAGCGCCTGCAAGCGGAAGAGGAGCGGGCGAAGAGAGAAGCGGAGCAGCATGCGCGCCGTGAAGCGGCGGCGGCTGGGTTCTGGGTTCGACTTCGGGCGCGGAACGGAAGATCAGGCAGCGAACAGGCGTGACATGAGGGCGGCGCTGGTCTGCTCTGCTGCAACGGCGGCAGCCTTGGCGAGGTTGCCCGCGTTCGCGACCTCCTCGACCCGAGTTCGAAACGCCGCCTGCAATTCAAACGGTGGGAGGGGCAGAGAAATTGAACAGATCGTCGGCACGTTAACGTTCGGCTGCGCTACGGCCCTTGTGCCCAAGTTCAGCTTGGCCTGACCATATGCGCTGAGCAGCAAGTGAAGAACATATTCGGGAACAGCGTGGGGAGCGATCCCGATCTCGATCAAATAGGCCCCCGCGATGCAGGGCTTGGATGCTCCGCGAAACAGGGCAGTCTTGCCGATTGTCGCTCCAGTGCGCGTTATTAGGATCGTCCCCGGCTTTAGGGCGTATTTTTCAATCTCCTTCTGCGTCACGGCTAAGACTGGGCACCGCTCCCACGCCACGGTGCCGTCAAAGGCGATGTCTGTCGTGCGGAGTATATGAGCACCCTCGCTGCTCGTGTAGGCTCGATCCGGGAAGCGGGGGCCGTATCTAGTGTAGCTTGCGACACCGCCGATTGAGGTGACAGGCCATCCCTTTGGGTTCGTCGCAGGATCGCCGAACATGTCCACGAACAGCGCCGGGATCAGCTCGCGCGCCTTCACCTGCGCCTGCTCCGCCAGCAGCTTCAGTCCCGCCGCGCGAGACAGCAGGTCCACGATGCGGCGCTGATCGTCGAGAGGGGGGACGGGGACACGGACTCCCTTGAGCGTGCTCTTGGAGATTTCTTTGAATGTCGTTCCGCCTGCGAGTTTTAACAGCTGGTCCCGTTGGGTCGGAAGCCAAACTGCAAGAAACTCTGGCAACAGCCGTGGGCCGCAGATCAGGTTGGCGAAACCTTGGTTAGTGGCCAAGGGCACAGCGGCCACCGCCGTAAACCCAATAGTGGCCCTGCTCGTCAGGAGGACGGTTCCGGCGGGTAAGAGCTTGGCCGAACTGCGTCTAAGCCCTTCTTCGGTGATTGTCTCCTTCGTCTTGACGAGCGAACGACTGCTAGTGAGCGCGGTCACGTCTGTGGGTGTTGCCCAGGGAACCGATCCGCCGAAGAACTCTCGACGCGAGCGGGACGGAGTGCCTCCTCCGACGACCTCGCATTCAACCCCAAGTGTGGACCAGATCAATCGACCAGCTCCCGTAGCTTAGCTGCCAGCTCCTCGATTTCCTCGCTCATCTCCGCAGCGATGGCCTTCATTTCGTCCAACAGCTCCAGCGGATCGCGATGCTCGACTTGCGCGCGCGATTGCGGCCGATAGCGGGAGGCGGAGAGATTGAGATCGTTGGCCCGCATGGTTTCCGCATCGGCCCACCACCACTTTGCTGGCCACTCGGCGTCCGGATCGCGCGCCTGCCATTCGGCCCAATGGGTCTCCCGATCCCGATACGCGTTCACTAGCGTCGGAAGATCGTCCTCCCCCACGGGCGTGTCATGATTGGCGTCGAGCCTGTAGCCGTCGGCATCCGCATGGAGGAACAGCACGCGGTCCGTCGCGCCGCCCTTGGCGAACAGCAGGACGCTCGTCTTGACGCCGCTATACGGCTGGAACACGCCGCCGGGCAGGCTCAGCACCGCCTCCACCCGATTGTTCTCGATCAGCTGCCGCCGCAGCTCCTGGTGCGCCCCGGTGGAGCCGAACAGGACACCCTCGGGAACGATCACGCCGCACCGGCCGCCCTCCTTGAGCTGCCCCAGCATATACTTCAGGAACAGCAGCTCGGTCGCCGTGGAGGTGCCGACGCGCACCTCGTCCACGATGCGGTCCCGATCCAGCCGGCCGGAGAAGGGCGGATTGGCGAGGACGACGTCGAAGCCGTCGAGCGGCAGGCCCAGCTCGGCCTTTTGGACCCGGTCCAGAGTCTGCGTCAGGGCATTCCGGCGAAGGATGCGGACGTTCGGCAGGCCCCGCAGCGTCAGGTTCATCGTCGCCAAGCGCACCTGTGCCGGGTCGACATCGTTGCCGAAGAACGTGCCGTTCTGCAGCTTGGCGTTCTGGGCATCGGACAGCCGATCCCCCCATCCGCGTCGCTGCACCTTCCCGTCCACCTCGACGGACTGGATCCCCGTTTCGGACGAGTTGGCGAGGCGGATGTGATTATAGGCTGCAACCAGGAAGCCCGCCGTGCCCGCCGCCGGATCATAGATCGTCTCGTCCACCTTCGGATCGACCATCTCGACGATGGCGCGGATGATGTGGCGCGGCGTGCGGAACTGGCCCAGCTCACCGGCCTGCTTGATCTGCTTCAGGACGTGCTCGAACAGGTCGCCCTTGGTGTCCGCGTCGGCCTCGTCCAGGCGCAGTTGGTCGACCAGGCTCACCACCTGAGTCAGCACTGTCGGCTCGTCAATGGACAGACGCGCGCCGTCCATGAAGTTCATCGCGGACCGCTCGGCCACCTCGGTGTAGAACGGGAACACCTCGTCCCGCACGAACCGCACCAGTGGCTCGCCGGCCATGACGTGCCAGCGCGACCAGCGCATCCGCTCGGCGGGGACTGTTTCCTGGCCTTTCTCCGGCGCGTTGAGCGGGTTGCGGAGCGTCCACTCCCCCGCGAACATCGACGCGTAGTCCTTGCCCGTGGCTTCAGCTCGCAGCGCGTTGTCGGAGTCCAGACCTTCGACGAGGTAGAAGAAGAACAGGAACGCCAACTGCTCGGCGTTGAGCACCGGGTTCGGGTAACCGCCCCCGTAGAGGTAGTCGCGTATCTGATCCACGCCGCGGCGCAGCTCGGGGGTCATCGGCATCGGTTCACCTTCGGGCTAACTGGCGGTCACTGGCGGGTCGCTGCCGGCTCTTGCTCGCTATCGCCGGCGCCGTCATCGGCCGGGAAGACCGCTCCATTGAGGCTGGCCAGCACCCGGCGCAAGCCTTCATCCCCGCCGAACACCTGCCGCGCCCTGTGCACCCCGCCGTTGAACGAGAATGGCGGCGCGGTGAAGCGGTGGAGGTCGAAGGTCTCCATCTCGGGATTGGCCTCGATCTGGTTCTGGACCAACCGCAGCAGGCGCGTCTGGTCGGAGTTGAGGTCCTCGTCGGCAAGCCAGGCCTCGAACCGGACCAGCAGCTCCGCCTTGTGCGCCGTCCGCGCGTCGTTGGGGATCGGATTGCCCTCCTCGTCCAGCGTCACCCATTCCCGCGTGGTCGGATCGATGTGGTCGTGAACGTCGATCACCAGCAGCTTGCGCGGCTGGGCCCCGCCGTCGCGCAGCTTTCCGCCGACGATCACACCGCCCTCCGGCATGTCCTCGTCGTCCTTGTGGAAGTCGGTCACGCCTACGAAGTCGAAAATCGTGAACGAGGTCTTCTTGATGTGGTCGGCCCGCCGCGTGCCCCGTCCTCGCATCTGCTGATAAAGGATCGCGGACTTGGTGAACCGCGCCATCACCAGATGGACCACCTCGGGCGCGTCGAAGCCGGTATCCAGCATGTTCACCGAGACGAGCACCTGGGGGAACTTCTCCTTCTTGAACCGGTCGATCTTTGCGAACGCGTCCGCCGTGTCGTCCGGCCCCATTCCGGAGACGACGTAATCAGCGAAGCGCACCTCCGGGCTCGGCTTCAGGTCCGCGAACTCCTGGTCGAGCATCGCGGCGAGCGTTTCCGCGTGGCGCTTGGTGACGGCGAAGACAATCGCCTTGCCCAGCAACGGATACCGCCGCACCGCATCGGGCCCGACAAACCCGTTCTCGACCACGTTGCGGTATTCGCGCACGATGGCGCGGTTGCGCTCGGGGATCGTGAAACGCCGCTCCAGGGCGTTGGGGTCCACCACGATCATGTCCTCGTCGCCGAACAGGCGTTCGAACTCCGCGCGGCTCTGTTCATCCATGGCGGTCCAGTCCAGCTCCTCCCTGCGAACCTCGAAGCCGCCCTCGGCCGCCGTCTTCACGGTCTTCGCCTTGTATATCTTGTAGGGGAGGAGATGGCCCTCCTGGATCGCCTCTTTGAGGCCGTAGCGGAACGTCGGCCGGGTGACCTCGAAGAAGCGCAGCGTGTCGCGCACGAACGCGCCATCCTCGGGCTCGAGCATGTCTTCCGGCGCGATACAGGGGGTGGCCGTAAGGCCCACCATCAGCGCGTCGAAATGCCGCAGCGAGCCGGACCATTTGCCATAGATCGATCGATGGCACTCATCGACGACGACGAGCTGGAAATAGGACGCAGGGAGCTTGTGATACTCGCCGATAAACGTCTGCAGCGTCGAGACGGTGATCCGCTTCTCGTCCTGGAACCGACGGCCCGCCCGCAGGACGTAAGCCGGAAACTCGGGCAGGTGTTCGACGAACGCGTCCTCGGCCTGCTTGGCGAGCGTGATCCGGTCGACCAGGAACAGCACCCTGCTCACCAGCCCCGCCTCGAACAGCCGCTTGATCAGCGCGGCGGCCGTGCGGGTCTTGCCCGTCCCGGTTGCCATCTCCACCAGCATCTTGCGCCGGCCGAGCTTGATCTCCCGGCAAAGCGTGTCGATGCAGTCGGTCTGGTAGTCCCGCTCGACGATGCGCTTGTCGATGGGGATCGTCAGCGGATCGCGCCGCTGGTCGCGCAGCGCCAGCAGCCGCTCCAGGTCGAGCTGCGAGGGCAACGTGGCAATCGGTCGGGGATGGGCCTCCGACGCCGGCTCCCACCCCCACAGCTCTTCGCCATTACTAAGATAGATAAACGGCACGCCCAGCAGCTCGGCATAGCGCCGCGCCTGCTGCTCGCCGTCGCGTGGGCTGCGCGAGGTCCGCTTGGCCTCCAGCACCGCGATTGGATGCCCGTGCCGATTGCACAGGACATAGTCCGCGCGCGTCCCGTCGGAGAGCGTATACTCGTACTGGACGGAGACGCCGTCCTCGATCCCCCATGCGACATCGCGAAGCTGCGCGTCGATCTTCACGCGCGAGAAGGCTTCGGTTCCCCTGGCCATGCTTCCCCCTGATTTGTCGGGGAAACCTACGGGACCGCAGCAGCGGGGACAACCCGGCCCGAACGACGGTTACATTTGCCGCAAAAATCCGAAGTGACACATCGCCATTACCACGGGCGTAGTCCCCCCGGCCCCCTACTGTGCGCCATTAATTCTTTCGCAGGGGAACAAAGCTATTTGCCTGTTGGACCGAATAGGAGGTGGGAATGCGCAAGTTGTTCGCCTGCTTGATAGCGGCCCCCCTGGCAGTTTGCGTCCCTGCGTCCGCGAAAGCCCAGCATACGACGTGTATGGCTACAGGGGCTACAGTCAACTGCGACACGATTGGGGGCGGCGGCTATCAACCGAACAATGACGGCGGGGCCGCGTTCGGCAGCGGACTCGCTGACTTGATCAACGGCATCGGCGAGAGGAACTTGCGGCGGAGGGTGGGTAAGTTGCTCGCAGAGGGTGACTGCGAAGGGGCTGCCCGCCTTGCTCTCGAGAAGGGGCGTCTGGAGATGGGTCTGGCGATCCGCCAGAGGTGCAGGCCGTCACCTTCGCAGCAGCAATCGGCTGAAGTTTCCAGGCAACTGCAGGCACTGGCGGCCCATGCGCGAACACCGGCGCCGTATGGCGAGGGTCTGACGGTCACCTCCGTTCAGGCCGCCGGGACACAGCTCAGGCTAACAGTGCAGTATGACCGCGAGGGCCTCGTGCCAGCTGAATTGCGTAGCGCCGCTATGACCGAGATTTGCGCGACGGAAGCTTTGCGGCCGCTGCTTCGCGCTGGCGCCGCTGTTCGCGCCTTCTATCTCGGTCCCGATGGCGCCCAGGTGGCCAATGACGAGGTCACCGCCGGCGTTTGCGGTCTCAGCTAACTGCTCGCAGCCCAGCCTGTCCTACTCCGCACGTCCTCAATTGAGAGCCGTGAACGAACCGGCTCACAAGGCGTAAGTTGAAGGCTAGGCGCAAAAGATAGGTTGACGAACAATCTGAGCTCTGGTTATGAGCTAGTCGAACGCCAACCCTAACTTGTGAGCTGCACCATGTCGCACCGTATCGCCTACTTCCGCGTTTCTACCTCCGACCAGTCGATTGAGGCGCAACGCGCCGCGATGGGCGGGACGTTCGACCAGGAGTTCACCGACGAGGGTGTTAGCGGCGGGGTGATGGCGGCTGATCGCCCCGGCTTTGCGGCCATGCTCGCCACCGTCCGCAAGGGCGACACTTTCCATGTCTACGCGGTGGACCGGCTCGGGCGCGATGCCATCGATGTGCAGACCACCGTCCGGCGCCTCATTGACGCGGGGGTGACCGTTGACGTCCATGGCCTCGGCCCCATCGGGCGCGGGGTAGGGGAACTGATCCTTGCCGTTCTGGCACAGGTGGCAGAAATGGAGCGGCGCCGGATTGCCGAACGGACCGCAGCGGGACGGCAGGCCGCCCGCGCGCACCTGCAGGCCACCGGCAGGACCCATCGGGGCAAAGAGAGCCTCGGGAGGCCCTTTGCGGCCGACGCGGGGGCCGTGCGGGATTGGCGGAAGGCCAACAGCGCCAGCATCGCGGAGACAGCCCGGCACTTCGACCTGTCCCCGGCGACCGTGAAGCGGTACTGCGCAGCCCCTAAAGCGCGCGCGTGAATTCTGCTTTCCCTCGGGATGCCCTGCTTTCTTTGAACTCCGTCTCTGCCAATGTCGGGCTTGACCTAGCCCTCTTGTCGCAGTCCATTATTGCCGCGGGCATTTCGGGGGGGGTGTAATGTCTTCAATCCATTTGTTGCGATGCAAGGCCGTACCTTTGCCCCAAATAGATGCATTTCGAGCGGAGGGGCATTCTGCCGATATTGTGGCGGACTCCTTCCTCCGGAGACCTACCACGAGGGTTCCGCGCGGTGCGGTTTGGCATATCGGAAACACCGCCCGAATTGACGGCGGAGCGATATTCTTTGCGCTAGGTCGCGAGGCTGTAGTCAAGGCTCAGCAGTTTAACGAGGGGAAGCGCGAGTTCGAGGAGGTGGAACAAGCGCAAGCGCCGTTCACCGTGGGCGTCTTTGATTTGACGACGCAAGCAGCAGGAGTGTTGGTGCGGCCCGGGGTGTCCCTTGGTGCACGTGAGATTGCAACGAAGCTCGAGGTCCTTCTCGAAAGTGGCGGGCTCGCTCAAGAACACAACGCCCGGATCGTTGTAGATCCGATCCCCGACCCCAGAGGATTTATCGAGATCCTGCTGTCAGCCTCCAGAGTGACACGGTTCGAGTTTGATTTTTCACTCCCGAATCCGCCGGACGACGACAAGTTCATTCAACGCCCCCTCAAGGAGTTCGGTAAGCTGATTGGCGCGACCGAAGGCAAGGCCTCCCTGAAAGGTCCCGATCTCGACGCCAATGAACTCGCGAAGTTGACTCGGGCGGTGGCCGCCGAGGGTGACGATGCGACAGCTAACGTAGAAATGACGCCGGGCGGCGGTATCGAACGGAAGTCACTCAATCGGAACCCGGTCCGAGAACCGGTTGAACCGGGACTTCATGAAGGGATAGGTCCGGCAATCTTGAGGGCAGTGCGAGAGGCGTATGAGCGCATACGTGGCCTAGATGGCCAGTCCTGAGACAGCCACGCCCGCCCCGAGCGTTCAGGGATTCTGGGCTTGGCTAGTGGAGCGCGACCGAGATGGGGATCGCGGTATATCGAACATTGTCAATCGATGGCTGTTCTTCCATGTCTTGCTTGGGTTGGCGCTGGCCGTCCTTTGTCCATCCGACGCAGCCACCATAGCGAAGACCATTGCCATCCCCGGCGCCGCCATACTGATCGGCCTTGCCTTCGGGTGGGCTGGGCGGTCGGCAAACCTCTTGCAGGACAAGAGCTTTTCCAGGTTCCTGATTGAGAATGGCCCTTCCCCGGAGGGCTACGTGTATGCCTTCCAACTCGCGGTGTTGGCGGTACTCATCTTCATCGCCACAGCTCTCTTTCTCGCTGTTGGCAGTACTGGCGCCTCCCTCGGCTCCGCCGAGATCGATGCGTTCGCCAACCGCACCCTACTTTTCACAGTGGGCAGCATCGCTGTGCGGGAGAGTTGGGGGATCATCTACTTCGTCAATAAGCTCACGATCCAGTACTACCGGGTTCGCGAAGAGGAGCTGCGCAAGGAACGAGAGGGATGAGGATAGGCGTGAAGGCGGGGCGACGGAACTATCCACATTTAGGATTCTATCGGGAATGCAGACTCATCTAGGTCGGTGGTAGCGGGCGGGACCGAGTGTACCTGTCGTAGGTCCTGCCTCAGAGTGAGGTATAGCGCACGATATCGCAACTCGCTCTCGCCACTGCCTGCACCGGATTTGATCACGTCGGTTAACCCATTCAATGCGAGTACAACGGCGTCCGAGCCGACCAGCCTCACCTTGCGAGCGGTCCTGAGGAACTCCGCTTTGAGTTCCGGGCTGCCCCCGACAAACAGAGCCTCTATTCGTTCGATCAGCTCGATGTACACGTTCCGACGCAACTTTAAGTCAGCCCAAGCGCGCGAGCCGGATACGCTCTCTTGTTCAGCTCGAAGTTGCCTGATTGCGAGATCGAGGTCCGCTTCGATGCGGCGCTCAGTCACTGCTCGGTCCGCTTTCAACTTCGCCCGGTTCGACGAACCCAAAGCGAGCCAGTTCAATGCAGCGACAAAAGCAGACACAGCACCCGCGATGATCGCCACAGCGATGGGGACTGGGAGGCTAACGCCCAACAAGATCATTTCTTGGGATGCCGCAGCTGCCATCTTATCTTTCTCGCCGAGCTCCTTGTATCCGGCAAGGGAGAAGGTCGGCAACTGAGGGAATCTAGCCGAGTGCGGCGACGACCGTTCCGGCTATACCCAGCTCGTCCGCCTCAACCTGATGTCCCGCGGCGAGAGCTGTCGCCGCAGCCAGGTTAACGGACGCCTCGAAGTTCACCGCTGTGTCGAGCTCAGGCCAGACACTTTGGAACGCGGCAACAGCCAACTCCGCATCGCCGGCGTGTGTCATGCTCTTGAGGTTGCCTGACACGAACGCTTCCCAAAGCAGCAGTTGAGCCTTCCCTGCTATAAACCGATCCCTCTGCGTGGTTATCGCGAGGGCACCCACCGTCTGCGCGAGAGCTTCAAGTAACCATGCCATGTTGGCAACGCCGGCAGCAAGCGCACCGCACCCCGCGCCCGCAGACCATGGCCGCCGCATCGTCGCCTCAACGCCACCTCGATTGGCTGTCATTCGTTCGAACGGGCGTGATCTTGGCACCCATAGCGGGGCTTCGAAACCAAGGGCCACTTGGCCGCCTTTTCCCAGCTTTTCCGCTATAAGTCCGAGCAGGTAGGTCGGATCGCCGCAGCCTGATTGACCAGAGGAGCAAGACCATCCCAGGTTTGCGGGGCTCCCCACATCCACTGCCGCGACGAGCATCGATCCCCCCATTCAGCGACACGTCGTAGCTGTCACTGCAGCGTACTTGAGGCCAACGACGAGATTCGCCAAGGCCTGTATTCACCGCCAATCCGGAGCTTAGCCCCATGCCCAAACGATTGACCTCGTTCCAGAAACCCCAGGCGCGACGCGAACAGGAACGTGATCAATGGATCCTTGCGCGGAGCCGCTTTCACGACGGCCTCCTGTCGGCCGGCGTGTCGCTTCATCCGCTGTTTGTGAATCTGACCGCGCCAAACGTTTCTAGCGGCGCCACGTGGCTTACGTGGTGGAAACGAGACGAGGTCACTTCACAGACCTGCAAAGTCCTCAATGGTTTCGCGACGAACTACATCACAGAGGTAACACTGCACGGCGGCCGCATCGCAGCCCCGGGTGAGGCCCACACTGCCCGCATCTGGGCCATGGCCGAGGAAACGGGAACGGCAACGCTGGACGCGGCGATCATCCTGACCTGCATCCGTTCCCTCGCTTGGCCTCTCGAAATCGCTCAGCCATCGCCATTCCGTAAGATCAGCGACGCGCTATTCGAATGGTCATGGGAGGCGCTGAAGGCGGACGGCATCGATCCCTACTCACTCTCCAGCGTGTGGTTCTTGCCAAGGCAACTTCGTGTCAAAGGGCAAGTCGACAAAATGGAGGACGCTATCGACCTCCTGTCCGCGTCGATGGCCGATTTCTTGCTGGAGTGGACTCCGGTTCGGGTTGAGGTCGAAGCCCGCAGCCCGAGCAGCTGAGGAGCCCGATCAGGAACTAGTTCGAGTCCTCCTCGGGGACTCGAACCGGACCGAGCCCTTGCATCTGGCACACTCGACTGGCACATACTGGCACATACCGAGGCGCTGAAACGCACGGATTTCTGCGGTTGTCTGTCCAGATTCGACAATCCTCTTCTGGCACCATTTTCCTGATCGCTTGATCGATTTGCCGCACCTCCGTGGTGCGGCAAGGCCGGTGAAGCACCCTTCGAAATTGACAATATCTGTGGCCGCGTGCAGCGCCGATGGCTATTGGACTCGGGCCATCGCGCGCTTTATGCGCGCGCCAGACATTCAAGGGAGCCTCTGATGCCGTTGGTGAACATGAAACCGTTGCTGCGCGACGCGATGGACAACGGTTACGCCGTCGCCGCGTTCAACCTGGTCGACTATGGCACCACCAAGGCAATGGTGAAGGCGGCCGAGGAACTGAACGCTCCGGTCATCTGCCAGACGAGCACCAAGACCATCCAGTACTGGAGCCACAAGGAAATCGTCTCGTGGGTCCGCACCGTGGCCGAGGATTCGCCGGTGCCGGTCGTGCTCCACCTCGACCACTGCAAGGACCTGGCGATGATCGAAGCCTGCGCCAGGGCCGGCTGGACCTCGATCATGATCGACGCGTCCGAGCTGCCGTTCGAGGAGAACCTCGAGATGTCGAAGAAGGTGCGCGCGATCGCCGAGAAGTACGGCGTCGGCATGGAAGCCGAGCTCGGCCAGATCATGGGCGTCGAGGACGACATGCACGTGGCCGAGGCGGATTCGGTGCTGACCGATCCCGAGGACGCCAAGCGCTTCTGCGACGCGCTCGACCTGTCGGCCTTCGCCTGCGCCGTGGGCACCGCGCACGGCTTCTACCACGGCGACCCGGTGGTCGATTTCGAGCGCATCAAGCGGATCAACGAGCTGACCCGGACGCCGATGGCGCTGCACGGCGGCACCGGGCTGTCCGACGAGACCTTTGCCAGGGCAATCGCCCGCGGCGCGGCCAAGGTGAACATCTCGACCAACCTCAAGCACGTGTTCGTCGAAAGCTTCGTCAAGTACCACGAGGACAAGCCGAAGGACTTCGAGCCGCTGCGACTGATCGATGCGCAGTACACCGCGTGCAAGGCGATGTTCGCAGGCTTTATCGAGAAGTTCGGCGGCAGGGACCGCGCGCCCTCGTTCCTCGCCAAGGCCGCCTGACGGTACCGGGGAGGGAATGTTGAAGGCGCTTATTTTCGATTGCGACGGCGTGCTCGTCGACACCGAGCGCGACGGGCACCGCGTGGGCTTCAACCGCGCATTCGCGCAGATGGGCATCGATGCCGAGTGGGACGTGCCGCTTTACGGCAAGCTGCTGCTGGTCGCCGGCGGCAAGGAGCGGATGCGGGCCTACTTCGACGAGTACGGCTGGCCTAAGGGTGCCGAGAGCGTCGAGGCGCGGGACGCGCTGATCCTCAAGCTGCACAAGCTCAAGACCGAAATCACGTCGGGCCTCGTCGCCGAAGGCGGCCTGCCTCTGCGCCCGGGCATTTCGCGCATTGTCGACGAGGCAATCGCGGCCGGCGTCAAGCTGGGCGTGTGCACCACTTCGAACCCGAAGTTCATCGACGCCGTGCTCGACCTGTTCGGGCCCGAGCGGAAGGCCCAGTTCGATTTCGTCCATGCCGGCGACGTCGTGTCGCGGAAGAAGCCCGACCCGGAGATCTACGAACTCGCCAAGCAATCGCTCGGCCTGTCGCCGCACGAATGCGTGGTCATCGAAGACAGCCGCAACGGCCTGCTGGCGGCGCGCGGTGCCGGGCTGCCGACGCTGATTACCACCAGCACTTATACCGTCGACGAAGACTTCACCGGCGCGGCCAGGGTCGTGCCGGAACTTGGCGACGCACCCAATGTCAACGTCACGCTCGCCGACCTGGGCGAGCTGGCCGCTGCCACCGCGGCCTGAGGGAGAGGATAGAATGACCGAGATTTCGCAGGCGGACGTCGAGCGCGCGATCAGGACGACCTGCGCCACTGTGCTGCGCAACGAACATTACTTCGCGGACCTCGACGGGCTCGCCGGCGACGGCGATTTCGGCACTTCGCTCGCCACCGGCTTCCGCCAGATCGAGAAGGAATGGGACGAGATCGACAAGAGCAACATCGGCGCGATGCTGCTGAAGATCTCGATGATCGTCTCCAAGCACGTCGGCGGCAGCTCGGGCCCGATCTGGGGCACCGGCTTCATGAAGGCCGCGATGCTGACCCGCGGCAAGGAGGCTGTCACGCTGCAGGACGTCGCCGACATGCTCGGCTCTGCGATCGATGGGATCCAGGCCCGCGGCGGAGCCAAGCTCGGCGACAAGACGCTGCTCGACGCGCTGATCCCGGTGCACGAGAAACTCCAGGAGCACGCGCTCTCGGGCGGCGAGCTGTCGGCCGCCCTGTGCGACGTGGCCGGCGAGGCCGACAAGGCCATCGACGAGACCCGCAGCCTGGTCGCCCATCGCGGCCGCGCCAGCCAGGTCGGCGAGCGCAGCGCGAACACGCCCGATCCGGGCATTGTCGCCATCGCCACCATCCTGCAGGACTGGTGCAAGGAATACGGCGTAGAGCGCGTGCCGGTCGCGGCCGAGCTCGCCAAAGCCACTGCCTGATCAATCGCTTTCACGGAGAGGACCAAGCCATGAAGAAGTTCGTCAACGATCCCGCCGCCTTCGTGCCCGAGTTCATGAAGGGCATTGCCCTCGCCAACCCGGACCTGCTCGAGTTCACTCCCGAGTTCCAGCTGATTACCCGCAGGAGCGGGCCGAACAACGCCAAAGTCTCGATCGTCCAGGGCTCGGGCTCGGGCCACGAGCCGGCGCACGTCATGGCGGTCGGCCCGGGGATGCTCACTGCCGCCTGCCAGGGCGCGGTGTTCGCCGCTCCGCCGGTCGACGCCTGCTACGAGACGATCAAGGCGGCCGCGTCGGACGCCGGCGTGCTGGTGCTGGTCAACAACTACCAGGGCGACCGCATGGCCTGGGACATGGCCACCGAGATGGCCACCGCCGAAGGCATCAACGCCAGGCAGTTCTGGATCAATGACGACGTCGCGGTGGAGGACAGCCTGTACACCGTCGGCCGCCGCGGCGTGGCCGGCAACTTCTTCGTCATCAAGGCCTGCGGCGCCGCCGCCGAGCAGGGCAAGAGCCTCGACGAGGTCTATGCCATTGCCGACAAGGTCAACAAGAACGTCCGCACCATGGGCGTCGCGCTGACCAGCTGCATCCCGCCGGCCAAGGGCACGCCGATCTTCGACATCGGCGACGACGAGATGGAAGTCGGCGTCGGCATCCATGGCGAGCCGGGCCGCCGCCGCGAGAAGATCAAGCCCGCCGACGCGATCACCGAGGAGCTGTTCGAGGCCGTCGCCAAGGACGTGCCGTTCAACTCGGGCGACCGCGTGGCGATCATGGTCAACGGCCTCGGCGGGACGCCGATCACCGAGCTCTACGTGATCTACGCCAAGGCGCACGAGCTGGCCGAGAAGGCCGGCTTCAAGGTCGTGCGCAATTACGTCGGCGAATACTGCACGTCGCTGGAAATGGCCGGCGCCTCGCTGACCATCCTGCGCCTCGACAGCGAGCTCGAAGCGCTGCTCGACGCCCCGGCGGAGACCGCCGCGCGCATTCTCTGATCCGCTACGGCAACGAACAACGGGGCCCCGGAAGCGATTCCGGGGCCCTTTCTATTTCAGCAGCCCGCGCCGCTGGATCGCTCGTGCGTACCAGACGATGAACGCCGCGACGGCCGCGATGATCGCATCCCGTCCATCGTCACTCGCCCAGAGGCCAGAAGACCTCGGTCCTCCAGTCGGCGGGATTCGGCGTCTCGCCGGGGTCGGTCACATAGGATTCCCAGGGCGGCCCGCCGATACTGCAGCCGTTTTGCTCGATCCATCTTTCGACGGCTGCGTTGGTCTCGGGCAACGAGTCATAGGGCCCTTGGTGGACTGCGAATGCGACCGGGCCGGATGCGAGCGTGCCGGCCTGCATCTCGCCGTTCGCGTCTGCGGACGCAGCCAGAGGCATGATAAAATCCACGGTCCAGAGTCCCGGACCCGTGGCGATATAACGGGCGATCGGCAGGCCGGCCACGAGCAGGCCTGCGGTCTGACCGTGGGCGTAGAGCGCACCGAAGCATTCGCCCATCGTCTGCTGCAGCTCGCTGGGAGCGACGCGCCTGCGGATGAACAGGATCGGCTGTTCGTGATCGAGCACGCGCCGTTGGATGGTTGGCGTGGGCATCCTCTTCCCCTTTCCGTCCTCGGTGAGCGAAATCCGGTACAAGCCGATGCAGGGACTGACCGATTGCATGATGGCGCGGTGTCGCGCGGCCTGCTCGGGCTCGAAGTGCACCGACCGGCGAAACGCTCGCGGCGAGCGGCCGAAGCATCGCCTGAACGCGCGCGAGAAGACCTCGTGGCTGGCGAAACCGGCGTCGAGCGCAATCTCGAGGATTGAAGCCTCCGTCGAAAGCAAGGCCGCCGCCGCCCGGTCGAGCCGGACGCGCTGAGCAAACTGCTTGGGCGTTTCGCCGGCGAACCTTCCGAATTGCCGCTGCAGATGGAATGTCGACCAGCCGGTTCGCCGGGCGAGCACCGCCAGCGATACATCGCTGTCGTCCTCGCGCGCGATCTCGCTCGTCAGTTGCAGCAATTTTCGCCGGCTCGCGGTCATGCGGGCAAGTTAGCTTTCGCGAAAATCGCTGTCTTGACGATTCTTGTTCTCCGGGGTGGTCGCTTCAACAAGTTGCAGATTCTGCAACACTATTGAAATATTTCTCAATTGTGAAATTTGTTGCACTGCACCATATGCGCCGGCGTCGGGCACGCCTCCCAATCGGCGGCCCCAAACAGGGGAAGACAGATGGCTTACGTTGCCAACCGCCTGATCTCGGCGGTCTTCGCCGTCTCGATCAGCGCCGTGCTCTTTAGCGCTGCGCTGGTCTGAGGCGCCGCTTCAGTCCCGAAGCGCTGCAGCGCCCGGTTCCGCGAGGAGCCGGGCGTTTGCGTTGCACCGTGAAAAGGAGCGGCGGCGCTCGGACGCGCCGCCGCCAGTGGAAGCATCGAGCCCCGCGTCAGCGGCGAGGGGTGCTCCTGCTGTTCGCCGCCAGCACCCGGCGATTGCCGGTCGCCCGGGCAATCTCGACCGAGACCGAAGAGCGGGCGGCCTGAGCGCAGCGTCGCTGATCGACCCCGTCGTGAATGTCGCGCACTTCCGGCTTGCCGCAGACCTTCTCGGCGGCCGCCGCGATGCGGCCTTCGAGGGTCGCCATGCCGGCGGCGCTCGAGAGATTGAGGTCGCCGTATGGCACCGCGATCGTGGTGGTTTCGGCCGAAGCCGGGGTAGCGATGACGGCCAGCGAGAGAGCGGCCAGGGCGGAAATGATGATCGTACGCATGGCATTCAATCCTTCTGCTCGAGTACCGGATGACGGCCGGGGGCCGCCGGTTGTCCTCGGGAGCGCGACCGGTTGTTGACGGTCTCCGTTGGCCCGTTCGGTGTAGGCGGGGCGGGGCCTTTGCACTTTGGCGATTGGGTGAAGTCTCGCTGAAGCTTCGCTGAAACCTGTTGCGCGCCTTAAGAACGGATTAAAGATGCCGCGCAGACTGCGCGCGTGTGGTAATCGTTACTGGCGACCAGGCGGGGGAAGGTCGGCATGGACGAGGTTCGACTCGGTTCGTCTATTCTGCAGCCGCGGCGGCAGCTGCTGGTTGGCGGCGAACGTTCTCCTCTCGGCAAGCGCGCGCTCGACATCCTCTCGGTGCTAGCCGAGGCGCGGGGGGAGATCGTCACCAAGGACGAGCTGCTGGAGGCCGTCTGGCCGGGCGTGACCGTCGAGGAAAACGCGCTCCAGGTGCACATCGTCGCACTGCGCAAGGCGCTCGGGCCGGAGGCGGATCGGCTGCGGACGATCCGCGGCGTCGGCTACCAGCTGAAGGTCGACCGCACATCCGGGGTGTTCGCCGGCGAGGCGAAGGCGCCCCCGTGGCGCACTCACCACTCACTGCTGCCGCAAGTTCCCGCGCTGACCGCGGCGGTAGTTTGGGCGAAGGCGCGCGCGCACCGCTGGGCGCTGGCCGTGGCCGCGCTGCTGCTGTTGCTCGCGGGTGGCTGGGCGATGTTCGGCGACGAACTCGGGCTGCGCCCGCAGCAGCGCATCCCGGTGGTGGTGCGCGAGCTCACCGCGACGACGAACGGCGACCGGGCCGAGGCCGCGCTGGCGAGCGGCATCACCGACGAGCTGATCATCCGGTTGCAGCGCATCGCGGACCTGCGCGTCGCCACCCGGGGACCGGACGGGGCCGTCCCGGGGGATGCCTTCGGCAAGGCCCATGTGGTCGATGGCAGCATTCGCCGTACAGGTGACCAGGTGCGGGTCACGGCGCGACTCTCCAGCGCGTCGGGAGAGGTCCTTTGGTCGCAGACGTTTGACCGGCCTCTGACAGACCTGCTCAACGTGCAGGAGGCGATCGCGGCCGCCATAGCCGACGCGCTGAGCGTCTCCCTGGACGTGGGTACCAACGCCACAGAGTACGGCGGGACCGACAACCCCGAAGCCTTCGCCGCCTTCCTGCAAGCCCGAGCCACGGCGCTCGATGTCGATCAAGATGTGCCGACTCGCTACCTCGAACGAGCGCTTGCGCTCGATCCGAACTACGTCAGGGCGCTCAACTCGCTGTCGTTTTCCTACGGGATTCGGGCGAGTCGGGCTCAATCAGGCGGGGAAGCGCTCTCCTGGTTATCCAAGATGGACGAAAGCACGTCGCGGGCCGTCCGGGTGAATCCCGACTTGTCCTACAGTCGGATCGCACGCGCCATCTATTTTTCGTTCCGTGGGGATTGGCGGTCCGCGGCGCGGGAGGAACAGCGCGTGGCCGAGCTCGATGACGGCACCGATCCCGAGCTGCGAGCCGGGCGCGCGGGTGGTTTAGCGCAACTTGGCCGTATGCGCGAGGCCTTCGCCCTGTTTGATTCCGCCGAGATCATCGACCCGATCACTCGAACCGACCCTTCTCGAATCATAGCGCTGGCCAACGCAGGGAAGTACCGGGAGGCTATCGATCTGTTCAATCGGCTGGAAGCCACCAATTCGGGTGGTCCCGGATTCGAGTGGTGGGTCTACCAATCCTACCTCGCGTTGGGCGATGAGGCGGAAGCTAGACGGTTTGCGGAGAAGCACCTCCCATACTTGGCCGACGACCTGCGCGCGTTCGACGCCGTGGAGGCCTCGCTGCCGACCATGTCGCGCGCGGAATTGCGGCGCTGGGTCACCGAGCAATACGGAGACGGCGGCAATGTCGGGGTAAGTGGCGCTGCGGTGTTTGCGAGCTATCGCGGCCATCCGAAGCTAGCCGTCGAATTGCTGCGCCTTGCCAGCGAGCGGATCGGCGCAATCTGGTATATTACCCTCTGGACGCCGCTCATGGCGAACACTCGCAAGACCGACGAGTTCGAGCAGCTCGTGACCGACCGCGGTTTGGTCGAGGTATGGCGCGAGACCGGAAAATGGCCCGACGCCTGCCGCCCGGTCTCGCAAGCCGAGATTTCCTGCAGCTAGCCCGCGCACAGCCGCTTGCACCGTGCGGCCGCTTCCGCGAGGGAACCGAGCATTGCGCTTATCTGATGGAGACCTCATGCCCGGCGGACTGATTGCCCTGCTCGACGACGTCGCCACGCTCGCCAAGCTTGCCGCCGCATCGGTCGACGATGTCGCCGGCGCGGCGAGCAAGGCCGGGGCCAAGGCCGCCGGCGTGGTCATCGACGACACCGCGGTGACGCCGAAATACGTCACCGGCCTTTCGCCCGAGCGCGAGCTGCCGATCATCTGGAAGATCACCCGCGGCAGCCTGCGCAACAAGCTGGTGTTCCTGCTCCCGGCGGCGGTCGGGCTAAGCGCGCTGGCGCCGTGGGCGGTGACGCCGCTGCTGATGATCGGCGGCGCCTACCTGTGCTTCGAGGCGAGCGAGAAGATCTGGGAGGCGCTGAGCCACACCAGCCATGCCGAGGAAGTGGTCGCGATCACCGACCCGCACGAGCTCGAGGCACGCCAGGTCGGCGGCGCGGTGCGGACCGATTTCATCCTCTCGGCCGAGATCATGGCGATCGCCCTGGCGCAGCTGCCCGACCTGTCGCTGTGGCTCCAGGCAGCAGTGCTCGCGCTCGTCGCCGTGGTCATCACGCTCGGTGTCTACGGGGCCGTGGCGCTGATCGTGAAGATGGACGACATCGGCTTGCACCTGAGCGAGCGCCAGTCGCCGTTCGCCCAGACGGTGGGACACGGGCTGGTGCACCTCATGCCGCGTCTGCTCACTGCGCTCTCGCTGATCGGCACCGCGGCAATGCTGTGGGTCGGCGGCGGCATCTTCATGCACGGGCTGGAGGAATTCCACCTCACGCCGGTGCCGGCGATCGTCCACGGCCTGGCGCACGATGCCGCGACGGCCGGCGGCGGGATCGCTCAATGGTTCGTCCAGGCGCTCGGCTCGGCAGCGGTCGGGCTGGTGGTCGGCGGGATCGTCGTGACGGTTATGCACCTCGTCCCGCGCAAGAACGCGGCGCACTGAATCCCCCTCCCGCAAGCGGGAGCGGAAGCTACCGCCCCGCCACCCGCGCCGCCTGGATGTCGACGGTCTTCGGTGTCCGCTTGAACAGCTCGGCAAACGGGTCGTCGCCGGTCTCCAGCTGGTGCGGCTCGGTGCCCTCGCGAACCGTGGTGCGGCGCATGTCGCGCTTGTACTTCGCATAGTCGAAGTCGCCGCCGCGGTGCATCGTGCACAGGTTGTCCCAGATGACCAGGTCGCCGACGTGCCACTTCACGCTGAACACGTATTGCGGCTGGGTGGCGTGCTCGATCAGCTGCCTGATCAGCGCCCGCCCCTCTTCCCTGGGCATGCCCTCGATGTCCATCGTGTGGGCGGCGATGAACAGCGCCTTGCGGCCCGATCCCGCGTGCACGTGAACCAGCGGGTGCCTGGCCTTCGGGCGCTGGTCGATTTCCTCATCCGAAATGTCCGCGCCGGCCATCTTGCGGCTCCACCACAAGGTGTTGACGCCGATCTTGCCCTCGAGGAGGTCCTTTGTCTCCTGCGGCAGGTCCTCGTAGGCGCTGCGCGTGTCGGCGAACCAGGTCTCGCCGCCTTCGGGCGGAACCTCGTGCGCGAGCAGCAGCGAATAGCTCGTGCGCTTCTCCATGAACGCGCTGTCGGTGTGCCACAGGCGATCGCCCTTGCGGTACTGGATCGCCGCCTCGTCCTGTGTGATGTCGCCGTCGAGGTTGAGGTTGGAGGCGTCGAACAGCTCGCGGTGCGCGAGGCGGAAGCGCGCGCCCTCGCGCCGCGGGACGCGCTCGAGGTAGCCGAAGTTGCGGCTGAACTCGACGTGCTGGTCATCGTTCATGCCGGTGTTGCGGTAGATGCACACGCCCCAGGTATCCATCGCCTCGGTGACCTGGCGGACCTCGTCCTCGCTCAGCGGCCTGGTCAGGTCGAGGCCCGAACACTCGGCGCCAAAGCGCGGCAGGATGGGCTTGACGGTCAACGGCATCATACTCTCCGATTAATTAGCAAGCTAAGCTTTATCAGCTGGGCGCTTGCGTTGCAAGGACGACCGCCGGCAATGCGCGACCAGCTCGCCCGCCTGATTGTACGCCCGGTGGGCGAAGGTGACGATCCCCTGATCGGGCCGCGACCTGCTTTCCCTAACGTCCAGCACCTCGGTTTCGATCCGCAGCGTGTCGCCGACGAAGATCGGCGCGGGGAAACGGACTTCGTCCCAGCCGAGGTTGGCGACGGCCGTGCCCTGCGTGGTGTCGTTGACCGAGATCCCGACCATCAGCCCGAGCGTGAAGCACGAATTGACCAGGATGCGTCCGTACTCGGTGCCCTTCATGTACTCGGCATCGAGGTGCAGCGGCGCCGGGTTGTGCGTCAGCGCGCTCATCAGCAGATTGTCGGTCTCGGTCACCGTGCGCCGCAGTGGGTGGTCGAACACCCGCCCCACCTCGAACTCCTCGAACCACAAGCCGGCCATGGCATCCCCTCGTTTCGTCTTGCCGTCCTCTAGCCGCTGGCAGCCGGCGTGGAAAGGAAGCGCGCGCCGGGCGTTGGGTGCCGTAGACAGTCTACGGGGGTCCTAATGAAGATACTTGCCCTGCCTCTCCTGGTGCTGGCGACGCTGGCGGCCTGCGGCGATGCCACGAGCAACGGCGACCGGACGATCGCTGCCGAAAGCGAGGCCACCGCATCCCCCGCCGAAGCGGCAGCGCCGACCGGGACCGCGACGCCAAGCCCCGCGCCGTCCGCCGCGACGATTCCCGCCGCGATCCGGGGTCGCTGGGGTCTCGTTGTTGCCGACTGCACATCGACCCGCGGCGACGCCAAGGGCCTGCTGACGATCGACGGCACCACGCTCCGGTTCTACGAGTCGGTCGGCACGCTGGCAGAGGTCAAGGAGGCCACCGGCACCCGCATCCGCGCGACCTTCGACTTCACCGGCGAAGGCATGACCTGGCAGCGCGACGAGACGCTCGATGTCGAGGACGACGGCCAGACGCTGATCCGCCGCGAGTACGGCGAGGATGCCGCCCCTGGGCCGTTCCGCTATACCCGGTGCGCCTGAGGAGAGCGCAATGCGAAACATGATGACGACCGCCACCGGTGCGCTGGTGCTGGCCGCCTGCGCCACCGTCCCGGCCGACGGCGGAGAGCGCCCGGCCGGCGACACCTGCCGCGCCGAGCCCGGCCAGCGCTTCGTCGGCCAGCGCGCCACCGCCGATAGCGGCACGGCGATCACGGCCGCGACGCGTTCGACCCGGTTGCGCTGGGTCCCGCCGCGCACCGCGGTGACGATGGAATATGCTTTCGGCCGCGTGACGGTGAGCTATGACGACGATTACCGGATCACCGCGGTGAGCTGCAGCTGAACGCAACAGGAGGCGATCGATGGGGGTAATCAATGGCTGATCCGCAAGATGGCCGCCAGCGCATCCCGGCGCGCACGCCATTCGAGGAGGAGATCGGCTTCACCCGCGCCTTGCGGGTGGGCAACCAGGTCTTCGTCTCGGGCACGATCGGCGTCGAAACCGACGGCACGGTCTCGCCCGACGCGGGCCGCCAGGCCGACCGCTGCTACGAGTTGATCAAGGGGCACATCGAGGAACTCGGCGGGCACATGGGCGACGTCGTGCGGGTGCGCATGTTCGTCACCGACATCAAGGACGCCGACGCCGTCAGCGCCGCCTTCACCCGCGCACTCAAACCGACCCGGCCGTGCGGCACGCTGGTGCAGATCGTCTCGCTCTACGGCACCCAGTTCAAGGTCGAGATCGAGGCTGACGCCGTGATCGGCAGCGGGCAGTAGTTGCGTCTGCAACTTCCCAGTGACATGAGCCCCTCATGACCGGTCAGTTCGAGCTCACCGACGACCAGCTCGCCATCCAGGACATGGCGCGGCGGTTCACGGCCGATGCCATTACCCCGCACGCCGCCGAATGGGACGAGAAGCATATCTTCCCCAGGGAGACGATCCGCGCCGCCGCCGAGCTCGGCTTCGCGGCGATTTACGTCTCGGAGGAAAGCGGCGGGATCGGGCTCGGGCGGCTCGAGGCGGCGCTGATCATGGAGGCGATGGCCTATGGCTGCCCGGCGACCAGCGCGTTCCTGTCGATCCACAACATGGCGAGCTGGATGATCGACCGGTTCGGCTCGCAGGCCATCAAAGACAAGTACTTGCCGCGCCTCGTCGGGATGGACTGGATGGCGAGTTACTGCCTGACCGAGCCGAGCTCGGGCTCGGACGCCGCGGCGCTCCAGAGCACAGCGGTGCAGGACGGCGCAGAGTGGGTGCTCAACGGCACCAAGCAGTTCATCAGCGGCGCCGGGGTCAACGATCTCTACCTGACGATGGTCCGGACCGGCGAGGACGGGCCGAAAGGCATCTCGTGCCTGGCGATCGAGAAGGACATGCCGGGCGTCTCATTCGGCGCCCCCGAGCGCAAGACCGGCTGGCACGCCCAGCCGACCGCGGCGCTGATCCTCGACAACGTGCGCGTGCCGGCGGAGAACCTCGTCGGCGGGCTCGGCGAAGGCTTCCGCATCGCCATGATGGGGCTCGACGGCGGACGGCTCAACATCGGCGCCTGCTCGCTCGGCGGCGGGCAGCGCTGCCTCGACGAGGCAGTCAAGTACACCAAGGAGCGCCAGCAGTTCGGCCGTGCGATCGCCGATTTCCAGAACACCCAGTTCATGCTCGCCGACATGGCGACCGAGCTCGAGGCGGCGCGAGCGCTACTCTATCTCGCCGCCGCCAAGGTCACCGCGGGCGCGCCCGACAAGACGCGCTTCGCCGCGATGGCCAAGCGCCTTGCCAGCGACACCGGCAGCGCGGTGGCCGACCGCGCGCTGCAGCTCCACGGCGGCTACGGCTACCTGATGGACTACCCGGTCGAGCGCTTCTGGCGCGACCTGCGCGTGCACTCGATCCTCGAGGGCACCAACCAGATCATGCGGCTGATCGTCGGGCGGGACCTCCTGCGCCAGTGACCGGCGACGTCCTGATCCGCCGCGACGGAGCGGTGGGCCGCATCTCGCTCAACCGCCCGAAGGCGCTGCACGCGCTGACGACCGCGATGTGCGAGACCATCAGCCGGGCGCTGCTCGAGTGGCGCGAGCACGCCGGCATTGCCGCAGTGATGATCGACCACGCCGAGGGGCGCGGGTTCTGTGCCGGAGGCGACGTGGCGATGGTGCGCCGCTCGGCGCTGGACGACGGCGGCGCGGCGGGCCGCGGCTTCTTCCATGCCGAGTACCGGATGAACCACCTGCTGTTCACTTATGCGAAGCCGACGATCGCGTTCATGGATGGCGTGACGATGGGCGGCGGCGTCGGGCTGTCGCTGCCTTGCCGCTACCGCATCGCCACCGGGAACACGCTGTTCGCGATGCCGGAGGGGGCGATCGGGCTGTTTCCCGACGTCGGCGCGGGATGGTATCTGCCGCGGCTGGCCGGGCGGATCGGGCAGTTCCTGGCGCTGACCGGCGCGCGGCTCGACGGCGCCGAATGCCTGTGGGCCGGGCTCGCTACGCATTACCTTTCGAGCGACTGTCTTCCGGAATTCAAGGCACGGATCGTCGAGGAGCCGGCTGCGATCGATGCCGCGCTCGCGGAACACGCGGTCGAACCGCCCCCCGCGCGGCTCGCCGGCAACGCCGGACGGATCGAGCGCCTGTTCGGCTCCGACCGCCTCGAGGACATCCTCGCCGCGCTCGCCGCCGATCCGTCCGAGTGGGCGGCCAAGGAGCTCAAGGCCGTCGCAGCGAAATGCCCCGCAACAGCCAAGGTCGCGCTGCGGCAATTCGCCGCAAGTTCGGGCCGGCGCGATTTCGCCGACGAAATGCAGCTCGAATACCGCCTCGCCGCACGGATGATCCTGCGCCCCGATTTCGCCGAGGGCGTGCGCGCGGTGCTGGTGGACAAGGACAACGCACCGCGCTGGGATCCGGCCCGACCGGAAGACGTAACCGTCGAAATGCTCGACGCCATCTTCGCGCCGCTGCCGCAGGGCGGGGAATGGACGCCCTTCCCATAGCCTTTTGTTCGTCATTCCCGCGAAGGCGGGAATCCAGGACGACACAGCGCGGCACTTGACTGGGTCCCCGCCTTCGCGGGGATGACGAAGGGCTGGTTCAATCGCACTTCTTCGACGCGGCTTAGGGGTCGGAAAGAATTTCTCCCCGGCGCGCGGGTTGCGATTGCTATCGGCAATAGGCAATTGCCGGCCATGCAACGGCTGACGCATCTCGACCGCCTCGAGGCGGAGAGCATTCATATCATGCGCGAGGTGGTGGCCGAGGCGACCAACCCGGTGATGCTCTATTCGGTCGGCAAGGACAGCGCGGTGATGCTGCACCTGGCGCGCAAGGCGTTCCACCCCGCCCCGCCGCCATTCCCGCTGCTGCACGTCGATACGACGTGGAAGTTCCGCGACATGTACGCGCTGCGCGACAAGGCCGCCAAGGCCGCGGGCATGGAGCTGCTGGTCTACCAGAACCCGGAAGCGCTCGAGCGCGGGATCAACCCGTTCGACCACGGCCCGCTGCACACCGACATGTGGAAGACCGAAGGGCTCAAACAGGCGCTCGACAAGTGGAAGTTCGACGCGGCCTTCGGCGGCGCGCGGCGCGACGAGGAGAAGAGCCGCGCCAAGGAGCGCATCTTCAGCTTCCGCACCGCCAGCCACGGGTGGGACCCGAAGAACCAGCGCCCCGAGCTGTGGAACCTCTACAACGCGCGCAAGAACAAGGGCGAGAGCATCCGCGTGTTCCCGCTCAGCAACTGGACCGAGCTCGATATCTGGCAGTACATCATGCAGGAGGGGATCGAGATCGTCCCGCTGTACATGGCCGCGCCGCGCCCGACGGTGGAGCGCGACGGCCTGCTGCTGATGGTCGACGACGAGCGCTTCCCGCTGCTCCCGGGCGAGACGCCGGTGATGCGCTCGATCCGCTTCCGCACGCTCGGCTGCTATCCGCTGACCGGCGCGATCGAAAGCGAGGCGGCCAGCTTGTCCGAGGTCGTGCAGGAAATGCTGCTGACCACTACCAGCGAGCGCCAGGGCCGCGCGATCGACAAGGACGCCGGCGGCGCGGGGATGGAGAAGAAGAAGCAGGAGGGGTATTTCTGATGGCTCAGGACTCTCCCCTCCCGCTTGCGGGAGGGGCCGGGGGCGGGCCAGTGGCCGCCCGCGACGACGCAGACAGGCCCACCCCTGACCCCTCCCGCAAGCGGGAGGGGAACTACGTGACCGACGCCCTCATCGCCGAGGACATCGGCGCCTATCTCGAGCTGCACCAGAACAAGGAGCTGCTGCGCTTCATCACCTGCGGCAGCGTCGACGACGGCAAGTCGACCCTGATCGGGCGGCTGCTGTACGATTCGAAGATGATCTTCGAGGACCAGCTCGCCGCGCTCGAAGCCGACAGCGCGCGGGTCGGCACGCAAGGCAAGAACATCGACTTTGCGCTGCTCGTCGACGGCCTCGCCGCCGAGCGCGAGCAGGGCATCACGATCGACGTCGCCTATCGCTTCTTCGCCACCGAGAAACGCAAGTTCATCGTCGCCGACACGCCGGGGCACGAGCAGTACACGCGCAACATGGTCACCGGCGCGAGCACCGCCGACCTCGCGGTGATCCTGATCGACGCGCGCAAGGGCGTACTGGTGCAGACGCGCCGCCATTCGTACCTCGCGCACCTGCTCGGCATCCGCCACCTGGTACTGGCGGTGAACAAGATGGACCTCGTCGACTACGACCAGGCCACCTTCGACGCGATCGTCACCGACTACCGCCAGTTCGCCGGCAGCATCGGCATCGGCGAATTCACCGCGATCCCGATCAGCGGGTTCAAGGGCGACAACATCACCCAGGCACCCTCTTCCCAAACGCCGTGGTACCGCGGCCCGAGCCTGATCGAACACCTCGAGACGGTCGAGATCGAACAGGCCGCAGCGCAGGCGCGGCCGTTCCGCATGCCGGTGCAGTGGGTCAACCGCCCCAACCTCGACTTCCGCGGTTTTGCCGGCCTGATCGCCGAGGGCACCGTCAGCCCGGGCGACGCGGTGCGCGTGCTTCCTTCGGGCAAGACCAGCACGGTCAGGTCGATCGTCACGTTCGACGGGGAGCAGCCGGAAGCGGTCGCCGGGCAGTCGGTCACGCTGACGCTGGCCGACGAGATCGACTGCAGCCGCGGCGACGTGCTCGCGGTGGCGGACAACCCGCCGCAAAGCGCCGACCAGTTCGAGGCCACCATCGTGTGGATGAGCGACGACGCACTGCTGCCGGGGCGCGGCTACTGGCTCAAGCTGGCGGCGCAGACCGTCAGCGCCACCGTCGCGCACCCGAAGTACGAGGTCGACGTCAATTCGCTCGAGCACCTTGCCGCCAAGACGCTCGAGCTGAACGCCATCGGGGTGTGCGAGGTCACCACCGACCGGCCGATCGTGTTCGAGCCCTATCACGAGAGCCGCCAGCTCGGCGGATTCATCCTGATCGACAAGCTGACCAACGCCACCGTCGGCGCGGGCATGATCCACTTCAGCCTGCGCCGGGCGCAGAACGTCCACTGGCAGGCGCTCGAGGTCGGGCGCGAGCAGCACGCCGTGCTCAAGGGCCAGAAGCCCGCGGTGCTGTGGTTCACCGGTCTGTCGGGCTCGGGCAAGTCGACCATCGCCAACCTGGTCGAGAAGAAGCTCCACGCCGCCGGCAGGCACACTTTCCTGCTCGACGGCGACAACGTGCGCCACGGGCTCAACAAGGACCTCGGCTTTACCGAGGCCGACCGGATCGAGAACATCCGCCGTGTGGGCGAAGTCGCCCGGCTGATGACCGACGCCGGCCTGATCGTGCTGACCGCGTTCATCAGCCCGTTCCGCGCCGAGCGCGAGCTGGTGCGCGCGATGCTGCCGCATGGCGAATTCCTCGAGGTGTTCGTCGATACCCCGCTCGAGGTCGCCGAGAGCCGCGACGTGAAGGGCCTCTACAGGAAGGCCCGGGCGGGCGAGCTGAAGAACTTCACCGGCATCGACAGCCCCTACGAGCGCCCCGAGAATCCCGAGCTGCGCATCGACACCACGCGCACGACGCCCGAGGCCGCCGCCGAGCTGATCGTCGAGCGCCTGCTCGGTGCCTGGGCGCCCGATCTGTGACCCTGTCCGACGCGGCGCTCGCCGCCGAGCTTGCCGGGGAAGCGGGGCGGATCCTGCTCGAGCTGCGCGCGCGCGGCGGACTCGAAGGCAAGGAACTGGGCAAGGCAGGCGACGAGGCGGCAAACCGCTACCTGGTCGAGCGGCTGCGCGCCGAACGGCCCGACGACGGCCTGCTGTCGGAGGAAAGCAAGGACACCGAGGCGCGCCTGTCGAAGCGCCGCGTGTGGATCATCGACCCACTCGACGGCACCCGCGAATACGGCGAGGCGCGGTCCGACTGGGCCGTGCACGTCGGGCTGGCGGTCGACGGGGTGGCGCAAGTCGGCGCGGTCGCGTTGCCCGGCCTCGAGCGCGGCATCGTGCTGCGCTCCGACCGCGCGGTGCCGCCGGGCGCGCACGACGGCGCGCCGCGCATGCTGGTCAGCCGCACTCGCCCCGCCGCCGAAGCGCTGGCCGTGGCCGAAGCGCTCGGCTGCGAGCTGCTGCCGATGGGTTCGGCCGGAGCCAAGGCGATGGCGGTGGTGCTCGGCCAGGCCGAGATCTACCTCCACTCGGGCGGGCAGTACGAGTGGGACAACTGCGCCCCCGTCGCCGTCGCCCGCGCGCACGGTCTGCACTGTTCGCGCATCGACGGCAGTCCGCTCGCCTACAACAACCGCGACACCTACCTGCCCGACCTGCTGGTCTGCCGCTCCGAATGGGCGGACGCGGTGATCGAGACCGTCGCCGCCCTATAGTTTCGCGCTGTCCGCGTTCCACCTGACCGTGAGCTCGATCCCGCTGCCGAGCGGGAGCAGCACGGTCTGGAGGTCCGGCTTGGCCCGGATCGCCTCGCGCAAGGCGCGCACCGCATCGCGCGCGCCTTCGGGGTAGATCATGTTGTCGGAGACCACGATCCCTTCCTCGGCGAGCTTGGGATAGACCGCCTCGAAGCAGGCCACGTAGAGCGTCTTCCAGATATCGAGCAACACGAGGCCAAACGGGCCCGGGTCTGAGGCGACGATCTCCAGCGCATCGCCGCAGCGGAACTCGACATAGTCCGCCAGCCCGGCCTCCGCGAGCCGCTCGCGGGCATAGGCCTGCTTGTCGGCGTCGACGTCGATCGTGACCACCGTGGCCCCGCATTCGCGAGCCGCGTCGGCGAGGAACAGCGTCGAATAGCCGTAGCTGGTGCCGAGCTCGAGAATCCGCTCGGGCTTGCGGCCGATCGCGAGGGCCCGGAGGAATACGCCGACGTCGGCCCCGACCGGCAGCAGGAACTCGTCACGCCGCGCGCCGAACGAGCCGGGCGGCAGGTCGCGGGTAGCCTCCAGCTCCTGGCGGTGGCGCTCGTCGTACCGAGCGAAGACTGCGGCGACGCGCGGGTCGGTGAACGGCATCACGCCATCCACGGCCCGGTGATCGCCACCGTCTTGGCCGGCTTGTACAGGTTCACGAACAGCGTCCGTCCGTCGGGCGAGAAGCACGCGCCGGCCCATTCGGTCTGCACCCGCGACAGCGCCAACGGATAGGCGGTGCCGTCGGGCGTGATCCCGCGCAGGCGGTTCTCGACCACCTCGGTGTACTGATCCTCGCACACGATCAGGTGGCCGTTGGGGGCGACGGTGAGGTTGTCGCCGTAGTTGAACTGGTCCTTCGACACGCTCTCGAAGAACAGCTGCAGCCGGTCCTGCCCGCTCGCCTGCGGGCGCAGGCGGAACACCTGGCCGAGCTTCGCGGCACCGCCGCTGGTGCAGCAGAAATAGAGCTCGCCCTCGCCCATGTGGATGCCCTCGCCGCGCGCGAACAGCGTCGCCCCCGCCGCCGCACCGCGCTTCCTCAGGTCGTCGTCGGGCGCCTCGACGTTGTCGAGCGTGACCCAGCGCACGGCGTGCCAGGCTTGCGGCGCGAAGCCGACGCCGTTCCAGTTGCGCGCATCGGGCAGGCCCTCGATCGCCAGCGCGTGCAACGTGCCGCCTTCGGCCAGCCGCCCCTTCACGTGCGGCACGTAGCAATAGAGCAGCCCGTCGTCGCGGTCCTCGGTCAGGTACACCGCCCCGCTCGCCGGATCGACGCAGGCGGCCTCGTGGTTGAAGCGGCCCATCGCCCTGAGCGGCACCGGATCGACCGGCCCGGTGGCGGTCGCCGGCACCTCGAACACGTAGCCGTGGTCCTTGTTGATCCGCCCGTCGGCCTTCTGGGTGTTCTCCTCGCAGCTCAGCCACGAGCCCCACGGCGTCGTGCCGCCGGCGCAGTTGCGGATCGTGCCCGAGAGCGAGCGGAACTGCTTCTCGACCGCGAGGGTGCTCGCATTCAGCACCAGCGTGGTCGTCCCTCCCGGCAGCGGCACGAGGCTGCGCGCCGCCGTGTCGTAGGCGGCGCCCACCGCTCCGCCCGAATCCGCGCCCGGCGTCAGTTCGTGGTTGCGCACCAGCGCGATGCGGCCGCCGCCGAGATCGAAGCAGCCCATCCCGTCGGCCGCGTCGGGCACGGTGCCGCCGTCGCTCATCGTGTCGCCGAGGCTCGAGATGACGCGGTAGGAGAAGCCTCGCGGCAGGTCGATCAGCCCGTTCGGGTCGGCCAGCAGCGGGCCGTAGTCGCGCGCAGCGCCCGCGGTCGAAAGCCCGGTCTTCATGCAGCCGCTGGCGGCGAGCGCGGCAAACGCGCTGCCGGTGGCGCGCAGGAACTGGCGGCGGTCGGCGATCATCTGGTTCCCTCCGGCCGCGGCGACTCGCGGCTCCGGCACCGATGCTAGACCCGAATGACCGGCCTGTGTCAGCCCGGTCTTTGTCAGCCCGGCTGGCACAATCGCGGCCGATATGGTCAACTGCCCGCAGGGAGGACGGGCATGAGGGCTATCGGCAGGGCGCTGGGACTGGCGCTCGGACTGGCGGGCATCCCGGCGGCGCTGGCGGCGCAAGGCGACGCGCCGGTCACGCTCGCCGCGGATACCACCGGCACACCGGGCGAGCGCGCCGCGGCGATGCTGGCGCAGATGACGCAGGCCGAGAAGCTGACCCTGCTCAAGGGCTACTTCGGCACCGACTTCCCGCCCGCCCGCTTCGCCGCGCCGCCAGAGGCGCGCGCGGGCTCGGCCGGTTACGTGCCCGGCATCCCCCGCCTCGGGATTCCCGCGCAGTGGCAGGCCGACGCCGGCATCGGTGTCGCCACCCAGGGCGGCGCGGCGGTCAAGCGCGCGCGCACCGCGCTGCCCTCGGGGCTCGCCACCGCCGCCACCTGGGACCCGGCGCTCGCCTTCGCCGGTGGCGCGATGATCGGCGCCGAGGCGCGGGCCGACGGCTTCAACGTCCTGCTCGGCGGCAGCGTCAACCTGATGCGCGAGCCGCGGAACGGGCGGAACTTCGAATATGCCGGCGAGGACCCGCTGCTCGCCGGGACGATGGTCGGCGCGCAGATCGCCGGGGTGCAGTCGAACGGCATCATCTCGACCGCCAAGCACTTCGCGGTCAACGACCAGGAGACGGGTCGCAACGACGGCAACGCGATCATCGAGCAAGGGGCGCTGCAGATGAGCGACCTCCTCGCCTTCCAGATTGCCCTCGAGCGCGGCGACCCCGACGCGGTGATGTGCGCCTACAACCGCGTCGGCGGCGTCCACGCCTGCGAGCATCCGTTCCTGCTGACCCAGGTGCTGCGCGGCGACTGGCACTTCCCCGGCTACGTCATGTCCGACTGGGGCGCCGTGCATTCGACCGCGACCGCGGCGAACGCCGGACTCGACCAGGAATCGGGCTTCGGCCTGCAGCGCGCCGACTGGTTCGGGGCCGGCAAGCTCGAGGCCGCGCTGGCGGCGGGAGAGATCGACCCGGCGCGGATCGACCTGATGGCGGGCCGCGTGCTGGTATCGATGTTCGCCCACGGGCTGGTCGATCGTCCGGTCACTCCGGACCGGCCGATCGATTTCGCCGCGCACCAGGCGGTGAGCCGGCAGGATGCCGAAGCCGGCATCGTGCTGCTCAGGAACGAGGGCAACCTGCTGCCGCTGGCCGCGAACGCGCGGCGCATTGCGGTCATCGGCGGCCATGCGGACAAGGGAGTGCTCTCGGGCGGTGGGTCGAGCCAGGTCTATCCCGACGGCACCAACGCCGTACCCGGCCTCGCCCCGACGGACTGGCCGGGGCCGGTGGTCTATTACCCCTCGTCGCCGCTCGAAGCGCTGCGCAGGCTGCTCCCGGAGGCCAGCTTCACCTTCACCGACGGCGCCGACCACGAAGCCGCCGGGCGCGCCGCGGCGGCCGCCGACATCGCCATCGTCTTCGCCACCCAGTGGGCGAGCGAGAGCATCGACGTGTCGCTGACCCTGCCCGAGGCGCAGAACGAGCTGGTCGAGTCGGTGGCGCTCGCCAACCGCAGCACCGTCGTCGTGCTCGAGACCGGCGGGCCGGTGCTGATGCCGTGGGCGGACAAGGTCCCGGCGATCCTCGAGGCCTGGTATCCGGGCCGCGCCGGCGGTGAGGCGATCGCCAACGTCCTTGCCGGCAAGGTCAATCCCTCGGGCCATCTGCCGGCAACATTCCCGATGAGCCTCGACCAGCTTCCCTGGCCCGGTGAGCCGCGCCGGGGCGACCTGGTCTACGCGGAAGGCGCGGCGGTCGGCTACAAGTGGTTCGACGCGCACGGCCACGCGCCGCTGTTCCCGTTCGGCCACGGCCTCGCCTACACCACCTTCGCGCTTGGCCACCTCTCGGTCGCGCGCGAGGGCGACGGGCTGGTCGCGATGCTCAACGTCACCAACACCGGCGAGCGCGCCGGCGCCGACGTGGTGCAGATCTACGTCGCCGGCCGCGGCTGGGAGGCCCCGCGCCGGCTCGGCGGCTTCGCCAAGGTCTTCCTCCGGCCGGGCGAGACGAAGCGCGTCGAGATCCACGTCGACCCGCGCCTGCTCGCCGTCTGGTTCGAAGGTCGCCCCGGCTGGACCCACGCCGCCGGCGCCTACCAGGTCAGCGCCGGCCATTCCTCGCGCGACCTGGCGGAGACCGTGACGATCGAGCTGCCGGCGAGCTTCCTGCCGCCGGACTGGCGGCCGGAGGCGCCGCGCCGTCAGGCGCAATAGGTGTCGATGAAGGGGCCCATGAACGGCCGGTAGGGTTCCGCCGAGCCGATCCCGTCGCGATTGATCGGGCGGCGGACCTGCATCATGCTCGCGGTTGCAACCGGCCGCCGGTTTTCGTGCGGCGCGAAGGCCTGCGGTTCTTCGGTCAGCCCGCAGTGCGCGAGGATGCGGCGGATCCACGTCTCGGGGTCGGCAACCAGCGCCTCGAGGGGCACGGTCAGCAGCCGCTCGCCGAGGATCTGCTGCCATTGCGCCAGCAGCCGGTCTTCGAGCCGGAAGTGGCAGGCCATGTCCTCGAGATCATAGCTCCAGGGCATGTTGCCCCAGCTGAAATAGGTGCTGAAGCAGGACCACGCGCGGTCGATAGGATCGCGTGTCACCCAGATCAGCGGCGACTCCGGGAGCAGAGCGGCGACGAGGCCGAGAAAGCGCCCGGTGTTGACCGTCTTGTCGACGACGCGCCCCGGCGCGGTGAAGCGCTCCGCGAGCCAGTGGTTCCAGAGACGCGCCGCTGGCGTCACGCCGTTTGCGTCCACATGGCTCCTGAGCGCGGCATGGGACCGTCCGCCGATTTCCGCCGCCAGCAAGTCGAGCCGCGCGATCTCAGCGCCGTCGCCGACGCTGCTGTGGCTGGTCAGGATCTGCTCGACCAGCGTCGTGCCCGACCGCGGCAGACCGGTGACGAAGATCGACCGCGCGCTCGGCACGCGCTGCCGGCCGGCGATGGCGGCGATCGCGTCGGCGTCGTAGCCGAGCACCGCATCCGCCGCCTCCGCGCGATCCCGCTCGCGGTCATAGGCGACGGCCGACTTCAACAAGTGCGCCCCGCGAGCGAAGGCGGCGAACGCGAGCGCATGCTCGTTGCGCGCGGCGTGCACCTTGCCAAGGGCGTAGCAATGCCCCGCCCGCTCGGTCGGTATGGCGGCTTCCATGCCGCGCTCGGCGGCGATGATGCGGTCCGCGAGCGCCGTGTCCGTCGCGAGATCGACCGACTGGGCCAGGGCCAGCCAGGTCGAGCCCGACCTGGGCTCCATCCGTGCGACATGCTCGAGGTATTCGCGCGCCTCGTCGATCTCGCCGAGCAGAAGCAACGTCGTGCCGCGAGTGAAGGCGCCGGCCAGTGGGCTCGGTACGCCTTCCGGCAACGCCCGCAGCACCGCTTCGGCGTCGCGCAGGAGGCCCATCTCGGTGAGCAACATCGCCTTCCGGTATTCTGCGGCGGGCTTGTCGTCCGATGCGTCGACGAACAGGTCGATCGCCGCGCGGGCAAGCGTGAGTTCGCCCTGGTTCGCCGCGATCTGCGCCAGCTGCTGCCACTGGCTGCCCATCGGCGCGCGCAGCTCGACCAGCCGCCTGACCAGATCGACCTGCCTCGCACGGTCGTGCCGCTCGAGCGCCGGTTGCAGCTGCTCGACCAGTTGCAGGACGGCGGTGAGATTGCGATCGGCCATGGGCGGAAGAGGTGGAGACACTCGCCTGCGGATGCTCAGAAAGTCTTCGAGGAGCGGGACCCCATCCGCGAGGTGTCTTCAATGTGAAAAGTGTAGCAAATTGTATGAGCGGGACTTGTTAGCAGGCTAACTTCCCGGCATAGTTCCCTCTGGGAAGGGGCTGCCCGCCACGCCGATCAAAGAAAGATCGGCGGGCTTTGGCTTTCAAGAGGTTCGCTGCGGAATCGCTACTCGGGCTTCCATCGTCAAAGGGCGCGCAGCCCCTATCCAAATTCACGCGCAGGTCCTGCGCCAAAGGCAAGATTTGACGCCCAAGGGCGTTCTGACGGGTTTCGCGCCGATGCCTGAAGATGCCGCCGCCCAGCCCGGCCATGACGAGCCGCAGCGCAAGCCGCGCTGGCGCCAGTCGGACGTCAAACGCGCCATAGTTGCTGCCGAGCAGGCGGGCCTGCGCGCTTATCGCGTGGAAGTGGCTCCGGACGGCACGATCTCGATCGTCGTCGGGGCTCCCTCGGAAGCGGCGACCGGCATCGACTTCTGAAGGCCCGGCAGCCCGGCAAGGCCCGGCCCGACGCCGCCACATGCGGCGCCGGGCTGGCCGCCGCTGCGGTTAGAGCCTGATCCGACCTCCGAACCGGAAGTAGCGGCCGAGCGTGTCGAAGTAGACCGGGTTGGTGTAGAACTGCGTCTCCGGTGCCGCCGGCGGGTCGGTGTTGAACAGGTTGCTGACCGAGCCGAACAGCTCGAACCGCTTGGCCTCGTCGATGAACACCGAGCCGAACAGGTTGACGTAGAACCGGCTGTCGACGCCGTTGTCGCTGATGCTGTTCGGCAGCGTGGTGGCATAGCGCGGATCGTCCGGGCCGATGCGCTGGGCATCGTACAGGCCGCTGTCGATGAACCGGCCCTGCAGCGTGACCGACCACCGCGGCGCGACGAAGGCGGCGGTGCCGTTGAGGATCCAGTCGGGCGCGGCAAGGCCCACCGTGTTGCCGGTCTGGCCGGCGCGGTCGACCGAGTCGCCGAGGCTGACCGTCCGCAGCGTATCGACGTAAGTCGCGATACCGTGCAGCTGGATCATGTGCTCGCCGCCCAGCGGAATGCGATAGTCGGCCTCGAAGTCGATGCCCTTGGCGAGGATCTTGTCGAGATTGAGCGACACGTTGCGCACGGCCGTGATCGCGCCGGCCGAGTTGCGATCGACATAGGTGCAGGCGACCGCGTTGCCCGCGAAGCAGCGGTCGACCAGGAACTGCGTACCCCCCGGTGCGGTGCCGATATAGTCGCCGACCTTGATGCGGTAGGCGTCGACCGACAGACGCAGGCCGTCGAGCGCGCCGCCATCCGGCTGGAACACCGCGCCGATCGTGGTCGTGTCGGCCTTTTCCGGCCGCAGGTTCGGCGCACCGCCCGAGACGATCGACGGGAAGTTGGTGGTCCGCGCGCCGGTCGAGGTGAGCACGAAGGGATTGGAGACCGGGGTGAAGCTGCTCGCCGAGGCGAGGAACAGCTCGGCGAAATTGGGCGCGCGAACGTCGCGCGATTGCGTCAGGCGCAACCGCAGCCAGTCGACCGGCTCCCAGTTGAGGCTGACCTTCCAGGTGGTCGCATCGAAGCTGTTGCGGGTCGTCGACCGCAGGTAGCTGCCGAAGCCCGAGGTCTTGTAATGGGCTTGTCGCAGCGCGCCGTTGATCGTCAGCGACTTGAATGCCGCGAGGTCCTTCGCCACCGGCAATTCGAGCTCGAGGTAGCCTTCGGCGACTTCGGTCTTGCCGTCGTAGTCCGAGCCGAAATTCTGGAAGTAGGCGTAGACGTTCGACAGCGGATCGTGCGCCACGTCGATCTTGTCGACCCGGTATTCGGCGCCGAGCGCGAACGACAGCGGACCGGCCGGCATGTCGCCGACGTTGCCACGCAGGTTGGCGGCGGCGACGTGCTGCTCGAGCTGGATGTCCTCGCGCAGCTGTCCGTAGATGTAGGCCTTGCCCTCGGGCGTGACGTTGCCGGTACCGAACAGGTTGACCGGCACGCACCCGGCGGCAGCCGCCCGCAGCGCCGGATCGGCGCTCAGCAGCGCACGACAGGTCGGGCGGCCGGTGGCCGGGTCGATCACCGCGTCGGCGGCGAAGAAGAAGCGCGCGTTGGACCGCGCGATGGTTGCCGCGCTGGTCACCGGATTGGCCGGATCGCCGACGACGAGATTGTTGTCGACCGTCTGCAGGCGGTCCGTGCGGCCGTACTGGTAGTACGCGTCCCACGAGAAATCGCTGGCGATGTCGCCCGACAGGCCCGCGGTGGCGCGGTAGGTGTCAGCCTTCGAGCGGCTGAACCCGCGCGCGAGGTCGTCGAACACCCGCGCCAGGTTGAACGTCGCCGCCGCCGGGCGGGTAAGGCTGGCGGGCGCGGTCGGTTGCGCCGGGGCTGGGAAGCCGGCGACGGCCCTGATCTGCGCCGGGATGAACGGGTTGTCGGCGAAGATCGGAATGGTCGAGGAGAAATAGGCCGCCTGGAAAGTACCGCCGTCGACGTGGCCGTAGCTCCCCTCGACGAACCCGCGGAGGCTGTCGGAAAAGTCGTAATCGACGTGCGCGAAGCCGGTGTAGCGCTCGACCGGGGCGATCAGGTCGACGTCGGTGTAGGTCGCGTAGAGGTCACCGCCGACCTGGCTCAGCCCCGACGCCGGAGTGCCCGCCCGGGAGGGCAGCACCGTGCCGCCCGACCCGAAGGTGATGGCTCCGGTGCCGCGGCTGTTGGCGATCGTGTTGCCGATTCCGGTGGCGTTGTTGATGCGCGAGACGACGCCCGACGGATTGAAGAACCAGCCGGCATTGCTGTCGCTGCGCACGTATTGCGGCAGGCCGTTGCCGCCCGGCGCCGCCGTGCTGGCGGCGAACCCGGTGTTGGTCACCACCGCGCCGACCTCGCACCAGTCGCGGGTGAAGCAGTTGCCGACTTTCTTCTGATCGCTGTATTCGCCGCCGATCACGAAGTGCCCCGCGCCGCCGGCGAAGGCCGTGCCGTAGCCGATGCCCGCGTGCAGGTTCTCGCCGTCGCCTTCCTCGGCGATGCCGTAGTCGAGCTGGGCCTTGAGCCCTTCGAGCCGGGTGTCGAGGATGACGTTGACCGCGCCCGCGAGGGCATCCGAGCCGTAGGCCGCGGAGGCGCCGCCGGTGACCACCTCGACCCGCGACACGAGCGTCGAGGGGATGAAGTTGAGGTCGACCGAACCTTCGCGCGTGGTTGGGGCGAAGCGGCGGCCGTCGACCAGCACGAGGTTGCGGGTAACGCCGAGCCCGCGCAAGTTGACGATCTGCGCGCCGACGTTGAAGCTGCCGAAGCCGTTTGTGGAAGGGTTGTTCGAAGGGCGGAACGCCGGCAGTTCGGCGACGCCTTCGCCGACATTGGTGATCTGCAGCCGGTCGAACTCCTCCGCCCCGAGGACCGTGACCGGCGACGGCGTGTCGAAAGTCGAGCGCGCGAGCCGCGAGCCGGTGACGATGATCGCCTGGCCATCGGCCGAGCCGCCGGCACTCGATTCGGCCGGGGCCGCGTTGTCCTGCTGGCCGGCGCCCGCCGGGGTCTGCTGCGCGGCGGCGGGGACGGCGGTCAGCGAGGCAATGGCGAGCGCTGCGAGCGACGTGGATACCGAGCCAACCGAAACACCCAGCCTGCTTGCTGCCCACTCGCGCATGTTATCCTCCCTCGTTGCCGTCGTTCTTCTTGGCGAAACGACGTTTCGGCAATTGTGGCGACTGCTGCGCCGATTGGCAACGCACTTTGGATGGCCGAGCGTTACAGGTCGGGCAGCGCCTGCTCGGCGAAACCCCAGCCCGCGAGGCTCTTGCTGCTCGCGCGGTCGATCAGGCGCTTGGCGTCGCCGATCGAGAACGGGTGCGCGTCCTTCATGTCCTTGAGCTCGCCCCAGGCGATCGGCACGGCGACCGGCGCGCCGGCGCGGGCGCGGGCGGAATAAGGCAGGACCGCGGTCGCCCCGCGCTGGTTGCGCAGGTAGTCGATGAAGATTTTCCCCACGCGCTTGGCCTTGCTCATGTTGGCGACGAAGCGGTCGGGCTCTGCCATCGCCAGCGCCTCGGCGAAGCGCTTGGCGAAATCCTTGTGCGCGTCCCACGAGTGCCCGGTGGCGAGCGGCACCACGATGTGCACCCCCTTGCCGCCCGAGAGCATGGCAAAGCTGGCGAGGCCGATGTCGGCCAGCCGGTCGTGCAGGTCCTTCGCCGCGCTCTTGACCGCCGCGAAGTCGAGCCCTTCGTCGGGGTCGAGGTCGAACACCATGCGGTCGGGCGCCTCGACGTCGCCCGCCTTGCTGCCCCAGCCGTGGAACTCGATCGTCCCCATCTGCACGCAGGCGAGCAGCCCGGCGGCATCCTCCACGTAGAGGTAGTCCTCGGTCTCGCCGCGCTTCTCCCTGATCGGCACGTGGCGCACGTGCGGGCCGAACGAGCCGGAGTCGTGCTTCTGGAAGAAGCACTTGCTGGCCCACCCCTGCGGGCAACGCACCAGGCTGACCGGGCGGCCGGCGGCCCACGGCAGCATCAGCGGCGCGACCGCTTGGTAGTAGTCGGCCAGCTGGCCCTTGGTCTGGCCGCTCTCGGGGAAGATCACCCGATCGCGGCTGGAGATCGCCACGCTTTCCTCGTCGGGCACGGGCTGCGCCTGTTCGGGCACGATGTCCTCCGCTCGCTTGTCGCCGCGCAGGCCAAGATAGCTGCCGTGGCGGACATTGCCATCGGTGGTGAACTCGCTGAACGCGATTTCGGCGACCAGCTCGGGCCTGAGCCAGGTGACCCCGCGGCTCTCGACCTGGCCGACCTCGGCGGACGCGGTCGCGCGTTCCAGCCGGGCGAACTTGCGCGCCAGCTCGGCCAGCGTGTCCTGGGTGAAGCCGGTGCCGACATTGCCCTTGTAGGCGAGCCTGCCGCCCTCGTGCTGCGCCAGCAGGATCGAGGAGAACGGCCGCCCCCGCGCGCTCGACTTCTTCCAGCCGATGATCACGAACTCCTGGCGCAGGGTGCACTTGACCTTGACCCAGTTCCGCGTCCGCGCCGACTGGTAGCGGGCGTCGATCCGCTTGGAGATGATCCCTTCCTGCCCCGCCGCGCACATCGTGCGGTAGAGTTTCTCGCCCGCGCCGATCACGTGGTCGGCGACGTGGATCGGCGGCTGTGCGGCGGCGAGCAGCGCCTCGAGCCGTTCCGTGCGCTCGATCTGCGTCAGGCCCGTCAGGTCCACGCCGTTCAGTCCGAGCAGGTCGAAGCCGTGGAAGCTGAGCTTGTCGCCGTCCTTCTGCGACCCGTGGCCGCGCTTGAGCACGTTCTGCAGGCTCGAAAAGTCGGGGTTGCCATGGGCATCGTAGGCGACGATCTCGCCGTCGATCAGGCACGGCGGCAGGTCGAGCGCCGCGAAGCTTGCGGCGAGCGGGACGAACTTGTCCGACCAGTCCTTGCCGCTGCGAGTGTAGATGCGCACTTCGCCGCCCGCGCAGGCGACGAGCGCGCGGTAGCCGTCGAACTTGATCTCGTGCATCCAGCCGTTGCCGGCGGGCACCGCGTCGACCAGCGTGGCGAGCTGCGGCGGGCGGAACTTCGGCGGGTTGGCAGGCTCCTTGGGCTTCTTCGCCGGTGCCTTGCCCAGCGTCGCATTGCGCTTGGCCGCCTTGGCCATGACTTCGGTGAACTTGTCGCCCCGCACACCCTTGAGCGAGTAGGCGCCCTTCTGGTCCGCCGCGATCTCGGCCATCGCACGGCCCGTCAGCACGCTCGTCAGGCAGCGCTGCACCAGTGGGTCGCCTTCCTCGGCATAGCGGTCCTCAAGCTTCCTCAGCAGCCAGTTCTCGCGCTTTTCGCCGGGCCGCGGCCTGAGCCGGATCAGCAGCCACTCGCCCTTCATCCGCTCGCCCGCGAGCGTGAAGTGCAGGTGACCCTGGTCGATGTCGCGCCAGCTCTTGCCCTCGACCGGGGCCCAGGTCCCCCGGTCCCACAGCATGACCGTGCCGCCGCCGTACTCGCCCGCGGGGATGATGCCCTCGAAATCGGCATAGGCCATCGGGTGGTCCTCGGTCCGCACCGCCAGCCGCTTGATCTCGGGATCGGGGCTCGGTCCCTTGGTCACCGCCCACGACTTGAGCACGCCGTCGGCCTCGAGCCGGAAATCCCAGTGCAGCCGCGTGGCATCGTGCTTCTGGACGATGAACCGGTTGCCGCCCTCGCTCGAAGCGCGCTTGCCCGCCGGTTCCGCGGTCTTCCCGAAGTCCCGCTTTCTGTTGTATTCGCGCAGGGGGTCCGACCGGGCCATCGGTCAATCGCCCTTCGACAGGCTCAGGACGAGCGGAGAACTGGAAGACCGCCCCCAAGCCCGCTCGTGCTGAGCTTGTCGAAGCACCCTCACGCCCGCCTTTTCGCAGGGGCGGCCTTTTTCGCCGGCCCTTGCCGCGCCGGCGCCTTCTTCGCGCCCGCCGGCGACTTCCCGCCGACCGACTTTTTCAGCGCCGCCATCAGGTCAATCACGTTGCTGCCGCGCGCGTCCGCCGGCTCCTCGACGTCCTCGAGGATCTTCTTCCCCCTGGCCTTCTGCTTCTTGTCGATCAGCGACTTCAGCGCATCGATGTAGCGGTCGTGGAACTCGCCCGGCTCGAACGGCGCGGTGCGCTGCTCGATCAGCGTAGTGGCGAGGTCGAGCAGCGCCTTGTCGGGCTTGTCGCTCGGGATCTCGCGGAAATAGCTCTGCGCCGCGCGCACCTCGTCCTCATAGCGCATCGTCTCGAGCACCAGCCCCTTGCCGCACGGCTTGAGGCTGACGAGCTGCTCGCGCCCGCGCACGCTGATCTGTCCGATGCCGACCTTGCCCGCCGCCTTCAGCGCCTCGCGCAGCACGATGAACGCCTCTTCGGCGAGGTCGTCCGCCGGCACGACGTAGTATGGCTTCTCGAAGTAGAACACGTCGATCTCTTGCGCCTCGACGAACTGCACCAGGTCGAGCGTCCTGCGGCTCTCGACCTTGGCCGCCTCGATCTCGTCGTCCTCGAGGATGACATAGTTGCCCTTCGACACCTCGAAGCCCTTGACGATCTCGTCGCGGTCCACCGGGCCGACCCCGGCCACGACCTTCTCGTAGTTGATCCGCTTGCCGGTCGGCTTGTGGATCTGGTTGAAGGTGATCGTCGCGCCGCTCTTGGTCGCGGCATAGACCTCGACCGGGATCGAGACGAGCGCGAGGCGGATCTGGCCTTGCCAGTAGGCGCGTGCTGCCATTGCGTGTGTCTCCTCTGTGCGGGGGAGTCAGCGCGCGGGAGGGGCGGTGGTTCCGGATGCGCGGCAGGCGCGCTTGGGCCCGGCACGATTGCCGGCTCCGGCGGTTGTTTCTCTCGCAGCCTTCCGCTGCCGAAGGGACAGCGAATGGCGGACAGGAAAGAGAAGGACTGGGCCGATCTGGCGATGGACGGCTGGATGCTCGGCGCCGAGATGTCGATGGTGATGTGGCTGCGCTCGCTGCGCATGATGGCCGGCGGGCGGCCTGCGCTCACCGAGATGCAACGCATGATGACCGAGAAGATGGCGGCCAACGCGACTCTGTGGCCCGCGGTCATGGCCGGCGGACTGGCGCAGACGCCCGAGGGTGTGGCCGCGCGCTCGCTGGCGCATTACCGCAAGCCGATTCGGGCCAATCGGCGGAGGCTGTCAGGCGGCCGTTAGGCGCCAGCGCCCCTTGAGCCGACTGGGTCCCCGCTTTCGCGGGGATGACGAAGGTGGGATTGGGATGACGGGATTGGGATGACGAGGGTGGGATTGGGATGACGACGGTGGGGCCGGTTGGGCCCCCGACGTCCGCGTTCCACCCACGTCGGACTTTCGCTGCTCTGCTACGCCGCGCCTGCGATCGCTAGCGCGGCCCAGACCCGCTCCGCTCCAATCGCACCAACGCCTCATCCAGCGTCTGCAGGAACCGCGACCGATCCGCCTTGGCAAACGGCGCCGGCCCGCCGATGCCCTCGCCCACGCCCGCGCGCAGGTCGGCCATGATCGCGCGGGTGGCGATGGCCTGGCCGATCGAGCCACGGGTGAACGGGCGGCCGGTGGGGGCGATCACCGTGGCGCCGGCCTTGAGGCAGCGGTCGGCGAGCAGGATGTCGCCGGTCACCACCACCGTCCGCTCGTCCTGAGCCTGCCGAAGGGCGGCGCGCTCGGCAATCCAGTCGTCGGCGGCGTCGAACCCGCCGTGGACCACCACCCGCTCGATCAGAGAAGTGACGGGCACGCGGAACGGGCTGTTGCTGACCACGCTGACCGGCACCTGGCGGCGCCCGGCGACGCGGTAGATCTCCTCCTTCACCGGGCAGGCGTCGGCGTCGACGAGGATGCGGATGGTCATGGCGTGTGCCTAGCCGGTCGGGCAGCATTGGCCCATCCCGCTGCGACCAGCCTCGCCTGCGGCTCGGCAAGTCTCGCCCCCTCCCGCTTGCGGGAGGGGCTGGGGGTGGGACAGTGGCACCCATTGTTGCCACCCGCCGTCCTCTGGCCTACAAGTGTGCGTGAAATCGCGATGAGGAATGCGATGCGCGGCCAGCTTGACTGGATCGGAATCGTCGGAGCATTCGTGCTCGCGCAAATCCTGGTGTGGTACGTGCAGCCCGTCCTCGTTTTGGCCCTTAGCTGGTCCGCGTTCTTCCTCTGGCGGCACTGGCGAAACCGGCGCGCGGCGCGCCTCGCGGAGTAGCCGGCGCCGCTACCGCTTCCGGACGAACTCCGCCCGCAGCACCAGGCCCTTGATGCCTTCGTAGCGGCAGTCGATCTCCTGCGGATCGCCCGTCAGGCGGATCGACTTGATCAGCGTACCGCGCTTCAAGGTCTGGCCTGCGCCCTTGACCTCGAGGTCTTTTATCAACGTCACCTGGTCGCCGTCGGCCAGGAGGTTGCCGACCGCGTCGCGCACTTCGACCGTTCCGGCAGCGGCCAGCGCTCGTTCTCTTTGGGCGGCCAGCTCCGAAGCGGGCA